>Ga0302278_10001671_pt1 | contig 26946 bp, 20 predicted proteins | sample III_Bog_N3_2_FD_194543 | JGI IMG/M metagenome (GOLD analysis project Ga0302278, IMG submission 194543) | Peat permafrost microbial communities from Stordalen Mire near Abisko, Sweden - III_Bog_N3_2 | ecosystem: Environmental > Terrestrial > Soil > Wetlands > Peat | place: Sweden: Abisko... | reverse complement strand
GGATATTCTCTATTCGACGGATGGCACGGCGGCGGGGACCATTCAAATCTCCGGGCAAGCCGTTGATGACACCAGCGTGGGCTTGGGCAATGGCGCGATCACCACTGTCCCCTACACGCTGAGCTACACGACGGGAACCAACGGCACCATCTCCGGCACCGCGGCACAACTCGTCTACCAGGGTGCCAGCGGCACGCCGGTGACCGCCGTGCCGAACACCGGCTACCACTTCGTCAGTTGGAGCGATGGCGTGGCGACGGCCATGCGGACCGACACCGGCGTGGCGGCGAACCTGGCGGTGTTCGCCAATTTTGCGCTCAACGGGCCGGGCACGTTTACCCAGCCGACGAGCATCACGAGCTTCAGCCTGATGAACGGGTCGAACTTGGTGGTCAGCGGCACGAATGGGCAGTCGGGCGACGCGTATTACCTGCTGCAAAGCACCAACCTGATGCTTCCGATCCGGCAGTGGAACACGGTGGGGACCGGCGTGTTAAGCGCCGACGGGCGGTTCACAATCACCTACACCAACGTGGTGACCGGCCGGCCACAGCAGTTCTACCGCTTGAGCAACACCAACAACAATCCCTAGTTGTTGATGTGGAATTCGTCCAGCGTGAAATCCGGATAGGGATCAACATTCAGGGATAGACCAATTCATAGTAGCCGCCAGGCAGGGTCGGATCCACGGGCAGACTCATCTGATTCGTGGAACTGGAAATCGGGAGCGTCATCCAGTCGTTCGTATCCGCGCTCAGCCCGTTGCCCAGGTTGTTGGTCTGCATCAGCAAGCGCCATCCGGTGTGATCCGACGGCCAGGACAGGGTCAGATTGGTTCCCGAGAGGTTCCAGGTCAGATTCGGCGGCGTGACGGCGACCAACTGGGTGATGCTTAATCGGCCGCCTGCCGGATCAAACACCCACCCCAAGCCCAGGTTCAAGGGCGGCAGATTCGTGACCGCAAACATCCCGGTGTAGCTGGCGGTGCTGAACAGCTGGAAGGCGTCATTCGTCGTGAGGGTTCCCGCCAGATTCACCACATTGAGCGTGCCCCCATAATTGATGACCGTCAGACCGGTCAACACGTCGTTGGTGGCCAGCGCCTGGTTGATTTCCATGGTGGTCGTGCCCGCCAGCGTCAGGGAATTATTGATGGTCAGGGTGCCAATGCCGTTGTCACCCGGAGCCAGGGTGCCACCACTGGCAACCGTCACGGGGCCGGGCAGGATGCCCCCGCCGCCCAGCGTGCCCCCGGTGACGGAGACCGCGTTGTCATTCAAGGTGCCGTCCACCAGCAAGGTGCCGAAGCTGATGGTCGTGGTGCCGAGATAATTATAAACGCCCGCCAGCGTCTGCGTGCTGCTGCCTGTTTTCACCACGCTGATGGCATTGGCCGGGGAGGAATCCACGATGCCGCCGCTGAAGCTGGGCGCCAAGCCGCTGTTGTTGCCAAGGGTGAGCGTCACCGGCGTGGCGGAATTGTTGACAATCGTTCCGCCCCCTCCGTTGTAGTCGGACAGCGGGCCCACCGCCTGCGGAATGCCGGATAAATCCAGCGTGGCACCCGGGGCCAGGTTGAGCGGGGCGTTCGGCAGTTTGCCGGAACGCGGAGCGTTGACGTACAGGCCGCGAATTTCCGCCGCCGACAGCGCCCGCGCAAACAGACAGACATCGTCTATCATGCCCGTCATCTTGACGGCGGAGGCATCGGTATCGGTTGCCCCGCCCACCCAGAATTGATTGGCATCGCTGGCGAGGGCCAGTGACATGGTGGAAGTCACTGCGTCCGCCACGCCATCCACATAAATGGTTTCCGTGCCGGCCGTATCCACCAGCGCAACGTGATGCCAGGTGCCGTCATTCAACACCTTCGTGCCCGTCCAGAACCCGCCCCCCCAGCGGACCGCCCCCGCCTTGGTGCCTGGCGTGCTGGCGGAGTTGCCGTTCAAGAAATATGTGGTCTGGCCGCTCGTCCAAGTGCCATCGCCCTGGTAGAAGATCACCGCACCGGCGGTGGTCGTCTTGAGCCAGTAACCCAGCGTCCAATTGCTGCTGACCGAGGTGTCCGCCACTTTGCTGTTGATCAGGACGATATTGGTGGCGTTGTTTGCGCCATCGCCATCAATGTACAGCGCGTTGCCGAAACGGCCCGCGTTGGTGATATAGGCCCCGCTGCCGATGAGCGCGCCATTCATCCCCCAGCCGCCGGTCCCCTGATTGGTGACCACCCCGCCGCCCGCCTGATCAAAGCTCAGCCATAACACCGGCTGCAATCCCGCAATGTAGTTGGTGTCGGTGCCGAATCTCACCGTGCCGCTGGCAATCGTGGTGGCCCCGGTGTAAGCATTGGTTTGCGTCAGCGTCAGCGTCCCCAAACCGGCTTTGTACAAAGTCCCGGATCCTTTCAAGGCCCCGTGGTAAAAACTATTGGCATTGTTGCCCCCGTTGGTGAGCGTGACAGCGATCAGACTGGAATTGGTCAGCCAGACATCCCCGATCCCCCATAAACTGCCCACGCTCGCCCCGGTGATGGACCCGAATTTCAGCACGTTGCTGCCCGCGCAATCCAGATTCACGCTCCGGCCTTGCAACGCCAGCGGATAATTCAGTTTCACCGCGCCGCCCCCCACCGATATGCCGCCGGTGAACGTGTTGGTATTGGCCAGGATCAGATTGCCGGCGTCCTGCTTGACCACACTCATCGTCGCACTGCCATTTTGAATGGAACCCGATATATAATGGTCGCCCGCCCCTGCAAAGGTCAACGTGCGCGCGCCGGTGATCGCCGACGAAAGAATGCCGCCATAATTCAGGGTCCCCGCATCCGACTGGAGCAAGTAATAAATGCCACCCGAACCGATGGACAGATTGCCGGAAAGCAAGTTACTGCCCGAAAGGTTCTCGATGGCGGCCACAGTGGCGTTACGCCCGCTTATGGTCACCGGTGCCGGGGTAACCGCCCCGCCCTGCAGTTGGAGGGTGGAACTGCCGCCATTGTTGTTGCGAATGGCGATGGCGCTCAGATTGCTCCCCGCCCCCGCCCCGGCCAAAGCCACCGCGCCATCACTCACCGAGGTGCTGCCGGAATCCACGTTCAACCTGCCCGAGAGCGGATTGCCGCCACTTAAAATCAACGTGCCCCAACCGCTCTTGGTGAATCCGTTCGTGCCCGCCAACGACGCGGACAGGGTGGCGGTATTGGTGGCGGATAGCGTTGGCCAGACGCCCACCACGATGGCCGGGGAAGTGGCCGAACCGGAGTCCAGCGTCAAGGCACTGCCCGCGCTGCCGGCAATCGTCCAGCCTTGCGAATTGGAATAGTCGGCGAATTTCAAGGTGCCCAGGCTGCGGGACGAATCCAAGGTCACCGTGCGGCTGGCGGTGATATCGAGCGCGGTGAAATCCGCCGTCAGTCCCACGCCACTGGCCACCGCGTCCCGGGTCCATTTGGAGGTGTCGCTCCAGTTGCCGGAGGCGTCCGCATACCAAATGCCGTTGCCCGAGGTGAGGGGAATGGTGATGGTCAACATCGCATAAGCGCTCAGACCGGCGGCATCCGTGGCCAGCACGGTGAAATTATTGGTGCCGCCGTCCGTGGCCGTGGGGGTGCCGGACAGCGTGCCATCGCTCCCCACCGTCAGCCAGGCCGGCCCGCTGGCCTTGCTGTAGGTGAGCGTGTCCCCGGCGTTCGTGACGGTAGCCGTGCCCGCCAGACTGCCGCTGTAAGCCGTGCCGATGGTGGCGGAACCGCCGGACAAAAGCGGGCTGGCAAACTGCGGCGGGCCGTTGGTCTGCAAGGCGGCGATCTGGGCCGCCGTGAACGCCGTGTCGGCGACCAAGACATTGTCCATCTGGCCACTGAACAGGGGATCGCCGGCGAACTGGCTTTTGCCCAGATAATTGAGCGCCGGCAGGAACGAGGCCGGAGTGTTCGTGAAACTGCTGGCGGACGCGGCCAGGACCCCGTTCGTGTACAGCTTGACGGCGCTGCCCGCAACGGTCACCGCGACATGATACCAGGCACCGCTGGTCAGGGGCGTGGTCTCCACCTTTTGCTCGTAGCCGTTTCCGCTGGTGGTCATCGCAAAACGCAGGGTGCCGCTGCTGGAACTGGGGGTCAGGAACATGTATTGCGAGGTCCCGTTGCCAAAGTCAAAGATGCGCTGCCAGGCCGCGCCGCCATTCCAATAAACCCACGCGGCGAACGTGAAATTCGCCTTGGTGGCCAAGCCCGCCGGCAGCCGGACATAATTGTTGGCCCCATCCCATGCCAGCGCCTGCCCGCTGACCCCGGACGCGTAGGCGGGCATGCCCACCACCATGCCGTTGTTGCCAAAGCCCGAGCTGTCCAGCGCGTTGTTTTCAAACTGATACTGGGCCATTCCCCGGCTCGCCGTCGGCACCACCTGCGAATAGGCCATGGTGGATTGTTGCTGGAGGTAATTGGTGCCGGCTGGCGTCAATACCCCGTTGACGACCATGGCCCGATTCGTGGCGAAATAACTGTAAATCGCGTAACGCTCCACAAAGGGCGTGCTCTCCAGCATGGAAATATAACTGCTGATCTCCGCCGCCTCCGTTGCCTGGCTGGGCACGTCGCCACACCAGTCCGCGCCGTAATTAAACTCCGTCACCCAGACCGGCTTTCCCGTCACCTGATAGACCCCGGCCAGATAGTTGGAAAGCTGCGAGGCCGACCAGGCGCAGTTGTAAAAATGGACCGGAATGAAATCCACCCGATACCCAAGATTGGTCGCCAGGCTCATGAAACTGAAGAGCCAGTCCAGCCCCTGGCCCGCCACCCCGGAACTGGACACCGCCGGCGCGCCGAGCCGCAGTCCCGATTGCATGAGCGACGGCCAGTACGCGGCCGCATTCGAAAACGTCACATTCGACTGTACCGGGTTGTCCGGCTCATTGTAACCAAGCGCTTCCGTGGACGCCTGCTTGCTGTTGAGGTTGGCCAGGGAGTCCCAGGTGGTGGCCGCCCCCCACTTCATGGGCACATATTCGTTGTCCAGCGTGGACGCCGAGGCGTTGTTCCAATCGTAATACCAGAGCGGATCAATGGCGGTCACCACGCCGCCGCCCCAGCCTTTCTTCCCCGTCCAGCGCCAGGGAAACACCCGGATGAAATTGCACTGATGATCCAGATTCGTGGGCATCAGACCGACATCCAGGTCGCCATCCTGCGCCACATACACCTGGCTGAAGCCCGTGCCATCGGGGTATTGGGCGAACGTGGCCGAATAGCCGCGCTTCAGCTGAAACGAACTGATGTTCCAGCAAAAAATTCCCAGTGCGGAATTGGTATAATAATTGTAAATCCCAAGATTCGTGGTGCTGCCCAGGAAATTGGGTCCGCTAAAAACCTGCAACGGCGTGATGCCGGGCGAATGCGGCACAATGACCGTCCCCATGACATATTCATCCACCCGGCAATTGCTCCCCGCCACGGCCGCGGCCCCGTTCACCAGCACCTGGCTCAGGTAGGTGCCCGCCACCACCGAGGGGCGGAGGTTCGGCAGAAACACCCAGGCGTTGGAGGAGTTCAAGTTGAGGGTGGAACCGGCAAGCGGATTGTTGGTGCCCGTGACCACCAAAGCGCACTGCCCCGTCATGGTCACGGTGGTATTCGTAAAACCAGGGGTCGTCACTGTGCCACTTGAGAAGGTCAAGGCGGACGCCGGGATGGAGCTGAGGGCCAGTATGGCGGCGACCAGAGTTACCAGACGCAGCTTGCGAGCGGAATGATGTTGCATGAGTTGATATGGATTACAGATAAAACGATGATCGTGGCGCAACCATTCTTCTGCTGCCACGCAGCGGCGGGACGATTTGCTTCACGGCATTCAATTTCCATCCCCCCCAGTCACGATCTTCAACAATAACACAACGATGGCGGTTAACCAACTGGCGCAGAGGTTTTTTGATGTCGTTTTCGGGCTCATCTAATCAGCGTCCTTAGCCCGCTCGCCATGCGGGCGGCCGGCCAAAGCATTCGCCGTCGCCGCACCTTTCCGGATCACCACCCATAAAATGCACTGGGAAAAAGATAATAACCATCCCCCAATTGAGTGGGGTGCGGTGCGCGCCACATTTCATCTGGCGGACCAACAGCCGTCATACCTATTTGGGCGGAATGGCCCAGCGACCTTCAATCATGCATGCCGTCACGCTGCCGGTGTGCTGGAGCACCGCTTCATGCACCTTGGTGATCTTCCCCGTAAACGGCAGGGCGATCAGGTCGGCAAACGCACCCGGGGCCAATTCGCCAATTTTCCCCGGCATGTCGAGCGCGCGCGCCGCGTTGACCGTGACCAGTTCCAGGATGGCGGCGGGTGAGAAATCCTTGCCTCCATTGGCGGAACCGGCGAAAGCGCGCATCTCGGCAAACAGATCCAGTTCCGGCCGCTGGCGTCCCACCTTCCGAACGGTGGCCAGGCTATCCGTGCCCAGACAGAGATTCACCCCCGCCTCCCGCAGGCGGGCGCTCTGGAACGGCGGATGCCGGAAATAATCGTGGCTGCGCGGACAATGCACCACGCTGGTCTGGTTTTTCGCCAGCAAGGTGGCATCCCCGCGCCCCAGACAGTTGACGTGGATGGCGAGCACGTTTTCCCCCAGCAATTTCTGGCGGGCCAGATGCGCCACCGGCGAACCCAGACCGCAATCGGAAACCTCGCGGTCGTTGCGCTGGAGCCAGTCGTGCATCGTCCCCCGGGCATCCTGGAACATGTCGTATTCCTGCTGGGATTCCGCCACATGCACGCTCACGCGCCAGTGGCGCTTGCGAGCCAGGACCGCCGTGCGCTGGAGCAATTCCGGCAGCGTGGAATACGGCGCATGGGGCGACAGCCAGGCGCGATTGCGGGCATGCGGGAGGGCGGCGATTTTCTCGACGGCTTCCCGGAGGATATCCTTGGGCGCGCGGCGGGATTTGATGCCCGTCATTTCCAGAAAGGAAAACACCCGCAGCGGCGTGGCATCCCAAACCTCGGGCAGCAGGTCGGGCATGGACTCAATATCACCCACGGTGGTGACGCCCGACTTGAGCAATTGATGGGCGCCCCGCAGCCAGGAGCGCGCATAATCGGAATAGCCCCAAGCCGTCCGAAAGGCCGTGATGGCACCGATCCAATCCGTAAAGGTCTTGGGGGGAGCCAGTTGCCCGGCAAAATCCGTGTAATCCAAGTGACAGTGGGCATTGACCCACCCAAATCCAGCGCCTGCTCCCGCAGGTGCGGACGAAGCTCTTTCCAGGGCATCACCGCCCGGATTTTCCGTCCCACAATGAAAACCGCGCCGTCTGCAACAGGCGGCGCGGTGATGGGTAAAACGGCTCGGGCGCGCAGGATCATTCGGCCACGACGGCAGCTTCCTGCCGGGTCTTCTTGGTGCGGGCGCCTTCCTTGTGTTTGACCGCTTTGCGCTTGTTATGGCGCTTGCGGATTTGCTGCTCAATCTTCTTGGTCACCAAATCAATGGCGGCATACAGGTCGCTCTCAATGTCCTTGGCAAACAGATCCGCCCCGCGGACTTCCAGGCGCATCGCGCAACTGAACTGCTTTTCGGGCACGCGGGTATGGTCGTGCTCAAGGGTCACCCGGGCGGCAAGAATGCGCTGATCCATGTGATCCAGCTTGTCGAGCCGGGCGACCACATGGTCTTCAATCGCTTTGGTCAGGGTCACACTGTGGGGAATCAAGATCAACTTCATGGAAAAAGAATGCGCCCTTCCGGGGCAAAAATCCAGTTTTTACTCTTGGGGAGGCTAAAAATAAACAATAAGCGAGATTCATGCCAAATTTTCTTGAGATTTTGCAGAAAACAGATAGCTTTGGCATTGATGGGCCCCGGTTTACAACTTTCACAGCGACTGACGCAGTCACTGGTGCTGGCACCGCAACTTCAGCAGTCGCTGGCGTTGCTGCAGGCACCCACCCTTGAGCTCAAGGCGCTCGTTGAGGCGGAACTGCAACAAAACCCCGTGCTGGAAGAAATCCAGGATCAGGACGCCGAACAGCGCGAGAAGGCCGCCGAAAACGACGAAGGTGAGCCATTGCCAGTGGCGGATCTGGCTGAACCCCCCGAGGACGTCAAATTTGACGACGCCACCGAGAAAAGCGCCGCCGAACCCGTGGATGATTTCCAAGCCGAATTTGAACGGCTGGTCCAGATGGATCAGGATTGGCGCGATCATTTTTCGCAAGCCAACACCCCCATTCGCTCCTCCACCGATGAGGAGGAGAAGCGGCAGTTCATGATTGACTCGATCACCGCCGAAACTTCCCTGGCGCAATATCTCATTGAGCAGGTGCGGGATACGGATCTGACGGACGAGCGCAAGGCCCTCGCCGAAATGGTGATCGGCAACATTGATGATTACGGATACCTCAACACCCCCCTGGAGGAACTGGCCGTATTTGCCCAGCAAACGCCGGAAGCGGTCGCCGAGGTCTTGAAAGTCATTCAAACCTTTGAGCCGGTGGGGGTTGGGGCTCGCGACCTGCGGGAATGCCTGCTGCTCCAATTGGAGCGCGCGGGCGCGCAGACCTCGCTCGAATATACCATTGTGCGCGATTACATGGATGCGCTGGGCAAGCGGCGCATTCCCGAAATCGCCCGGGGCACCGGCCAGACCGTCGATGACGTGCAGGCGGCGCTGGCCCGCATCGGCCGCCTGGAACCCCGCCCCGGCCGGTCTTTTTTAACCGTGACGGAACAATACGTTGCGCCGGAGGTTTTTGTGGTCAAGAACGGGGATGATTTCACCGTCACCACCAACGATGAGCAGATTCCACATTTGCGCATCAGCAATGTTTACAAAGACTTGATGTCCGGCGATGGGAACAACCCCGAGGTGAAGAATTACATCCGCGAGAAAATCCGCGCGGGCAAATTCCTCATCAAAAGCCTGCACCAGCGCCAGGCCACCATTGCCAACATCGGACGGGAAATTGTCACCCGCCAGCGCGAGTTCATGGAAAAGGGCGTGGCGCATCTCAAGCCCATGACCATGGCGCAGGTGGCGGAGGTCGTGGGGGTCCATGAAACCACGGTCAGCCGGGCCGTCTCCGGCAAATATATCGAAACCCCGCAGGGGGTGTTTGAGATGAAATATTTCTTCACCGCCGGCCTGCAAAATGCCCATGGCGCGGACGTGTCCAACACCAGCGTCAAGGACATGATCGCGGACATCTTCAAAGGGGAAAACCCGAGCAACCCCCTCTCCGATCAGGAAGTCGTGCGCCTGCTCACCGCCAAGGGCATCACCATCGCCCGCCGCACCGTGGCCAAATACCGGGATGAACTGGGGATTTTGCCGTCCAATTTGCGGAAGGTGTATTGAGCAGGGACACCCAAAGGCTTCCATGTTGTAGGCCGGGTGCCCTCACCCGGCGCTTGGTGGAACGATGTCTCCCTCTCCGCCGTGAGGGCATGCTTCCCATTGCTCCTTTCCATTTTTCGGTTCATGGGCAGGGTTGAATCCACGACCTCCCGCCAATGTCATCCCCTTGCCCTTCTGACATTTCTTCATCCGTGTTCATCCGTGTTCATCCGTGGTTAAATTGATCTTTAACTGCATGGCTACGGCCTGGCTCATTCCACTGAAAACAGCAAAGAACCAAAATGGATAGTTTTCAACCGGCCGCCTAATCCCCGCTCCATTGGTAATCGTATCCCGCCGGGGGATCGTAAATACATGCCAGGGAATAATAACCGTTGGCATTGGTGGCGCTGTTCCAATAAATGTTAAGATAGCTGGCATGGCCATCCACAAAACTCACGACGTTGGGGGCATTATTAAAAACCGGCAAGGCAAAGCCCTCGGGCGCGATCACCGGCAGTTTCGGTTGGTGCCAGGAATAGGGCGGGAAAGCGGAGGCCTCGGCCACCAGCACCGTCCGGTCGGGATGCTTGATCGAACTCAATTTGCGTCCGCTGATACCGGGTAAAGCCTCCACCCCGAAAACCGTGCGCGTAATGTTCGTGACTTGGTTCCCCCCATTGAATTCGTAGCTCGTATAAAAATACCTGGCTTGCTCAAAATGGCCTTGCGGGAAATACTTCATGCCAGTGGCTTTATTCCAGCCGTAGTAAAATGTATCCGCCGGGCAGGCAAACACCTTGTCATTTGGGGAAGGCGGGCCGCTCAAGCCGAGGTAGGTTTGCAACAGCTCCCGATAACGAAACCAAACCGGCTGTCCTTTTGGCAAACCAGGCGCGGTGTCGTTGGCATCGTCAGCATAAATGCGCACGCCCAGATTGATCTGCCGCAGATTGCCCAGACAGACCGTCCGGCGCACCCTGGCTTTGGCACTGCTCAAGACCGCCAGCAACAAGGCGGCCAGAATGGCGATCACCCCAATGACGGCCAGCAGTTCAATCAGGGAAAATCCTTTGCGGTTGGACGACTGCTGGTGCGGACGGGTGTTGCCAGCGGCGGACACGGTGCCCGCGTGCAAGGTCGCTTTTGCCCTGGCCTTGGTTGGCATGGGTATATGAAAACAAACCGGCGAATTTCGAGCAAGCCTTTAACCCGAACTCCGGTTGCCGGCAGGGCTGCTCTAACTAAAGCACTTTTATGGCGTTTGGACGCTGTCACTGGGGTCCCGGAGGGACGACGGATATTAGCCGGTGGCAAGCGGAGCGCAGCCACCGGACCGCAACGACGACACCAACCCGCCCCGGAGGGGCGGCGGAACAAAAATACAACCTGTTCCGTCTCTGCCGTATCCATGCGGGTATAAATCATTTCGGAGTTCCTTCAACGCCGCTCGACTCTTCGCCCCCCAATGCGTATGTTCAGGGCATGAAACATCCGGGCTTGCCCAAATAAAAACCTGGCCGCGCACCTCCCATGAAACTTCTATTCTCCGAACAGAATTCCGATTACGATAACTACCAGTTCCCCTATGCCATCTGGGCCCTGCCGGAAAATGGCGAGACCCCGGCGGACCTGTTTAATGCCGGCTTTCTCCCCTCCTCGCGTTATCTGGACCGCTTTTATTTGTGCCGTCAGGTGCGCGTCCAACTCACCGGGTTCAAGGCCACCTCGGAAAACCGCCGCATCCTGCGCAAGGGCGAAGGCATCACCGCCAAGCTCGTGCCGCGCAGCCAATACGATTACACCCCGGAGCGGCGGCAATTCTTCAAGACCTACGCCGACATCAAATTCGGCAAAGACATCATGACCCTCGCCCGGCTGGATTCACTCTTCAGCACCCCGATCATCTCCCACCTGCTCGTGTTCACCGACGACCAGACCGGCAACGAGATTGGCGCGGTCACGTTGTACCTGGAAGGCACGGCGCTGGCCTATTATTACTACGCGTTTTACGACCTGAATTACTTCAACCGCAATCTGGGCATGTTCATGATGACCTCGGCGGTGACGGAGTTCGCCGCGCGCGGCGTGAAGCACCTCTACCTCGGCACCTGCTATTCGGAGAATGCCCTGTATAAAACGCAGTTTGCCGGCGCGGAATTCTTCAACGGCTTCCGCTGGTCCGCCGACCTGGCTGAACTCAAGTTCATCATCCGGCGGGACAAGAAAAACCTGGCGGAACACCTGCTGGAAACCACGGATTACCGGGCCCGTTTTTACGATGGCAAATTGGAGAATATCGTCCAGGCCGGGGGCTTCGCGGTGAAATTGCCGTAGCTCGGCTGCCGTGGCACTTTAAGCGGTGGACGGAGTCGCGCTGCGACTCCGTTTGCCTGCGGAGCAGGCACTTTGGGGCGGGGCCTCATCCCAAGCTCGCGAGTGATTTCTCGCCTGGGTGGAACCGGCTTCCAGCCGGTTAAACCCGAACTCCGAAGTGGGCAATGAAATCGAAAAGACGGTCGCGAGCCCAGCACGGTAGGGCGCGTCACTCCGTGCGCGCCGCGCCTGCAACCAGCCGGTGCAAAATTTCCCCGGCGTCCCCTACCCGACCCGCTGTCGATCAAGACCTTTCTCGAGTTTCCCGTCCGAACTTCGGAGTTCGGGTTAAATCCGGCATCCTGCCGGAATTCGTCCGGGCCAGCAGCGGGTAATCCCCCCGTTGTTGGCGCGAAATAGCCGCATTCAAGCTGCTTTCTGGAGCTTGCCATTTCCACCAAAGTCCGCGCAAACCTCCGCTGGTGGACGGAGTCGCGCTGCGACTCCGTTTGCCTGCGAAACAATCGACCTCGGCAATTGGCAATTGGCAATCGCCCATCCCCTTTGTAGTTTCTTCCCATGTTGAATTACATCTGGCTGGGGCTGATGCTCGGTGCCGTCCTGGTGGGCGGTTGGAACGGCCAGCTCAAGAACGTTGCCGACCAAAGCCTGGAGTGGGCCAATATGGCGGTGGTCAACATTGCCTTCGCGCTCATTGGCGTGATGGCGCTGTGGCTGGGCATCATGCGCCTGGCGGAGCGGGCCGGGTTGGTGGCGCTGCTGGCCCGGGCGCTGCGTCCGGTCCTGTGCCGGATTTTTCCCGAAGTCCCCGCCGGGCATCCCGCCATGGGCTCCATGGTGATGAACATTGCCGCGAACATGCTGGGGTTGGGCAACGCCGCCACGCCGCTGGGGTTGCGGGCCATGAAGGATCTGGAATCGCTCAACCCGCGGCCCGGCACGGCCACCAACGCCATGTGCACCTTCCTGGCCATCAATACCAGCGGCATCCAATTGATCCCCGTCACGGCCATCGCCATTCTCGCGGCCAACCAGTCCACCAACCCGACCGCCATTGTGGGCACCTCCCTGGTCTGCACCGCCTGCGCCGCCGTCAGCGGCGTGCTGATGGCCAAATTCTTGAGCCGTCTGCCTGGTTTCCGCCTGGCGAATGAGGGGAAAACGGCTGGCCCATTGGCAGCGGCTCCGCTGGCCCCAGCCGCCGATGAGCCGGTGGTCCGGGAGGCGGAGACGGTGTCGCCTCTGCCCGGATGGGGGAAGGCCTTGCTGGTTGCCTTTCTGGGGTTTTTCGCGTGGCTGTTCTGGCGTCAGGTCTGGCCGGAAATGTCGGGCTTGCCGCCGGCCGCCGATGCCGGCCAGATGTTGTTCGTGCGCATGATCAGCGCGGTTTCGTATCTGGCCATTCCCTTTCTGCTGACGGCCATTCCGCTGTTTGCCGCGCTACGGCAGGTGAAAGTGTATGAGGAGTTTGTGGACGGGGCCAAAGAGGGATTCAACGTGGCCATCCGCATCATTCCCTATCTGGTGGCGATGCTGGTCGCGGTGGGCATGTTTCGCGCGGCGGGGTGCATTGATTGGTTGAGCCACGGGTTGTCGCCGTTGCTGGGCTGGCTGGGGTTTCCCACCGACCTGTTGCCCATGGTGCTGGTGCGGCCGCTGAGCGGCACCGGGACGCTGGGTTTTTTCACGGAACTGGTGAAACATGCCGGCCCGGACAGTCTGGTGGCGCGCATGGGCGGCACGATTTATGGCAGCACCGAAACCACGTTTTATGTGCTGGCGGTTTATTTTGGCTCGGTCGCCGTCAAACGCACCCGCCATGCCATTCTGGCTGGGTTGACGGCGGATTTCGTGAGTGTGGTCACGGCCGTGATCGTCTGCCGGATGATGTGGTAAATCGTGGATTTTGATGGAATTCGCCATGGGTGTCGCGAGCCCATCGTGGGTAGGGCGCGTCACTCCGTATACGCCGCGCCGGCAACCATCGGGTACAAAATTTCCCTGGCACCGCCTTCCCCACCCGCCGCTCCAGCGGAGCAACCTGTTTATAGCCTCAAGCCCCAGCGGGGCGACCTGCCTCCGTTGCCCGTCAAAAACCGCCAAAACCCCTTTGTTTTTCGTTATAGCTCCCCGGCTGCGGCGTTCTGCATCCGCGCAACCAATTGAACCTCTGCACTTTAACATCTGATTCGTGAAAATTCGTGTAATTCGTGTCAGCCATTGTTAGCCGCTAACGCATTTTTGAAAATAAATGCCGGAAAAGTGACGGATCCGTTAGCCGCTAACAACCCGGTTTTCCAGCTTCCTGCCATACTCGTCCCGGATTGCATGGGCTGCCCCCATCATATCAATGTCCGGGCCGGACCCCATGTTCCGCCCGCGCAACGTCGGCCCGGCCCCGCGCCACCCGCGAGCGTCCCCGCGCGCTTGAAAATCAGCGTCAGCCCCGCCTTTTGCCGCGACGTGACTGTCTCGCCGCCGTTTCCTCCCGGAGCGATGCCATCCGCGCCATCCAGCCTCCTGGGGTGGACAGAGTCGCGCTGCGACTCTGTTTGCCTGCGGAGCAGGCACTTTGTGGCGTGGCTTCGTCCGGGGCTCACGAATGATTTCCCGCCTGGCGCAACCCTTGCGACCACAGCCCGTGCCCGAATCCAAAAAACATCAAAAAACCCCGTAATATCACTTTTATCACCATGAAACAGCCATGCACACGCTCCCCAAAGCGGCCGCCAAATGCCGCCGCCGTCCTCCGCCAATGGTTCCTGAAACCTTGACCGTGAAATCTATGGTCGGCCGGGTGCATCCTTCCGAGTCCACCGCTATTGGCACCCCGGCAGACGAGTTTTGCCACGTGGTCGCCATCCAAAGTCTTGCTCTTAAGAAACACATTATGCAAGTGCCTGCTTTTACAACATGTTACGTTCGCAGCCAAAGCGCCCAAGCTGCCGGTCGCGTCGCCACTGGCTTCCCTCTCCCCTCAACGGGGAGAGGGATTGAGGGTGAGGGGTGGTCATCTCCGGAGCCGCCTCCCGTCCGTTTCTTCCTGTATCAGCCCCATCCGGGGTCCCGGCTGAACACTTGACACTGAAAACTGAAAACTCCCCACAAAACCCCCGTAATATCACTTTTATCACGGTGAAACCGTCATGAACGGTGTCCGCGTATTTGGTTGCCATGGGTGTGGATGCCGCCGTAAGCTATTTGCAACCGATAGCCTTATAGTTGCTGAATGTGCCGCACCCTCGCGATGCGGGAGGTTGAATTTTCCAAATGAACCAGTCTAATCCAGAAATGTCAGCGGGGTGTCTGCATGGCTTGTTTCCCGCCCACCGGGAGGATGCGCAGGAGCAGGGTGTTTCGCGGGAAGTGATTGAACCATGACCACCGCACAATTCCTGGCCCAGCTCCGGCAGTCCGGTATTCAAGTCTGGGTCGATGACCAACAGTTGCGGGTGCGGGCCACCCAGCAACAACTGACGACGGAGTGGCGCGAGGAATTGAGGGCGCGCAAGCCGGAAATCCTTGCCTTTTTAAGCTCGCTGCCCCGCTTGGCTTCCGGGACCTGCGCGATTCCATTGGCGATCCGCGAAGGTCCGCTGCCCCTGGCCTTTGCACAGGAGCGGTTGTGGTTTCTGGCGGAATATGAGCCCACGAGCACCGCCTACGTCATTCAGATGGCCAGCCGGCTCACCGGGGAATTGGATGTCCCGGCGCTGGAGCGGAGTCTGGCGGAGCTGCTCCGGCGGCATGAGGTGTTGCGGACGACCTTTCCGTCGCAGGACGGAAAGCCGTATCAACATATTGCGGCGGCGGGGAATTTCGAGCTTTCCGTGATTGATCTGGCCGGCCAACCGGAGCACGCGCGGGAGACAGCGGCGCAGCGGTTGTTGGCGGAACGCTGCCAGCGAGTGTTTGATTTGGCGAAGGGGCCGTTGTTCGACGCGCTGCTCCTGCGTTTGGACGCCCGGCAGCACCGGTTATTGTTGCGGGTGCATCACGTGGTTTTCGACGGGTGGTCGGTGGGCGTTTTGCAGCGTGAGCTTTCGGAGCTGTACGCCGCCTTGCATGCGGGGCGGGTGCCCGCACTCGCCCCGCTGCCCGTCCAGTATGCTGATTTTGCCGTCTGGCAGCGACAATGGTTGCAGGGGGAGGAACTGGCGCGGCAGACGGCATATTGGCGGGAGTGTTTGCGGAACGCCCCGGTGTTGGAACTTCCCCTGGACCGGCCCCGTCCGGCCGCGGTGACCTATGCCGGGGCCAGGCTGGGTTTTCGTTTGCCCCGCGACTTGGCGGAGCGGCTCCGGGCTTTTAACCAGGGGGCGGAAGCCACTCCCTTTATGAGTTTGCTGGCCGCATTCAATGTGCTGCTTTCCCGGTATAGTGAGGCGGAGGACATTGTTGTGGGCACGCCGATTGCCAACCGGTCACGGCCGGAATTGGAGGGCATGCTCGGCTTTTTTGTGAACACGCTGGCCATTCGCTGCGATCTCTCCGGTGCGCCAAGTTTTCAGGAATTGGCGGGGCGGATGCGCCGGACGGCGCTGGATGCGTTCCAACATCAGGATTTGCCCTTTGAAAAGCTGGTGGCCGAACTCAATCCGGTGCGCGAGCCCAACCGCCATCCGCTGTTTCAAGTCATGCTGGCAGTGCAAAATACCCCGGTGAGTCCGCTGGTGCTGGACGGATTGGAGACGGTGCCGTTTGCCCCGCCAGTCGCCACCGCGCACATGGATTTGGAGTTGCACCTGAGGCCGGAGGGCGGGGAGTGGCGCGGCGAATGGGTTTACAATACCGACCTGTTTGACCGGACGACGATGGAACGGATGGCCGGGCACTTTCTGGTGCTGCTCGAGTCGCTCCTGTTGCATCCGGACCAACCGGTCGCCCGGGCCGGAATATTGACGCCGGCGGAACGCCAGCAGTTGGTGGCCTGGAATCAAACCGCCCGAGCCTACCCGCGCGAACAATGCGTGCATGAGTTGTTTGCCGCCCAGGTGCTGCGGACGCCCGGGGCCGCCGCGGTGGAGCATGCCGGTCAAACCCTGACTTACCAGGAGCTCAATGCCCAGGCCCAGCAATTGGGGCGGCGACTCCGGCACGCGGGAGTGGCTCCCGGCACGCGGGTGGCGGTCTCCCTGGATCGGTCGCCGGCCTGGGTGATCGCCTGCCTGGCCATCCTGAAAGCGGGGGGCGCGTATGTGCCTTTGGATCCGGATGATCCGGTGGCGCGGCAGCAATTCATTCTGCAAGACACCGCTGCGCCGGTGCTGGTGACCCAGGAAACAAGACGGGCTCAATTCGCCGCGCTGGGCGTGCAGTTGCTGTGTCTGGATGGGCCGGATGGCGGTCCGGTGGCAGTCAGTGGAACCTTGGGGCACGCGGCGGCCACCGACCCGGCTTATGTGATCTATACTTCGGGTTCCACCGGCCAGCCCAAAGGCGTGGTGGTATCGCATCGGGCCATTAACCGCCTGGTATGCCAGGCCGATTATGTCGCGTTGGACCCCGGTGATCGCATGGCCCAGATGGCTAATCCGGCGTTTGACGCCGCCACCTTTGAGCTTTGGGGGCCTTTGCTGCACGGCGGAACCGTGGTCATCCTGCCCAGGGAAATCATCCTCTCCCCGCAGGATTTGGCGGCGGCGTTGCGCCAGCAGCGCATCACCACCCTGTTTATCACGACGGCGCTGTTTAACCAGGTCGTGCGGGAAGTTCCCACCGCCTTTGCTCCCGTGCGGGATGTTCTTTTTGGCGGGGAGGCTTCGGATCCGCAAACCGTGCGGACGGTGCTGCAGCAGGGGCCGCCCCGGCGCTTGCTCCATGTTTACGGTCCCACCGAGGTGACCACCTTTACGACCTGGTATCAAGTCGAGGCGGTTGGAGCTGCGGCGACTTCGGTGCCCATCGGACGCCCCATTGGTAATACCACGGTCCACGTGCTGGATGCGCGGATGCAGCCGGTGCCAGTGGGGGTGCCCGGCGAGCTGTATGCGGGTGGCGATGGCGTGGCCTTGGAGTATCTGCATCAGCCGCAGCTTACTGCGGAGCGTTTTGTTCCCGATCCATTCCGCCCCGGTGAAGGCGCGCGGCTTTATCGCACGGGCGATCGTGTGCGGTGGCAGGCGGATGGGAATCTGGAGTTTCTGGCGCGGATGGACCAGCAGGTCAAGCTTCGCGGTTTCCGCATCGAACTGGGGGAGATCGAAACCCGGCTGGCAAGCCACCCGGCGGTGGCCGCTTGCGCGGTGCTGGCGCAAACGGATGGCCATGGCGAAAAATCCTTGAGTGCCTTTCTGGTGGTGCGGGATGCGGCGGAGCCGCCGGCGGAAAACTTGCGCGCCTGGCTGGCGGAAAAATTGCCGGACTACATGATCCCCGCGCGCTTCGCCGTGCTGAAGGCGTTGCCGTTGACGCCCAACGGCAAGCTGGACCGCCGGGCCCTGGCCCGGCTCGATACGACCAGTCTGGCGGTCAGCAAGGAATATGTGGCTCCGCGCACGGAGTTGGAGCACCAGTTGGCCCGGCTGTGGCAGCAGGCGTTCGGTCGCGAGCGCATTGGGGTGCGGGATAATTTTTTCGACTTGGGCGGGCACTCCTTGCAAGCCGTGCGCTTGTCGGCGGAGATTGACAAGTTATTCGGGCGCAAGCTGCCCATTGCGGTGATGTTCCAGGCCCCAACCATTGAGTTGCTGGCCCGCTGGCTGGTCGAAAAGGATTGGGCCCCCCAGTCGCGTTCGCTGGTGCCCTTGCAGCCATCCGGCAACCAGCCGCCATTGTTCCTGGTCCATGGCTGGGGTGGGGATGTTTACGGCTATCTGGACTTGGTCCGGCGATTGCCGCCGGATCAACCCGTTTATGGCCTCCAAGCCGTGGGAGTGGATGGCAAGGAGGAACGCCACATCACCGTGGAAGCCATGGCGGCCAGCTATGTGAAGGAAATCCTCTCGTTCCAACCCACGGGGTCCTACGCTTTGGGCGGGTATTCGATGGGGGGCGTGATTGCCTACGAAGTGGCCCGGCAACTGACCCAACAGGGACGGCAGGTGGCGCTGCTGGCGCTGTTGGACAGCATGCCGGTGGGCAAGATTCCCTGGTTCGCTTATGCGCGCGTGATGGTTCCGGTGTTTTGGGATCGCGTTTGTTTTCATTTGCGCCGGTGGTGGCAGATGCCGCTCCCAGCCCGGCTGACTTATCTCCATGGACGCTGGACGGCGCTCCAAATCCGGTTGCATCGCAACCGCGCCAAGGCGCCCCTCGTGACCGCGCCGCCCAAGCCGGACAGTGAGCCGCCCAAAGTGCCCGGCTTTGAGGATTACTATCACGCCATTGCGATCGCTTACCTGGTGCAACCGTATCCTGGACCCGTGGTGGTGTTTACTTCCGACGAAGCCAAACCGGAGGTTCGGGTGTGGCAATATCTCGCGCAGGGCGGCGCCGCTTTCCACCGGATTCCGGGAAACCATCGTGAAATCATGTATTCGCCGGATCACGTGCCGGTTTTGGCGCAGGCATTGACCGGGGTCCTGCACCGCGCCCAGCGGAAAGCGGGCGGCCCGATAACAAAGCCTTGATAAATGCGAATTTCGCTTCATGAATGGGACGGCTCCCGGCTTTCCCGGCAACGCGTGCGCGAACTGGGGCCGGATGAGGTGCAAGTGTGGTTTGCTTCCGCGCCGGCGGGCGATGGCGCGCTGGCGGCGTTCGGCTGGGTGCTTGATCCGGAAGAGCAGGCGAGAGCCGCGCGATTTCGCGTGGCGGGGGCGCGCCGGGAGTTTGTCTTTGCCCGGGGGCTGTTGCGCCGGATCCTGGGCGGATATCTGGCGGTTGCTCCCCAGGAAGTCGGGTTTGGTTTCGCCGCGCACGGGAAACCTTTTCTGGTCCGGCCCGCTGCCAATGGTGGTTTGCAATTTAACCTCTCCCATTCGGAGTCGCACGTGGCCATCGCCTTGACCCGGGGACGCCAGGTCGGGGTGGACATTGAATCCGTGCAGCGGCTGGAGGATTGGCGGCTGCTGGCGGAACGCGTTTTTCTGCCCGCGGAGATCCGGCACATCATGGCCCTGCCGGAAGCGGAACAGCGGCTGGCGTTTCTTCGGGGATGGACGGGCAAGGAAGCTTACTTGAAGGCCACGGGCGAGGGATTGCTGGATGAGCTCGCCCAGATTCAAGTCTCCCTTCTGCCGGACGAACCGCCCCGGTTACTGGCCTTGCCGTCCGGCCCCGACGCAGTCAAACGCTGGACCCTGCATGCGCTTCCCGTGCCAGCCGGCTTGGTGGGCGCGCTGGTGGTGGAAGCCAGCCAAACACCATGACACAATTAATCCCGAACTCCGCAGTCGGCAATCAAATCGAAGATCAATGTCGCAAGCCAGTCGTTGGTAGGGCGCGTCACTCCGTGCGCGCCACGCCTGCCACCATCCGGCACAAAATTTCCCCGGCGTCGCCTTCCCAACCCGCAGCCGATCAAGACCTTTCCCGGGTTTCCCGCACCCACTTCGGATTCCGGTCTGCGAGTCGCCATTCGTCATTGGCTGTTCGTCATTCTTTAGACATTAGGAATTCGTCATTCGTCATTTTTCCGCGGGAATCACGACTTCATCCGTCCCAAAATCTGGTCGGTCACGGCCTTGACCACGGCCTCCGCCTCGGGGTCAAGGCTGGTGGCGGCTTCGCTGCTGGCTTCGGCCTGGCAGGTCACGCCGGGACGCCAATCGCCGCTGTCGCAAAGTTCGCATTCTTTCATCCCAAAACGCGGATCCACAAAGCCGAGGCTCTGCTTGATGTTCAGAATCTCCTTCATCTGCGGCCCGGTAAAGGTGTTGATGGGCTTGCCGAGCTGGCCGGCCACCACGATGGTGCGGCAGTACGCCTCGATGATTTCCATCCGCCAGTACGCTTCCTCAATGTTGTTGTGGCTCCAGGTCACGACGCCGTGGTTGGCCATGAGAATCGTGTTATACTGGTGGGTCAGGTCGGCCACGAGCTTGCCCATGTCCGGCGAACCCGGCGTGCGATACGGGGCCACCCCGACGGAGCAGAACACTTCGTATTCCGGCAGCATGCAGGTGGGCGGCGCCTGCCCCACCACCGCGAACGCCGTGGCATAGGGCGGATGGCAATGGCACGTGGCGATGGCCAGCGGCTGGTTCTTCATCATCTGCAAGTGCATCAGGATCTCGCTGGTGCGCTTCTTGGTGCCGAGCAGTTGGTTGCCTTCAAAATCCACCAGGCAGAGGTCGTCAGGCTTGAGGGAACCTTTGCTGACGAGCGTGGGCGTGCAGATGGCGATGTCCTCGCCGACGCGCACCGCCATGTTGCCGCCGTTGCCATCCACATAGGCGCGCTTCCACAGGCGATGGCCCATTTCGCAGATCTGCTCTTTCAAACCCAGCGCATACGCCGAGTTGAAGAAGGCTTCCAGTTCGGCCTTGGGCGACTTGGAGTTCAATTTCTGCGTGGGCGGCGCCGGGGGCGTGCTCGGGGCGGCCGGGCTGGCTGCGGGAGCGCTCACCGGGGCGGTGGCCTTGGGCTGGGTCACGGCCAGGCGGGCGTCGCTGGTTTCCACATCCTGCAACATTTCCCGCGCGGACGGCGTGAGAATGGCGTCGTCGGGAATAATGATTCCCCGACCGTTGCGGACCATTTCTTGAATGTCTCGGATACTGATAAGGCGGCTCATAAATTATTGTGTTTAAAATCTCAACCTTTCCACGGACTGTAAAACATCTCATCCACCAGCGCGCAATTGATCCCGTCAATCGGCGGGGGTGTTTCAAACGGCTGGGTGGCTTCGGCACCCTCCTCGTAAGCGATCACGTCGCCGACGCCGCCGCCCAGATCGTCATAAACCACCAGGCTGGGGTCTTTGCCCATGCCGGCGCCGGCGTCCAGGCCTTGGGCGTATTGCTCGCGGCTGAACGGGCTGACGATGAGGTAGCGCGCGCCTTGCAGCTTGGCCTCGCTGCGGCTCAAGGTCACGCGACCAATGACGGTTCCAAGTTTCATTAAATCAAACGCGCACTCCCGGTTCGGATTCATCTACAATTCCCACCACCAGCCAGCGGGCGGGGCTCCGGTTGGTGCCCACCGCCTTGCGCGCGGCCTTGCCATCCGATGAGACCACCACCGACTGGTGCATGCCCGCACCGTGCGAATCAATCGCAATCACCGGCGCGCCCTCCGGTTCGCCGCCGCTCCCGATGGGCTGGCAGATCACCAGACGCCAGGCGTCGAAGCTCGGATGTTTCCGAGTCGCCACGATGTTGCCTTCGACGCGCGCTAATAACATAGAATTTAGAATCTAGGATTTAGTAGTTAGAATGGCCTTTACGTAGCCATTAAGCAATCGGCCAACTTCATTGTATGCTTCGACCAGCTTGGGTGAATCGCCATATCCCAAATCCTTCGCCAAAATCAAATAGTAATGCACTTCTTCCAGCGAGCCTTGCGAGATGTTGAAATAGCGCGCTTTGTCAGCCGTGCTGCGTTTCGGAAAGCCTTCAGCAATGTTCGCCGCGACAGAAACTGCCGCCCGGCGAATCTGTGACGTCAGGCCGAACTTTTCTTCCGACGGGAAATCCCGTGTGAAACGATAAACCTCCAGGACGAATTGGTGGGCCTTTTGCCAGACCACCAATTCTTTGAAGCTTCGCGCCGGAGTGCTCATTCTATATGCTATCTTCTAAATTCTAACTTCTTCCTTAGTAAATTCTCAAATTATCCACCATCACGCACCGCCGCACCCGCGTGAACGTGCGCGGATTCGTGATGCCCTCGCCCGTGGGCGTGGCAATCGAGAAACTCAGGTAGCCTTCGCCGCCGAGGCCCAGACCGGCGGGGGAGGCGCCATTCTTGACAAACAACGTCGTGTCCAGCGCGCGCGCCATGGCGGTGATGTTCTCGACGTCGTGCGAATGGATGATGGCCGTGTGCTTGTAGTTGTGTTCCGCCACGAGGGAGCGTTCAATGCCTTCCTCCACGCTCTTGACCCGCACAATGGGCAGCATGGGCATCATCTGTTCCTCATCGACAAACGGATGTTCCGCGTCGGTTTCGGCAAACAATAACTGCGTGCCGACCGGCAGGTTGACGCCCGCCGCCTGCGCCAGCACGGACGGATCCTTGCCGATGAAATCCTTGTTCACGCTGGCATGCGCACAGCCGCCGCCCTGGCCTTCCTTGAAGGTGAACGCCGCCTTGGTCAGTTTGTCCAACTGCGCGGCATTCAGTCTGACCGCGCCGTTTTCAGACATTTTTTGCATCAGCTTGTCCGCGACCTGGTCCAGCACGAACACTTCCTTTTCCCCGATGCACAGCAGATTGTTGTCAAACGCCGCGCCGGAAATAATGGCCTTCGCCGCGCGGGTCGGGCAGCAGGTGTCATCCACGAACACGGGCGGGTTGCCCGGTCCGGCGCAAATGGCGCGCTTGCCGGTCTGCATGGCCGCCTTCACCACCATGGGGCCGCCGGTGACCAGCAGCAGCCGCGTGAATTCGTTTTTGCACAGCGCGTTGAACGAATCCAAAGTCGGTTTCTCGATGATGCACGCGATGTTTTCAATGCCCGTCTCGCGGTAAATCGCCTCGTTATAAGCCCGCACGGCCACCGCCGCGCATTTCGCCGCGCTCGGATGCGCGTTGAACACCACGGAATTGCCCGCCGCGCAAATATTCACAATGTTGCCGCTCAGCGTGGGAATGGAGTGGGTGCTGGGCGTGATGGCCCCGACGACGCCGAAGGGGGTGTATTCCTCCAGCGTGATGCCGTGGTCGCCGCTACGCGCATCGGGACGGAGCCAGTCCACGCCGGGCACGAGCTTGATAAGCTGCAGCTTGGCAATCTTGTGGTCGAGCCGTCCGATCCGGGTCTCGTTAAATTCGAGCGTGCCCCAGGCCTCGGCGTTTTTCTCGGCCATCGTTTTGATGACGTCCTCGATCTTGCGCCGCGCCGCGACCCCTTTTTGCTTCAACTGCAAAAACGCTTCCTGCGCCGCTTCACAGGCCTCATCCGCCGTGGCAAACACGCCGAATTTGCCGCGCAGCGCGGGATTGCTGGGGGATTTCTTCACGCTGCACCCGCACGCTTCCGCCTTGGCGGCAGGGGCGGACGCAGGTTGCGCGGTGGCGGTGGCCGTGCCGCCCAGTTTGCCCAGCACCTCGGCCACCACATCACGGATCAAAGCTTCATTAACGGCATTCATAATATTTTAACCACTAATAAACACGAATTAACACTGATCAGCTTTTCGCGCCGAAGATCTGTTTGCCGAACACATCCACGCTGTCCACGATGCCGATGATGACGGCGTCCACCGGCGCCTCCTTCATGCCGCCGGCCAGGCGCGCGCTGCTGCCCTGGCAAAACAGCACCAGTTCGCCCTCGCCGGCCCCCAGGGCGTCCACCGCCACAATCGTGTTCGCGCCCGGACGGAACTTCGTCGGATCCTTTTCATCCACGAGCTGCGGGCGCAGCAGCAACAGCTTGCGGCCCGACATGTTCGGGTCCTTCTTGGTGGCCACCACCTGGCCTTCGACTTTGGCGAGGAACATACGCGTGATGCGTGATGCGTGCTACGTGACGGGCAAACGCGTGAGAAAGATCACGCATCACGCATCACGTGTTACGAATCACTTTTTTTTCGGCAACACGGCTTCCACGTCCGCGTGCGGACGGGCGATGACGTGGACGCTCACCAGTTCGCCTTTGATGGCTTTGATGGCTTGCGCGCCGGCATCGGTGGCGGCTTTGACAGCGGCGACGTCGCCGGTGACACAGGCGGTGACCAGGGCGTTGCCGACCTGCATCATGGGGCCCATGAGCTCCACGTTGGCGGCTTTGAGCATGGCGTCCGTCCCCTCCACAAGGGCGACCAGTCCGCGCGTTTCAATCATTCCAATGGCTTGAGGCATAATTCAATTCTATTTGTTGTTGATTGTTAAATGTTGTTAAAAATCATAAACCACGCGGCTTGAACGTATCGTGGGAAGCCGTTGAACCCGGACTCCGAAGTGGGCAATGCAATCGAAAAGACCTGTCGCGAGCCCGTCGTTGGTAGGGCGCGTCACTCCGTGTACGCCGCGCCTGCCACCAGTGGGTGCCAAATTTCCCTGGCGTCGCCTTCCCGACCTGCTGCCGATCAAGACCTGGTTCAAGTTTCCCGTCGCAACTTCGGAGTTCGTCTTGCAGCGACTTTGGGCATTCACCGCGTTTTCCACACCGGATTGAAACCCGGTGTTAATGAAACATCCCCGTTCGTGTTTATTTGTGTTCATTCGTGGTTAATGGCTTGGGTTTTCCAAAAAGCGTTTCGTTTCCCGCGCCACCACCAGTTCCTCGTTCGTGGGAATCACAAAAATCTTCACTAGCGAATCCGCGGCGCTGATCACCGATTCCGTCGCGCGCGTCGCCTGGTTTTTTGCCGCATCCAGCTTGATCCCGAGATTCTCCAGGTCCGCGCAAACCGCCGCGCGGATGTCCGCCCGGTTTTCCCCCATGCCCGCCGTGAAAGCGAGGGCGTCCGCGCCGTTCAACTGCAAAAAATAGCTGCCGATCCAGTGCCGGGCGCTCGCCACAAACACGTCCACCGCCAATCGCGCTTGTGCGTTGCCCTTGGCCGCCGCTTCCAGAATGTCGCGCACATCGTTGGACACCCCGCTCAGGCCCAGCAGACCCGCTTGTTTGGTAAGCTGCTTTTGCGCCTCTTCCACCGGGATGCCCAGCATCTTCACCGCGTATGGCAACGCTTCCGCATCCAGATCGCCCACCCGGTTGTTTTGCGGCAGGCCGGATTGCGGGCTCAGCCCCATGCTGGTGCCAATGGACGCACCATTCAAAATGCCCGTGACGCTCGAACTCCCGCCCAGATGGCATGAGATGACTCGCAACGGCTCGCGGGTGATGGGGGTCGCGCCCCCGTTGACGTACAACTGCCGCGCGCGCTCCGCCACATCCGCCCGGCAGAGTAATTCGGCCGAGCGTTCCGCGATAAACTTATGGCTGGCCCCGTGAAACCCCCACCGGCGGATGCCCAACTGATGCCACGCTTCCGGCACCGCGTACCGCTGCGAGGCCTCCGGCGCGAACTGATGGAACGCCGTTTCAAACAGCGCGATCAGCGGCACCCCCGGCATGCGCTGCGCAAACAGCTTGATGCCCGTGATGTACGGCGGATTGTGCGCCGGTGCCAGGCCGTTGTAATCCGTCATGGCCTGCAACACCCGTTCATCCAGCCGCACGCAGCCGGTGACATCCTTCGCAATGACGGTTTTGAACCCCACCGCGCTTAATTCACTTTCACTCGCGATGACCTTGGCCTGCTTCAATTCCGCCAGGCAATCCTCAATCGCCTTGGGATAATCGGTCACCCGCTCAAAGCCGCCCTTGTGCAACAGGCGCTCGGCGTGGTCCGCAAAGTCGAACAACCGCCACTTGAGCGAGGTCGAGCCGATATTGGCAACGAGGATTTTCATGGGGCGAGAAGTTAGGATCTGGAATTTAGAAGCTCGAATCCGGAATTTCGCGCCGGGCGCATGCTTGATTCTATCTTCCAACTTCCAGCTTCTAGCTTCTAGAAATCATTCCAGCCACTTGCCGAGCCCGCTGAGTCCGTCATGCGGACGGGGGATGACCTGGACGCTCACCACGGCCCCGACCTGGGACGCGGCGGCGGCGCCGGAATCGGTCGCGGCCTTCACGGCGGCGACATCGCCCCGGAAAAACACCGTGACATATCCGCTGCCGACCTTTTCCCAGCCCGTGATATGGACATTGGCGGACTTCAGGGCGGCATCAGCGGCTTCCACGGCGGCGCAGAAACCTTTGCATTCTATCATTCCAACAGCTTGCTTTGACATAGTCTTGATCTGGTTCAGAGTGGTTCGGGCGGGTTTACTTTTTCGCGTCCGTGCCGAGAAACGCGGCGAGGAGTTCTTCATGGGGACGGGCGATAATGTGGGAGCCGACGAGTTCGCCGACCTTGGCGGCGGCCTTGGCCCCGGAGTCCACGGCGGCCTTGACGCTGCCGATGTCGCCCTTGGCGATGACCGTGATCAGCCCGCCGCCGATGGCGATGGTTTTGATCAACGTCACGTTGGCCGCCTTGACCATGGCATCGCTGGCTTCCACGCTGCCAACGTAGCCCTTGGTTTCAATCATTCCTATTGCTTCGCTCATAATTATTAATATGTTGGTTGCTAGTTGCTAAATTAATTCGGTCGGGTGCATCTGATCGGTGCATCACGCATCACGCATCACGGCTCATTTCACCAGTTCCACCGGC
>Ga0302278_10001668_pt1 | contig 26993 bp, 26 predicted proteins | sample III_Bog_N3_2_FD_194543 | JGI IMG/M metagenome (GOLD analysis project Ga0302278, IMG submission 194543) | Peat permafrost microbial communities from Stordalen Mire near Abisko, Sweden - III_Bog_N3_2 | ecosystem: Environmental > Terrestrial > Soil > Wetlands > Peat | place: Sweden: Abisko... | reverse complement strand
TTCGTCGCTGGGGTGGAGTTCCGGGGTCCCCGGCGACAGGTCTTCGTCGCTGGGGTGGAGTTCCGGGGTCCCCGGCGACAGGTCTTCGTCGCTGGGGTAGAGTTCCGGGGTCCCCGGCGACAGGTCTTCGTCGCTGGGGTGGAGTTCCGGGGTCCCCGGCGACAGGTCTTCGTCGCTGGGGTGGAGGTTGGGGGTGGTGAGTCGAAGGACCTGCATTTGTCTTTCAGAACTTGCGCGTCAAACTTTTGCCTTACGACACCAGCTCCAGCGCCCGAATCTCTTCCTTGCGCACCGTCAGGCGCTCCACCAGATCCGTCTTCACTTCATACCCGCGCCCCGGCGTATCCGGAATCGCAATCTCCCCAGCAGCCGACACCGTAATCTCCGGCTCCACAATGTCCTCCAGCCAGTACCGCGCCGATGCCGAAACATCCCCCGGCAGCGAGAAGTTCTCCAGGCTCGACAACGCGATATTGTGCGACCGACCAATGCCTGCTTCGAGCATTCCGCCGCACCACACCGGAATCCCCCGCTCCTGCGCCGCGTTATGCACCGCAATCGCCTCGGAAAATCCGCCCACCCGCCCCAGCTTGATATTGATAATCTTGCAGCTCTCCATCTCAATCGCCGCCAGCGCGTCGCGCCGGTTGCGGATTGACTCATCCAGGCAAATCGGCGTCTCCAGCCGCTTCTGCAACATCGAGTGATAGTAGAAATCGTCGTACCACATGGGTTGCTCGATCATCAGCAGATCGAAGGCGTCGAACTCTACCAGGTGGTCTGCATCGCGCAGCTTATAGGCCGAGTTGGCGTCGCAACTGAGCATAGTCCCAGGCCATCGGCTGCGCACTTTTTCAAACACCTCAATATCCCAACCCGGCTTGCACTTCAGCTTGATCCGCTGGTACCCCGCCGCCAGTTCCCGCTCGATGATCGCCATCAGTTCTGGAATCGTTTTCTGAATTCCCAGCGAAACTCCGCACGGAATCACATCGCGCACGCCGCCCAGCAATCGCGAAAGCGATATCCCCTCCCGCTGCGCTTCCAGGTCCCAGATCGCATTCTCGAGGGTTGCCTTGGCCATCCGGTTGCCGCGCACCAGCCTGAAAATTCGCGGACAATCCCCGCCATGGTTCGGCGCCTCGGCGGCCAGCATCGGACCCAGTTCGCTCACGATCACTTGCCATGCGCTGTCGGTTGACTCGGCGGAGAAAAATGGCCGTTCGCCCGCCGTGCACTCGCCCCATCCGGTCAACCCCTCGGAGCGCACTTCGGCCAGAATCACCCTGCGGTTGCTGGTGACGCCAAAGCTGGTTTCAAAGGGCCGCACCAGCGGCATGCGCAACTCACGCAGAACAATCGAGTCAATCTTCATAGTTTTCGCGATCCTTGGAAAAAAGTAAGACAGTTTTTTTCAATTCAGTTCCAGTTGCGATGGGCGACCCAGCTCAAAAATTCCGTTTCTGTCCGCATCCCGGTTGAATCCAATCACCGCCAGGCCTTGTGCAAACGCCCGTTGAAACCTGCTTCGATTCTCCATCTGAACTGCCAGAGCACGTTCCCGCCCGTCTTCGGTCGCCTTCCACTCATAAATGGCGGCGGGAACCACGATCCGTTCTTCAATGGTCAGAACTGGACCCGTTCGCTCTTCAAGAATGTCGCGAACATGGGGCGAGCCAAGCCGCCATTCCGCCACCAGGCGGTCCGTCGGAAGCCCACCTTGTAGACGAGATGAGGATACACCATAGAAATCCACAAAATAGCTGCGAACAATCGCCCCAAGCTTGTGAATATTCAAAAATGCATTCTTGATTTCCAGAGGATCGAAGGTCCACTCGATGAGCCGAATGCCTCGGCTCATGGCCTCTTCGCGCTGTGCCAGCTTGAGTTGCGCACCCAGGCCGCGGTTCCTGTAGCTCTCTTTCACGGCCATCATGTGCGAGTGAAGATAGGGCTTCGGCTCCTCATCCGGCAGGGACTTTAATCCCGGCAATCCGCACAAAAACCCGACCATCGACTCCGGCCCGCCTTCGGCTGCGGCCCCCGGCAAATCCGTGTCGAATGCCCCCATTACCTGTCCGCCCACCTTCTGCCACACCAGAAACGCCTTGCGCGGAATCACTTCGGTCGGGTCATAGCCCCAGGTCTCCACCTGCATCTCGACGCAGGCCTCCAACTCCTGCTGCCCGCGGCAGTTGCGAATCACAATCATCGCCCCGCCCCCTTCGAGCGCCTCGCGAGATTCGAGCTCCAGAAGAGGCTCCGGTTGGTAGGCCAGGGATTCATCCCTGGCAATACGACGAAGCAAAGAGCCTGGGCTTTAGCCCCTGAGGTATGTTCTCCTCTAACCATCCTCATGCGCCCTCCTGCTTTGCCGCCAACTTCCGTTTCGCCCCTGCCCAAAGCGCCTCCAACTCTGCCGGATCCAACTCCTCCAGCGGCCTCACCGCCGCCGCTTCCATCTCCTTGAACCGATCCCGAAACCGCCGATTGCATCCCCGCAACGCCATCTCCGCATCCACGCCCAAATGCCTGCCAAGATTCACCACCGTAAACAGCAAATCCCCCAGCTCTGCTTCCACAAACGGCTTCCTTGCCGGGTCACACGACGCAGCCTCAGCCTCCAACTCCGCCGTCTCCTCCACAACCTTCGGCAACAATTCCCGCCACTCCGCCCAATCAAACCCAGCCTTCTGCGCCTTGGCTCCCAGCTTGCTCGCCTCGGCCAGCGCCGGCAGCGCCCTCTGCACTGAATCCAGCCGCGACGACGCCGGGGTTGCCGCTGCATGCAATGCTTCTTGAGCTTTTATTTCTTCCCAGTTGCGCAGCACCGCCGCCGCCGATCCCTTTACCTCCGCATCCACATCCGCGCGATTCCCCGCCGCCCTTGATGCCTCATCCCCAAACACATGCGGATGCCGCCGCACCAACTTATTGTTCAGGTGTGTCATCACATCGCTGATCGTGAAATGCCCCTCGTTTGCCGCCATCTCCGCGTAGAAAAGCACTTGCAGCAACAGATCGCCCAACTCCTCCGCCAGGTGCGGAAAATCGCGCCGCTCAATGGCGTCGAAGACCTCGTAAGTCTCTTCCAGCGTGTATTTGCGAATCGAATCGAAGCTCTGCTCGCGGTCCCATGGACATCCATCCGGAGCCCGCAACCGAGCCATAATCGCCGCCGACTCAGCAAACAGTTCCCCAGCGCGCGCCGGGTCAGTCACAGTCTCCCGTCCAGCCGGTGCGGAGGGCCTTTCATGCGAAGCGTCCATGCCCCACCAGTCTAACGCAGCCCGCCCCGCGCAAATCGAATCATTGAACTCAACGCCAGGGCAATTGTCTGAGTGCATTTTTGCTGATCAAGTCAGCCCAAGGCCTTAACGCGCCGTAGGCGCAATGTTTGTTAGCCCAGCGCTTCAGCGCTGGGAAAGGTGCCCGGAATAGTCCGTCAGCCCCGTAGGGGCGGTGCGAAAAGTCAAATTGCCATCAAAGAAACATTCATGCGATTGCCCTGAACTCGACGCGCCTGCCCTGGGCGTGGCCGAAACGTGTAAATTCTATCCATGCGAAATCTCTATTCTCCGTCCGATGCGGAAGCGATCAAGCAGAGAATCGCCTCCCTCATGCCTGACTCGCACGCGCAATGGGGCAAGATGAATGTCGCGCAAGCAGTGGCCCACTGCGCTCGAAGCATGGAGTGGGCCGTAGGCGACCGCATTCCACCCAAAATGCTCCTCCCCAGCCTCCTGGGCCGCGCAATCAAAGGCAAGGTATTCGGCGACGACGCCCCCTTCCGCCGCAATACACCCACGGCCACGGATCTCATAGTTGCCGACCAGCGCGAATTGGATTTTGAACGCGCCCGCCTCATCGTGCTCATCGACCGATTTGTCGCCGGCCCTGCGGCGTGCACAACCCATCCGCACAGCTTCTTTGGAAAGTTGAAGCCAGAAGAGTGGGCCATCCTGACCTACAAGCATCTTGACCACCACCTGCGTCAGTTCGGGGTATAGCAAGGTAAGGAAAATCAGGTAAAGCCAATTCTCGAAGGCTTTGTATCGGGGCATGACTTCACGTGGAAGCCAATTGACACAGGCTTTGTATCAGGGCATGACTTCAGTCATGCCAACAAAGCCAATAAAATGAATGTTGGGCTTTAGCCCCTGCAAAAGTCCCTTCCGGCAATCCGCTCGTCGAAGGCCTTTTCATGAACATCTAAAGCCAGGAAAGCATGGACTCGAACCCGCCGCTGATCCGCATATTCGCCACCATCTTTGCAGGCCTGTTAGGCCTCGCATTCGGCAGCTTCCTCAACGTATGTGTAACCCGCTGGCCCACCGGCGAAAGCATCGTAAAACCCGGCTCCCACTGCCGCAACTGCGACCACACCCTCGCCTGGTGGGAAAACATTCCGCTGCTTAGCTGGCTAGCCCTCCGCGGCCGCTGCCGCAAGTGCCACACCCCAATCAGCTGGCGCTACCCGCTGGTGGAACTGGCGGTGGGTGGTCTATGGGCAATTGCGGCTTGGCGTTTTCCGACAAACACTCTTGGCCCTGACCCCATCTGGGTCGCCTTCTACGATTCATCGATCACTCTGCTCGGCTCGATGCTCTTTGATTGGTTGCTCGTTGCCCTGGCAGTTCTGGACGCCGAAAACCTCTGGCTACCGAATTGGCTCACTCTACCGGGGACCGCCGCAGGGTTCTTGATATCAGCTTTTGGCTTCGTCACCGCAATTGCGCTGAACTCGATAACCCCCTCGCGTCACCATGACTTTGAATATTTGCATGGCGAGCAATGGGAGGTAGCGCTGTCGCGGCTGATCGCAATTGCGGCCGCCGCCCTCCTAATCCTGATAATCCGCTGGCTCTACAAGCTAATCCGCCACCGCGAAGGCCTCGGCCTCGGCGACGCCAAACTAATGGCTCTCCTAGCCGCCTGGCTCGGCCTTCCCTGCGCGCTGCTCTCCTTCTTCCTGGCCGCCATCCTCGGCTCCCTCGCCGCCCTCGCGCTTCTAGCCGTCCCCGCCGCCCGCCGCGGCTCCCAACCCTGGGCCACCAGCAAGCTCCCCCTCGGAACCTTCCTCTGCATCGGCGGCATCGTCAGCTCCCTATGGGGCCAGCAAATCATCGCAGCCTACCGCCATTGGGCCGGCTTCTAAGCCCGCCTACAACCCGCTCTGCGCTGGCATCGAAATTGCCTTTAAATTCTCCCCGGAACTTTGCATGCAATTAACCCTCGAAAGCGCACAATCATCTCATGTGCTCCCTCGACAAACCGCTCCAAAGGACTGCCCCGCTCCAATCTGTCCAGCACATCCTCGGTCTGAAATGTCAGGCACTTGCCCGGTCCGAACCTGCGCAGACCCACCCCCCCCCTCCCTGAAATCACTGTTTTTTACCCCTGCCGCGCCGCCGAAAAAGTTGGCTATTTCACCTATTATCAACACTTTACGCCTCACTCGTAAATGCCGCACTGTTGACGAAACAGTAAACACAAACCCCCAAAAAACGATGATTCTTGGGTCAGAACAGGCAGTTTTGAGGTGTTTTCGCTCCCATTACACGCAAAAAAGGCCCAGTTTCAGGCCGATTTCGAACCGATCCGCAGAGAACCAGCCTCTGCCCTACTTCACCGCACCAGCTGGCGCAGCCGCCTTGGCATTCGCAATCTCCGGGTCTTTCAGCGCCTTCATCGCTTCCCTGCCGTGCTTGCTGTCAGGGTCATAGTCAACCACCTTCTGGTAGTAGCCGCGCGCCGCAACCAGGTTGCCCAAATGACGCTCGCTTTCCGCCAGGCCCCAATAGACCTGCGGGTCGTCCGGCGACAGCACCATGGCCGACTCAAACCGCGACATGGCCGCCTTCCAGTTCTTCAAGCTGAGTTCGTAAGTGCCCACTTCGATGTCTTCGGCTGAGGTTTCCTGGTGCTCGGGTACATCGACCTTCAGCTTGCGGTGCTTGCCCTGCGGCTGGTCATCGTCCGCTCCGGCCAGCACCTTCTCAAGCCCCGTCCTGCTATCGCTGGAGGACGACTCGCTCGCATCCGCGTCCGCGGAAACATCGTCGGGGCTCCGTGCCGGGTCCTGGTCCACCGCTGGAACTGGAAGGTGTGGTGCCGGTACGCTGCCATTGTCGTCGCCGCTGTACGTGCCCTCCGGCAAAACCGGCGGCCCTTTTGAGGGCATCACCGGCACATTGGTGGTGTCGGTGGGAAAATCATTGCCCTGAGTTGAGGGTGCGGGGGCGGGATTCGGCGGCGTCGCCTGGGCGCCAAGTCGCACCGCCGCCAACAGGCAACCGGCAAACATCGTCGCAGCTAGGAAGTTGCTTTTCATTCGGTCTTCAAAAGGCGCTGTTCAATGCCCTGTTCAATGTTAGTATGCGGACCATAGAACAAATCACTCTCAAAGGAAAGCATCGCACACCCGCATGGCTCTTATCATCCGCTCGTCCGCCATCCACGCCGCCGGCTGCTACACCACAACCGCCATCCGCAAGGGCCGCCGCGTGGCCGAGTATACCGGCCCCCGCGTCACCAAAGACCAGGCCGATGAGGCCTACGCCGACTCGCTGATCACCTACCTGTTTGGACTGGGAAACGGCGATATCGTCATCGACGGGCACTGTACCGCCATGTTCATCAACCACAGTTGCGACGCCAACTGCGAGACCAGTGAAATTCGCGGCCGAGTTTTCGTTAAATCGCTTCGCCCCATCGCCGCAGGCGAGGAGATTACCTACGACTACTGCCTGTATGACGGCGGCGACGACCCGGCGACCTGCAACTGCGGAGCGAAGAAGTGCCGGGGGACGATGTACTCGAAGGAAGAAGTGCGACGCCGCAAGCGGGCGGCGCTCAAGACACAGGCCGCTGGAGCGGGCAAGCGGCCGGGAACCAAATCGCGCAGCAAAGAAAAGTGACAGGAAATCTTTCGGGTGTGTCCAAATGCCAGGTTTCCGCGCGTCATGGGAGTGACGGCCAATGGTGGTCGTACACAACCGAATGAGGAGGTTTTCCCATGCAATATCTATTGTTGCTTCACGCCAACGAAGCGGGATTCGCGCAGATGACTCCCGAACAACAGCGGCAGGGTATGGCGGCCTACATGGCATACACAGAGGCGCTGGTCAAGGCGGGCGTATACAAGGGTTCCAACCGGCTGCGTCCCGTTTCCAATTCGACGACGGTGCGCGTGGTGGACGGAAAGGCGCAAGTTCTCGACGGCCCGTTTATCGATACCAAGGAAGCGTTGGGCGGGTATTTCCTGATCGAAGTGCCGGACCTGGACGCGGCTCTGTCGTGGGCGGCGCGCTGCCCAGGCGCGAGCCACGGCGTGCTTGAAGTGCGGCCCATTTGGGAGATGGGGCAAGGGCAGCAGAGCGCGGCGGCCTGACACGATGAACTCCACTGAGGGCGACGAGCAGGCGCGTTCGACGGCAGAAGCCGTGGCGCGCCGAAGCTATGGCAAGCTCGTCGCCTTTCTTTCGGTGCGCACTCGGGATGTGTCGGCGGCGGAAGATGCGCTGTCTGAGGCGTTTGCCGCGGCTCTGGTGGATTGGCCACAGAACGGCTGTCCGGCCAACCCGGAGGCCTGGCTGCTGACGGCTGCGCGGCGCAAGTCGATCGACGTCTTTCGCGGTGTGGTGAGGCATGAGCTGGCTGCGGGTGAATTGCTGAGGCTGGAACTGCTTAGGCTGGACCAGGCGGCGGGCCAACCGCAGGCGCAGGAGATTCCTGACGAGCGGCTGGCTATGATGTTTGCCTGTGCGCATCCATCGATTGACGCGGCGGTGCGCGCTCCGCTGATGCTGCAGGTGGTTCTGGGGCTGGATGCGGGGCGGATTGGAGCTGCTTTTCTCGCTTCGCCGACGGCGATGGGCAAGCGGTTGGTGCGCGCCAAAGAGAAGATCCGGGAAGCCGGCATTCCCATTCGCGTTCCCCGCCGGGAAGAGCTGCCAGACAGGCTGGATGCGGTGCTGAATGCCATTTATGCGGCCTTTTCCGAGGGCTGGACAGACCCGGCCGGCCTGGATGCGGCGCGTCGCGAACTCGCCGAGGAAGGGCTGTATCTTGCCCGGCTGCTGGCTTCACTGCTGCCGGAAGAACCAGAGGTGCTGGGGCTTTTGGCACTGCTGCTACATGCGGAATCCCGGCGGAGAGCGCGAAGAACTGACGCCGGGGAGTTTGTTCCGTTGGCCGCGCAAGACCAGGCGTTGTGGGACCATGCGCAGATTGCCGAGGCTGAGATGCTGCTGCGACGGGCGAGCGCGATGGGGCACATTGGGCGCTTCCAACTGGAGGCAGCCGTACAGTCTGCGCACGTGGATCGGTGTCGCAAGGGGATTTTCAACTGGGCCCAGGTGGCGGAGCTTTACGATGCACTGTTCCAGCTGACCGGGTCGCCTGTGGTGCTAATCAACCGGGCGTTGGCAGTTGCGGAAGTGGATGGCGCTGCCGCAGGGCTGAGTGCCCTGCCCGATGAGCAGGCGGACGGGCGCCTGACCCAATATCAGCCGTATTGGGCTGCGCGCAGCGAACTGCTGGCGCGGGAAGGCGCCTTCGCCGATGCGCGACTGGCGAATGAGATCGCGATTGGGCTGGAGCGCGACCCGGCAGTTCGCGCCTTTCTTGAAAAGCGCAGGGCTGCTCTGCCGGAATCCCGCAGCAACGGGATTTCTCCACAACGGGCGCAGAACGAGTAGTCCCCCGGGAGCGATACAATCTCGACTAGGCCGTCCTGAATCCGGGCCGACTTTCAAGGAGCACGTCCCCGCATGGGTTACCAGGTTCTGGCTCGCAAATACCGTCCTCAGCGCTTTGCCGACGTGGCCGGCCAGGAGCACGTTACTCGCACCCTCATGAACGCGCTTGCGCAAGACCGCATCGCGCACGGCTACATCTTTTCCGGCCACCGGGGTATTGGCAAAACCACCATTGCGCGCATTGTTGCTCAGGCGCTGAACTGCCGCACCGCAATTGGGACGGAGGCGAGGCCGACGCCGGAACCATGCGGCGTATGCGACAGTTGCATTGAGATTCGACAGGGCAATGCGGTGGACGTGATCGAGATTGACGCGGCAACCAACCGCGGCATTGACGAGATTCGCGAACTGCGCGATGCAGCCCGATACGCCCCCTCGCGGGACAAGTACAAAATCTACATCCTCGACGAAGCGCACCAGATTACCGATGCGGCATTCAACGCGCTGTTGAAGACACTGGAAGAGCCGCCGGCGCATGTGATCTTCATGATGGCCACGACGGAGCCGGAGAACATACCGCAGACGATTCGCTCGCGCTGCCAGCACTTCAGCTTCCATGCTGTGAAGTTCGACGACATCCTGACCCAGTTGCGCATGATCGCTGTGCAGGAAGACGTGGAGGCCGAAGACGCGGCGCTGGCCCTGCTGGCCGAGGCGGGGGATGGATCGATGAGAGACGCTTTGTCGATCATGGACCAGGCAATTGCATCGGCTCCCCTGGAAAATGGGCGGGCGGTGCTGTCGGGCGCGCAGATTCGCGAACTTATGGGCGCCGTGCCCAATGCCATCTTTGAGCGACTGCTTGAGGCTGTGGCCGCGGGGCAAAGCGCCGAGCTGATGGAGCAGCTGAATCTGCTGGTGAATGCCGGACATAGCCCGTCCAGTCTGGCTCGGCAGATGGTCCGCTATCTGCGGAATTCGCTCATGGCAAAACTGGGCGGCGAGCAAACGGAGTTGCTGCAGATCAGCGGCGACGAGCGGGCTCGGGCGGCGCGGACTGCGCTGCTGTTCACGGAAGAGGAGCTGACGCGCAACCTGCAGATTGTGCTGCGCACCTTTGACGACCTGAACTACCGTCAGGAACAGCGCTTTCACCTGGAGCTAGGGCTGCTGAAGCTGATTCATGCGCAACGGTTGCTGCCTATGGAAGAGCTGCTGAGTGGAGCGGTTGGGGGCGCCGCGGTGCGGAGCGCGGCCGCAGCGCCTCGTCCGGCCACCCATGCCCCCAGGCCCGCACCGGTACCCAAGCCAGCGCCTTCCATATCGCCCTTCGCGTCAAGCAACAGCAGTTGGAGCCCGAGCACCCCAGGCACGGTTGCGACGCCCAAGGCCACTGCTCCATCTTTTGACGAAGGCCCCAGACGCGACCCAAAAGCCTCTGCGGTCGCCACATTGGAGCCCTCCGCAGATGCTCAAACGGCGTCAGTCCATGCGCCCCGGCTGGAACCTGTCGCTGTCATCGCTCCTTCCGTCCTCGCGCCAGATCCGCTGCCGAGCGTTTCTTCGGAATCGATGCGGCAACCTGCGGCCGTACCCAGTCTCGAAGCGGTGCGTCACGCCGTGGGCACCGCGCTGGTCGGAGGTGGACACGAATCCGCCGCGCAGTTCCTCGGCTCCGGGGAGTGGACGCTCGAAGGGTCCGCCCTGCGCATTGAGGTTCCGGGCGTGGGGAAAAAGATGCTTGCACTGACCGTAAACGCCGCTGCGGAGAAGATCATTCGCCAGGAATTGCAACGGCTGGGCGCGCCGACACGCTTCATGGTGGTGTCAGGGAACGGCCCGGTATCCACCAGTTCCGCCGTTTCTTCCAAGCCCATTGCGGGGAGTATTCAGGAGGCAGCGCTGAACAACCCGCTAGTGCAGAAAGCGAAGGAGATATTCAACGCCGAGGTCCGCAGCGTGATCGATCTTCGTCAAAATTGAGGTAAGACCGAATTGAGGCAAACATCGCATGATTAACCCGCTCAAGATTCCTGAAATGCTGGCTCAGGCCAACCAGATGCAGGAGGAGATTCAGCGCAAGCTGGCCGAGACGGTGGTTGAGGGCTCAAGCGGCGGGGGTGCCGTGACCGCCACGATGAACGGCAAGAAAGAGCTGCTCAAGATCCGCATCGACCCTGCGGCGGTGGTCGGGCTCAGCGGCGCCAATGCCGACGTCGAAATGCTGGAAGACCTGGTGGTAGCCGCCGTCAACGACGCCGGGCGACACGCCGATCACGCCATCAAGTCCAACGTTCAGGGAATGCTGGGCGGGCTGAAGATTCCCGGCCTCACCTAGAAACCCTTCACACGACCGAACCTTGAGGAGCTCAATCCGTGTCACGCTATGCCGAGCCAATGGCGCGGCTGATTGAAGAGTTGAAGAAGCTGCCGGGCGTGGGGACCAAGAGCGCCCAGCGCTTCGCCTTCCACATTCTGCGCTCGACGGACGACGACGCCGAGGCGCTGGCGGACGCTGTGCGCGGGCTGAAGGCAAGCCTGCGGTTGTGCTCGATTTGCAATAACGTGACGGATGTTGACCCGTGCGCCTATTGCGCGAGCCCGACCCGCAACCAGCGTCTGGTGTGCGTGGTGGAGGAGCCGACCAGCATCGAGGCGGTTGAGCGGAGCCGCGGATACCAAGGTGTGTTCCACGTGCTGCACGGGACGCTTTCACCGCTGCATGGAGTTGGGCCCGACCAGTTGCGGACCAGCACGCTGATTGCGCGGGTGGAGCGGGGCGAAGTGGACGAGGTGATTCTGGCCACCAGCCCTACGCTGGAGGGCGAGGCAACCGCTCACTGGCTGGCGGCCGCGTTGCGCCACCCCGCGGTGAAGATCACCCGCATCGCTACGGGAGTTCCGGCGGGCAGCGACATTGAATATGCAGATGAAGTGACGATGGCGCGGGCGATGGAAGGCCGGCGGGAACTCTAGCCTGCAATGCGCGGAATGGTAAGTTCTTTGTTTGGGTAGGTCGAAGTGTGTTTGTCGGGCTAATGCTTTTGGTTTGATGGGGTTGCGGAAGAATGGCGGATTTTTGCGCAACACAGGGGGGATAGGCCGCGGATCTGGCACAAAACAGACTGGTTGCACCGGTGACGCTGCGACGAGTGTTGCAGGCCAGGGACATTCCTGATGGCTTTGGTTGGCGGTTTTTTGAGAGGGAATGGCGGTCTTGATTTGATTGTCGGTTTTCTGGAGAAATAGAGTCTAAATCCGGATGGAAATGTTTGTGGGCACGAGGCTGTCTACGCCGCGAGAAGGGCGGCGTGAGCCTGGAGGTCCACACGACGGCAGACCAGGAGGTAAGCGCTACAAATTTGCGGACAAGTTCTAAAGCCCACTTTATTATCAGCTACTTGCGGCACGGCTGAAGCCGAGCCTTTCAAGACAGGACTTTCGCCACAGGCAGGCTAGCCGCGCAGCTTGTTGAGCAGATCCTGGGGGTGGACGGGCTTGGCGAGGATCTCGAATTCGTAGCCCTTGGTGCGTGCCTTTTCGAGCAGGTCGGCGGTGGCGGCCTGGCCGGAAAACAGGAGAATCTTGATCTTGGGCAGCATTACCCGGAACTGGATGGCCGCGTCTATGCCGTTCAAGTCGGCCATGATTACATCGGAGATCAGCATGTCGGGCGCGAACGTGGCGGCCTGTTCCAGGGCCTTTTCGGCGGAGTAGACTGCGCGCGCTTCAAAGCCGCTCTGGTTGAGAATCATGGCAAGCGTGTCGGCGATGACGCGTTCGTCGTCGGCAACCAGCACCTTGGGTTTTCCAGCTTTGTCGGGCATATTCTCCTGGGTGGTGCGATGGGGGAAGGGAGACTGTAAGTGAAAGAACCTTCGCGCGTGGCAAGAGGTCTATTTCGATGATACGCTCTCTTTGACGGCTCTCGGCGGCTGCGGGTTATGTGCCCTGGGGAATCGCATGAAGGTATCCTTGCTGGCAATTTGGCCTTTCGCGCCGCCCCTACTGGGCTGACAACCTGTTTCTGGTCCATTCCCCCACGCTGAAGCGCGGGGCTAACAACCGTTGCACCTCCGGCGCGTTCGGAACCTGAACTAGCCCGATCAATAAAATGCACTCATGCAATCGGCCTGATTTGCCTCGCGGGCTTTCATCTGGGAGCAACCTCGGAATCCTATACTTGCAACAACAACCGGTCGCCGCATCAGCCTGGGTGGACCTCAACCGGAGAACCACGCATGCAGGAAACTGTTATTCAAAGCCCGCCCGCAGTGCCCGGCGTTGAAGCGATCATCCGCGCCGAAAGAATTGAGAAGTACTATGCACAGCCCAGCCAGAATCGCATACAGGTGATCTCCGCGACCGACCTAGCGGTGATTCCTGGGGAGATTCTGGCGCTGCTGGGGCCGTCGGGGTCAGGCAAATCGACCATGCTGCGGATGCTCACGGGGCTCTCGACGCCGTCGGCGGGCCAAGTCTATTGGCATGAAAAGCCGATTGCGGGCGCGGAAATCAATGTGTCTATCGTTTTTCAAAGCTTCGCCCTCTTCCCGTGGCTGACGGTGCTGGAAAACGTGGAAGCGCCGCTACAGGCGCGAGGTGTTGACCCGGAAGAGCGCCGAGCACGCAGCATGAAGATGCTGGACACCGTCGGCCTGGACGGCTTTGAAGCCGCCTATCCGAAAGAACTCTCCGGCGGCATGCGGCAGAGAGTGGGGTTTGCCCGCGCCCTGGTTGTGGAGCCGGAAGTGCTGTTCATGGACGAGCCCTTTTCCGCCCTGGACGTGCTGACCGCCGAAAACCTGCGTTCGGAACTGCTGGAACTTTGGGCGAACAAGGCCATGCCGACGAAGGCTATCTTTCTGGTGACCCACAACATTGAGGAAGCGGTGCTGCTAGCCGACCGGATCATCGTTCTGGGGCGCAATCCGGGGCATATCCGGACCGATTTCAAGGTGCAACTAGCCCAGCCCCGCGACCGCAAGTCCGAGCCCTTTACGCAACTGGTGGACTACATTTACAAGGTTCTGACCCGGCCTGAAATTGCACCGGAGGCGGCGCCAGACCAGACCACCGGCAAGGTTCCGCGCGACCAGCGCCTGATGCACTACCAGATGCTGCCTCATGCTCGACCGGGCGGTATTGCCGGCATGCTTGAGCTGCTGCTGGACAAGGGCGGCCGCGACGATATCTATCGTATGGCCGACGATCTTTCCTTTGAGATCGACGACCTGCTGCCGATTGTGGACGCTGCGGCGCTGCTTGGCTTTCTGAAGATTGAAGAAGGCGACGCGGCCATCACTCCGAGCGGCACGGAGTTCGCCAACTCCGAGATCCTGCGCCAGAAGGAGCTTTTCCGCGACGCAGCCGTGGCCAACGTGCTGTTGCTGCGGCAGATTCGCCGCGCGCTTGAATCGAAGAGCGACCACACCGTTCCGGAAGACTTTTTCCTCGATATGCTGGACGAGCAGTTCAGCGAAGAGGAGTGCCTGCGGCAGATGGAAACGGCGGTGACCTGGGGCCGCTATGCCGAGCTGTTCGACTTCGACGCTGGCCGGCGTCGCTTTATCTTGCCCGATGCGCAGGAAGAAGAGATTGCCGCCAACGAGGAGGTTGAGTGAAGCTTCAGCACCCGCTGGCGAGAACCCTTGTCGCAGCCCGCACATGGCCCTTCCTCATCGATACCGGGGTGGCGGTGTGCGGGCTGGCGATCTTCTTTTCGATCATCCGCACCGGCGCTTACTGGATGGGCAAGCCCGTCCCAGTGGTGGAGATCTCGCACTCGTTCAGCGCGCTGCCGCTTTATGCGTCGTACTCGATTGTGCGCATGGGCATTGCTTATGTGCTCAGCCTGCTGTTTGCGATCGGCTACGGGTATACGGCTGCTTACAACCCGCGCGTGGAAGCGTGGATGGTTGCAGTGCTCGATATCCTGCAGTCGATTCCCGTGCTCAGCTTTTTGCCGCCGGTGGTGCTGGCGATGGTTTCGCTGGTTCCCGGACACCAGTTGGGGATCGAGATGGGCGTTATCCTGCTGATTTTCACCGGGCAGGTCTGGAACCTGGCTTTCAGCTTCTACTCCTCGCTGAAATCGATACCGCGCGAAATGCTGGAGGCGTCGCGTATTTATCGCTACTCGGCCTGGCAGCGGTTTTGGCAGTTGGAGATGCCGTATGCTGCGATCGGCCTGGTCTGGAACTCGATCGTCTCCGTCGCCGGCGGCTGGTTCGCACTGATGCTCTGCGAGACGTTCACCATGGGAACGCGCAGTTTTCAGTTGCCAGGGCTTGGCAGCTATATCCAGTCGGCCACCGACTCCGGGGACGTGCGGGCCCTGCTCAGCGGGATTGGCGTGGTCATTCTGATTGTTGTAGCGACGGACCAGTTGGTATGGCGTCCGATGATCGCATGGAGCGACAAGTTCAAATTCGAGCAGGTGGAGTCGGCGGATCGGATCACTTCGCCCATTCTTGAGCTGCTGCGCCGCTCAACGCTGCTCAGTTCCCTGCCTGGCCGCATTTTTGCGCGCATTGAGGAACCCATCTTCCGGCGTCTTTCGCGTACGGAGGAGTGCCGCATTGTTCATCCGGTGGATGAAGAGAGAGTGAGGCGCAAGCCAACACCGGTTCTGATTGCCGTTGGACTGGCGGTGCTTTGCGTGGTTGGGTGGGGAGCGATGCAGGCGGTGCTGATGCTGAAGACGGTGTCCTGGCCTGACCTGCGACTGCTGCTTGAGGGCGCCGGCGCCACGTTTCTGCGGGTGAACGCTTCGCTGCTCATCTCCGCTCTGTGGACCGTGCCAGTGGGGGTGGCCATTGGCTTCAACCCGCGACTGGCCCGCGTGGTGCAGCCGCTTGCGCAGGTATTGGCGTCGGTTCCGGCCTCAGCGTTTTACCCTGTGCTGCTGATTGGGCTTATAAAGATTGGCGGCGGGCTGGGCATAGGCTCGATGGCCCTGATGCTGCTGGGAACCCAGTGGTACATTCTGTTCAACGTGATTGCGGGGGCGATGTCGATTCCGTCGGACTTGCGCGAGGTGAGCTCGCTGTTCCGCTTCAACCGCTGGCAGCGCTGGACGAAGCTGATTCTCCCGGGCATCTTCCCCTACCTGATTACCGGGATGGTGACGGCGTCGGGGGGCGCGTGGAATGCTTCGGTGATGGCCGAGTATTCGCAGGTGAAAGGACAAACTCTGCAGACCATCGGCCTGGGCGCGCAGATCAGTTCGGCAACCAATGCGGGGCGGTTTCAGATTATTCTGCTCGCCACCATCTTCATTTCGCTCATGGTCGTCACGATGAATCGCCTGGTCTGGCGCCGCCTCTACCGGCTGGCGGAAACCCGGTATAAGCTTGAAGGTTAAGAATGCACCGCAAAACCTCTCACGCCGGAAAGGTAGCGAATACGCTACGAGTTGTTGCCGCGCTCATTCGATCATGCGTCCAGACGCCGATCCACGCTTTATTCCATCCAGGGACCGCTACGGACAGAGCACTTGTGCCATCAATGAATTCGCCTTCGCGAGGAGTCAGGAATCGAAGGAAACAAAAAGTCAGCGCCGAGGCGATTCAGATAATGCCTTGTAGGGCAAGGATTTCAGTGCAGGAAGGTCGAGGTATTTACTCCTCTTGTACAGCTATCATCGCCGACATAACCTACGAATTCGATCTGGTTCACCAGAGCGGCTCCATAGATGAGAATGGCAGGCAGCAGAGGCCATGTTGGTCTTGGATTCAAGTGCGAGGACCTCACCGCGACCGATCCTCAAGTGAGACCGAGGCCGTGTTTGCGTCTTGCGCACCTTATCGATCTCTTAGCGGCAACCTGCTCCAGACGCGCGCCGTCCGGCAAGCGATTGAGCAATGGTGTATGCAACCTGAGGTCCGCGAGGCGGCGGCCTTGGCGCAGAAGCAAGAGGATGAAAGTCAATGTCTTCTGATTGCAGAGGGGCAAAGACGAAAATTGCAGCCTCGGGGCTCTTCGTCTTGATCACGACATTCGGACTGTCGCGCATCTCCCAATTTGCGCAATTTCTCGATTCTGTGTCACAACGTTTCTATGAGCGAACATATCTCCACCAAGCAGCAGGCATACGCCCTCCACCTTCAAATTGATCAATTTCTTGATTCCCATCCGGGCGGGGGGGCTAATCCAGATTCTTTACGCGAGATCGAGTCTCTCGGTCGTCATTTGAAATGGACATCCTCCCTCTTTGATGAGAAAGTGGATAGCCTACTCAATTGGGCGGACATTCTCTACAGTTCACGCAAACATGCTCGATGGAACACTCGGTTGATTTCGGGGGTTGATCAGGTGCGCGGGTTCATCCGCCAGGATCTTGCCAGCCTAAAGTTCATAATCGGGTGGCCGGGCGAGGCTGACCGACACCAGAACTGATCGAAATGTACTTTGTGAGGGCAACAAATAGGGAACCGGATGGGCGGAGACCTCCGCCGTCCTTATGTTGTAGGCTTGGCGTGAGCCGGTAGTTCCTCTAATATCAAGGCGAGAGGAAAGCCACGATGACGATAGCGCAAACAATCATTGATTGGTCCCATTGCCCGGTACTGGAAAGTAAACCAGGCACCCAGGGTGGCGCCTGGGTGTTTCGCGGAACGCGCGTACCTGTGACTGCAATACTGCGCAATCTGAGCGAGCTGAGTGTGCCAGAATTGTCGCAGGAGTTCCCGACCGTGCGGCGCGAAGAAATAGCAGAGGTGCTGGACTTCATCGCACGGAGCGCCGAGATGGGTTCGTAGAATGTCAAAGCTGGTCTTGCTGGATGAAAACCTGCCTCAGAATCTTCGGCTGTTGCTGACGGGGCCACGGTCGAAACGGTTGCGTACCGGGGATGGGCTGGGATGTCGAATGGAACGCTGATCACTGCGGCAGAAGAGGCAGGCTTCAACGTGATGGTAACGGCGGACCAAAACCTAAACTATCAGCAAAACCTGAAAGACCGAAGGCTGGCGGTGGTAGTGTTGAGCACGAACAAATACAGCTTGGTGATTGAAAATGCTTTGCGCATTTTAAGTGCGATCAACGCGGCGCAACCAGGTGGCTTCGCCTTTGTGGATTTAGGGATTTGAAGGGCGCCCTTAGCGATCTATGATTCGTGTTGGTATCGTCGGCTTTGGCATGGGAGCGCGTGTCTTTCATGCTCCCCTCGTTTCGTCCGTCGAAGGGCTGGAATTGGCCGCCGTCGTCGAGCGGCACTCCGACGGCGCGGCAGAGCGTTATCCCGGAATCGTCACCTACCGCTCGCTTGAATCCATGCTGGCTGATGCGTCGATCGGACTATTTGTTGTGGCAACGCCCAACGCGGCCCACTTCGACGTCGCACGGCAGATCCTCGACGCTGGAAAATCTGTTGTGGTCGACAAGCCCGTAGCCATCACTTCCGCCGAGATCGCCAAGTTGATGGAGCTGGCATCCAGGCACAATGCGCTGCTCTTCCCGTTCCATAACCGACGCTATGACAGCGATTTCCGGACACTTCAGAAACTGATACACGAACAATCGGTCGGCCGTGTCGTACACCTCGAATCGACCTTCGACCGCTGGCGTCCGGTGCCCAAGGCACGGCTCTGGAAGGAAGACCCAGCCCAGGGCGGGCTGCTTCTTGACATCGGAACCCACCTCGCAGACCAGGCTCTGCAGCTGTTTGGAAGTCCCCAGGCCGTCAGTGCATACATGGTTAGGGAGCGCGATGGTGAAGGAGCCGCTGACTCCTTCACAGTCCGCCTCATCTATCCGGATTTCTCGGTTTCCCTCTCGTCTAACGCACTCTCCACGCTCTCCCGCCCCCGCTTTCACCTGCGCGGAACGCATGGAAACTACTGGAAATGGGGTCTCGACACACAGGAAGCTGCGCTCAACCAGATCACCCGCATCACCGACCCTCAATGGGGCCATGAAACGACGGAACATTGGGGTTCGCTGAGGGTGGACGTGGAGGGTAGCACCATTACCTGCCCGGTTCCGGCGGTGGTTGGCGATTATCGGCAGTTTTACGCAGGTGTGCGCGACGCCTTGCTCGGCAAAGGCCCAGTTCCGATCACGGCTCTCTCGGCTTGGCGGGTGGCGCGGGCGCTGGAATACGCAATCGAGAGCTCAACCCAACGGCGGGAAATCACCTGCGATTGGACCCAAACGCCAACCTGGTAACCAGAACCTCTCGATTTCTCAGCTTTTTTCTTGCAGAGATTTGCAGTTTAATTCTTCTCAAACGTGCACTATTGAGACATGGCTTCATTCAGAAACGGATTGGCGACCCGAACGGCATGCCCGCAGGCACAATTTCGCCTCACATCCAAACCGGCCAGAACTCTCGCTGACTTGCTGATCCGCGCGTCCGCAAAGCGGGGTTGACTCCCGATTTTGGGCCTTACCCCCTACCCCCTCTGACCGGTTTCGTTGATGGCAAAGCACTTACGCACGCGCCCCAAAATCCCCTCCTGAAAACAAAGAGCTTACGGGCGGGGTTCCGCCGCAAAAGGCCCCATTTGCACCCGAATTGAGGCAGTTTTCAGCGCAGCCCGGGCTTCTTCTTCCCCTGCGCTTCCGCAGCGAGCAGGGCCTTTTCCACCACTGACGCACTCATCACCGGCTCCTTTTCAACTAGCGGAACCCAAAAGCGGAAGCTGGCGCCGTTGCCGGGACGGCTGAAGACCTCGATACCGCCGCCGTGGGCCAGCAAAATGGCGCGGGTGATGGCCAGGCCCATGCCGGAACCCTTCGACTTGTGCAAGGCTTTCTTGCCCCGGTAGAACTTCTCGAAAATCAAAGGCAAATCCGCCGCATCGATACCGGAACCGGTATCTTCGACCACAAACTCGAGCCGCTCACCCACCCGCCGGCTCATGAGGGTGATGTGCCCGCCGGGAGGCGTGTGCCGAGCTGCATTTTCAAGCAGATGGCGCAAGACCCGCCCCAGGAGGTGAGGATCGAACCAGGCAGGCTCATCTTCGCCTTCGACAACGATGCCGATCTTGTGCGAGCCGAGATTGCGGCGGGACTCCTCGATCGCCTGCTCAAGGAGTGCGCGCGCGTGCTGGGGAACAGGATGCACCTGGACAACATTGGCATCGATCTCGGCCATTTCGACAGCTTCGCCGATCAGCAGATCGAGCCGGGAAGCCTCTTCGTCTACGATGGTTGCCAGATCGACTCGCGCAGCCTCGTCGAGCCCTTCAGCCTGAAGCAGCGTGGTTGCCGCGGCGCGAATGGAAGTGAGGGGCGTGCGCAGTTCGTGGGTCAGGGAGTCAATCAGCGCCGATCGCAGCCGCTCCCCCTCGCGCGCCGCTTCGATCCGGGCGGTGGCTTCTACGGCCATGGACCGCGCCAAAACGATGGCCACCTGGGCACAGACCGCAGTAGCCACCTCGCGCGAAAGCAGCGCGGGGCGCCAACCCAGCGCACCCACCGGCCGCAAGCCCAGCATGAGTGCGGTGGTCTGAAAACCCTCCTGCACAAAAACCGTCGGGTTGTGTCCCTGGGTGATGGCGTGCAAACCGGCCTTGACGCTGGCCGGCACATCGGCCGCGGAACCGTAGTACTGGTCCTGATCGCAGACGTAGAGCACGACAGCCTCCAGCGCAAAAAGGCGGTGGAGGATGCGCGGCAGGTCGTGGATCAACCCGGACGCGTCCTCGTGGAGCATCATCTCCTGGCTGAGTTCGTAGAGCCGCTCGACATCTTCGCGACGTTGCTCGGCCTGCTTTGTTTGCAGCCGAGCCCGTTCCGCCACACGGCTGACAACCACGCACGAGGCGAGGAACGAGGCCATCGCGACCCAGGCCTGGGCCCCGGAAAGCTGGAATGTGCCAACCGGGGGAAGGAAAAAGTAGTCGAAGAAGAGCGCGCAGACCACCGCCACATAGAACGAGAGCCAAGTTCCGGCAAGGGTCGCGGACCAGACCACCAGGACCAGGTAAATCATGCCGGCAGCAATGGGAGTGGCTCCGAGCCGAACCAGCACAAAGGTGATTGCGAGCGTCAGGGCGCTCGCTCCCAGCCCGCGCAGAGCCTTTCCGGAATAGCCCCGTAAATTCATCTGCATCCTCAACGGAATCATACCCGTCTGCCCGGATGATGTAATCTTCGGTTGGAAGGCGGGGAAGAAGAGGACCATGCCGGGAAGAATTCTGATCATCGACGACGAACCGCAGATTACTCGGGTGTTGCGGGCCGCGCTGTCAGCACAGGGGTATGACGTCAGGACAGCGAACGAACCGGAAGAGGGCCTTCAGGTTTTTCGCGACTGGACTCCGGACTTGGTGGTGACCGACCTGATGATGCCGGGAATGTCTGGTGTTGAGGTGACGCGGGCGATTCGGTCAAAAGGCTTGACGCCGGTGCTGATTCTGTCAGTCCGCGACCACGAACGGTCCAAGGTAGAGGCTCTGGACTCAGGGGCGGACGACTACGTAACCAAGCCGTTCGGGATTCAGGAACTGCTAGCGCGGGTGCGCGCGCACCTGCGGCGCGCTCCGGAGCGCACCGCCTCGGCGATCGAGATTGGGGACTTTGTGCTGGACGAGAATGCCCACTCGATCAGTGTGCTCGGCCGCCCGATCCACCTGACACCCAAAGAATTCGACCTGCTGATCCACCTGGCCCGTCATTCCGGGAAAGTTATGACGCATCGGGCACTGCTTACTTCCATCTGGGGCGCGCAGTCGGCACACCAGCCCGAGTATCTTCGGGTTTTTGTAGGGCAGGTGCGCAAAAAGCTGGAAGGCGAGACCGGCAAGCAGTATATACAGACGGAGCCGTGGGTCGGGTACCGGTTTATCCCGGAGGGGTGGAGCGGGAACGAAGGATAGGGGCTCAGGGACTGGTGGACTTAGGGACTAGGAGTAAGGCCCTTCATCCGAGACGACCACACATGAACCTGAATGGAAACAAGTGTGGGTCTGGAGGCCCACACGACAGCCGGTCTGAGACAGTGCTACAGCCGACTTGGGCCGGCGGTAAGGTTTCGTCCCCGGTCGGTGGGCGAGCGTCGGTGGATTCCTGTTAACTATTATGGTTCGGCTTTCTCCGGGATTTGGCCCGGATTCGCCTGAAGAGCAACCCTTACAGTTTCCTTACGAAACCCTTTCGTGACTAAAACCCCGCGTGGGCAAAGATAACTCTTGTGCGGTAGATGGCTTTGGGCCGACGCCGACACCTGGAGTTTTGCCATGCAAGATTTAACGATGCTGCTGTTCACGGCTATCTTCTTCGCCCTGGCGTTTCTTTACGTCAGGGCGTGCCAGAAGCTGAGGTAACCCGATGCCCATTGACCTGATTACCGTAGTGGCTCTCACGCTGTCTGCCCTGCTGTTGGGTTACCTGGTTCTGACTTTGCTGTTCCCGGAGAAGTTCTGACATGACCGCCAATGGCTGGTTGCAATTTGCCCTGTACTCCTTGATTCTTCTGGCGACGGTTCGCCCGGTAGGCGTTTACCTGGCCCGAGTGCTGGAAGGAGAGCGCACCTGGCTTGACCCGGTGCTCCGTCCTTTTGAGCGGCTGATCTACAAGTTGTCTGGCGTTGATGCCGCGCAGGAGATGAACTGGCGCGAGTATGCGTTTGCATTGCTGGGCTTCTCGGCCGTCACGCTGTTGCTGACCTACCTGATTGAGCGGGTGCAGGCGCATTTGCCGTGGAATCCGCAGGGGCTGGCGAATGTTGGGCCGGACCTGGCCTGGAATACGGCGGCCAGCTTCACGACGAATACCAACTGGCAGTCGTACACGCCTGAAACCACGATGAGCTATCTGACGCAGATGGCAGCGCTGGCGACGCACAACTTTTTTTCGGCGGCGGCAGGGTTGGTGGTTGCGATTGCGCTGATCCGCGGCATCAAGCGCACCGGCTCAACCATGCTGGGCAACTTCTGGGTGGATATGACGCGGACGCTGCTTTATGTGCTGATACCGGGGTCGCTGGTTTACGCGCTGCTGCTGGTGGGGCAGGGTGTTCCGCAGAACCTGCACGCCTACATCACGGCGCATCCGCTGGAACAGCCATCGCAGACGCAGACCATCGCCGAGGGGCCGGTCGCCTCGCAGGAAGCGATCAAGATGCTGGGCACAAACGGCGGGGGATTCTTCAACGCCAACAGTGCTCATCCCTATGAGAACCCGACGCCGTTCTCGAACTTCCTGCAGATTTTGTCGATCTTCATTCTTCCCGCGGGGTTGACGTATACGCTGGGGCGGATGACGGGTTCGCCGGGTCACGGATGGGCGGTACTGGCGGCGATGTTTGTGCTGTTCGCGGCGGGGTTCTCGACCGTGTACTGGGCCGAGTCGCAGGCGCATCCGCTGATTCACGGAGCGCAGCAGGCACACACGCTCACGGCGCCGGGCGGCAACATGGAAGGTAAGGAAGTGCGCAACGGAATTACCGAGAGCGCGCTTTTTGCGACCATCACGACGGATGCGAGTTGCGGCGCGGTGAACGGGGTGCATGACAGCTTTACCCCGCTTGGCGGCATGGTGGTTTTGACCAACATCATGCTGGGCGAGGTGGTATTTGGCGGGGTCGGCGCGGGGATGTACGGAATCCTGATCATGGTGGTGCTGTCGGTGTTTATTGCCGGGCTGATGGTGGGAAGAACGCCGGAGTATCTGGGAAAGAAGATTGAAGGCTACGACGTGAAGATGTCGATGCTTTATGTACTGATCTTCCCGCTCATCATTCTTTCGCTGACAGCGATCTTTGTGCTTTCGCCGACGATCGGGCTATCGGCGCTGACGAACCAGGGACCGCACGGGCTGACGGAGATTCTGTACGCGTTTACTTCGGCGGTGGGCAACAACGGATCTGCCTTCGCGGGCCTGAGCGCCAATACATGGTGGTACAACGTGGTGCTGGGCTGGGCGATGCTTGGGGGGCGCTTTCTGATGCTGATTCCGGTGCTCGCACTGGCCGGCAATCTGGCGCAGAAGAAGAGCGTTCCGCCGTCGCCGGGGACGTTCCCGGTGGATGGATCGCTATTCACGGTGTTGCTCATTGGCGTGATTGTGATTCTGGGCGCTCTGACGTTCTTCCCGGCGTTGAGTTTGGGGCCGATTCTGGAGCATCTGCTGCTGAAGGCGGGGCAGGTGTTTTAGGGAGGGCATTGCCGCAGGGGCTAAAAGGGATGCGGGAAAAGGGCTGTTTGAGAGCAAATGTCGACTGAAAGTTTTGCAGGGGCTAAAGCCCAACATTGACTCGATTGGTTTTGTTGGCCCGGCTGAAGCCGTGCCCTTGTTATAAAGCAGTTGTAAATAGCCTTTCCGAAGTTTTTCGGCAGGGGCTAAAGCCCCGGCGATTTTTGGGCGGTCTGCGTACGGGCTGAAGCCCGTACCCTTCAACGGAAATGGATCGGATGAGTCATGCTTGAGAAAAAGAGTCTTTGGAATACGGAAATCATGGGTCAGGCGCTGCTGGATTCAGTCCGGAAGCTCGACCCGCGCGGGATGGTTAAAAACCCGGTGATGTTTGTGGTGGAGGTGGGCAGCGTGTTGACAACGGCGCTGCTGATCGACAACACGGTTCATCACCGGCCCGGGTTTGGATTCAATTTACAGATCACGCTTTGGCTCTGGTTCACGGTGCTGTTTGCCAACTTTGCCGAAGCCATGGCCGAGGGGCGGGGTAAGGCCCAGGCGGACACGCTGCGCAAGGCCAAGGGCGAGACGATTGCTCAGCGGTACACCGGGGATGGGGGCTTTGAAGAGATTGCCAGCGGCCTGCTTCGCGCCGGCGATGTGATCTACGTGCCGGCGGGGAAATATATTGCGGGCGACGGCGAAGTGATTGAAGGCGTTGCCTCGGTTGACGAGTCGGCGATTACGGGCGAGTCTGCCCCGGTGATTCGCGAAGCGGGCGGCGACCGTTCGGCAGTGACCGGTGGGACGAAGGTTCTGTCGGACTGGATCAAGGTGAAGATTACTTCCAATCCTGGAGAGACTTTTCTGGACCGCATGATTGCGCTGGTGGAAGGCGCGACAAGGCAGAAGACTCCGAACGAGATTGCGCTTTCGATTTTGCTTTCGGGGTTGACGATTGTGTTTCTGCTGGCGGTGGTGACGCTGCAGCCGTTCGCGATTTACTCGAAGGCTCCGCAGACGGTGTTTGTGCTGGTGTCGCTGCTGGTTTGCTTGATTCCGACAACAATTGGGGGGCTGCTTTCGGCGATTGGAATTGCGGGGATGGACCGGCTGGTGCAGTACAACGTGCTGGCGATGAGCGGACGCGCGGTGGAGGCGGCGGGGGATGTGAATACTCTGCTGCTGGACAAGACGGGGACGATCACGCTGGGCAATCGCCAGGCTACGGAGTTTTTGCCTGCGCCGGACGTGAGCCACGAGCGGCTGGCGAACGCGGCGCAACTTTCATCGCTCTCAGATGAGACGCCGGAAGGGCGATCGATTGTGGTGCTGGCGAAGGAGAAGTACGGGCTGCGGGGGCGCGATTTGAGCGGTATCCACGCGGAGTTTGTTCCTTTCAGCGCGCAGACCCGGATGAGCGGGGTGAACCTGCCGGGGACGCGCATTCGGAAGGGGTCGGTGGATGCGATTTCGCGGTTTCTTGAGGAGCAGGGTGTGGCCTTGCCGCAGAAGGTTCGCGACCATGTGGAAGAGGTGGCGCGGATGGGCGGCACGCCGCTGGTGGTGGCTGAGAATGCAACCGCGCTGGGCGTGATTCACCTGAAAGACATTGTGAAGGGCGGCCTGAAGGAGCGGCTTGCCCGTCTGCGCGCCATGGGCATTCGCACCATCATGATCACTGGCGACAACCCGCTGACGGCGGCGGTGATTGCCCGCGAAGCCGGAGTGGATGACTTTCTGGCCGAGGCCAAGCCCAAGGACAAGATGGACCTGATCAAGCGCGAGCAGGCCAAGGGCAAGCTGGTGGCCATGACCGGCGATGGGACCAACGACGCTCCGGCACTGGCCCAGGCGGATGTAGGCGTGGCGATGAACTCCGGGACACAGGCGGCCAAGGAAGCCGGAAACATGGTGGATCTGGACTCGAATCCTACCAAGCTGATTGAGATTGTGGAGATTGGCAAACAGCTCTTGATGACGCGCGGGGCGCTGACCACGTTCAGCATTTCAAACGACGTGGCGAAGTACTTTGCCATTATTCCGGCGATGTTTGCGGGGGTGTTTCCGGTGCTGAACGCGCTCAATGTGATGCATCTGGCGACGCCTCAGTCGGCGATTCTGTCGGCGGTGATCTTTAACGCACTGATTATTGTGGCGCTGATTCCGCTGGCGCTGAAGGGCGTGAAGTACGAGCCGAAGGCCGCCGATGTGCTGCTGCGCAACAACCTGCTTATTTATGGATTGGGCGGGATTATTGTGCCGTTCGTTGGCATCAAGGCGATTGATTTGTTTCTGGTGGCGCTGCATTTGGCGTAGTGGTTAGTGATTAGTGGTTAGGAACAGCTCGAGTAACTCAGGAAAGGGTTATATGCATTCTGTTTGGGGAACTTCAATACGCTTTGCGCTGGTGACCACGGTTCTGGTTGGTCTTGGCTATCCACTGCTGGTGACCGGGATTGCTGGCGCGGTGTTTCCGCACAAAGCTGCGGGAAGCCTGATTCTCAAGGATGGCCAGGTGCTTGGGTCAGAGTTGCTGGCGCAGAGCTTCACTTCGGACAAGTATTTTCACCCACGGCCCTCGGCGGCCGGGAACGGGTACGACGCTACCGCATCCGGCGGATCCAACCTGGCGCAGTCCAACAAGACCCTGGTCGACCGGATTCAGGGATCGATCGACAAGCTGTCGAAGGAGAATCCGGGTAGGCCTGTTCCGATTGACCTGGTAACGACTTCTGGTTCCGGGCTTGATCCGGATATTACTCCGGACTCGGCCTACTTTGAGGCTCCGCGGGTGGCCAAGGCTCGCGGGTTGGGCGAGGATCGGATTCGGCAGCTTATTGACCAGCAAATCAACGGACGACAACTGGGCGTTCTGGGGGAGCCGCGGGTGAATGTGCTCGAGCTGAATCTGGCGCTGGATGCGATGAAGTAGTACGGCTCCCCGGTTCCGCGAAGGAGCGGTAAAGGGTTGACCTTGTGAGGGAGATGCATTTGAGGGGCGAATCGAGGTGGAAAAACAGAGCACGTTGGGATGGTCTGGGTAGGCGAATTTCGATGTGCGAAAAGTGCCATTTTTTGCTCCAAAGTGCCAGTTTCGATGGTGTTTTTGGCGTTTTTTTGCCTGAAAATGGGGGCTTGTGTTTACCGATAGGTAAACAGGCGGTTTTCGTAACTCATTGAATCTGCGTTAGTTAAGCGGA
>Ga0302278_10001667_pt1 | contig 27015 bp, 22 predicted proteins | sample III_Bog_N3_2_FD_194543 | JGI IMG/M metagenome (GOLD analysis project Ga0302278, IMG submission 194543) | Peat permafrost microbial communities from Stordalen Mire near Abisko, Sweden - III_Bog_N3_2 | ecosystem: Environmental > Terrestrial > Soil > Wetlands > Peat | place: Sweden: Abisko... | reverse complement strand
GTTCCATCGGTCGATCCGCCATCCACAACAATGATCTCGGATGGTGCAAGCGTCTGCCGCAGGAGGCTCTCAATCAGCGCGTCGATGTCGTCGACCTCGTTGAGGACGGTGGCGGCGACAGTTACCGTCGGCATGTTAAGTCGGGAGACATACTCGTTTTCATCGAGACTAGTGTACGAGAATGAGTTCTCAGTTCCCAGTTCTCGGCTATCCAAGAGTCCCTGCGGCGTCGAGGTTCTGGCAGTTTTCCGCGACCCAGGAATCCAGAGCCGGGAGCCTCCAAACTAGGTATTCTGTCTCCTGCCACTCCCGTCATGTACCGTTGACTTCCACAACCTCTTTTTTGTACTCTGCGATTACACCGGAAAGGAGGTGGTCGGATGATAAGTTCTGATTCACATAGTAGACGTATCAATACCAGACCAGGTGAGGTGGCTGAGTCTTAGGGCGGTCGCTCTAAGCGGAGTTCTCGAGGAACCTTTGGTCGGGGAAATCGGGGACATTCTCTCGCAAACAATCCGTGAGTATGGGCTGATTGATTAAAGATAAAGTCGGATCCGCCGGGCACACGTTGTGACCGGCACCGGAACAAGCGAGGGGCCACGAGAGTGACCACCTCAGTCAATCCCAAACAGTCCACCGAAGCAGCCCGCAGGCTGGAAAGCTTGCGGGCTGTTCTCTTTTTTTTGGTGGCGCTCAGACTGGTGGATGGGATTGCTTCCTGTTGGCCGACAAACCGGAGATTCAATCGCCCGTTTCCCAGCGCTGCGAGCCCATCCGAATGTACGATGGGTCGTCGCATGGGCTGAACTGGTGTTACACATCTAATGCCGGGCGATGGCACTGCGGTCCAGGAGAGCGAACCCTTCATGACCATTCTCGCGCGATTAGAGCAGTGGAGAGAGCAGGGCAAAATATCGCTGGAACAACACGCCCATTTGGCTGGCCTCTGCCGTGGCGAGCCCTTCTCGATATTTCTCGAGCTGAACGTTCTGCTTTACGCCGGTGTGCTGGCTTTCGTTGCCGGACTGGGCTGGACGGTGAGCACGTGGTCACAGCAACTCGGGGACGTGCTCGTCCTAACCGTCCTCTCCGCCATACTGGCCGCCAGTTTTTGGTACTGCTTTTCGCGCGCGCCCGCGTGGTCTCCCGCTGAAACGCCAGCACCGAGTCACATTTTCGACTACGTGCTTTACCTGGGAAGCCTCGTCTGGTCAATAGAACTCGGTTACCTAGAGAACCGTTTCCACTTGCTCTCGGGCGAATGGGATCTCTATTTTCTGGCGAGCGCCGCCCTCTTCTTCTTTCTTGCTTACCGTTTCGATAATCGCCTGGTGCTGTCCCTCGGTCTGTCGTCACTTGCCGGATGGTTCGGGCTCACCATCTCGCGCTGGCCCGACCATCAGGACGCTACGTATCGCCGATACGCCCTTCTTTACTGCCTGCTGGTCGGCATCGGGGCGGCAGTTCTCCAGCGCCTCGGACTGAAGCCGCATTTTTTTGGCACTTATCTGAATATCGTCGCCAACGTTTTGTTTTGGGCGGTGCTCTCGGGCGTGTTCGATCAGCAGGGCTACGGCGTATGGTTCCTCGGTCTGCTCGTAGCTTGTGGCGCGTCTCTCACGTGGGGGCTGGCGCGCCGGCAGTTTGCCTTTGTTGCTTACGCGGCCGTCTACGGCTACGTAGGCGCTAGCTCACTGATTCTTCGCGGCATCCATGGTGAATCCGCCGTTCTGAGTTATTTCTTCGTGAGCGGAGTGGCGATGCTCGTCATGCTGGTTTACATCGGGCGCCGCTTCGGGAGACCGGCGTGAGAATTTACAGTGCATCCAGCGAAGAGACTCTGCGCGCCCGCAAACTCTTGAGGGCGTGGATCGGCGACGGCTTGGTCAGCCAGGAGCAGTACCAGTTGTTGCAAAAGGAAACCATCTCTGAGCAACGCTCCACTAATATTTTCCTGCGGCTGGTTTTGTTCTTCTTCACGGTGATCAGCGTGGGTGCCGGAGCGGCGCTGTTCTTCGCCGTTTTTCGTCCATCTCAGCGATCCGGCGGAGTTATTTTCATGATCTTCGCTGCCATCTGCTACACGGCTGCTGAACTCGCCGTTTCCAAAGCCAGGCTCTATCACCACGGGATCGAGGAAGCGCTCGCCGTTTGGTCGGTTGGCTTTCTTTGTTTCGGAATCGAAGACGCATTTTTCATGGGACGTTCTTATTCGCCGGCCGAGTTTGTGGTTCCTGCCGCCGGCGTTGTTTTTTCTCTTTGGATATGGCGCCGCTTTGGCTTCCCCTATACATTTCTAGCGGCGATGATCTTCGTCATCTTTTTACCCGGCTACTGGACCTCGTCTCTCTCGGCGCAACATCTTCTCATCGCGGGATTCTATGCAATCGGGCTTGGGGTTGTAGTCGGGGTACGATCCCGCCACCGCTTCGACTATCTCGATGAGACTTATTCGCTCGTCGAAGCGATGCTCTGGCTTGGCATCTACCTGGCCCTCAATCTCAAGATTTTGTCTTTTAGTCTGCCTGTGCGGTGGTGGGGCGGCATTCCAGACACTTCCGGATTATTCCCAAGGCCCTTCTACTGGACCACCTGGTTGCTGATCTGGTGCTTGCCGCCGATCATACTCGCGCGCGGCGTCCGCCAGAAGGACCGCTTCGTCCTCGCGGTGGGAGCGATCGTCGCCGTCCTGACTCTGGTCTGCAATAAACCTTATCTCGGCTGGCGACGACATACCTGGGATCCGATGCTTCTGGGCCTATGCCTAACCGGTGTCGCGGTCTTCCTCCGACGCTGGCTGGACAAAGGCCCCAGCGGCGTTCGTCACGGCTTCACTGCCGCGCGCTTATCAGGAAAGGACAAACACTGGATGAATGCCGGCTCCGCCGTATTGGGCCTGGCATCGCCGCAGTCAATAACGCCAAGTCCCCAACCCAGCAGCGACTTTCACTTTGGAGGAGGTGCTTCGGGAGGCGGAGGTGCCGGTGGCGATTTTTGAACGAGCACCCTTATCCCAATTCCCCCAAGTAACGAGCAAGCGGGAAGTAATTCCAAGGTAAGGGTTTGCTGAAGCCCCATTACCCACGATCCGGGTTGAATAGACTGCGGCGTGAGCCGGTAGCCACACTCCCTATTCGAAACAGCGCCTTTGCTCTACAGAGGGTACGGGGGCGTTACTAACTGCAGATCTCGAAAGCCGAGCGACGATGAAAACGGACTTTTTGCGATTCAACGGTGCTGTCGAGCGCGATCCCGCCATCGATGCGTGGATGAGAGAGCGGGCAGGTGACTTGGGAGCCATCGCCCACGACTGGTTTGAGGTGATGCGAAGATGCGGCGACGAAGTCCGGGAGCTATTGCATGACGGTTGTCCGGTGGCATGTTTGGGAGATGCGCCCTTCGCCTACGTCAATGTATTCACTTCGCACGTAAACGTGGGGTTCTTTCACGGCGCAGCGCTCCCGGATCCGGCACGTTTGTTGCAAGGCACTGGCAAGTTCATGCGCCATGTTAAGCTGCGGCCAGAAACGGCGATAAACGCTGCAGCGCTCAGCGCACTGATCGATGCGGCGTACTCGGACATAAAGGCGCGCGTCGAACACGGCTAGCTCAGAGAAACGCCCTTTCAAACAGTAAATAGACAAAAACGTGCAACTTGCAGGTAGACTAGAACGCCGGCAACCGACCGGTCGGTTTTAATTTGTCTGGAGCCTATCTCATGGACGACAAGCACTACCGGGCCCGCATTACCAAACGCGCTGATTTTGCACCCGATCTTTGGATGATTCGCATCGATCCGGGAGCGGAATTCAACTTTGCGCCGGGTCAATACGCGACCCTGGGAGTCGAACGAGACGCGCGGCGACTGGAGCGACCTTACTCAATCGCGTCTTCACCACGGGAAAATGAACTTGAGTTCTTTTTCGAACTAGTCCCCGAGGGAGCCACCACTCCTCCGCTGTATGAATTGCAACTGGGGGACGAAGTCCTGTTGCGCAAAGTCGCGAAGGGCCGCTTCACTCTCGACACGTCTCAACCGCAGCGTACCAATCATCTGATGGTAAGCACGGTGACCGGAGTGGCGCCCTTTGTGAGCTATGTCCGGACGCTGGTCGAGGATTGGAAAGAAGCCAGGTTCGCTGGCGATCACAAATTATTTCTGCTGAATGGGGCCAGCCGCTCTTGGGAGTTCGGCTACCGCGAGGAACTGGAGAGTCTTGCGCAGGAAGCGCCATGGTTTCGCAGCGTTTTTACAGTAAGCCGTCCTTGGGAGGACGATAGTTGGAATGGCGAAGTCGGCCGCGTCGATGAACTGATTCGCAAATACGCCGATCAGTGGGGCTGCACTTCCGCCAATAGCATCGCCTATTTGTGCGGCCATCCAGAGATGGTCGAGCACGGTAAAGGAATTCTTAAGCGCATCGGTTTTACCAAAGACAATTTGAGAGAAGAAGTGTATTGGGTGCCGGGAAAGCCGACGGCGGAATGATCTCTTCAGTACGCATAAGTGTGATGCGCGGCGCCCGCCGGGCCTTTGCCGATATTCCCACCGCTTGCTAGGGCTGCGATTGCCAGCCCCTTAGTTCGTTCCAATCGCATCCAGGATCGCATCATTGATAGCGTAGGCCGTGCCATCACTGCCGATCACCGTCGGGGTGTAGGCTTCGCCGATGCCCGTGGAGAGCTTGATTTTCTCCGTAAAGGAGTTTGTCGTTAGATCCCAGCGATACAGACTGCCATCTTCGCTGTTCGCAAGAATTGATTTTGTAAAGGGATCGATCGCCGCCGTATTGATACACCATTCTCGAACTGCCCCTGGATACTGTGGATACTCAGGATCGGGCGTTACGCCCAGGATGGTAAGGACCTCATTCATCACCAGCGTATCTGGGAGAATGGGATCATGCTCCGTCGCGTTGGGATCAAGCACCGCAATGCGATTGTGGCCGTCGCCGGTGCCGATGCCCGCATAGTTGTTGTATTTCGTCATCAGCAAGTATTTAGAACTACCGCTATAGCTCGGAACGAGCGATGCGGGAACCACCGAGGCCGTGTCATCCCAGCCGAAGCTCCCCGGAATTTTCGTCTTCGACAGATCCCGGTTGTAGTGCAAAAGCCATCCGCGATCGTTGTGATTCGGAAACGGATTTTCGAGGACTCCGAAATACACATCTCCGTCGGGTCCAACCGTAGGTGCCGCCGAACTGCCATCGTACAAAGCGGCGTCAAGTCCCGAAGAAGGATCGGTGAGGCGAACGTGCCCGATGGGCGCCAGGGTTGTGCTGTTGAGCGCAACGAGGTAGCCGTAGTTTCCGTTGTCGACAGCGACGTACACAATGCTGCCATCGGACGAAAGAGCGGGCGCGCAACTGATGGCCACCTGCGTAATCGACGAATCTCCGCTGGCCGTTGCAGCCGAAATCCATGTGCCCGTGCCGTCGGGCGCGATTCGCGCGATGCCGCTTTGCAGGTTTAGTGGAGTTGCGCCGAGAACCAGAAATCCGAAATATAGATTACCGCTGGCATCGGTCGTGAGCGGTGTGTCGATCTGTACATTTTGCTTATACGCCGTTGGATTCTTGCTGAAATTCTTGGCACCATAAAAATAAAGGTGGGTGACGGCGCCCGTGGCCGCGTCGGGATTTTGGCGGACCAGAACTCGTCCCGCAATGTCTGGAACAAATAGTTGATTGCCCGAAATGGTTGGTCCCATGCCAGGGACGAAACTTGCTTGGGGAGCCTGATAGCTCGTGGTCTGCGTCCACAATCGCTTGCCCGTGGCGCCGTTAATGCCCTCAACGCGAAAACCGTTCGATCCCGTCTTTACCGGTACCACGACCGTATTCGCCGCAGTCACCAGCGGCGAGCCGTAATGTATAAAAATTTCGCCTTGCGGGGGATGAAGATCGACCGGGGTATGCCAGTGAATCTTGTCCAGCGGTTGCGATTGCACGGTCGAAAGCGCGGTGTGCTGCTCGTCGTGAGAGTGCGTGAGCCAGGCTCCGGTTTGAGCGGGAGCGTCAAAGGCGAAAACGCCCACGCAAATCATGAACATAAGCATAGAAAAAATCGGTGTGCTCCGAATCGTTTTGCTTCTTGCACTCGGCATTCCCGTCCTCCTTCGGCTTTGACTTCTGCTTGAAAAACTGAGCCTGGTCCGAACTACAGAAATTAAAATGGCTGACTCTTGCTTACGTATACGTCATTTTCTTGCGCGGCAGATTCATGCTCAGCCATTTGCGCCACAGCGTAGCAGCCCAGCTTGGGTTAGTTGTCAACAGCAGGTAAATAGTGGCTCAGTCGATTGGGTCGATGGGGCTCACGCGGAAAGCGGTTGCCCAATAGCCGCCAACGCTTTCACTCTCGTTCCGCGGGCGCGAAGAAAACTAGAATTTCCAGCTCTTCCTCAATGTCGTAGAAACGATGCTCCAATTCCGCCTCGACGAAGATGACAGATCCGGCGCGCACCTCCGCATGTTTGGAACCTGTCTGCATCCGAGCGCGTCCTCGAACGACGTAGTACATTTCGTCTTCGTGGTGCGGCTTCTGCAGATCAGCGCCGCCCTTCGGTAAAACGTAAACACCGGCGCTCATAGCGGCCACGCGCAGGAACTCAAAGTAAGACTTGCCCTTTGAGCGCTGCGCCAGCAGAAGGTCGTCGAGATGAAAGTGCTGGCCCAAGAAAGTGTTCCCTCATCGCGCCACGAGCCGCGAAATCCAGTGTCTTTACTTAGAACTGAGAACCCAGAACAGTTTTCCTACCCCACTGCTCCGTGAAAAAAAATATCCGTATACTGCTGCACCAGCGCGTCTCCTGTGAGCGGACCGTCGGGCTTATACCACTGATAAATCCAGTTGATCATGCCGACCAGGGCAAAGGCTGCAGCTCGAGGTGTGACCTTGGACGCCGAGTTGCGTTTGCGTTGCACATCGGCAATCAGGTTCTCGACAAAAACGAGGTAATCTTTCTTGCGCCCATTGATCTTCCGCCGCAAAGCTGGCGGCAGCGGATGATTCTCATGCAGCATCACCGTGATCTCGCGGTCTTCGGGACTGAGCACAACCTGAATATGCAAGCGGATCAGCGTCCGCAGCCGTTCCTCAAGCCCGGCATGACTCGTGCCATCGATGCGGCGCACCACGTTGATCACACGATCCTCGGTAAGCTGCATCGCGTGCGACATGATGTGAAACAGGATTTCATCCTTCGATTGAAAGTGGTGGTAGAGGCCGCCCTTCGACAGTTTGAGTGCCGCCGCCACATCGTTCATCGAAGTCGCATCATATCCTTGCTGCTGGAAGAGTCGCGCGGCCGCGCGCAAGATCTCCTGCCGCGGTTCAGGTCGCGGATCATTCCCGGAATCGTTCCGAAGACCAACGGTCGCGTCGCGAAGCATCCCCAGATGGTATCGCGGAATACCCTTCGGACTCTACTGCCGCATTGGCTCGAAGCGCGCACGGGATGGCGATCGTTCGTGATGGGACACTCCTGGTTCGGCATTCGTGGCCGCATTCATGAAGTAAAGTGACATGTCATTCCGTTCTACTCCGTGCGCCACCGAAAACGCATCACCGCGATCCCACCGAACAAGAGCGTGAATCCCAGCAAGATTGCGATCGGCGCCACCGCTGCCGAAAATCCCAATCCGCGCCAGGTCATGCCGTCAAGGCCGTCCATCGCCCAGCGCGTCGGAATCACAATCGTCAACCGCTGTAGCCACTTCGGAAAGATGAAGGTTGGCACCCACGCTCCGCCCAGCATGACCATGACGAGCGTCGCCATAATGGAGTAGCCGCGCGTCGCTTCGACCGTTTCTCCCAGTGCCGCCACCATCAGCCCAAACGCGGCCGTCATCAACGAAAATGCGGCGCATACTCCGACAAAGCCCGCAAGACTGCCTTGGATTCGTACGCCAAACACCACACGCGCGAAAGAAAAGAGCACTGTCAAAATGAAGCCTGCCATCAATGACGCGCTGACTGCGCGGCTGCCGAGCAGCATAGTTCGCGAAAGCGGCGCCGCGCGCAGCCGCTGCCACAATCCCGTCTGCCGCAACATTAGTAGGGTGATTCCAACATCCAGCCCCATGAAGAGAATGAACTGGATGCCCATGCCTCCAAAGGAGTGGGCGTAGCCGTTGTACTCGACATTCTGTCCTGATGTGATGGCTTCTTCTTTTGTCTGAAACGGAATGTTCAACCCGCCTGCAGTGGGTGATTGTGCCGCCGCGCCCGAGCGCGCTTGCTCCTGGTTGAGTTCTTGCACACCGCCCAGCAAGTCGCGCAAGGCTTTACGATTTGGCTCCGACATCTGCGGATCGCTCTGCACTCGCGCCAGCGATTCGTTGACCACATCGCGCCCCGTGCGACCGCTGAACATTTCTTTGCTCACCGCTTGCATGACGGCGCCGCTCAGAATGCCCTTCACCATGCCGAGTTCCACGTGATGAGACGGGTCGTAAAGGACGCCGATTTCGGGCTTCGTCTCTCCGGTGAAGAGTGCGCGCCCGGCATCGCGTCCAAAATCTTTGGGAATGACGATCGCGGCGGTTGCTTTCCCTTTGCGCACGAGATCGTGCGCGGCGTCGAGGGTTGAGGGCTTCACATCGAGATTCGAATCGCCCGCGAGTTGTGCGACCAAGCCCCGCGAAATGGCGCTGTCGTCCTGATCGATCACCAGAACGGCCACTTTGCTGGTTTCGGCATTGCCGCCTTGTCCGCCGAAGAGATAGCCGAAGAAGGACGCCAGCAAAATTGGTACGACCAGCCCCACCACCACGGCTCGCCGGTCGTTGAAAAATAATTTCAGATCTCTGCGAATCAAAGCGAGGAAGGGAATCATTACGAGTCTCGAAGGCTCCTTCCGGTCAGGCTCAGGAAAACCATTTCCAGATTGGGCTGCTCGCTCGCAACATGCCGGAATGTATGCCCGTTCTCTGCCAGCCAGCGAAGAACACCCGGAGCGCCCCGGGAAAGGTCGTGCACTCCGACGCGCAATGTGTTTCGCGATAACTCCGCCGACTTCACTTCGGGAAGGCTGAGCAATTTCTCCGCCTGAAATCCATCGCCTCGATCGAGTTCGACGGCAATCACATTGGTCACAGGCAACAACTTATGCAACTCCTGGAGAGTATCGTTAGCAACGATTTTTCCATGATCGATGATGATGATGCGGTCGCAGAGGCGCTCCGCCTCTTCCATATAGTGCGTCGTGTAAACCAGCGTCTTGCCCCGTTTCTTCAAAGTTTCCAGGTTGTCGAAGATGGCGTTGCGGCTTTGCGGATCGACGCCGACCGTCGGCTCATCCAGCAAAAGAATCTGCGGATCGTGCAACAACGCGGCCGCCAGGTTCAGTCGCCGCTTCATGCCGCCGCTGAAGGTTTTCACCTTGTCGCCAGCGCGATCCGCAAGCCCAACCAGATGCAGGGCGTCAGCGATCGACTGTTTCGCTTTCGGGCCGGCCAGCGAATAGAGCGCCGCAAAAAAAGTCAGGTTGTCCCGCGCCGATAGCTGATCGTAAAGCGCCATATCCTGCGGGACGAGTCCGATTCTCAGCTTGACCGGATCGGTGTCACTTCGTACTTGCTTGCCCTCGATCAGTACTTCGCCAGAATCCGGATTCAGAAGCCCTGAAATAATGGACACTGTCGTGGTTTTGCCAGCGCCATTCGGCCCGAGCAACCCGATCGTCTCTCCCCGATCCGCACGAAAACTCACGCCGCTCACGGCCACCAGCTTTCCGTAGCGCTTGGTGAGATTGTTCACTTCGAGCATGATCGAGAAAGTCTACCATCACCGCATTTCGAAGCCACGAATCACGATGGAACCCCAGTCTCCCCTCTTCGCTGCAGGTAATCCTGAATCTCAATTCTCTCCCACCGCTCTCCGCGGCGGCGAATTGGTTCCCTTCCTGCCCCCGATAGTCAACGCCCTACGCCCGACTACGGTTGACATCGGCTGCTGAAGCTAGGTAGCATCTTCTAGACCGACCGGTCGGTTGGGTCGTTTCAGCTATAATTCTCTCTTCAAAAAATTGTTTTATCGAACCGCGTTCAATCGATTCATCAAGGAGTTTCAGTGGCCACAGTTTTCTATCAGAATGATGCCGACCCTTCCGCGTTGAAGGGCAAGACCGTCGCGGTTTTCGGATACGGCTCGCAGGGGCATGCACAGGCGCAAAATCTGCGCGACAGCGGTTACGACGTAATCATCGGTCTGGATCCCGAGCGCAGCTCGGCTAGGCAGGCGCGTGCCGATGGCATGACGGTTGTCGCTCCGACTGAAGCCGCCAAGCGCGCCGACTATCTGCAGATTCTTACCCCGGACGAGACCCAGGCCGAGTTCTACGAATCCGCGATCAAGCCCCATCTGCGTAAGGGAAAAATTCTTGGCTTTTCTCACGGCTTCTCTATCCACTTCAAAACTATCAAGCCGCCGAAAGATGTGGACGTGGTGATGATTGCGCCGAAGGGGCCCGGGCACCTGGTGCGCCGCGTATATGCGCAGGGTGGCGGCGTTCCCGCGCTGCTCGCCATCTATCAGGATGCCAGCAAACACGCTCGTGAACTCGCGCTCAGCTACGCCCACGGTATCGGCTCAACCCGCGCCGGAGTTCTGCAGACGACCTTCAAAGAAGAAACCGAGAGCGATCTTTTCGGCGAACAAGCCGTCCTCTGTGGAGGCCTGACTTCGCTGATGCAGAAAGGCTTCGAGACGCTGGTTGCCGCCGGATACGCGCCCGAAATCGCATATTTCGAGTGCGTTCACGAAGTGAAGTTAATCGTCGACCTGATTTACGAAGGCGGCCTGAGCCGCATGCGCGACTCCATCTCCAACACCGCCGAATATGGCGATCTGACGCGCGGCGAAGTGGTGGTCGGAGATCCCACGCGGAAGGCCATGAAGAAAGTCTTGAAGCAGATTCAGAGCGGAAAGTTCGCGGCGGAATGGATCAAAGAAAATAAAAAAGGTTGCAAGAAATTCGCCAAGCTGCGTGAAGCCGCGAAACACCACCAGGTCGAGGAAGTGGGAGAGCAGTTGCGGAAGATGATGTCCTGGCTACCAGGAGAAAAGAAAAAAGCAACCCACGCGAAGCCTGCCACTCCTGAATTGGTGAATGCCTAGGAAAAGTTCTCAGTTCTCCGCAACGCCTCACGCCTTCACTAAGAACTGAGAACCAGGAACTGAGAACTGCTTTCATGGACCTCAAACATCGCAGTCGTTATATCACTGATGGGCGCGACCAGGCTCCGGCCCGCGCCATGTACAAAGCCATCGGCTTTACGGACACGGATCTCGCGAAGCCTCTCATTGCCGTCGCCAACACCTGGATCGAGACCATGCCCTGCAACTTCCACTTGCGTCGCTTGTCGGCGAAGGTGAAAGAAGGCATTCGCGCGGCGGGCGGCACTCCCATGGAGTTCAACACCATCGCGATTTCCGACGGCGAAACCATGGGCACGGAAGGCATGAAGGCCTCGCTCGTCAGCCGCGAGGTGATCGCCGATTCCATTGAACTCGTCTGCCGCGGGCAACTCTTCGACGCCGCCGTTTGTGTCGTCGGATGCGACAAAACCATTCCCGCCGCGGCCATGGCTCTCGCGCGCATGAACTTGCCTGGCCTCGTTCTTTATGGCGGAACGATTGCCCCCGGCAAATACAACGGTAAAGATGTCACCATCCAAGACGTATTCGAAGCGGTTGGCGCAAATGCCGCCGGCAAGATGAGCGACGCCGATCTGCTCGCTCTCGAAAACGTGGCGTGTCCGGGCGCTGGCGCGTGCGGCGGACAATACACAGCCAATACGATGTCGACGGTGATGGAGTTTATCGGCCTGTCGCCGATGGGCTTCAACGGAATTCCCGCCATGGATGCGCGTAAAGATGACGTCGCGTTCCGTTGCGGCGAAGTGGTCATGAATCTTCTGAAAAAAGGAATTAAGCCCAGCGACATCCTCACCCACACGGCTTTCGAGAATGCAATTGCGGGAGTCGCGACCTCGGGCGGCTCGACCAACGCGGTTCTCCATTTGCTTGCAATCTCGCGCGAGATGGGCTTACCGCTCGACATCGATGACTTCCAGCGCATCAGCGAACGCACGCCGCTTCTAGCGGATTTGAAACCCGCAGGCAAATATGTTGCCGCCGATGTAGATGCCGCCGGCGGAATTCAACTCATGGCGCAGCGTCTGCTTGAGGGAAAGTTCGTGGATGGTTCGGCCCTGACGGTGACGGGCAAGACTTTTGCTGAAGAGGCCGGCGCCGCGAAAGAGACTCCCGGACAGGCCGTCATCGCTCCCTTGAATAAGCCGCTGAAAGCTACGGGTGGCCTCGTCATCCTGAAAGGCAACATCGCCCCTGGTGGCGGAGTTGTGAAGATGAGCGGGCACGAACGCGGTTCGCATACTGGTCCGGCGCGGGTCTTCGATTCCGAAGAGGCGGCGATGCATGCCGTAACTGGCAAGGAGATCAAAGCAGGCGACGTGGTCGTGATCCGCTATGAGGGCCCGAAGGGCGGCCCGGGAATGCGCGAAATGCTGAGCGTGACGGCCGCTATCGTGGGCGAGGGCTTGGGAGAAACCGTGGCTCTGCTCACCGATGGGCGCTTCAGCGGCGCAACGCGCGGACTGATGGTCGGCCACGTCGCTCCAGAGGCCGCGCTGGGCGGCCCGATCGCCGCCATCCGCGAAGGCGACAAGATTACCATCGACACGAAGACTCGAAGACTCGACCTGGAGATCTCCGACGCGGAAATCGCCCGGCGTATGGCCGAATGGAAACCTCCGGCCCCGCATTACAAAACCGGAGTGTTCGCGAAATACGCCGCCCTGGTGCAATCGGCCTCGGAAGGCGCCATCACCACGCCCAGACATCCCTAATATTGCAATAGTGTTCCACGTAGAACGCTTTGTACTGGCGTAATTGTACGCATATTTCTATACGTTCATTATAGTGTGTGTTGATAATACTTTGGTTCAGGACGAACTTGCATTGTTTCTTCCCGAAGTCGCACGCCTGCTCTAGCGCCCACGCTCGCACTTTGGATAGACTGCTCTTTCTCAGCAAGTAAGGAGCAAAGAACATGTCTAAAGCCATCATCCGTTTCCTCGCGATTTTAGGGGCGCTCAGCCTTCTCAGTACCGCCGTTGTCTTGATAGCCGTAATCGGAGCGAAGGGCAGAGTCCCCTCCAAGACGATTCTCGAAGCGGATTTCGAGCAGACCTATCTGGAGAATTCTCCGGAAACAGCTACCGCGCAGTTGCTGCTGTCCGACAAAGAAACCTTGCGCGACGTGGTCGACGCTATCGATCGGGGAGCCGCCGACGATCGCGTGGTCGGCATGATTGCCCGGATCGGCGCCGCCCCGATGGGCATGGCGCAGACGCAGGAAATTCGTGACGCGATCCAGCGCTTTCGCGCCCACAAGAAATTTGCTGTTGCTTACTCGGAAACCTTTGGCGAGTTCGGTCCCGGCAATAGCGCTTACTATCTCGCTACCGCATTCGACCATATCTACTTACAGCCTTCGGGAGATGTCGGTCTCACCGGCATCATCCTGGAATCTCCTTTTATCAAAGGCACGCTTTCGAAACTCGGCGTGACCTTTCACGGCGATCATCGCTATGAGTATAAAAATGCACTGAACTTCTATACGGAGACGAAATACACGGGACCGCACAAAGAAGCGATGACCGCGATCATGAATTCGTGGTTCAAGCAGATGAAGGATGGCATCTGTTCGGCGCGCCAGTTCGATCCCGCAAAGTTCCAATCGTTGGTCGATGCCGGCCCGTACCTGGGAAAAGAGGCGGTGGGCGCGGGACTGGTGGACGCGGTCGCCTATCGCGACGAAGTTTATGGCGAGGTGAAGAAGAAGGCTGGCGATGGGGCGGAGTTGCTCTATCTCGGTAAGTATCTCGCGCGGGCTGGCCGTCCCCATACCCGAGGCAAAACGGTAGCGCTGGTTTTCGGGGTTGGTGGAGTGACCCGGGGCAAGAGCGATTACGATCCGGTGCAAGGCAGCCAGAATATGGGCTCGGAGACGGTTGCCGGAGCCATTCGAGCGGCCGCCGAAGACAACGATGTAAAAGCGATTCTATTTCGCGTGGACAGTCCAGGCGGTTCCTATGTCGCCTCCGACACCATCTGGCGGGAGGTGGTGCGCGCCCGGCAAGCGGGAAAGCCGGTGATTGTTTCGATGGGAAACGTTGCCGGGTCCGGTGGATATTTTGTGGCGATGGCAGCCAACAAGATTGTCGCCCAGCCCGGAACGATCACTGCTTCGATCGGCGTCCTCGGCGGCAAGATGTTGACCAGCGGATTGTGGGACAAGGTCGGACTTTCCTGGGATGAAGTGCATCAGGGCCAGAATGCGACGATGTTTACCGGAACTCAGGATTACACGCCCGCAGAATGGGGCCGGTTCCAAGCGTGGCTTGATCGCGTCTATTTGGATTTCACCAGCAAAGTTGCTGATGGGCGCAAGCTTCCGAAAGAGAAAGTGCTGGAGATTGCGAAAGGACGAATCTGGTCAGGCGAGGATGCCAAGAACCTGGGTCTGGTGGATGAGCTTGGCGGATACGATACCGCATTGAAGCTGGCGAAAAAGGCCATTGGTGTCTCCGAAAATGACGAGGTGAAAATCGTCGTCTACCCGCGCCCCAAGAGCTTTTTCAAAAACCTGATGGACCGGCGTGGCGCGGACAACAGCGACCAAGAAGCAGTCGGGCAAACTCTCGCGCGCGTTCTAGCCGACGTGCAACCGATGGCCCGTAAACTCCGAGCCGTTGGAATTACGAATAATGACAACGATAACGATCAGGATGATGTTTTGAAGATGATGGACTTTGCGGAGGGTAAATGAAAGCGTTGTAGAAGTCTTGATCGGCAACTGACCGCTGGAAGCCGAGATCCAGCTATACGCCCAGCTTCTTTACTTCCTCGTTGTAATACTTGCGGTAGAGGATCGACCATTCTTCTGAACCTTCAATGATCGTCTTCCGCTGGCTTTCGATCTTCTGCCGGGCGGCTGCATCGATCCGAGCCTCTTGCATGAGAAGCTCTTCGAGAATCTTGCGAACTTCAAGACGGATGGTGTTGCGGTCCTCAATAAATTCGACATCGTCGAGTTCAGCCACCGCGTCAGTGACGGAGTGAGCAAGTTTATTGACTTTGTCGCGGCTCAATCGCACGAAAGAAAAATCCTCGAAGACACGTCGTTATGAACTACAGAACGGCCTTGTATTTCTTGACCAGCTCGTTCTTTACCTTGCGAAACATCTCCTGGTAATTGGCCCCGCTTTTTTGTAATTCTTCGGAGTAGGCTTCGAGGATGACGCGCACTTCGTCGTTAATGCGGTCCTCAAGCGCCAGTTCTTCAAGCAAAGCGGCATGCACCTTCTCATTGAGAGCAGGCATGGCTTTGGTCTCGATGAGACCGCTGGCTACCAGTTTTTTGGAAACTTCGCGGGCTAGATAGCCCACATATTCTTTGGAAAAGAGCATGATTCAAACGCTGTTTTGTAAGTCCAAAGTTTAACACAGGGAGACCGTCGCTCGTCGTTCCAAGCGTCGTTAGCGGTTGGTCGTTCGTCGTTCGTCCTTCGCAACACCTCGCCGCCCCTGCCGACGGACTCCCGAGCGACCAGCGATTTTTCCATATAGTGGCGGCTGACCGTCCTAAGCCGTACAATCTAAGCCGTATAATATTAGGACTTCATGTCTCCACATCCTGACGATCTGACGCTTATGAAAGACGATATGACGGCCTTCATTGAAGGTCTGGGCATGCGCCGCTTCTTCGGCTATGTCGAGTGCGAAGAAGTGCCGAGCGTGTTGTGGGATTCGGGACAGAATCCGGATGGCTGGAAAGATTTTGTGGAACTCGCGAAGTCTACGAATGCTCCCTTCCTCACCATGCATTCCTGGGCATTGGATCGCGAGGAGTTAGACCGCCTCTCGCACCAACTCGAAGACGGCGATTATCGCAGCGAAGAAGACCTGGAAGAAAGCCGCTGGCTGAAGACCTACGTGGGCAAGACGGGCTTCGTGCAACTCGGATGGGCTTACCAGGGCTGTGTTTTTGTCTATGAAGCGGGTACCGAATGGTACGAACATTACCAGCGCTTGCGGGAATTGGCGGATGATAGTGGCGGCTTCATGATCGACGAGCCCGATCAGGACGAAGAGCGCTAAGGCAAACGTTTGAATGAAGAAAAGTCATGCTTGCCGGTGCGCCGCCAGGCCGATTCCACTACCTGACCCGCTTACGCCGACTCGATGATTTTTATCTCACCTGCAATCTCGGCGGCTAACTCCGCAAGCTCGACCGGAAATCGCTCGCGTGCCGCTTCCGGGAAACCTTCCAGTATTTCGGAATAGCTGCGCAGCGCTCCACCTTTGGAGACGGCAAAGCCGACTAACTCTGACAGCTCGCAACTCGGAGAAATCAAGCCTGCGGTTCCTGGCAGGCGCTCTGCACGGTCCAAATGGCATCCCGAGATGTTGACGAGCGCGGGAGGCAAACCCCACGCCGCCATAAGCAGACGGCCCGCTTGACAATGATCGATTCCGCACAACTCGAGTTCGTTTCGCAGCAGATCGGCAGCGCTGCCGCCGAGCTCAATGACCCGTGCGAACGCCTTGGGCATGGTCGTGGCTAAAGCAACCTTGCCGATGTCGTGGAAAATTCCCGCAGTGTAGGCGAGATCTTTGTCCAGGAAACTCCAGCGCGCACTGCGCTCGGCAAGAATGGCCGTGGCCACGCTGTGCCGCCAGCAGGATTGCATCAGCGGAGTGAATGCATCTTTGACGTAAGCCTTGAGTCCAAAGGCGACGACAACGCTTCGCATGCGCTGAAAGCCAAGCAGCATCGACGCCTGCAGTACGCTGGTCACGTTTTTCGAAAAAGCGATCATCGGGGAGTTGGCAATCCGAAGCACGGCTACGGAAAATGCCGGATCGGAGCGAATCAAATTACACAGGTCGATTAAAGACGAATCCGTGCCCGACATCAGGTTGAGCGCCTTCAGGGCGATGGCAGGGAACGGTGGAAGCTTCTCCGCATCCCATGGAAGCTGGGTCGGGTTTCTGGCCGGGGCCGTGCTGGCGGAGGGTGTCATCGTTCTCTCGTCATTCTTTTTTTCCCGGTGCGCTCTCAGAAGTCTCAGGTTTTGCGCTGACAATGGAACTGCATTCTTTCTATCGGCAATTCCCGCCGTTGAATACATCACTGTCGAACGCCTCTATTTATCCGTGCCCAAACTGCTAATCTGGTTCTTCTCGAAAACTGCACATGCGCTGGAACTCTAACTCGTGGAATTCTCTCAAGGCTGAATTGTTGGCCGCGGCGTTACAGTCCTCCAATCTGGGAATTTCGCCATCTGCTTTGCCCGTGCTCGCCGATCTTCTCGTGGCTCGCGGAATCGACGCGCCGGAAGAGGCTATGCGCTTTCTTGCGCCAAAACTGAGCGACCTGCACGATCCGCTGCTCATGAGTGGAATGCGGGCGGCGCTCGATCGTTTGGAAGCGGCTCTCGAACGCAAAGAAAAAATTCTGATTTACGGCGACTACGATGTGGATGGCACGACCGCCATCGTAATCCTGAAAACGGCGATCGAGCTTTGCGGCGGCGCGGCCGACTTTCACGTGCCGCACCGCATTCGCGAAGGCTACGGCATGCGCGATGAAGTCATCGAGCGGGCCGCTGCGGAAGGCATCCGCCTGATTATCAGCGTGGATACGGGTATACGCGGGTTTGCCGCCGCCGAGACCGCGCGCCGCACTGGGATCGACTTGATCGTCACCGATCATCACCTGCCCGGCGCGGATGGCGTCCCTGATGCTTTGGTTGTGGTTAATCCAAACCAAAATGGATGCGAGTATCCCTGCAAGTTTTTATGCGGAGCGGGCGTTGCATTCAAATTAGCACAGGGCTTGATGCAGAGGCGTTTGCCTGCCCAGGATCACGGCCGGCTCCTGCTGTCGTTCATGAAGGTCGTGGCCATCGCCACCATCGCCGATTCGGTTCCACTACTGGGCGAGAATCGGGTGTTTGCCAAGCTGGGATTGCAGGGGCTGCGCCGTCCCGTGAATTCCGGGTTGAAGGCTTTGCTGGAGGTCGCGAAACTGGGTGATGGCCGCGCTTTGACGGCGACAGAAGTCGGTTTTCGCATTGCGCCGCGCCTGAATGCGGCAGGACGCATGGATGTGGCTCGCGATGTGGTCGATCTGTTCAACGAAAAAGACATGGAGCGGGCGCGGCAGATGGCCGGACGCCTTGATCGACTGAATGCGGATCGTCAGGAAGAGGAACGGCGCATCATGGACTGCATTCTGCGCCGTCTCGAGGAAGAGCCCGCACTGCGCGAAGCCTATTGCGTTGTGCTCGACGGCGAAGGTTGGCACCGCGGCGTCATTGGCATCACGGCCTCGCGCGTGGTGGAGCGCTACGGTCGTCCGGCGCTGATCATCTCGCGCGAGGGGGAAGAGGCTCACGGCTCAGGGCGGTCCATCTCGGCGTTTCATCTGCTGAATGCGCTCGAATCGTGTCCGGAATTGTTTTCTCGTTTTGGAGGTCACAAGCACGCAGTCGGCTTCGCCTTGCCAAGTGCGAACGTCGAGAAGCTGCGGCAGCATCTGGATAGCTACGCGCGGGAGCGGCTGACGGCAGCCGACTTCGAGCCGCAATTGGAATTTGATCGCGAGCTGCCTCTCGGTGAAGTTAGTCACGAGCTGCATCAGGCGCTCCTGTTGCTGGAGCCATTTGGAATGGACAATCGCGAACCGATTTTTGCGGCGCGCGGGGTACGGCTCATGGCGCCTCCGCAGACGGTGAAGGACAAGCATGTTCGGCTGCGAGTGGCAGGAGCGGTTCGAAAACGCGAGAGTACCGTGATGGAGCTTCATCCCGTCTTGACGGGGCCCAGTCCCGCCACCACACGACCCTCGTCATCCGCTTCATTCCTGGCCGTGGATTCGGAGTCGCCGGCATCGTGGCGCGACAATATTTCGTTCAAGGCGATGGGATGGGGGATGAAGGAGTGTTGCGACCGCTTGCAGCTGCTGGCTGGCGACCGCCTCGACATCGCTTACTCGCTCGGCATGAACGACCATCCGGAGTTTGGCGGATTGGAGCTGACTTTGAAGGATATTGTGCGAACTCCGTAACGCTGCCGCTGTCCGTCTTTTGTTTCGTGTCCATCGTTTCTTCAGCTTTGACAAGCCGTGCATACGTCTTTATAGTGCCGGGCATGAGCGGAACATTTTTCTGCAACAAGTGCGGCGCACAGAATACGGAAGGCGCGCAGTTTTGTGGAAGCTGCGGAGCATCGACCTTTCCGACCTCCGGAACCTCTACCACACCGGCGTCTTCGCCTTCGAATCCCCCATCGTCGTATGCGCCTCCTCCGTACCAGCCAGTGGTACCTGTGGTGACGGTTCGTTATGGAGGGTTCTGGATTCGTGTCGTGGCGGCAATCATCGACTGGATCCTTGTCCGGATCGTGGTGTCTCCCATTCACCTGTTCTTCGGCGGCCTGAGCTTGGCGGGAATGATGGGCGGAATTCATCATCCGATCGGCCTTGGGATCTTAGGTGGCGGAGTAACGGCGATCGCCACCATTTTTGGCGGATGGCTCTACGAGGCCTTCATGGAGAGCTCGTCCTATCAAGCGACTTTGGGCAAGATGATCTGCGGCATGAAAGTTACCGATCTCTTCGGCAACCGGATCTCGTTCGAACGCGCGACCGGACGGCACTTCGCGAAGTGGCTTTCCGGGCTGATTCTAGGCATTGGGTACATCATGGTCGGATTCACGGAGCGCAAACAAGGGCTGCATGATCTGCTGGCGGGAACGCTCGTCCTGCGAACCTGACATGGTAAGGCAACTTCCGGCGGCTTTTTGGGTTACTAATCCTTAGCAGGTGGCTGACTCCTTCACGTGGCCTAGCTTGCGTCGGTGAACCAACGCCTCTTCCAGGATTTCTTATGTTCTTACGCGCGCCGCTCTCCACTTTCGCCCTCTTGGCTGGCTTCGTAGCCCCGTTTGCCATGGCTCAGGTTTCCACAAAAAGTATCACCAACGTGTGCCAGCCTTCGCTGACGAAACCAATCGTCGTCGCCTCCCCCGCGCAGCGCTTGGCTGCCGGGAACCTGGCGCAGCCTCCTCTTACGGATACTTACAACGGGTTCGCCTGGCCCGACACGCCTCTCGGCATCATCAAAACGAGCAGCGGCTACGAGTTTTTTGGCAGCGACGGCGGCGTGCATTCGCGGCAGATGTGGCAAGGGCATTGGGTCGGCAACAACAAGTCGGGATCGATCGTGACCACGGCGGGCACGCTCGACAACCCGCTCGGCACAGGCGCTCCCCAGGATGTCAGTGTCTCGCCGAATGCCGACCCTTCGATCAATCAGAACTATTCCAGCTATGGCTACATGGGTGGAGGCCCGGTGTTTCAGGTTCCCGCGGGGATGACCGGCGCCGGCAGTTTGCTCGCAACTTATCATGCGGAGCTTCCCGACGATGCGCTTTACGCAGCGTTGGGGCTCGCCGCATCCTCGGATAACGGGTTGACCTGGACCGACCTCGGCGAGATTATCCGGCTGAATCAGGCGTATGCCAAGGGATTGGACGGTTTCGAAATTGGCGATGGACCGCTGGTGCTCTCGCCCGATGGCAAGTATTTCTATTTGTATTTTCCCGACTGGCTTGCCAACGGCACTCCTCACCCGACAACTACGACCAATGTCTCCGTCGCACGAGCGCTCGTCTCTGCAGTTCTGAACGCGGCGTTTGGACCGGTTCCGCACCATGCTATCCCCTTTGAGAAGTTCTACGAGGGCAAGTGGAATCTGCAACCCGCCATCGGAGGAGCGTCGACCGACCTCAATCCGGCGTCGGCGTATCAGGGCTATCTCGATATTCACTACAACAGCGTGTTGCAGCGCTATGTGATGATCATCTCCAACGACACGAACTTCGGCTATGCGGAGTCCGTCGATGGCCTTGTCTGGACGCTTCCCGTGGCGCTCGGAACCTACGGGCCGATTGCGGCTTATCCTACCGCAGTCGGGCTGGACGACGATCCGCACATCCTGGGAAATCCTTTTTACATCTATTTCACGCATCTGCCGACCGACGGTTCGGGATGGAAGAACGGCGAGCTGCGGCGGCTGACGCTGACTTGCCAATAATGTCGGCGGTCGGCATCGATTTTTCATTGGAGTGGGCCCTCCCCGGCCCTCGCCTTGCGCGTTACACTAGGCTCTGATGGCCCTTCCAGTAAGACGCCTGCGCCGTTGGTTTGCCATAGGCGCAATCCTCATGATCGCCCTCGTCGCTGGGATGTACTTCTACGCGCAGTTTCGCGTGCACAAGCTCGTGCACGACATCCCGGCGAAGGTGGGCCTCGACATTCAGCAGACGGCGGAGGGATTCTCGGTTTCTAAGTCGGTGGAAGGTCGCACGCTCTTTACCCTCAAGGCCACAAAGGCGGTCCAGTTTAAGGTTGGGGGCCGGGTCGAACTGCATAACGTCAAAATTGTTATTTACGGTAGAGACTCCAGCCGCTTCGATCAGATCGCTGGCGACGATTTTGAGTACGATCCTGCATCGGGCAAGGTCACGGCGAAAGGCCGTGTGTTGATCGATCTGGAGGCGAATCCGGACGGCCTGCAGCATTCCGATCAAACTGTCCCGCCGAAGTTGAAAGACCCCATTCATGTCGAAAGCGATGGGCTCATCTTCAACAAAAACACTGGTGACGCGACGGCCACTGGGAAGGTCGTTTTCACAACTGCTCAGGCCTCCGGATCGGCGACAGGAATCGACTACGTCGCCAATACCGGCACGATGAACTTGCTGTCGAACGTGGCGCTGACGGTCAGCCGGCCGCATTCCCTGGAATTGAATGCCTCTCACGGCGTCATTACCAAAGCACCACGCCGGATCGTGCTCGACGCGGTGCGTCTTGTCCGCGAGCGGCAACGCATGCAGTCGAAGCAGGCTACGTTTTTTCTGCGGGATGACAACACCGTGGAGAGGATTCTGGCTGAAGGCGATGTAGAGAGCGAGTTTAGCCGCAAGCCATCGTCCGGTTCGTCGAATACAAATACATCCATTTCTGGCTCAGCCGAGCGAAGTGCACAGGCGCGCTCGGATCGGGCCGAAATGTTCCTGACCGGAACCCGGAATCTGCTGACCACGGCGATTCTCACCGGTAATGTCCAACTCTCGACTCTAGGAGCGCAGCCAGCGGACGCTGCTGCGGGCCGAGTGACGCTCCATTTCGCCGGAGAGCAAGTCTTGCAGACGGTTCACGCCGAAGATGGAGTGCGGCTTTCCCAGAAAAACAGTACGGGCGGGTCTGGATCGGTCGTCGTGCCCGCGGCGGCGAACGTGCCGTCTTCGTTTAAACGCGGCGGCCAGGACATCGAGATGTCCGCTCCGGTGATGGACTTCCTTGTGAAAGATGGGCGCCTGCTGGAGCGAGCCGAGACGAGCGGACCTCCGCAAATCGTCATCACGCAGCCCTCCTCGAATCAGAAGACGGTGGTCACGGCAGCCAAATTCACCGTGAAATTCACCGACAATAATCGCCTGGCCGCACTGCATGGCGAGCCGGATGCAAAGATTGTCAGCAGCAAAATCGCGGCACCCCGTTCGTCTGACCGTGTGTCGACGAGCCAGATGCTGGATGTAGTTTTCCTCCCCGAGGGCGGTATCTCTACGATCACGCAGACCGGCGCTTTCGCCTACGTGGACGGTCCACAGAAAGCCTGGGCGCAGCAGGGCGCATACACTGCCGCAGATCAAATGCTGGTTTTGAGCGGATCGCCGCGCGTCGTAGATACAGGGATGACGACGACAGCCGAGACAATTCGGGTGAATCGTGTGACCGGCGATGCCGTGGCCGAGGGCGCCGTCAAGAGTTCCTACTCCGATCTGAAGGCGCAGCCAGACGGCGGAATGCTGGCTTCCTCCGATCCCATCCACGTAACTAGTCGAAGTATGACCGCGCACCGTTCGCCGTCGATTGCGGTCTACAGCGGCGATGCCCGTTTGTGGCAGAACGCGAATCTGATCGAAGCTCCGACGGTGCAATTTGACCGCGACAAGCGATCCCTGATGGCGCAAGCCAGCTCAACGCAAGCGGTGTCCACCGTCCTGGCACAGGTAGACAAGAGCGGCAAGGTAACGCCCGTCCGGATCACTTCAGCGCATCTGGACTATGCGGACGCTGAAAGGAAGCTCTTCCTGAATGGCGGGGTGACTGCGAAGGGAGCCGACGCGACCATGACGGCGGATCGCATGACCGTATTCTTGCGTCCACGGAGCGAGTCTGCGGTCGCCGCTACCCCCGGAACGCCGGGGCAAGTCGACCGGATCGTCGCCGAGGACAAGGTAGTGGTGACGGAACCAACCCGCCAGGCTACGGGAAACCGGCTGGTATATACGGCGGCCGAGGATAAGTTCGTTCTGACGGGCGGACCGCCCTGCATTTTTGATGCCGAACGGGGCAAGACTAGTGGCGATTCGTTGACTTTCTATAAACGCGATGATAGGGTGCTCGTGGAAGGCAATAAAGCGTCCCCGACGGTCACACGGACGCAAGTGGCACGATAAATGCATACGCTGGCCACCGACGAAATCGGAAAATCCTATCGTGGCCGACGCGTCGTAAACGGAGTCAGCCTCCAAGTTCTGCAGGGCGAGGTAGTCGGCCTTTTGGGACCGAACGGCGCTGGAAAGACGACTTCCTTTTACTCAATCGTAGGTCTGGTTCCTCCTGACACCGGCAGAATTTTATACGACGAGGAAGATATCACTAGTGTTCCCATGTACTTACGGGCACGCCAGTACGGTATCAGTTATCTCCCTCAGGAAGCTTCCGTATTTCGCAAGCTGACGGTTGAGGAGAACATTCTCGCCGTGCTTGAAGTGCAGCCGATTTCTTGGCATGAGCGCAGGGAAAAGGCGGAGAAACTGATTGATCAGCTGGGCCTCGAGCACATACGGCAAAATCGCGGATACGCCTTATCGGGAGGCGAGCGGCGGCGGGTCGAAATTGCCCGCTCGCTCTGCATCAATCCCACTTTTATTTTGCTCGACGAACCTTTTTCCGGAATCGATCCGATTGCAGTTTTGGACTTGCAGAAAATCATCTCTGATTTGCGCGCAAGTGGCATCGGAATCCTGATCACCGACCACAACGTCCGCGAGACTTTGTCGGTGACCGATCGGGCCTACATCATTAACGAAGGCCGAATTTTTCGCTCCGGAACGCCCGAGCAGTTAGGCAGCGATCCAGAGGTCCGGCGAGTTTATTTGGGTGAGAGCTTCTCACTAGTGTGAGCTCGGTTTTCAAGAGCTAAGAAATAGGAGCTAAGAGCTAAGAGCTAAGAGCCAAAAGCTGCTCCTGGTTACTAAGGCGTGGGCACACTGTCCTTTCGTGCCCATACGAACTACCTCGGTGCATGAGAAGCTAAATTTTCCACACTCGGAGGTACACCGCAGACAGGGAATGGCGGTCCGGTGCGGAATAATAAATTTGTTTAGGGAGAAATGGTGCTTCTTCAGCACAGATTGAACGTCAAATTGTCCCAGCGGCAGATCCTGACGCCGGGGCTCGTGCAGATGGTGTCGGTGCTCGCGCTCAATAAGCTCGAGCTCAAAGACATGATCAATGCCGAGATGGTTGAAAATCCGGTCTTAGAAGAACTGGAAGACGCGATTCCGCTACTGGACGATGTTGGGCGCCAGGAGGAAGAGCGCGATCGGCTCGCCGCGAAAGCCACGTCGGAGGACGCTGCTCCGATCGCCGATGAGAAGAAGGATCCCTTCGAGGAGATCGACTTCGGTTCGTTTTTCCAGGAATATCTTGACCCGGGATACCGCAGTTCGGGAGAGATGGAAGAAATCGAGAAGCCGTCGTTCGAGAACTTCCTCTCCAAGCCCGGAAATCTTAGTGATCACCTGCTGTGGCAGTTAGGCGCAATTTCGCTGCGTCCGCCAGTCAATCAAGCCGCCCAGATCATCATCGGAAATCTGAACGAAGAAGGATATCTGATCGCGAGCGACGAAGAATTGTTGGGCATCGCTCCGGTGGCCACGCCCGAGGCCGACGTCGAAGCGGCCGCCAAGATCGTAGGAGAAGCGGAAGCGCTTGGGTTGGTGGCGGATGCCGCAGCTTCTAAACTTCATGGCTCTGACCTTCATCGTTCTGAACTTCTTGGCATTGATGCGCAACCCTCCGATCTTCATCGTCTTGAAGTTGACGGTAATGAAACTGACCCCTCGGAATTTCACAACTCCGAGCTGATCGCTCCCGCCCGTGAGGCTTCCGTGCCTCCACCGGACGATCTCGCCAGTTTTTCTGATCTGGCTTCGGAAGATTTCGCAGAGGCGCGCGAATTCGACCTAGACGGTGCGGTGCATGTTGCGGGCGGGAACGGCAAGGTTACCTCAGAGGCGTCGCCTGTGGTTGATGGCCGAGGTGCGCAGCCCATCGCGGGCCAGAACCTGAGTCCGTCCGGAACCAGCGCTGCGGGAGCGGCTACGGCCCGCGCACGAGTTCCAGATCTAAGCTTCACGGTCACCGATTTACACGAAGCGCTCGAGGTAGTGCGCCAGTTCGATCCGCAGGGCATTGCTTGCCGCGATCTTCGGGAATGCCTGCTCAATCAGTTGCGCTACCATCTCACCCAGTTGCATTTTCACAGCAATGGCAGCGCCGATACTGTGGCGCTCAGCGAACATGTTGTAAAAGACGCGATTGCGGTCGTTGACCAGCATTTGCGCGCGGTCACGCTGAAACAATTTAAAGAAATTGCGCGTGCTATCGGTCGTCCAGTAGAGGCGGTGCAAGCGGCGCTCGATTATGTTCGCACCCTCGATCCCAGGCCTGGCCTGCGTTACAACAAAGTGCCGGCGCGGCTGATTGAGCCCGATGTGGCATTCGTGAAACACGGTGACGAGTGGCTCGTCATCATGAATGACGAAGACATGCCACAGCTCCGGTTGAATCCCGCATACAAGCGGCTGTTGACCCGGGACGGCAACGACCGGGACACTCGCAACTACGTTAAAGATCGTTATAAGTCGGCCATCCAGTTGATCAAGAACATCGAGCAGCGCAAGCAGACGATCGCGAAAGTGTGCTACTCGATCGTGGCGCGACAGCAGGATTTCCTGGATTTGGGCATCGACCAGCTGAAGCCGATGATGATCAAGGAAGTGGCAGAAGAGATCGGCGTACATCCTTCAACCGTCAGCCGCGCCGTGGCCAATAAATACGTCCATACGCCGCAGGGCGTCTTCGAATTGCGCTATTTCTTTTCTGAAAGTGTGCAGGGCCCCGAGGGCGGCGGCACGTCGTTGCTGATTCTGAAGCGCCGCGTCAAGAAACTGATCGAAGAAGAAGACCCGAGCCGGCCGCTGACCGACGAACAAATTACGCGCATTCTGCAATCGCAGGGTATCCAGGTAACTCGCCGCACGGTCGCGAAATACCGCGAGGATATGAAAATTCCCAGCACGCATCAAAGAAGAGTGAAAAAATAATCACAGAGGGTAGAGGTCAGATTGCAAAGGTGAAGCCAGTCTTCACCTCTCCAATCTGACCTCTTACTTCAGACCTTATGTTTTCCGGAGGGCGCTCAATGAACGTGGAGTACACCGGCAGGCAATATGTAATTTCCCCCGCCATCCGCAAGGAAGTCGAAACCGGCCTTAATAAAATCCGTAAAATCTTAGGCGATCGTTTCGAGACCAAGGTCATTCTGGCCGTCGAGAAGCGGCGGCATAAAGCTGAAATCACCATCGATCCGCCGAATGGCCCGATTGTCGGAATCGCGCATGCCGGCGACATGATTTCCGCCATCAACGAAGCTCTCGATCATCTGCACAAGCAGGCACTCAAATATAAGACGAAGTGGCTCAGTAAAAAGCGGAAGGCAGTCAAGAAGTTCGATAGCCAGTCGCTGGAAGATAACATCCAAGCCGCACTCG
>Ga0302278_10001661_pt1 | contig 27073 bp, 19 predicted proteins | sample III_Bog_N3_2_FD_194543 | JGI IMG/M metagenome (GOLD analysis project Ga0302278, IMG submission 194543) | Peat permafrost microbial communities from Stordalen Mire near Abisko, Sweden - III_Bog_N3_2 | ecosystem: Environmental > Terrestrial > Soil > Wetlands > Peat | place: Sweden: Abisko... | reverse complement strand
GGTGAATTTTGTTGCGAAGACCCTCATTTCACCTGCGCCGGGCAATTACCTGAAAGTGAAGATTACCGGGGCTTTTCCGAACAGTTTGATGGGGGAGCAAGTCTAAATACAGGGAGCAAGGGAGCAGGGGAGCAAGGGATCTAGGGAGCTTTGGGCTGGAGGGGTACGGAGGGGACCAATGGATGTTGAGGTAAGAATCCGCGGGTTGATGATGGATCCGGCGACGAACATGCCGATCGTGGTTCTCAAGGATGTGGGTTCAGACGCGGTGATGCCGATCTGGGTGGGAATATTCGAGGCCAACGCCATTGCCATTGAAATTGAGAAGATGGCTACGCCGCGGCCCATGACGCACGACCTGACGCGAAATCTTATGCAGCACTTGAACGGAGAGCTGGAACGCATAGTTATTTCAGAGCTTAAGGACGAGACGTTCTATGCGGTGTTATGGCTCAGGCAGGGCGGAGAGCAGATTGCTGTGGATGCGCGGCCGTCTGACGCCATCGCGCTGGCCTTGAGGGCTGATTGCCCAATTTACGTGGCCGAGCATGTGATGGCGAGCGCGAAACTGAATCCCAATGGCGCCGCCGAGGGACCGACCGCGGAGCAACTCCGCAACTGGCTCGAGGGACTGAACAACGAGGATCTTGGACCGTACAAGATGTAGTTGGGGCGGACAGCCGGGTCTGGATAATTCTTCTCATGTGAATAGCAGCTGGGTGAGCTCGACAGGGAGCAGGCTGCGGTGTCGATGCATTAAGCCACTTTGTTAGCAAAAGAGTAGAGGCATTTGTGGATTCGATGGTTGCACTATACAGAATATCTGTTATCGGACACGGAAGTCCTTTTCAAAGTGTTGCGTCTAAAACGTTCTAAATCCCTTTCCTGTTGGAAGTTAGACATCTTCGCGTTTGTCAACAATAGCGCCGCTACGAAGTCTCTGACCATTTATCCTGTGTTGCTCGTTCTCTCACAAACTACCATTTGTCTGGCAACGCCTGGTGTTGACTCGCCGCCCGAACACGACTTGCTCCGCCCCGTTCGCGATACGGGTTCTACGACGCAACTGCGCACGCTCACGCTTTTGCCGCGCGCGTTGCTGGCAACTTGGCAATTCAGTTAGGTGGCCGAGGACCTCCGTGGGTCTTGATGCCGCCTTAAGACCGATAACCCGATCGGGTCGAGCGATTCCCTTCTTTGCGTTTCGTCCACTTATTTAGACTCACGCTTTTCAACGGATATTCTTCTCGATGGCGGGTTGCCTTTACGCCCTCTCCGCTTTTCAGCTTTCAGCTATCAAATCGTTCCATGCGTTAACCTGACACTTTGTGGACACCTGTCGAGCATCGAGAGTCGCAATGCTGCGTTTTGGTAGTTTTGAGCGCCCAGAGACTTCAAGCAATCAGAGTTGATGTCTATCGAGCCCCCGAATTTTGAGTCGTTGCGACAAACTGGGGAGCGACGACCTTTCTCCAGCGAAACCAAGAACACCAGTTTCAGTTTCTCTCGAGTCAAGCCGCCATTCACGCCACCTCCTGCCAAGCCCCCCCCGAGTCGCTACTTATGAATTTTGCTCATAAGAGTTGCTGTGACTTCCATCACATCTCGATCTAGGTGAGCTACATCACAATTCAACTCAATCGAGTTTCCGGAGTGTGACTTGCAACACACCCACATTCTGCGAGCTATACGAGATTAGTTTCCTCGTCGACGGTTGGTCATTGGAGGTTTCATGAGGCGCAGCATCTTTCTTTGCGCGGCTACATTCGTTGCCGGAGTTTGGGGGGTTCTTCCCAATGCCCTGGCGCTTCCCAGTTACGCTCGCCAGACCGGTCTTCCATGCAGCGGCTGCCACACTACGCCGCCGGAGCTGAACAGCGCCGGTAGGCTTTTCAAGCTGATGGCGTACATTGACCGCACTCAGAACAAGAGCATCACCGCCGATGCCGACAAGCGCCGCGCTCCCTTGAACATGCTTGAATCGTTACCGCTGAGCGCCTTCTTTGAGACCTCGATGACCAGCACCAAGGTTCCCCAACCAGGCACGCAGAACTGGAACTTCCAGTTTCCGCAGGACATTTCGCTCTTCCTCGCCGGAGCCTGGACCGATCATGTGGGCAGCTTTCTGCAGGTGACCTACGAGGCGCAAGACGACCACTTTACGATGGACAACACCGATATCCGCTATGCCAACAAGACGACGGTATCGGGCAAGGAACTCGACTATGGCCTGACCCTGAACAACAACCCGACGTTGGAAGACTTGTGGAACAGCACGCCGGCGTGGGGCTATCCATTCATCGCTGCGAACGGTGCTCCAGGCCCAGCCGCGGCGCCGATCATCAATGGAACATTGGCTCAGGACGTTGCGGGATTGGGCGCTTATACAATGTGGGACCAGCACCTGTACTTTGCCGGAACCTTGTACCGCACCGACCATGTGGGCGATGCACAGCCGACAACCGGAGCCTGCTGTACCTATAACATCCAAGGCGTTGCGCCCTACTGGCGGCTGGCATTTCAGCAGACCGGGCGAACAGCCAGCCTTGAAGTTGGCGCTTACGGCATGCATATGAAATCGACACCCGGGGCTGTGACAGGGACGGAAGACAGCTACACCGACTTTGGCCCGGACATTCAATATGACCGGACATTCGGCAAGGATGTTGTCTCCCTGCGCGGCACCTATGTCCGTGAGAACGCTGCATTGGTTGGAAGCGCGGCAAATGGCGCGGCGAATCCCGGCTCGCATCATCTGAATGCGAGCAATGTGAACGCCGAGTATCACTATGGCAATCGTCTCTCGGGAACCCTTGGATGGTTCCTCACCGACGGCACCAACGATCCCCTCTTGTACTCGCAAGCCGCGGTATCAGGCAGCGCCAATGGAGGCGCCAGAAGTGAGGGTATCTCGGCGAACGTCTCTTATTGGCCATTTCAAAACGTCGACCTTGGCGTTCAATACACCGACTACACCCGATTCAACGGAGGCACCACCAACTATGACGGTGCAGGGCGTAACGCGAGTGACAACAACACCACTTATTTGCTGGCTCGTTTTGTTTTCTGATCCCGGCTGAAACACGCCGGCGTGTCACCCCAACCACTCAACGATGTATCACCAGGAGATCCCATGAAGCCCATTACTCTAGCAGCACTCGCGACATTGGCCGCGCTCAGCACGGCAGCCTATGCCGGCTCCATTCACGGCAAAGTCTCCGGCGTCAAAAGTCAGTCGGTAGTCTACATTGAATCCATTGCCGGCAAGACCTTCCCAGCGCCCACAGAACACGTGACCATGGACCAGAAGGGCCTGATGTTTGTGCCCCATATTATGGCCATTCAACAGGGCACAACCGTTGAATTCCTCAACAGCGACAGTGTTGCGCACAACGTCTTCTGGCCTTCCATCAGCGGGAATAAGAAGCTGGGCCACAACCTGGGAACCTGGCCACAGGGTCAGCGGAAATCATTCACATTCGACACTCCGGGCATCATTCCGATGTTCTGCAACGTGCATCCTGACATGTCTGGTTACCTGGTTGTCTCTCCCACGCCGTACTTTGCCACGACGGATAAGTCCGGCGCATACAAGATTGGAAACGTACCGGACGGCACCTACACCGTGACCGCATGGAACGAAGGCACCAAGAGCAAATCCAATCCAGTGAATGTTACGGGAGATGCCACCGCCGACTTCACACTCAGCAAGTAAATCCATGGGCGGAAGGCTCTCCTCTTTCCGCCCGTAGTTTCTTTACGCTAACGGGGGAGGTCCCGCGATGCTCGAACGTTTCATCGACAAGAAGGTTGACAGGGATTGGCTGAACACCAACTTCCCCTGCATGACGGCCTGTCCCGCGCATACCAATGCCGGCCGTTATGTTGCGCTGATTGCCGAGGGGGAGTTTGAGGAGGCCTATCGCACGGCGCGCGAACCCAATCCCATGGCAAGTATCTGCGGTCGCGTCTGCGCGCACCCTTGTGAGACGGCTTGCCGCCGCGGAGCGATCGACAAGCCCATCGCGATCCGCGCGCTCAAGCGCTTTCTCACCGAGCGTCACGGGCCCGAGTCGCGCAGCCCCATCAATGTGAACGAAGGCCGCACCCAGCCCCGACTTCCATTCCGGATTGCTGTGGTGGGTGCGGGGCCTGTAGGCCTGTCTGCCGCGCACGACCTGGCGCTGATGGGTTACCCCGTCACAATCTTTGAAGCATCGCAGGTGCCGGGCGGGATGCTCTATCTCGGATTGCCTGAGTATCGCTTGTCACGCGATGTTGTGGAAGCGCAGGTGCGTGAGATTCTTGCCACGGGCGACATCACGCTGAAGCTGAATCATGCAGCCGGCAAGGATTTCGCCATCGCCGATCTGCGACGCGACTTCGATGCTGTGCTGATCGCCGTAGGCGCGCACCGCAGCCGCGACCTCACCATTCCCGGCGTAAACCTGGATGGCGTTTACAAGGGCATCGATTTTCTGCTCAATGTCAATCTCGGCTACCGCTTCACTATCGGGAAAAAGGTTCTGGTTATCGGCGGGGGCAATGTGGCCATGGATGTGGCCCGCTCCGCTGCCCGCGAAGTGTTGAGGCAACATGCCGGCGGCGTGGAGAACTTTGAGCCTTCGCAGGGAAGCATGGATGCGGTTGCGGCGCGCGAGATGATGGATGTTTCGCTCTCCGCATTGCGGCTGGGCGCGCAGGAAGTACACCTGGTCTGCCTTGAGAATCGCGCGGAGATGCCGGCCGCGCTTGAAGAAATAGAAGAGGCCGAAGAAGAGGGAATCATCATTCACCCGGGCTTCGGTCCCAAGCAGATCATCGGCGAGAACGGACGCGCCGTGGCGCTTGAAGTGCTCAAGACGAAGTCGGTCTTCGACGCTAACCGCCGCTTCAGCCCCACCTTCTACGAGAACAGCGAAACGCGGCTCGATTGCGACACGATCATCATGGCCATCGGCCAGGCGCCCAATCTCCAGTTTCTCGGCCCTGACGATGGTGTCGATGTTTCGCCGCGCGGCTTGATCGCGGTCAATCCGCAAACGCTCATGACTTCCGCATCCGGCGTTTTCGCCGGTGGTGACTGCGTCTTCGGTCCGCGCCTCATCATCGACAGCGTGGCCGATGGCAAGCGCGCCGCGGTGGGCATTGACGAGTTCCTGCGCGGCACGCAGCATCCCGACCCAATCGTGGAAATCGAAGTGCTTGAGCGCCATCGCATGCCGCTTGATTTGCTCGACCTGACTCGGCCGGCGATACCCATGCTGCCACTCAATCGCCGCACCGGAGTTACTGAGGTTGAGATCGGCTTCGATGAAGAGACTGCGATGGCTGAGGCGCAGCGCTGCCTGCACTGTTGGATTAACACAGTCTTTGAAGGCAATGAGGCGGACGCAACCTCGTGCATCCTCTGCGGTGGCTGCGTGGATGTCTGCCCGGAGAACTGCCTGGAACTCGTCTCGCTCGACCGCATCACTTTCGACGAGGCAACTATCCAACAACTCGGCAGCGTTCGCGAGCTGCTTGGAGTAGAGCTGGACGACATTAAGGCAGAAGAGCTCGGCGTCATTACCGGATCAGCCATGCTGAAAGACGAATCGCGGTGCATTCGCTGCGGTCTGTGCGCCATGCGCTGCCCCGCAGGCACCATCACCATGGAATCGTACAACCTTGTCTCCGCGGACCTGACCGGCTTGATCTCCGTGGAATCCATCGACCGCCCGTTGCGCGCAACAGCGCGCCTGGCAGACGCGCTAAAGAGGTAGAAGATGCCCGACGAAGCACAAGCAATCACGAAGAAACTTCCCGCGGAGTTTGACCGCCGAGCCTTCTTCACTAAAATCGGCCTCGGGTCGCTGGGCATCGCCGCCGCCGGTACCATCGTCTTCTCCTACGAATACCTCTCGCCGAATGTGCTTTACGAGCCGTCGCCGATCGTCAACGCGGGCAAGGTTGAAAGCTTCGCAATGAACTCGGTAACCATGGACGTCAACTCCGGAATCTACCTGGTGCGTGCCGATGAAGGATACTTCGCACTCAACGCAGTGTGTACCCACCTGGGCTGCTTGACCGCATGGAACCAGGACCTCGGCATTATCGCCTGCCCATGCCACGGCAGCAAATTCAAGCGCACTGGCGAGAAGATCGAAGGTCCAGCGCCAAAGCCGCTGCCATGGCTCAAAATCTGGGTCGGCGACGAGGGGGACCTGATGGTCGATCGTTCCACCGAAATTCCCCCACTGCAGTTTTTGAGGATATGAGCATGCCCCTGAACACCGGCCAGATGATCGACAAAGTACGCGGCAGCAGGGTGTGGCGCTCGGTCTTCCGCAGCGGCACTGGCTCCAGCACGCTTCACCGCGCTTTGGCCATCCAGCAGAATATATTCCTTCACCTGTTTGCCACCAAAGTGCGCAAACGCATGGTCCGCTTCAGCGCCACGTGGTTTTTGGGCACGCTGACCTTCGGGACATTCCTGATCCTGGTCATCACAGGCATTCTGCTCATGCTTTACTACCACCCTTCGGTGCCGCAGGCGTACGCGGACATGAAGGACCTGCAGTTTGTCGTATCGTCGGGACTGTTTCTCAGGAATCTGCACCGGTGGTCGGCGCAGCTGATGGTCTTCCTGGTCTTCGCGCACATGTTCAAGGTCTTCTATCGGGGCGCGTATCGCGCGCCGCGCGAGTTTAACTGGGTCATCGGCGTTGTGCTGCTTTTGATTACGCTGTTGCTCAGCTACACCGGGTATCTTCTGCCCTGGGACCAGCTTGCGTTCTGGGCCATCACCGTCGGCTCCAACCTCTCCTCCGCTGTACCGCTGATAGGGAGCAAAATCCACTTCCTGCTGCTGGGTGGCAACCAAGTTAACGCCAATGCGCTGCTGCGCTTCTATGTGCTGCACTGCGTCGTTCTGCCGCTGGCGGCCATTCTCTTCATCGCCATACATTTCTGGCGCATCCGCAAAGACGGCGGCCTCTACGTGCAGCAAACAGAACCAAAGCCAAAGCCGCAGCCAGCGCCTGAAAACGCGGCCGCCGTGAAGGAGGGGCAATGAGCGACCCAAAAGACTTTGTTGCCGGCGTCGACTCTGATCAGCGCCGCTCGCCTACCCGGGTGGTCTTTGTCACGCGGCGCACCTCGGCACAGGTTAGAGCAACACAGGAAGACCAGGTGCAAACCTTTCCCGAGGTGCTTTTTCGCGCCGCGCTGGCAATTGAACTGCTGGCCATCTCACTGGTTCTCTTTTCGCTGTTCTTCAATGCGCCGCTCGAAGGCATTGCCGACCCCACGCATACTCCGAATCCCGCCAAGGCGCCGTGGTATTTCCTGGGCCTGCAGGAACTGCTCCACTATTTTCCGCCGGTGGTGGCCGGCGTGCTTGTTCCCACGCTGTTGATCATCGCGCTGATCGTAATTCCCTACTTCAACATCAATATCGAAGCGAATGGCCTCTTCCTAAAGGATCACGCCCGGCGCGTGCGCCTGTTCTACGTAACGGCCCTTGGGATGCTGATCTTTCTTCTTTTCTTCCATGTCTACGTGGGAGTTGGGCCCACGGTCATCGTTACGCTTGCAATGATCGTGGCTGCCTACAGCACGCCGGAATCTCCAACGCGGTTGCGCAGATACCTGGCCATGAAGCCGCTGGCTTACTGGATTATGACGTGGTTTCTTCTTGAAATGATTGTGCTCACTGCTGTCGGCACATGGTTCCGCGGCCCAGGCTGGTCCTGGGTCTTGCCCTGGAGGAGTTAAGTGCGATCGATCGGAAAATATCTTTCCTCTTCGTGGCGGGCGCTGTTCGGCGATCCGGTGCGGGCATTCGGCGTTGTCAGCGTGTTTCTGCTTTTGATCCTGGCCATTGCGCCGGCAAAAGAGCACTTCAGCCAATGGCACAGCTATCAGCGCAAATACCTCGCGTTGATCCGCGATCGCGGCGACGCGGTAAGCCTGCGCAGGCGCATGCAGCCGGGCATCCACCAGATCTGGCTACCGGAACTGGGCGTTGTGGATCGCTGCACCACCTGCCACTTGGGCCTGAAGGAAGCCAGCCTTTCTGACGTAACGCAGCAGCCTTTTCGCAAGCACCCTGTTATCCCGCATCCAGTGGATGGATTCGGCTGCGTCATTTGCCATGGCGGCCAGGGACCGGCCACCACGGTCGCGGAAGCTCACCACAGCGAACGCGCCGGCGAAGAGCCGATTCTGCCCATGCGCTACATCGAATCCGGTTGCGGCCAGTGCCATCAGAATGCGTTGACCGGAACGCCGCAGCTCAACCTGGGCAGAACCATGCTCACGCGCTACGGTTGTGTTCATTGCCACGCCATTACGCGACCCGACGGCTCGAAGATTGAAGCTACAGATCATCCTCCATCGCTCGCGCACATCGCCGACAAGACGACACGCGAGTGGCTCTTCAGTTGGCTCAAAGATCCGCAGGCCTACGCGGCATCGACCACGATGCCCAACTTCAAGCTCAACGATGCGGACGCAAGCGACATCTCGGCCTACCTAGTGAGCAGCAGCACTCCTCATGCAGGCGATAGAGTCGCATCTGCTACCAAGCCGGTGACCGCTGCCGATCCCGCCGCGGGACCAACCCTCTATGGCGAATCCTTCTGCGCCTCATGCCACGCCGTGCAGAACGCGGCGGGTAACCTGGTGGGCGGCGATGTTGGTCCGGAACTCACGCGCATCGGCAACAAGGCAAAGCCCGAGTGGCTTGCGGCGTGGCTTCAGAATCCTCGCGTTTACGATGCCACCACGCCAATGCCGCATTACCGCTTTACGCCGCAGCAAATCGCCACGCTGGTTGATTTTCTGCAGGCAAAGTCAGACTCCGACTACGGGTCGGGCGTCCATTTGAATGGAGCCACCCCGCAGCAGATCGCCCATGGACGCAAGCGCATCGTTGAACTGGGGTGCGCGGCCTGCCACGAGATCAACGGCGTGCAGAAGCCTGAGAACTTCGCGCCAGAACTCAGCACCATCGGCAGCAAGCCGCTCGCGCAAATCGTATTCCTGCCAGGAATGGAGCACTCGCTTTCCAGCTACATCTCGGCCAAGATCCGCCAGCCGCGCGCCTTCGGTTCCAGTGTGAAGATGCCGCAGTTTACACTGACCGCATCGCAGACTGATGCGTTGACTACGGCTTTGCTCGCGCAAACCGCCCGCAGCCGGTCAATGCCCGATAGCCTGCGCGTCGCGGTGGTGCCGCAAACCAACTACCAGCCGGCCGGGCACGCCGGCAAGCTAATCACGGAGCTGGCATGTTTCAGTTGTCACCAATTCAACGGCAGGGGCGGCGACATGGCACCCGACCTTTCCTGGGAAGGAAGCTCGGTGCAGCGGCCATGGCTCATTGCCTTCTTGCACAACCCCAACACGCTGCGACCATCGCTTATCCGGCGCATGCCGCGTTTCAACCTGAGCGACAGCGACAACACGGAATTGACGGATTACATCTTGTCCGTCTACCAGTCGCCGGCGATCGACGCGGATCTTGCGCCCACCACTACTACTCCTGACGCCGTAGAGCACGGGCGACAGTTGTTCTATTCGAAATATGCCTGCCAGGCGTGCCACATCGTCGACACCAAAACTGACAAGGGTTATATCGGGCCAACGCTGGCTCAGGTTGGGTCGCGCCTGACTCCGGCTTGGACTTACGCGTGGCTGAAGAATCCGCAGGCGCTGCGCCCCGGCGTCGCAATGCCCAATCAAAACATGAGCGACGACGACGCCCACGCGCTGACAGCCTTCCTGATGTCGTTGAAAACCCCAGGCGGGCGAGGAGCGAAGCAATGATGACGCGATCGACTGCAAAATTCAGGATTCGGGCTTCCGCAGCAGAGGTGCTTTTCTCTCTTGCCATGCTGGCCGGATGCAAGCATCAAGCCCCGGCAAATGCCGCACCGAAAGCTACGGCACAGGGGACCGCGCTGGTTGAGTCAAGTGGGGGGCACCAGGTAGGTGTCACAGGCACTGTGCTCAAAGACCCGGTGGTGGTGCAGGTCAACGACGATCAGGGAAACGCGGTTATTGGAGCGCTGGTTGAGTTTCACTGCCCTGCAGGCGTCAGCTTCGACCCGTCCGCAGTGCTGACCGATTCAAGCGGGCAGGCAACTACCGCGGTTACTTTGGGCGATACCTCAGGGCGATATCAGATCGACGCCGTGACACCCGGCAAAACCAAGACCTTGTCGCTGGTCATTGTTGAAACGGCGCTCGATTACCAGGAGCGCGTAGGGGCAATTATTGCGGACAAGAATTGCAGCCGCTGCCACGATCCGGAGTCGTCGCCGCAGCGCGTTTCAAACTACGACAACCTTGAAGTAAAGCCGCATCAGTTCACAGACGGCAACACCTTGAACAAGATGAGCGATGCAGATCTGACCTCGATCATTCTGCATGGCGGCCCGGCATTGAATCGTTCGGCGCTGATGCCGCCCTACGGGAATACGCTGAGTTCCACTGACGTAAAAGCCCTCATTGCCTATACGCGCGCGGTCTCCGATCCTCCCTATCAGCCGCCGGGAACGGTTTACGAGCGCAAGTAAATCGGAATCTCTAACATTGAACCGTTGCGACCGGATAACTGACTAATCGGAAGTTACTCGTGCCTGGAAGGACTAGTAACAACAAACGCCGTAATTACGGAGACTCGCCCCATGCGGCCGTCAACAACAACTCGATCAGCCTTCGCTGTCGCATTGTTGGCAACGGGTTTCTTACTGGCAACTACGCGAGCTCAAGCGCCACAAGGCCTGCAAAGTGGCGCGGAAAACCCGCCACCTTCCTCACCTCGCACTTTTCCTGCGCCCACCAACCTGAAGGTATTTCCTAAAGACCTCTCAGGACAACAAGTTCACGACATTATGGAGCAATGGTCATACTCCCTTGGAGTTCGTTGCGATTCCTGCCACACCGAAGATCATGACGATTTTGGCCCAGACGGGCGCCCGCGCCTCAACTTCGCCGATGATTCCAAGCGGATGAAAACCATTGCGCGCCTTATGTACACGATGACCGAAGAAATCAACAGCAACCACATCGCGAAGGTCGAAGGCTCCGGCATGCCCGTCACCTGCGGCACCTGCCATCGCGGCCAGATCAGTCCGGAACCGTTTACGATGCGGCCGGCAGACCGGCCACTGGCTGTACAGGTCACGCCGATTAGAGAAGAAGGTCCGCAGCCGAAATGAAAGTTTGGCACGACACTTTCGCTGCAGGGGGCGGGACAGACCGGCAATCAATCATCCACCCCAAGTGGGAAGCGCCGCGATCCGGCTCACGAGTTTATTTCCTGCTGTTGCTGGGCGCGGCGATGCTTTGTACAACACCAGTTGCGGCTCAGACGCGCGTAGCCGAGCCCGATGGCCAGGCGGGGCAGCCGGCCCCTGACATTTCTGTTGGCTCCGCCACTTGCGCGTCCTGCCACAAAGAGATTATGAAGGGCTTTGCCAACGATCCACACAGCAAGCCGCCGCTCATCGACGGCGATAAGGCCGTGACCTGCGAGAGCTGCCACGGACTGGGCAATGCGCACGCGAAGAGTGGCGACGCAACATTGATCTTCGACCCTTCCACGGCCAGTGCCAAAGAGGTGGATGAAAAATGCCAGGCTTGCCATGGCAACAAGCGCGCCAGCTTTGAGCATTCGGCCCACGGCCGGGGCAATGTGAGCTGCATCGGCTGCCACACCATTCACGCGCCCGCCTCGCCGAAACATCTGCTTAAGATGGAGCAGCCTCAGCTTTGCTTTCAGTGCCACAGCGAAGTCAAGCCTCAGTTCTCCATGCCCTTTCACCACAAGGTTCAAGAGGGTTTGATTGACTGCACCGACTGCCACGATGCGCACGGTTCCTTAGAAGAAAACACACTGCGTGCTTCCACCTGGCAGTTCATCATGTGTACTAAATGTCACGCGCCGACGGCCGGTCCCTTCGTCTATGTCCACCCTGCCATCAAGGCTGCAGGTTGCGCTTTCTGCCACTTCTCTCATGGGGGGCCGAATCACAAGCTGCTGATTCAAGCCGATGTGAACAAGATCTGCCTGCAATGCCACTTGCCCTCGCCTAATTCCACAAGAGGCCTGCCGGCTGTACCAGAGCACGCACAATCGGCGCAGAGCCAGTCATGTCTGAGTTGCCACGCGAGCATTCATGGCTCCAATACCAGTGACGTGTTCATGAAACACACGCGTGGAATTAGCGAGCATTGACAAGACAGTCGTTGGTTGCTGAGACGGTTATGTTGTATCTGAAGGTGCAGGTTTTGGAACGGCTCTTTTCGTCCAAGTGTGCCTTTCGTTTTCAGTGAGATAGAGGGCATAATTTGCGAAGGCTTTGCGAAGGGAAATGGCAGCTATTCCAGGGTCTCTGCCGTTACAAAAGGCTACGGAGGTCGATCGACTTTCACCACTTCTTTGGAGCATGACCTATGAGGAAGCTGCCAGAATCTGAATTCGGGGATTGTCACCGGCTACCGCGCCAGTCCTCGACCCGACCTGGCAGTGTTTACAAATCCAGTTCACCGGGGGGTAAAACGGCCGCTCTGACAATTGAATTTCAGCTCCTAGCACCCTTCGGCATTCTCGAGAAGTTCAACCAACCTAACGCACTCGACAAGACTCTACATGTGCGCGGACGTAACTTAGAGTGTAGCGTCGCATCAGGCTGGGGATATTAAGAGGTTTAGGCCAAGTGTTGCGCGAAGGCAGAAATCGAACGCAACAAAATGCTCGGTTTGGGGCGAGCAACGGCGAATGAGTTGGTGTTGATCGCAACTAATTGAAATAACATGGAAAGCAGGACGCAACACCGTCCAAATGTACCTATCTCCCGTTCTACACATTTGTCTGGACCACGACCCCGACGCCGGATGCGGAGAAACCGGCGAAATGGATTGCGGGGCCAACGGTTTGGATTGTCGGCGATGGACTGCTACTCGGCGCGATTCCGAAACCTGGGATATGTACAACGGTTTCTACTTGGCCTCGCTCTGTGTTCGCCCCATCGACCCGGACCTTCTCCAAATTGCGAAAGATGCCCAGGTAGACGTCCCTGTAGCAGACCAGCAGGCGCTCAAGGCATATGTGCCGCTCAACAAGGCTCGGTTGGCTTACTAGGCCGGTCAATATCAGGAGAGCATAACCCAGTCGCGTAATGCCCTCTCAATGGAACCACGCATACTAACTGCCTATTGGGGCATAGGAATCTCTTACGGAATGCTGGGCCATTGGGATTTGGCCATCGCAAATCTCAATTCCGCATACAAGTTGGATAGGATGCGCGGGGATGTGTACAGCGCCCTGCAATGGGCGAAGGCAAGTAAGAAGGCCGCAAAGAAAGGCGAGAAGCCGAAGATCAAGGGCAAGGAGTGGAAGGACCCCGAGTGGAAGGCTCCGTGGAGTTGAAGCGAGCGGGCCTTGAACGCGAGCGGTCCATTCTGCTGGGGAAGGTGTTCCCTGCCCTGGCCAGAAGGCTGGAGAAACTCTGGAATTGGATTGAGGGGCCTGAAGGCCCCTCAATCCTACTTGGCCGAGGTTGCGATCGAACTTACCACCTTGAAATGGTGAGATTGTCCAGATAGGCAGTCACGCTTCCGGAGCCGATTCCGTCGAGCTGGAACTGTGTATTGATGGTGGGGCCCCAGCCGAGATCGGCGGCGCCGAATGCTGTTGCGTTCAGCGTCGACTTGACGCCGTCAAGCCACACCGACTGGTATTGGATGTAGCCCGAGTCATCACGCGAGAAACTGAACTGCACGTGATGCCATTTATCTCGAGTCCAGTCACGGGGATTGCAGCTAGTGCCGCTCTTGCCTTGCCAATGCGGCTTCACGTTCGAAGCAGATCCCGTGTTGACGGTGTAGTCCCAGTGCCCGTTATATCCGTCGCACTGGACACCCACGAGCACGGTTTTGCCGTCGGCCATCACCTGGTTAACATCCATTTCAATGTTGCCCAGTTGGCTTGCGGAACTGGTGAGATAGACCCACGCGTCGTAGAAGAAGTTTTTTGAGTTGACGTCATCGGAGAAAGTTTTAGAGAAGCGCTCGTCTCCGCTACTCGAGAAAGATGCTTCAAAGCGGCGCGTGCTGCCGTAGAGAGACGGCGAGCTGACCATCGTTGAGGAGCCGCTAGAGGAACCAGAGCCGCCGGAGTCGTGTTCGGCTTGCCACCCGGATTCCGCCTGGATACTACTGACTTTCGTGGCGTCCGAGGGAACCCCGGAAACGCTACTGCTGGAGGAAGTTGAGGATTTGACATCGATGGTGACGTCGGTGACGCACGAGGAGCCATTTGCACCCCACGCCTTTACATGCAGCGTGTGCGTGCCGGTAGATACATCGATGGAGGAGTCGATGGACTGCTTGTCGAAGACGGTTGTGTCGGAACTGCTATCGAATGAGTAGCCAATAGCAGTGACACTCTGCGAGGAGCAGGTTGAAGCGTCGGCTGACAACGTGAAGGGCGAGGAGACGTCTGTGTCGTTGACTGGGGAGTTGACTGTGACTCCGGCAAATGCCGGAAGAGAAAGAGCGAGCGCGCCAAAACCGGCGAGCACCGCAATACGGGAGGAGTGCATATCGGCAGGGTCCTTTGCGGTTGAAATAAAATTAGTGCCTACCCGCTGCGCGCTCGTGCTGCAGAGGTAAAGTAATTGCTCATACATGAGCGGGCTGGTCTGAGTGGCGCGTAATAAACACGCACGGCACAAATCGAACGACTCAGCAGCCTCTTGCAGTTTCGGTCAAGCGCATCAGAGGAGAAATGCGGCCGAACTGATTTCGATCAGATGTTTAGTGCTTGAGGTATGATTGGAGGGCTATATCTATCTCTCGACCGCTTCAATATTCCAAGCTACTAATTAAGCCTGACCGCCAGGCAACCAATTTTAAATAATGCTCTACAAAGAATACTTGCATAGTTCGCCGGACCCGACAACGAAAATCTGAGCTCTTTTGGTCGTTGTAAGCATCCTGGCAATAATTAGTTGCATCTGCAGAAACTTAATTTGATGACGCAAAAACTGTCGGCTGATAACCTGCTGAAATCCAATGTCCAGCGCTGATTCTAATACGATGGGCCGCATAAAAAGTGAATGAGCGCGGAGTTTCACCGAGCCTTCGCGCTCATTCTTTACCATTTACCAGCGATACATGGTGAGATTGTCAACATATAGCGTTGACGATCCGCTTGTGCCTATGCCATCGACCTGGAAGTTGGCGACCAGAACTCCCGAGGCCCAACCAAGCGAGAAAGCAGAATTTACCGTTGCATTAATCGGATACTTCACGCCATCAAGCCAAACCGCCTGATAGGTAACATTGCCAACATCGTCGCGCGAATAGCCTATTTGCACATGATGCCAGGCGTTGGTGGTCCAGTTGGCAGGGTTGCATGGCACGCTTGAGCGAACCCACTGGACGATGGGACTGGACGGCGTTCCCGCGTTCCTGGTGTATTCCCAGGTGTTCGAATAACCCGCACATTGGAAAGCGTATATGACGGTGTCTCCATTGGAGATGACCTGATTGTTGTCCATCTCGAGGTTGCTCAGCGTGCTTCCGGCGGCGATCCACACCTGAACGTCGTAGACAAAATTCATGGCGCTGGAGTCGTTGTCGTAGGAGATCGAGTAAAGGACGCCGCCGCCGTTGGTAAAGCTGGTGTCATATGCCTCGGTCTGGCCAGTCAACGTAGGAGCGGACACGGCATTCATCGCCCCTTCCGCGTTGCCCGGGGTTCCGGTGTCGTGCTTGATTCTCCAGCCAGCCATGGCTTGCACCTGGTCCACGTGACTTGCGTAGGAAGGAATGGGAGCCTGAGAAGTCTGCATGATGGTGTAGTCTGCCCGCGCAAGGCCGCTATTGGCGTAGCCGGGCGCGACGGCTATGGCCTGAAGCGTCACCGAACTGGGAACAGAGATTGGACCGATATAGTGATGCGAAGAGGTGGATGGGCCGGAGCCATCGGCGGTGTAGTAGATGGATGCACCCAATGTAACGTCAGACAGGGCAACCAACTGGCTTGTGGTGTACTGACCAGGCTTGAGCGAGAACTGAGGAGTGGCGGTGGTAGCCGGGGACACAACGTTAAGTGAGAGTTGCACCTGGCTGTTTGTGCTCTTACCCCAGCATTTCACGTGAAGGACGTGTGCCCCGGAGGAAGCGGATGCCAGCGCGGTAAATGACGTGGGCTCGATGATGGACGAGCCGGAATCGATGGAATAGCCCATGGAGACCGCGGGAACTCCTCCGCAAGTGCTGGTGCTTGCTATGAGCGTGAAGGGCGAGGTGACTTGCGCGTTGTTGGCGGGCGTTGTGACGTTAATTGCGGCCGCTGGGACACTGAACGCCGCAGCAGTAAGGAGCACAAAGAGTAAAGTCTTCACTGAAGCCTCGAGTTATATGGGGCAAGCGCAATAATTTATGGGCTCACTCCGCAAATAAAACAGCCGGGCGGGGCCTGACTGTTGCCAAAATCAACTACGTCCACGCGCAGCGCCACTCGTTGTACGAACCCCACCGGCACTGGATTCGCGGGACCAAAAATTAACGCAGGAATTCTCGAGCGGTGACAGACTAGCTGCCATCGCGCTGGGCCCGTTTGACTCGATAGGCAATCAATACCCGGCAGCGATCTCGCTTTGCCGCCAGGCAAACAAACAAGAAAATAGCGCACCAAGGTGCAGCGGCAAACCGGCACGCGACGACGCATCAAAGGATTCGACCTGAGATGAATCGCGTCAGCCGTTAACTACACGAGCGATCTGTGCGTTTGCTCCCGCGCTCGCACATGCGGAAGCGATGTTCCGAACAGACTATGGAAAACGTGCGTCACAGATTCTGCGCGGAAAGTTATATTGATATTTGGAGGGAGTATATTCCGAGACGCAGCAACTCACAACGGAAAAATCACGCTGCGATGCAGGATTTGTAAGAAGAGTTGCTCGGGATCTGCTGGTTTCGATTAATGCTTGCCTATAACACATTGTTAGCGCGAATGTTAGGGGTGGAATTTCGACCCTGTCAATCAGAAATGTTGATTATAAGTTTGTTGACTGCATTGCACGAAGTTTTGGTATCACTTCAGCGGCAAACGAAAAAGCCCTGCCGGCAGTTGCTGCCGGCAGGGTTGGTTGTTATTTGATTGATCGCGTTGGAGAGCTATTTGACGGTGACCACGACCGCGGTGTTTGCCGTAAGTGAGCCACTGGCGCCTGTCACGGTGACGGTATACGCCCCCGCTGTTGTGCCAGGTATGGTTTTAGTTTGAATGCTGTTCGCACCGCCGCACCCGCTTGCGCCTGCTACAAAAGCAACGAACACCAGGAGTGAGAGCAATGCCTGCCACGTGCGCCGCCGCCGCGGCAGGACGAAGAAGGCAAGCACAGCAAACGCGAAGCCGCCACCAAGTTTCGCCACAGGGCTGAAGTTTGCGCTGGTCTGAGATGCCGTGGTGTTGATGGTGAGGGTTGAGGTCACCGCCTGCGTACCCGAAATCGCGGTCGGCTGACTCACTGCGCAAGTAGGAGGATTGACCGCGTTTGCTGGGGCGCTTGTGATGGCGCACGACAGCGTTACGGTTCCGGTGAATCCTCCACTGGGTGTAATTGTGACTGGGGCGGTGGTCGATCCTCCCGGCGCAGATATGCTGACTGGATCCCCACTCATTGCGAATGATGGATTACCGCCCCCGCCGCCACCACCTGAAGACTGCGCGGCATAGGTCCAGGATATAAGCTTCTGTGTTGCCGATAATCCGCCGGTGCCACCGGTAAAGCCGACATAAGCGGTGTTACCGCCGACAATCTGGGGGATATTGATTGCCTGCGACCAACTGAACTTGTCATTGGTGACCATGTCTTGGAGATTCAGTGTCAGGGTTGTGCCGTCGTAAGTAACTGTAGCTTGGATTTCATCTCCGCTGGCTAACTGGATTCCACTCGGACTAATATCGACCGTCGGCGTCACAGGCGGCTCGCCGTTGGTGTAGATACCGGTGGAGTCGCTGCCTTCACTTTCATAGTTATAGATGTTGAACTTAAGTGCGACGCTCTGCGTGATGTTCTGGTATCCAAGCCCCGCGGAATCGCCGCCGAGCGCTGTCGTCCCCATGTTCTGAATGGTGAATGTAAAACCGTTTGCCTGCGCATTCGCAAACTGGAATTGAAACGTTGTGGTGAACGCCTGGATATTGATGGGGACATTCCAGAAAACGCTACCCGCCTGCGACACCTGGCCGGTTGTAAGCAGCAAGCCCCCGCTACCGTCCGCGGCAGCGGTGCCATTCAAAGTCAGGCCGGCCGTGGAAGAAAAGCCGTTTCCAAAGTTGATTGAGGTACCGCCGGTTTGAATAACATACGCGGCCGCGGTGACATTGCTGTCCTGCAAGGCAGGATCGATGGCGATGGCTTTGATGGTCTCAGTGGTTCCAACCTGGATTTGCGCCGAATACAGGTTCGAAGTTGCGGATGGCGTTGAGCCATCAGTGGTGTAGTAGATTTTAGCGCTGGCATCAGTGTCGGAGAGCGTGACCGTCTGCGCACTAACGTATGTTCCAGCGGCCGGCGAGAATGATACTGCGGCTGTCTGATTTGAGAAAGTAAACGTAGCATTGCTCACGCTGCTGGGTGAGTACCCGGCCGCTGTGGCGATCGCATTCAGGGTCGTGTCGGTGCTGATAGAGATGGGACCCGAATACAGCGTTGATGAAGTAGTCGGAGTTGAACCATCGAGCGTGTAATAGATCGAAGCGGATGCCGTTGTGGTAGAAAGCGTGACGGACTGGGTAGCAGTGAAAGTTCCTCCGTTAGGGCTGATTACAGGCGCCGCCGCAGTCTGCTGCGCGTTGAGTAGTCCGTAGACGTCCACCTCACCATAAGTGGCAACATAGACCTTGCCGTTAGTTACAACCGGGACCGAGAACTTATTTGCGGGTCCGGCTGAGTCACGCGAAGCATTTGTGTCGCTCTCATAAAACACTTGGGAAAGATCGTCGGGGTCGAAGGCATATAACACGGCCGGTCCGTTTGTGTTGAACTGGTCAAACTTTACCGCCCACACGATGCCATTCTGCGTTCCATTGGAGGAGACAGAGAAGGTGGGCCCTGGAAACGCCGAAGTAAAGGTAGTCTCACTGCTGGCTGTGGTGCCCAATGTGCCATTATTCAGCTTGAACGCCATGCCTGCATTGGGCGTGCCACCGTCGTCGCCGCCAGCCCACATATAAACGTTTCCGTTCCAGTAAGCGGCCGTACTCCAAAAGCCTTCCCCGTTCGGGATCGCGCTAATAGTGAAGTCCTGGACAGCATTGGTGTTGGAAGTGGATCCGGATGGAGCTAACCCTCCGAGGCTGTCGCGGTTCAGCACCGTGACTCGGTCCTCTTTACCTGCGGCGATGATTTCGTGCGGATAAGTGCCCGTCTGGTCGGGCAGCATGAGCAATCCACCGGAACCCAGATCCAGATCGCCGGGATTGAGCGCCGCCCAGTTGAACGTAGTCCATTCATCGACCGGTGTGAGCGCGCCGCTGGCAATATTGAAGGCAATCACGCTCTGGCCGTAATCGCTGGAAGCCTTAAACGGAGTAGTGCGATTGCCATTGGAGGTGACGACGAACATTTTACCGGTGCTTGTGTCGATGGGCATGCTCGCGCCGGAGCCCCACACGCTGGCACCCTGATCGTTCGGGCTGAGACAGATTGCTGCTGTCTGCTTCAAAGTGGTCGCATCGTACGCAAACACCCATCCGTGGAACGGACTAATGTCTCCATGCGACGAGTAGGCAATATAGACATATCCATTGTAGTAATCCAGCCCAGGGCGCTGATTCGCCCATAGCGGACTGAATGAAACTACTCCCCCGGAACTGCCGTCCCCGGTCCCTGTTGCTGTCGCCGTGATGTTTACCGGGCCGCCGGGCTGTTCAGTTCCGGTGACGATGTTGATGGCATGCAGACGAGAGAAATACGCGCTGCCTTCCTTTGTGTTGGCCACCACGTACATCGTGTTAGTAGCGGAGTTGATGGCTGGCGTGCCGGTGATACCGATGTTGGGTCCGATGTCCTGGGAAGGGGCCACGTCAGACTGTGGCACCGGGGTCGCCCCCGCACCTGCTCCGTAGGCCGCTGTCAGAAGACTGATTTGCCAGATCGGTTTGCCTTTGACATCTGCATCGAACGCATAAATTGAATTGTTCTCTGTAGCGACAAAGACTACGTTGTGTACCTGGCCGTCGCTCATTTTTAGACTTGGCACGTAGAGCGGCTGAGCGAACACGTGGTCGTCGACAGAAAGAGAGAAGAGCTTGCCGAAAGCATTCGAATTGACGTTTGCGGGAGTGAGCGCAGTTTCGCTGGTGTTTTGGCCGGCATGCGTTAAATCGTATCGCCATGTCAGGACCGGAACGGCTGTTGGTGTTTGGGCAAACAGGCTCGATGCAAGCCCAAACAGCAACGACATTACAAGGCCGCAGGCTCTCACTACGACATCTGCTCTATTGGAACGTAACGGGAAAAAGCGTTGGATGCAGGCATGGCGAAATATGTAGGCTCTAGTGCGCATAGCATCTCCACAAGGGTTGGCACAACGTTAAAGCGTGACTTTACGAACGGGCTGAGAAGCGCTACGGGCCTCTTTCGCCGCGCTTAGTGTGCCGTGAAAACACGCAGCAACTACCTGAATAACGGATAATAGCCAGTTCGTTTATTGCCAACTGGAGCTCGGTGCAAGTTGCTTGACACCGGAGATTTCTTTTTTTTGGAATTCTGAGATACACCCCTTCACGGTGAAAGAGTCATCGAATAGGATGACGTGATTCTTAGCTTTGGTTGCTTTTCGAAACTGCGACATCAACATTCCAAAATCCAACTGAGAGACGATACGCCCCATGTCCTTGAATGCGCATATCTTTCTGTCCCTTCTGAGGTTCTGGCGAAATCCCGCGAACAAAACCAACCTTTTCTGCAATCTGATGCTGGGGACGCTGCCGCTTTTCGCAACTATTCTCAACGCGCAACCGGCACACGAGAAAGTGCTGGGACTGGCTTGGGGTGTTCGAGGCGCGTGGAAGGTTGAAGGAACATCGACACCCATTCGCACCGGTGAGGCCGTGGCCCCAGGCTCGCTACTGGTGCCGGATGTATCGGCCGGCGATCACTCCATCACCATCCTTTTGCCTGATGGCCAATCGGTTCTTTACGAATGCTTCACGGTGAAGGATTGCGCGCGCGGATTCCGCGTGCCGGCTCTCTTTCGCACCCCTGATTCATTTACGCCGGAAATGTTAATGCGCATTCGCGCGTCGCTGGTGCAGCGGGAGAGAGAGCCTGCTACCGGACCTGCGAGTGAGTCACACGTTGCCCGGGATGAAGCGGTAGCTCAACTCGGACCGGGCAGCCGCATTGAGATTGGGGGCTTGGCAGCGGCGCTCTCGAATGGGGAATACACCGGCGATTTGCGCTCTTTTGACAAAATGTATCCGGAACAACCCGACATTCCGCTCGAGAAGTCCGCCCGCACGATTGCATTGACGGTGCCTGGCCCGGGGCTGTATTCACTCACGATTATTGACTCAACGAAGAGGCCGCGTATCAACTTTATGGTTGCAGCGGTCAACTCCGTGCAGGGCGGCAGCGTGATGGATGATTTCAAGAGCGCACACGCGCTGATGGCCGACTGGCGCGAGGATTTCTTCGGCTGGCCGATACATGATTTCCAGCGTGCCTATCTACAGTCGCTGATGCTGAATATCAACTCGAAGCTCGACGACAATCACGAAGAGGCAAGCTCCGATCCGTCACAGCCTGGCGTAGTTGCGGAGCCGATCTTTACTCCCCATCCGGGTGAGGTTGCCGAAGATATTTCAGTTGCCCTTCAGTGTGCGACACCGGGTGCGATTATGCATTACACCATCGACAGTTCGCAGCCGACCGAGACCTCGCCGGTTTATCGGGCTCCCATCGTCATGAAAAGACTTTCGCTGCGGGTCAAGGCGTTTGCTGAGTCACCGGGCATCAAGGACAGCCCCGTAGTTACTGGAGTGTTCCAGATAAAGCAATAGATTCAAAATGGATTCCGCTGCCCCTCGCAGTGTACTTAGCCTTACTCCTCGTGATATGCGGACGATTGCGAACCATCGAGCAAGGCAACCAGAAGCATCTCTTACGCTATCAAACGATGCGGAGCGTAAATCGGTTTCAATTCCCTTGGTTCTAACTGAGCGGACTTCTGTTTCTTAGTACCTCGTCGACTTCGCGTTTCTTTATACCCCTACGCCACACGTCGTGGTCTATTCGATGTTTGTGCGTTGCATTTGTTGTGCTGGAGGTTCCATTGTCAGTTGGCCCTGTGTCGCATAGTACTAATCCAAGGCGTGTCGCGATTTCGGCGGGCCTTTTGCTGGTGGTTTCACTCGCCGGTTGCGGCGCAAACCTTGCTCCACCTTCGCCCGCAGTAAGCGTCTCTGCAAATCCGACCGCCATCATGGCGGGAGCCTCGTCGACACTTACGATCAGCGCTCAGAACTCCTCGCAGGTAACGGTCAGCGGATCGGATGGATCGAGTTACAAGCTTGCGTCGTCCGGCGGAACGCAGGCTGTGTCTCCTGCAGCGAATGTGACCTACACTGCCACAGCAACCGGTTCCGGAGGACAGAGCGCAACCGCAAGCGTGGCTGTGACAGTGACTGCAAACGCGGCACCGACGGTGCAGATGAGCGCGAGTCCCACTTCAATCGCGGCGGGGAGTTCCTCAACGCTTACCGTTACCGCCGTGAATGCCACACAAGTGTCGATCTCAGGAAGTGACGGCACGAGCTACACGCTATCTGCAAGCGGCGGAACGCAATCAGTGACTCCCGCAGCAACTACTATTTATACCGTGACCGCGACGGGCGCAGGCGGAGTTGCTTCGGCAACGGCTACCGTTACGGTCACCTCGACTTCAGCTCCTACTGTGACGATGTCAGCAAACCCGACATCGATCACAGCCGGCAGTTCGTCCACGCTCACTGTTACGGCAACGAATGCAACAGGGGTTGCAATCAGCGGTTCAGACGGGACCAACTACACGTTGCCGGGAACCGGCGGCACGCAGGCGGTGACCCCCGCAGCGACTACCACGTATACCGCGACGGCGACGGGCACGGGTGGCACTGCTACGGCGACCGCGACTGTTACCGTCCAGGCGGCGGGGAGCATCAATTCCGTCGACCACGTAATTTTCATGCTTCAGGAGAACCACTCGTTCGATAACTATTTCGGAATGCTGAATCCTTATAGGGCCGCCAACGGATGGAACGTAGGCGATGACGGAGTGACTTACGATGTCGATGGCCTCGCCGATGTCAAAGGCAACTTCTATCCGCTGGCCACGATCAGCAACGAGGACGATGAGGGCACATCGTACTCTCCGTTCAAGTTTACGAGCACGTGCGTCGACGATGAATCATCTGATTGGCTGTCGAGTTACGGCGATGTCAATCGCTATGATTTTCTAGCGACGCGACCGATCGAAATGAATGGCTTTGTTCACACCTCAGAAGGCTACGCGAAGAGTTGCCTGAAGAGCGGAACCTGCTCTGGCGCGTTCAGCGACCAGACCGGCGAGCGGGCGATGGGTTACTACGACCAGGACACCCTGAATTACTACTACTACATGGCCTCGCAGTTTGCCCTTTCAGACCGCTGGTTCTCGCCGGTGGCCAGTAAAAGCGTGCCCAACCGGATTGCGGTGTTCACCGGGGGCACAACGCAGGGTCTTGTACACGACCCAGGATCTAACGACCACCTTCCGCAATTGCAGATCAACAACATCTTTGAGGAACTCGACCAGAAGAATGTTTCATGGAAAATCTATTACACCGTTACTGAGGGCTTCTGCCTGGATGAAGATGACTGCTCGGGAACGGGCAGCGCCTTGTATCCTGCGGAACACTTCTCAAACCTGGGTTACTCAATTCACTATCTTTACGAGAACCCGAATAATGCGCAGTGCATGCCTCCTACCCAACCCTCAAGCGTTGTGGGGGATTCGACCAACTCATTCTGCATCGACCCGACGCATATTGCGCCAATCTCGCAGTACTATACCGATCTCGCCAATGGAACCCTCGCGAACTTCGTGTTTATCGAGGCAGGGTACGGTCACAACGACGAGCATCCCGGCTCCGGGCAATCGATCTTGGAAGGCCAGGCAGAGGTTGCGACTGTAGTCAACGCTTTCATGAGCAGCCCAGAATGGAGTGACTCGGTTTTCTTTTTGAGTTACGACGAAGGAGGCGGTCCATACGACCACGTTCCGCCTGTCCCCGGGCACTCGAACGACTACACCGATGCGAGTTTGGGGGCGATTCCAGATATCTCGGCGATCGCAGTAAATCCTGACAGCTATAACCCGTGCGTGCCGAGCGGGGGAACAGCAACGACGCACTGCGATCTGTACGCCACAGATCCCGGCGCAGGTTCGACCGATGCTGCGGCCGAGCAGGGATTTGGAGCGCAGCTCGGTTTCCGGTTGCCCAACATGGTGATCTCGCCGTTTACCCGGCGGCATTATGTCTCCCACATTCCGATGGATCACACGGCGGTGATCAAGTTCGTGGAGAACCGGTTCATCGGGCCATCCGCCAACCTTACCGCGCGCGATGCGGCACAGCCGAATCTGCTGGACTTCTTCGACTTCACCAATATTCCGTGGGCTACACCGCCGACTCCGCCCACGCCGGTAAGCGATCCGTCGGGAAGTACGTGCACGGCGTCAAGCTTCGCCCCGTGATTTGCAGTGCAGCGTATTGTCTTGAGCATGTGGTGTTGCCGCTTAGAGTGAGCCTGGGCGCTTCCATCGCTTGCCGGTGCGGCAGCATTGCGCCCTGCGACGGCAACGCGCCCTCGGAGGTCTGCTGACTTCGGTCGGTGTGAATGCCGCTCTTCACTTTCGCTGAAGTTTTCTGATCACGCGTCCGCTTTTTTCCAACCACTCCGCATCTAACACTCTGTCAAGTCACTCCGTTCCTCGATAGATTCAATGCGTAGCTTCAATACTCGATAGATTACTCCACCACTTAAAGGCGGCTAGCCGTGCAGAAGTTCTTATCTTTGTTCGTTGTATTCTCGGCATTCTCACTGTTTGCGACCAGTGCAGCAGCTTCAGTACCAACTGTCTCCATCACAGCCAGTTCCAGCAGCATCACAGCTGGGGAGTCCGACACCCTCACTGTGACAGAAACCAGTGCTGGCTCCATCAAGGTGACAGGGTCCAACGGCACTTCTTATACGCTGCCTTACTCCGGGGGATCAATCACCGTATCTCCCAGTTCCACCACTACCTACACGGCAACAGCGACAAACGGGAGCGGCAGCGCCACGGCCCAGACAACGGTCACAGTAGGCGCGGGGACAACAGGCCCCATAGTATCGATCTCTGCGCAGAAGAGCTCCATCAGCCCCGGCAGTTCCGACACACTGACCATTACCGCTTCAAATGCCGCTTCGGTCAGCGTCTCGGGCTCCGATGGCACGAGTTACAGCGTGGCGGCCACTGGGGGCACTGTTACAGTGTCGCCGTCATCCACTACCACTTACACGGCCGTAGCGACGAGCTCGTCTGGCACCACCGCCTCAGCGCAAACCACGGTTACGGTCGCCGCGGGTTCCGGTCCTGTCGTCTCCATCACAGCGAGTTCGAGCAGCATTACAGCCGGACAATCCGACACCCTTACGGTGACGGCATCCAAAGCAGGTTCAGCGAAAGTGACGGGCTCCAACGGCACTTCGTATACGGTTTCGGACACAGGCGGAACAATTACTGTCACACCAAGTTCCACGACTACTTACACAGCCACCGCTACCAACGGCAGCGGCAGCACCACGGCCGAGGTTACGATCACAGTTGGTGCGGGAACAGCGAATCCAACGGTCTCGATCACTGCGACGAACAGTTCCATCACTCCGGGCAGTTCCGACACGCTCACCGTTACCGCAGGCAACGCCACCAAGGTGGTGGTGACCGGATCGGACGGGAGTTCCGACACGCTCTCATCGACCGGGGGCACAGAAACGGTGACTCCGAGCGAGACCACCACCTACACGGCTGAGGCAACGAATGCGGCCGGAACGACGGCCTCGGCGGAAACGACGGTGGACGTGGGTTCATCAACCGGGCTGAGCTCGATTGATCACGTGATCTTCATGCTGCAGGAGAATCACACCTTCGACGATTACTTCGGCATGTTGAATGTCTATCGTCATTCCAACGGGATGAATGTGGGCGCGGATGGGAATGATTACGAAGTAGATGGACTTGTCGACTACATAGGGAGCGGAACCGTCGACTTGCGGACCACCATCAAGAACGAAGACGACGAAGGGACCTACTACTCTCCCTACAAGTTCCGCAGCACTTGCATCGACGACGACTCTTCCGCCTGGCTGGCCAGTTACGGAGACGTGAATCGCTACAACTTCGCCGCCACTCGGCCGATCAACATGGACGGATTTGTGCACACGGCGGAAGGATTCGCCACATATTGCGCTAAAGTGGGGACCTGTTCGGGCAAGTTCACCGATACTACCGGTGAGCGTGCCATGGGCTACTACGACGAGGACTTTCTCAACTACTACTACTACATGGCCGCGCAGTTTGCGGTCTCAGACCGCTGGTTCTCGCCGGTCTCCTCCGAGAGCATTCCCAATCGCATCGCAACGTTTACCGGAGGTACCACTCAGGGACTGGCTTACCCTCCAGGCAATGACAAGCTGCCGCAGCTCAGCATCAACAACATTTTCGAGGAGCTGACCGGTGCCGGGGTGTCGTGGAAGATTTATTACACAGTGACGAACGGCGGGTGCCTGGGCGGCAGCGCATGCGGTTCGGGCGGCGCGAACCTGCCGGACAGCACCTTCGAATCGCTCAGTTATTCCTCGAAGGTTGTCTATTTGAACTCCAGTCACGCCGCATGCACCGGGACCACCGTGCAATCGTCGGTCTGGGGCGACACCACCAATTCCTACTGCGTGGACCCGAACCACATCGCCCCTCTTACGCAGTACTACACCGA
>Ga0302278_10001656_pt1 | contig 27143 bp, 18 predicted proteins | sample III_Bog_N3_2_FD_194543 | JGI IMG/M metagenome (GOLD analysis project Ga0302278, IMG submission 194543) | Peat permafrost microbial communities from Stordalen Mire near Abisko, Sweden - III_Bog_N3_2 | ecosystem: Environmental > Terrestrial > Soil > Wetlands > Peat | place: Sweden: Abisko... | reverse complement strand
GCCGGGCATGTACGGCACAGCAACTTTGTTCGGCAATGAGAAGCGGACTTACACGGCTGTCCCGGCGTCCGCGATTGTGCATCTGCACGACCGCGATTGGGTCTACATCCCTGCGCAAGATAAGTTCAAACGGATTCAGGTCGTGAGTGGCGAACAGTTGCCGAACAATATGCAGGAGATTTTATCCGGGTTGCAGCCTGGCCAGCAGGTCGTGACGAATGCGATCAATCTCCAAAATGTAATCGACAATGAATAACGCTCAACTTCGAGGCCTGAGGAAGAATTCATGATTCGCAATCTTGTAGATTTTTCTCTCAATAACCGGTACGTGGTGCTGGCGATTGGGGTGCTGTTGCTCGCCTGGGGGGCAGTGTCGTTTCACAACATGCCCGTCGAAGTCTATCCGGACATCGCGGACAATTACGTGAACATCATCAGCCAGTGGCCCGGGCATTCCGCCGAAGAAATGGAACAGCAAGTATCCGTTCCCGTCGAAATTCAGGTGTTCGGAATTCCGCATTTGACGACGGTGCGGTCGGAATCGATTTTTGGCCTTTCCCTGATTACGTTGATCTTCGACGACCAATCTGTCGACGACTGGAACCGTGCGAAAGTGCTGGAACGGCTCACGCAGGTGAGCGTGCCGGCGGGTGTGCAGCCTCAAATCGGTACGGACTGGAGCATGACCGGCCAGATCTATTGGTACACGATCCGGAGTTCAAATCCGGCTTATGACCTGATGAATCTTAGGAGCATCGAAGACTGGACTCTTTACAAAGAATTCAGGAAAGTTCCGAACGTCGTCGACGTGAGCGACTTCGGGGGCACCGCGCGCGAATATCAGGTACGCGTCGACCCAAATAAGCTCATCGCCTACGGCTTGAGCATCAGCCAGGTTGAGAACCAGCTGACCAATAACAATGTGAACGCCGGCGGTAGCTTCGTCGAAGAGGGCTTGCAGCAACTCAACGTGCGCGCACTCGGGCTTTTCCGTAATGTGCAGGATATCGAGAACACTGTGCTGACGACTTCGAACGGGGCTCCGGTTCGCGTGAAGGACATCGCAGTCGTGGAGTGGGGTCCCAGAATTCGGCTAGGGCACATGGCCAGAGCCGACCATCGGCCGGACGGCGTCATTGTCGATGAGCCCGACGTTATCCAGGGCGGCGTGCTGATGCGCAAGGGCGCCGAAGAAGGCCCGACGATCGAGGGTATTCACCAGAAGGTGGAGGAGCTGAACAATCACATCCTGCCCGAGGGTGTGAAGGTCATACCCATGCTCGACCGCAGCGATCTGCTTCATTACACGCTGCACACGGTGCTGCACAACCTCGCCGAGGGAATGATCCTCGTAACGATCATCCTCTTTCTGTTTCTCGGTAATGTTCGCGGAGCCTTCATCGTTGCTCTCACCATTCCGTTTTCCCTGCTCTTCGCATCCATTTTTCTCAACCTGAGCCATATCCCCGCAAACCTGATTTCACTCGGCGCGCTCGATTTCGGAATGGTCGTGGATGGCGCCGTCGTCATGATGGAAAACATCATGAGGCACTTGGGCCACGGCAGGAATGGTTCACCCGAAGCGGGGCGCATCACGATGAGGATCAAGACGCCGATTGAGATGATCCGTGATGCCGCCCATGAGGTCCAGCGGCCGGTTTTCTATGCAATCGCTATCATTATCACCGCCTACATGCCGATCTTCACGCTGCAGCGAGTCGAAGGGCGTTTGTTCCGGCCTATGGCCTGGACCGTTGCTTTCGCACTGCTCGGCGCCATAGTATTCTCCGTCTTCCTTGTGCCTGTGCTTTCTGCCCTGCTGTTCCCAAACGGCGTTAAGGAATGGCGCAACCCGGTTATGGAGTTCCTGAAGGATCGGTACCGGGGTGTGGTGAAGTTGGCGATCGAGAATCGCTGGATCACCGTTGGCGCTGGACTGGCTTCGTTGGCAGTCGCACTCTTCCTGACGTTCAGTGGAGTGATTGGCTCTGAGTTTCTTCCCCATCTGGACGAAGGCGCCATTTGGGCGCGTGGCGCGATGGCCAACAGCGTGGGCGAGACCGAAGGCACGCGCTTCGCCGAGCAAAACCGCTATATCTTCGCCTCGTTCCCCGAAGTCACCAAGGTCGTTTCGCAATCTGGAGCGCCCGACGACGGTACTGACACGGGAGGATTCGGCAACACGGAATATTTCATTGACTTGAAACCCAAGGAGCAATGGCGACCAATCTTTCACCAGAACAAGGAGGAGCTGATCGCCGCTATGGACCGCGAAGTAGAGAAAAACCCAGGGGCCTTCTGGAACTTCTCCCAGCCCATTGAAGACAACGTGGATGAAACGATGACCGGCACGAAAGGCGGATTGTGCGCCAAGTTATACGGGCCGGACCTGGACGTTCTCGAAGAAAAGGGCGAGCAGATCAAAGGGGTTATGTCCGATATCGACGGGGTCAAGGATCTGGGAATTCAACGCGATACGGGCCAGCCAAATATCGATCTCACCGTTGACCGTCTGGCGGCCGCACGGTTCGGCATCAATGTGGCCGATGTACAAGATGCAATTCAGACCGCGGTCGGCGGTAATGCTGTCAGCCAGGTCCTGCAGGGAGAGGCAGTCTACAACGTGGTGGTGCGCTATCAGAAACAGTATCGCGATACCAAGGAAGCCATCCAGAATATTCGACTGCTCTCTCCCTCGGGCGAACGCGTCTCGCTGGCTCAGGTCACCAAAGCTCAGGTCCGCGATGACGCTTACGACATTTACCGCGAAGACGGTTCCCGCTATGTGGCGATCCGCTTTGAGGTTCGCGGCCGCGATCTGGGCACCACGGTCAAAGAATCCATTGCCAAGATCGCCAAGAATGTGCAGCTTCCGCGTGGCTATCACCTCGAATGGTCGGGAGAATACGATAGCGAAAAACGAGCCGAAGCAAGGCTTCTATTAATCCTGCCACTGACAGTCTTTCTTATCTTCCTCATTCTCTACGCCATGTTCCGTTCCTTTAAATGGGCGCTGCTGATTCTCCTCAACGTCGCCATGGCTCGCGTTGGAGGCTTGCTTGCTCTCCTTGTGACAGGCACATTCTTCAGCGTATCTTCCGGAGTCGGCTTCCTGGCACTGTTCGGTGTCTCGGTTCAAACGGGTGTCATCATGCTTGAATACATCAATCAGCTTCGAGCCCGAGGTTACACACCGGAAGGCGCTGCGATCGAAGGCGCGGTCCTGCGGCTTCGCCCCATCATGATGACGATGCTGGTGGCCACCCTGGGTCTGCTTCCGGCCGCAATGTCTCACGCCATCGGCTCCGACTCGCAGCGCCCATTCGCCATTGTCATCGTAGGAGGGCTGATGTCCGACCTCCTTTTGAGCATCTTCCTTCTACCTACTTTGTATGTTTGGATCGCACGAGATGGGGACAAGCTCCCGAAACCGGAGGTGGCATTTGAAGCTTAGCCCCACATATATCCTTGCAGGTCGCATCTGGTTTTGCGCTCTGGGTATTGCATTGCTTGGAGTGACAGCGAGTGCTCAGCAGGCACTTACCTGGGATCAGGTGAAGACAAAGTTTGAAGCAGTCAATCCGGCGTTGAAGGCCGACGCCGACAATGTGGACGAGATGCGGGCGGAGGAGATCACAGCCTTTCTCCGCCCCAATCCCCAGTTCACAATATCAGTCGATGGCAACCAGGTCGCACCGAAAAATGGAGTCTGGACTCCCTTCAAGGGAACTACCGAGCAGCCGAACTTCAGCTACCTGCACGAGCGGAAACATAAGCGCGAACTGCGCCTGGAAAGCGCTCAGGAAGGTACACACATCACGCAATCGCAGCATGAAGATTTGGAACGGAACATGGTGTTTGGTTTGCGCACCGCATTTGTCGCAACGCTCCAGGCGAAACATATTCTCGGTCTGGCCAAGGCCGACCTCGAATACTACGACAAAATAATCGACATTAGCCGCGCTCGCTTCCAGGCGGGAGATCTCGCGCAGATCGATCTCGATCGGATCGAACTATTGCGCGTGCAGTACGAATCCGAAATCGAAACGGCAATTGTCAACCTGCGCACCGCAAAGATTCAGCTTCTGCAGTTACTGAATGACCGCACACCGGTGGATCAGTTCGACGTCACCGGTCCATTCGATTTCAGCGACAGCTTACAGCCACTAGATACCTACCGCGACGCTGCCTTGGCGGCGCGGCCCGACCTGCAGGCAGCGTTGCAAACGGTTCAACAGTCCGTGACCAACCACAAGCTGGCTGAAGCAAACGGATCTACCGATCCGACCTTCGGAGGCTGGTTCACAAATAACTCCTCTACGAACAATCCCAATGGCTCTGAGACGATCGGCGCCAGTGTGAGCGTTCCGTTGCGCATCTTCGACAGAAATCAGGGCGAAAAGAAACGCACGCTGATCGATATCGACCGCAGCCAGCAAGCGGAAGAAGCCGCGCGGGCTCAGGTATTCAGCGACGTAGACACGGCCTATGAAGTGGTACGCAGCAACGTCGAACTCCTCAAGCCGTACAAGGCGAAATACAATGACCAGGCTCTGCGCGTACGCGATACGGTCACTTTTGCCTACGAGCACGGCGGCGCGTCGCTGATGGATTTTCTAAATGCGCAAAGCGACTACCGCCAGGTGCAGCTTGCCTATGCCCAACTGCTCGGCGCCTATCTTACGGCTGCCGGGCAGCTCAATCTCGCGGTAGGGCGGGAGACGATTCCATGACATGATGCCGTTGTGAAGCGAGCCCCACGCGTCTTATTCTCGATTCCCGATTCGAAGAGGTCGGCTGAATGAACAGAAAAGAAGTTCGCAACAAGATTGAGGAAGTCGGCATTTTGCCTTCGGTACGCGTGTCCTCGCGGGACCTTGCACAATTTGCTGCGGAGACAGTCTACTCCGCAGGAATCCCAATTGTTGAGATCACAATGACCACACCGGGCGCGCTGGAATTGATCAGCGACCTTGCCCGTCGCTTTCCCGATTTGGCCGTGGGCGCGGGCACAATATTGGATGACGAAATGGCGCGGCGGTGCGTCGATGCCGGGGCAAGGTTTCTCACTAGCCCAGGCTTTGTCCCAGAGGTTGTCGCCTACGCAAAGAAGGTGGATGTAGTGGTCCTTCCAGGAGCTTTAACGCCCTCGGAAGTCATCGCCGCATGGAAGGCAGGTTCCGATTTTGTCAAGATTTTCCCCACGGGCCAGGTAGGTGGAACTCAATATCTGCGCGCGCTCAAAGTTCCGCTCCCGCAAATTCCTCTGATAGCTTCAGGTGGCGTGAACCAGCTTACGGCGACCGACTTTATTCTCGCCGGTGCAACCGCAATTGGTTTGGGCGGAGAGTTACTCCCCAAAGAGGCGCTGCACCTCCGCCAGGCGGACCGCATCCATGAGTTGGCAGGCAGGTTTCTTGCCATGGTGAAAGACGCCCGAGCCCTGCGTCAGATCTATTACTGAGGTGGGAAGCACAAAACTGGAATAGGTCACGGTCAAGTCTCAAGCAAGCGCTCCAAGCCTTATTGAGAAAGATGCAGAAGGATGGATATTCCAATCGTCTCGAAATGGATCGATCCGCATCGAGCCCTTAGCTTTCTCTGGCAGACTCTGACTGCATGGGCTGTCATCGCGCTCCTGACTTATGGTGGTTATGATTTTCAGGTCAATCTGGCTACGATTAGCAGCCTGTACTTGCTGGTTGTGCTGGCAATGGCGTCCTTTTGCGGTTTTTGGCAGGCGTCCCTGGCGTCACTTCTTGCTGTGGCCTGCCTCGACTTATTCTTTCTCCCGCCCTTTTTCCGTTTTAATGTTATGGACCCGCAGGATTGGGTGGCGCTTGGAACCTTTGAGGCCACCGCACTTGCGATCGGAAGGCTGTCAGCCAAAGAGATTCGGAGTGCGAGGGAGGCGACCCTCCATCGGATTGGTATGGAGAGGCTATACGAGTTGAGTCGCAATTCAATGCTCATGGATTTGCGCCAGGCTCCCGGGCCGCAACTTGTGGTTCTGATTCAGAGGATCTTCAATGCTCGTGCGGTCGCGTTATTTGATAGTCACTTGAGACGTCAGGACAGAATGGGCGACTGGGGCGAAGGTGAACAGAATCTGGCGCAGGAATGTTTCCAACGAAATACCGGGCAGGATGATCGATCGAGGGAAACCGCTCAGCGCATCATGCAGGACGCATCGGGTTCAGTCGGCGCAATCGTCATACGTGGGAAAGTAAGCCCTCTGGTTGTCGACGCGCTGGCATCGCTCGCGGCAATCGCAATTGATCGACATCAGTCGTTTGAGAAGGAAGAAAAGGCCGAAGCAGCTAGTAAGGGAGAGCAGTTGCGTGCGGCCGTCCTCGACGCGCTGGGACACGAGTTCAAGAATCCGTTGGCAACGGTCCAGACTGCGAGTTCCGGGCTGCTTGAATTGGGCGGATTGAATCCGACTCAATCCGAACTCGCACGGCTGATCGAAAGTGAGTCCGTTCGCCTCAACGAATTGTGCACACGCCTGTTGCTGACGGCAAAGCTTGAAGCGGAACAGGTTGGATTGAAAACGGACAAGGCTAATGTCGGCGAGTTGATCAATCAGGCCTTAACGAGCAGGGCTGCGGGAGAGTTATTGGATCGAATCGAAGTTGCGGTGGAAGACCCCGCATTATCTGTCTGGGTCGATCGAGGTCTGATCGTGATGATCCTGGCGCAATACATCGATAATGCCCGGAAATACTCTACACCCGGTTCGCCGATCAAGATCGCAGCACAAGCGCGTCAGGCAACGGTCGTCATCTCAGTGCACAACCTTGGATCAACTGTGCGGGACGAAGACAAAGAGCGAATCTTCGAAAGGTTTTATCGAGCAACTGAATCGAAAGACCACGTCCCCGGTACTGGGATTGGGCTTTCAGTGGCCAGAAAAGCAGCGGAAGCCCATCACGGGCATGTGTGGGTCACAAGTGATGAAAAGGTAGGGACGACGTTCTTTCTTTCCCTTCCGCTCGATGCAAGGAGGAAACATTGAACACAGAATCGCATGTTGCGGGGCAAGGCACCATTCTCGTCATAGACGATGACAATTCGTTTCGACGGGCATTGTGTGTGACTTTATCTGGCCTGGGATTCACGACCGTGGATGTGCCTCGAGCAGATGAGGCGTTGTCACTGATTCATGTAACCCATTTTGATGCGGTGCTGTTGGACGTTGATATGCCGGGAATAGGCGGCCTGGAGGCCTGCAGAAGCATTCGGCTTTCAATTGGGCGCCTTCCGATTCTCATGTTGTCGGCTATGGACAGTGAGGATGACAAGGTAGTCGCATTGAATGCCGGCGCAGACGATTACATCACCAAACCCTGCGGCGTTCGCGAATTGACCGCGCGCCTGCGAGCAGCCGTTCGCCGGGGAAATCTCCCAGTCACTACCGGGACCGCGCCGATACGAGTCGGCCAGTTGGAACTGGACAAAGCGAAGTACCAAGTGCGGAAGTGCGGGCGGTTAATTCATCTCACACCCAAGGAATTCGATGTGCTTCTCTATATGATGATTCACGCCGGCGATGCCATTTCTCCGATCAAACTCCTTAGAGCTGTGTGGGGATCAGAGTATGGAACCGACTCCGTTTATATTCGAATGTTTGTAAGTCAGTTAAGAAGAAAGATTGAAGATGATCCGCTCAATCCAAAGTACCTGTTAACGGTTCCGCGCGTGGGCTATCGGTTCAATGACTTACTAACGGAGAATTTAGAACTATGACTCTCGGCTATCAGGGTTTCCGCCCGGTCTGGGGACAAGGCATTCGTCGCTGACTTCTCGACGATCGCCTTGCCCCCACTCCGTTAGTTGTGAAAGTTAACATACTTTTCATTGAGCGGAATTACCTCAATTCCGCCAGTGTCGCTTAATTAGCCGTGTACCAACGAACATAATCCACTGTCAGCGGCCCTGGATTGGTCAGGCCGGAGTCTGATCCGCCCAGAGTGCCACCGACAGCCACATTCAGGATCGTGAAAATACTCTGATTGAATGGCCACGTATCCCCTGACGGAAGGCTGCTGGGTGTAACAGTGAAGAATGGTGCTGACGCGTTATCGACAAAGAACTGCATCTCATTCGCAGTCCAAACGATTCCGTAAGTATGGAAGGCGGTGTCGGTCGCTTCTCCGCCAGGGAAGGTGTATCGTGCTCCGACTCCACTCCCACCCGTGTCAGCAGTGTGGATTGTGGAATTGTTTCCCGTAGTGCCGGCCCCGCCATCCACCTGCGGAGACCAGTTCTCCATGATGTCCGCTTCACCGCAAGTAGGCCACGGAACGGTGGTGATGTTGCTGCCCAGTGTCCAGAACGCTGGCCACAGGCCTTGGTTCGTCGTATTGGGAAGCTGGATGCTGGCTTCGAGAATGCCGTAGGTAAAGTTTTGCTTCCCTTCGGTATTCATGCGTCCAGATATCCAGGTCCCCCCCACATCTCTCGGCTGGATCACGAGATGCCCGTTGCCGTCGATGTAGACAGGAGCTGTGGAAGTGCTGAACGAGGTTGGGCACTGCGAAGGATTGCCTGAGTAGCCCGGAGGTCCGCAATAGACTTCCGCCTCGCCGTTGCCCCAGCCGCCATTATTTCCGAGATCGAAATTCCACACCGTGGTGTCCGGAGAGGCTGCGCTGCCGTTGAATTCCTGGCACCACTGCGGCGTGTAAGTCGTCCCCCCCACCGTAATGCTTGATACACCGGTGCAATTACCTGTCCCACCGCCGCCCCCGGCCGTGAAAGACATGTAGTTGATGTTCCAGCCTGCCGCATCCTGGAAGAGAGTCAACGTCTGCTCTCCGGCCGGAAGCGTCACAGTGGCTGTCACCGTGGTCCACGTCTGATAGCCGCCTGTGGCGGGAACGCTGATAGTCCCGCTAAGGTCCGACCCCCCTGAGTTAGAAAGATGGAACGCATCGGCGACCGCAGTCGGGGCAGCCACACGGAAGCCCACCGTGTACTCGCCGGCCGTGGCCACATTCACTGTATATCGGAACCACTGCCCGGCGGCCGTCCAGCCAACGTCATAGCCTCCACCTGTATCGGTAGTGGCCTCCAGATCCACGCCCTCCGAGCGGTAGCTATTCCCAGATCCATTGGTCGAACTCACGTCGTAGCCGACCCCCTGGCCGCCTGTGTCGTAATTCTCTGCCTGCACCGTTCCCGGCACAGCGGCAGGAGTTCCGCCATAAGGCCCTTCGCCGCCGGAACCTGCTGATGCGAAAGTCGCGTAGTTGATATTCCATCCGGCCGCATCCTGATTGATGGTCAATGTCTGCTGGCCTGCCGGCAGCGTGACTGAGGCCGTTACATTAGTCCACGTCTGGTAGCCGCCGGTCGCTGGAACGTTGACCGAGCCGCTCAGATTGGTTCCCGATGCGTTTGAAATATGCAGTGCATCGGTCACCGAGGATGGCGCGGCCAGGCGCAACGTGACGGTGTAGGTTCCAGCGCTGGCCACATTGACGGTGTACTTGAACCATTGGCCTCCGGTTGTCCAACCAACGTCATACCCTCCTCCTGTATCGGTTGTAGCTTCAAGGTCAACGCCGTCAGAGCGGTAACTGTTGCCCGACCCATTAATCGACGTAACGTTGTATCCAACCCCCTGACCGCCCAGGTCGTAATTCTCAGCCTGCACCGTGCCGGGAATCGCGGCCGGCGTTCCGCCATACGCACCTCCGGTCGACGCAAAGGTGGCATAGTTGAGATTCCAGCCGGCAGTGTCCTGGTTCATCGTCAACGTCTGCTGGCCTGCCGGCAAAGTAATCGAAGCCGTTACGTTGGTCCAGGTTTGCCACCCGCCGGTTGCAGGAACATTCACTGAGCCGCTCAGATTGGTTCCCGATGAGTTCGAAATATGGAATCCGTCGGTCACAGCAGCGAGAGCCGCCACGCGGAATGTGACTGTGTAGGTCCCAGCTGTCGCCACGTTTACGGTGTATCGAAACCACTGTCCTGCGGCTGTCCATCCCAGGTCGTAGCCGCCGCCGGTGTCGGTCGTCGCTTCCAGGTCCACACCGTCGGAACGGTAACTATTCCCTGTCCCATTCACCGCGGTTACGTTATAACCAACGCCTTGGCCGCCGGTATCATAGTTTTCCGCCTGGACCGTGCCAGGGATGGGGGCGGGGGTGCCGCCGTATGGTCCTTCTGCCGCATGAGCGATGTTCGCCATGCCGAACAACAGAGTTGCGCACATTGCGGGGGAGATCAAGTATGCTTTCGTCCTCATCGTTGTCCTCAATTCGTTGAATCTCCATCTTGGCGACAGAGAGCTTGTTGTGATTGCCTTCTCGCCATCACCACCGCACAGCGGAAAGGGATGGCGTGCAAGGGAAAAGACACTTCGCGATAGCCGGCCGTCAAGCGACCTTTTGAAACAGCACCGCAAATATTGGTGATGTCATCCAAATAAAACTCGTTTGATCTGGGCTGGATAGAACGCAGGGAACAGTGTTCCGCGCCGACAATCGATTAGCTTGGGTCGACGCCTAATTCGTAGTGAACGCAAACCTGACATCGAAATAAGAGGTCGCTTCCAAGCGCGTCCGAGGATTGCGCCTCGGTGCCCGCGCACGGTCGGGCGGACCATTTCATCAGGAGCCTGAGGAAAAGCGAATAACTGAATTCAATTGGCTTGCGCGGCATGGGGGAAGCCTCTCAGTTGCTCATCACAGCGAACCGTTTGAGACTTTAGGCCTTCAGGGGATCGCGGCGAAACGTTCCTCCGGTTACCTCCCGGTTGAATGACGGTTACTTCGAGCGTTACATCAGTACCCCTTGAGATATATATTCGGATGTGCGTTTTGGCCCGCCTGACAGAAAGCCTCGAAACCGCATGTGGGTCGAGTGTTTAAGACCGGATGGGATGGAAGCCGAGTTTAACCCCGGCGGCAACAGTTGGATGGAGATTCTTGCCGTATGACAACTCAGGGAACGATTCCTCATCCTGGCCACCTCGATCCCGATGGTGCCGATCCAGCGCACCTTGATTCGGATCGCGTCGCCGCCGAGCGCCGGGCGTTGCATGCAATTCTGGTCTCCGGCACGTTCCGGAACAAGCCCCGCTTGACCAGCTTGCTGGAATACATATGCGAGCGCTACTTTGAGGGCAACATCGAGGCCATCAAGGAATATTCGATTGCGACCGATGTTTTTCGTCGTCCCGAATCCTTCGATCAAGCGACAGACTCGATCGTCCGGGTGGAAGTCTTCCGGTTGCGAAAGAGATTACGCGAATTCTACGACGGGGAGGGCGCGGATCAACCCATAGAGGTCGTCGTGGCAACCGGGCATTATCGTCCCGAATTCGTCGATCGGATTCCCGTGACGCCTTCGCAGATCCAGCCTTCGGGTTCAATGCCATTGGCCGCAGAGACGATTCCGGAAGGCTGGATCGAAACCAAAGAACCCTCCGGCTTGACAGAAGCAGACACTACCGCCCCAAACGATCGCATTCACCCGGCAAACAGTCCGTCGGACCCGAAATACAAGCGAGTGTTCGGGAGAAGAGGGATTCAGATCATCGGCGTCATTCTAGCCCTTGCGGTCGGGGTTGGTTTGATAATGTGGTGGCTGAACCGGCACCATCATACCAATTCCATTACCAACGACGCATTGCAATCGTCGTTGTCCTCCACATCTCCATTGGCAACGGGACCGGAAGTACGCATTCGATGCGGATATTCCCGTCCTATCTTCAAAGATGCGGAAGGGAATATATGGACCGGAGATCGGTATTTCACTGGCGGCTTCGTCACTGAACTGCCTAACCAGCATATTGCCCGCACTCGTAGCCCGGAGTTATACCTCACAGCCAGGTCGGGGGTCTTCTCCTACAAGATTCCACTCGCTCCTGGCGTCTATGAATTGCGTCTTCACTTTGCGGAGACAACCTATAGCCCCGCAAGCACGCTGGGCGGAGGCGAGAATAGCCGGGTATTCGATGTTCAACTCAATGGAAGTTCGCTACTGAAGCAGTTCGACATCGTTTCAGATGCGGGAGCGAATACGGCCGATGTGCGAGTGTTTAAGGATATTTCACCCGATAAGGATGGCTACCTGCACCTCGACTTTGCCGGGTCGCTGGGCTTGCCAATCATCAACGCGATTGAGGTCTTGCCCGGTTTGCTGCATCGCTTGCGGCCTATTCGCATGGTGGCGCAGAACAGTTTCTTCGTGGACAAGCTGGGTAACTTGTGGATGCCGGATACCTACTTCAGCAGCGGCCAGCTTGCGGCAGACAATGTTGTGATTGGTGGCACTCCGGAGCCGGGTCTGTATGCGGGTGAACGTTACGGCAACTTCAACTACGCTCTCCCCGTGGATAAGGGAACCTATAAGTTGACTCTATATTTGTCTGAGAAATACTGGGGATTGGATACTTCAAAGTCAAGCGGCGTGGGCAGACGCGTCTTCGATGTCTTTTGCAATGGCACCGCATTGACGCGCAATCTGGATATCGCGGATGCGGTGGGCTCAGCACACGCGTTGGTCAAAACCTATCATGGTCTTCGGCCCAATGCTCAGGGCAAGCTGATTGTCTCATTCGTACCCGATGTCAACTACGCAAGCGTGGATGCCGTCGAGGTCGAAGAGGAGACGTATTAACCACGAACCTCAAGACTGCGCAATGTCCTGCGATTCATTTCAATTCGAGCGAAAGTTATCCTAAGTCCGGGGTGATGCGATAGGGTGAGCTATCGACTAAATTATCTCGTAAGGCAGCGTAATGTCCCTGAGCTTGGAGAAAGTGGAAGCCCTGGCGCCGGACCAGTCCTCTTTGGACGCGGCGCGGAAGCTGTTGAAGGCCGGCATCTGGCCCGTTGTGGCATCGGATGGCTCGGGGCTCATCTGGGGTGAATGCCAGGGCTCCGGGGCAACACCCTACCGCGTTGTCGTTTCCGAATCCGACGCGGGATACAAATGCACGTGTCCAAGCCGTAAATTTCCCTGCAAGCATTCGCTCGCGCTTATGTGGATACGCGTGGAAGGGAAGCAGACATTTGTTGCGGCACCTGTGCCCGCGTGGGTGAGCGATTGGCTGTCTCGCCGGCGTGGACCTGGGACTGACGGCGCTGGCGATTCCAAAGGCGAGAAGCCGAAAGCATCGATTGCCGCAGCGTCTTCCTTAACCCCGCCAGAAGAATCCGATCCCAAAGCCGAGGCGAGGGCAGCGGCGGCGAGGGAACGCAATCGTCTGGAGCGCGAGGAATCTGTTTTGAGCGGCCTCGACGATCTGGATATTTGGATTTCAGACCAGGTAGATCGGGGAATGGCAGGTTTTGCGGCTCAGGCCACGCAGGTATGCCGGGTCATTGCGCAGCGAATGGTGGATGCAAAGGTTTCCGGCCTGGCAACTCGCCTGGAGAGCCTGCCGGCGCGTTTGTTCAGCATGCCGGAATCAGCCAGACCCGCCGCCGCACTGGAGGAATTGGGACTGCTTCATCTGATTGCGCAGGCCTATCGGCGTCAGGATAAGCTGCCTGCCGAACTCAAAGCCGATCTACGGCGAGCGATCGGGTGGTCCATCACGCGAGACGCCCTGCTGGCTGATACCAGCGCAATCAGGGTGCGCGGAGCGTGGCGCGTGGTGGCCGCATTCAGCGAGGTGCAACCGGATCGCCTGCGTCGGCTGGAGACATGGCTCTGGCTTGAAAAACCTCCTGAAGCAAATCCGAACGCGCCGCGCTTTGCTGCACTCATCGACTTTGTGCCGGTGGCAACGGGGGCCGCTTCCGGTGGCTACAGCCCAGGAGATCGATTGCAGGCTGAACTGGTCTTCTATCCTTCCGTCATGCCATTGCGAGCTCAGATCCTGCAATCGCTGAGTGGAGCGCAAGCCAGCGATACACAATTGGATCTGCCCGAGCAAAGTCTCGACGATGCGTACCAATGCTACGAGCGTGCACTGTGCGTCCAGCCGTGGCTTGGAGTGTGGCCACTCAGCATCCGAAATGCGCGTCTGCGGCGGCATGAGTCTCAGCTCTTTTTATGTGACGCCGGAGAAGCGGGTTCAGCCATTGCGCTTCCGCTGCAGCCCTCCCAGCTTTCCGATGCAAGCCCGTTGCTCACACTTGCGAAGCTGGACGCGGTGGGTCTGTGGGATGGATATCGGTTGAATCTTTGCTGGGCGCAAACGGAGCTTGGGCGCTGGGTGAACGTATGAATGCAAGAGCGCTCAGACTGCAAGCCTATCCCGCGCTGCTGGTGGGTACCGGCCGCCAACCGCTTGGCTTCCGAGGTGATCTTGCCGAGTTAGCGCAGCAGGATGCAACCCAAGCCACGCTCACTGCGCTGAGTTTGACGGCGCAGGCGTTACGGTTTGAGCGCCCGCAGGCTCCACCAAACTTTGCCATTGAGCCGGTTGTTCAGGACCATCGAACCATCCTGGCCGATAGAATGCGCAGGCCGCTGCTCCGGCTCCTCAACAAGCGAAGGCCAGCAGACGACCTGGCTCTTGCGTTGGCATGGGCGTTCGATCGATATAAAGTTAGGCCTCATCCTTTCGACCTCCCAAAGATGGATGCATTCGTTCGCGCACACGCTGAACATCTCGGCGCGTTGGCACAGCAGTGGGCTCAACAGCGGGACGATTCCCCAGCCCAGCCGCAAGGCTACTTCATGGCCGACGAGATGGATGAGACGACCTGGACAAGGGGCTTGCCTGGACTGCGCGCGCGCTTCATTGCAGAACGTCGCCGTCAGGACGCAACCGCAGCACGAGCCCTGGTTGAAGCGGCCTGGGCGCAAGAGAATGCCGACATGCGTGTTCGACTCATCGCTGCATTGGAGACCGGTCTGCATGCGGACGACCAGCCCTTCCTCGAAAGCCTCGGTAAAGATCGCGCGCCGCGAGTGCGTGCTCTTGCACAGAAATTTCTAGCGCGTCTGACAGGCCGCCGCAGCGAGCATCCGGCACTCGCTGCATGCCTGGAAAGAATCAAGCGAACCACGACAGGGCTGCTGAAGAAACGCGTGGTCCTCACTCTTGAATTACCCGCAACCGTGAAGGAACACGAAACCAAAGTGTGGATACGCGAGGCCTTCGCCGAGGTCAGCCTGGAAGAACTTGCGCATGCGCTGCAATTAACGGAGCCTCAGTTGGTTGAGGCGACGGAGAAAGATGCGAACCTCTCGCTCGCTCTTGCCCTGATGGCCGCGCAGGACCGTCGCTTTGAACTGCTGGAAAAACTCGCTAGGGGACAACTCTCTGACGCGTGGGAACAATTGAGTCAGCTCGGCACATTCGACCTCGGAACAATGACGGCGGAGGAGCGGTCCCGTTTAGCGGAAGTTTTGATTGCTCCTTACGGCGGGAAACCCCCTTCATCTTATTCCGCCTGGAGCTGGTTGCACCGCACACTCGAAGGACCTGCGCCGGCGCCGTTAATTGAAGCTGTACTGCGGTCTCCTCGCTGGCTCACCCAGTTATTGGAGGAGAGCAAACTCGGCTCGGAGTGGATGGAAATCCTTGCAGCGCTTTGTCCTTCAAGCCATCGGGTACGACTGCGCGCGATGATGGCAAGTCTTGATGCTGCGCTGACTCTAACCGCCGCGCCCCTGCTGGACATTCTGGATTCAATGGAGAAAGTTGGACAATCATGAGCAATGAAAGACTTCGTCAGAGTGCCGAAGAAATCTACTCCGAAGAGTTGAAAGCTCTTGCCCATGGCGATGAACGCCCGCGCCCCGAAGGCTGGAAAATGTCGCCACAGGCCGTGGTGACGTACATCCTCGGCGGCAAGGCTGCGAACGGAACTCCAATCGCGGCTAAGTATGTGGGCAAGCGGAGATTGATTGAAACTGCAGTTGCCACCTTGGCAACTGATCGCGCGTTGTTATTGCTTGGCTTGCCGGGAACGGCGAAGTCGTGGGTGTCAGAACATCTGGCGGCCGCGATCTCCGGCTCATCGCAGCGACTGATTCAATGCACCGCGGGGACCGACGAAAACCAGATTCGCTACGGTTGGAATTATGCACTGCTCCTTGCCAAAGGCCCGTCAAGAGAGGCGCTCGTAAAGACGCCACTCACGCGCGCAATGGAAGAAGGCACGTTGGTGCGCTTTGAAGAGCTGACGCGCATGGGCTCGGATGTGCAGGACACGTTGATCACTGTGCTCTCGGAGAAGACGCTTCCCATCCCGGAATTGGATACAGCGATTGAAGCGCGTCGCGGCTTCAACGTGATAGCCACGGCGAACAATCGCGACAAGGGAGTCAACGACCTGTCGTCCGCGCTCAAGCGGCGCTTCAACGTGGTTGTGTTGCCTTCGCCGGCCACGCTGGAAGAAGAAACGGGAATTGTTTTGAAGCGTGTGCATGAGATTGGAACCAACCTCAGCCTCCCGCCCATCCGTCCGGCGGATCAGGAGCTTGTGCGCATCGTTACGCTGTTTCGCGAACTGCGTGAAGGCAAGACGCTGAATGGTAAGACGAAGTTGAAGACTTCTACTGGATCGCTCTCGACTGCGGAAGCGATTTCCGTGGGTGTGAGTGCGTGGGCATCGGCGGCACATTTCGGTGATGGCGAGTTGGATGCGCAGAGCATGGCCAGCAACATTGTCGGCGCGGTGGTAAAAGATCCAGTGCAGGATACAATCGCGCTGCAGGAGTATCTTGAAACTGTCGTAAGAACTCGCGACGGATGGAGCGACCTTTACAGCGCAATTCGAGAGGTCCTTTAGTTCGCAATGAACGAGCGTCTTCATCTGTTGGGCATCAGGCACCACGGTCCAGGGTCCGCCGCGTTGTTGCGGCAGGCACTCGATGCGCTTGACCCCGCATGCATCCTGGTGGAAGGCCCACCGGAGGCGGACTCGTTGATTCCTTTTGTTGCGGAACCGGGCATGAAGCCGCCGATTGCTTTGCTGATCTATGCGAGTGATGATCCCGGCTCGGCATCGTTCTTTCCATTCGCGGAGTTTTCCCCGGAATGGCAGGCGCTTCATTGGGCACTCGATCACCGGCGCCCGGTGCGCTTTATCGACCTGCCCGCCGCCCTTTCTCTTGCCATCTCAAAGATGGAAGAGGACGAGCAGCAAAGCGATGTGCTGCGCTCCGATCCCCTCGATCTACTTGCGGAAGCCGCAGGCTACGAAGATGGCGAAGCGTTCTGGAACTCACTGATCGAACAGTCCGGCAGACAATCGGCAATCGAGCCGGGGCACGCAGGTCAGCATGCGCTCTCTGTGTTTGCTGCGATTGAGTCAGCCATGACCGCCGCCCGCGCATATGAGTACGAAGTGGGAGCCGTGAGCAAGCGCGACAAATCGCGTCACGAACGGCGGGAAGCCTACATGCGCATTCAGATCCGGCAGGCGCTGAAGGACCATGAAGGCGCCATCGCGGTTGTATGCGGCGCTTGGCACCTGAGCGCGCTACGTGCTCCAGCTAAGATCGCGGACGATAAAGCGATGGTGAATAACTTACCCAAGGATATTCTCAAAATCAAAGTGGAAGCCACATGGGTCCCATGGACGGATAGTCGTTTGAGTTATCGCTCCGGTTATGGCGCGGGCGTTTTGTCTCCTGGCTGGTATCGCCATCTCTGGTCACTCTATGGAGAAGACGAGGCGCCAACGGCCGAACAATTTGCCTCGCTATGGCAGGCGAAGACCGCCGCAATGCTGCGCAACGAAGGCTATCCAGCGCCCACTGCTTCTGCAATTGAGGCCGCGCGATTAGCCCTCGGGCTGGCGTCGCTGCGCGGTGTGCAGGTGCCTGGACTCGCAGAGATGCGCGAAGCATCGTTGGCCACGCTGTGCTACGGGGACTCGGTCGCGCTTGGTCTGATCGAACGAAAGCTGTTCATCGGCGAGCGCGTGGGAGAGATCGATGAGCGCGTCCCTCAAATGCCGCTTGCACGCGATCTTGCCCAGTGGCAGAAGAAGACACGCCTCAAGCCTGAGGATCTTGAACAGGAAATCCGTGTGGATATGCGCACCGATGCCGGCCTGCTGAAGTCCACGCTCCTTCATCGATTGAACCTGATTCAAGTGCCCTGGGGCAGGCTGGCGGAAGCAGAAGCCGGCCGCGGAACGTTTCGCGAAGTATGGATACTTCGCTGGGTTCCGGAACTCTCCGTTTCGCTGGCGGAGGCACTCATTCATGGCGTCACCATTGAACAGGCCGCAGGCAACCGGACGCTTGAACGCGCGAAGGCCTCGAACTCAGTAACCGAATTGGCGGAGTTGATCCGAGCCGCTCTGATTGCCGACCTTCCCGAATCTGCCACCCATTGCATCCAGCGGCTGCAGGAGGCGGCGATCCACGCCAGCGATATAACGGATCTGATGTCTGCCATAGCTCCTCTGGTCAGAGTGCTTCGTTATGGCACCGCGCGCAAAATGCCTGAAGAGGCATTGCGTGCGCTGGTCATCGCCATGAGTGTTGAAGTGAACTCCGGCGTCCGGGTCGGTTCGCACAGCCTCGACCAGGAAGCCGCCACTGCCCGCGTGCAAGCCATGCGCGCTTACGATGAAGCTCTTGGAATATTCGCAGATGAGTCGCTCTCAGAGAACTGGCGACGCCAGCTTGGTCTTATGGTCGATGATGATCAGGTTGCTGCTTCTGTAGCTGGGCTCAGTTTGAGGCGTCTGCATGATCTGCTCGTTTGGGATCTGCCCGCCGTTGCCGCCGCCTTCTCGCTCCACACCAGCGGCCAGGAATTGCAACCTGCCGGCGCATTCCTTGAGAGTTTCCTCAGCGGCGGCTCGGAGATCATCATCCAGGACCAGCCTCTTCTGCAACTGATCGATGCATGGCTTTGCGAACTCGACGAGCAGGACTTTGTTGAGGCGTTACCCTTGCTGCGACGCAGCTTTGCCGGGTTCGATGGAGTGGCGCGCCGAAGGTTGATGGAAAACATCGATATGGGTCCGATGATGGACTCCGGCGTCAAGCCAATGCCCGATGTGGAACACGATGGCGCATTCGCAACAGCGCTCCCGCTTCTCTATCAGATTCTCGGAATCGGAGGCCAGCCATAACTAGCCCAGCCACCACTCGCCCTCTCCTGACCCGAAACGAGCGCATGCGCCGTTGGCAACTCGCATTGGGCGGCGACGATCAATCCTGCTTGAGCGAACGCGATCAGCGGCTGAGCCTCGCTCTGTCGGCTCTCTATAACGCGCCGCCCCAGGGCAAAGGGCGCGGCGGCCTCGGCGCGTCGTCGCCCCGTGTGGCGCGTTGGCTTGGTGATATTCGCGAATTCTTCCCGACACCGGTGGTCCAAATCATTCAGCGAGATGCGTTCGAGCGATTGAATATGAAGTCGCTCATGCTTGAGCCGGAGTTTCTTTCCACGCTGGAAGCGGATGTGCACCTGGTGGCCGATCTCATTTCTCTGCGATCCGCCATCCCCGAGAAGACAAAAGATACGGCGCGACAGGTCGTCCGCAAAGTGGTTCAGGCTCTCATGGCGCGACTTGAGTTGAAGACTATTGAACTCGTGCGCGGCGCTCTTAATCGCTCGCAGCGCACCCGCCGTCCGCGATCCGCTGACATTGACTGGGGCCGTACCATCGGGGCCAATCTGCGCCACTATCAGGCCGAGCACAAAAGCATTGTGCCGGAAACCCTGATCGGCCGTTCGCGCAAATCCAAAACGCAGGCCAATCTCGACCACGTCGTTCTCTGCATCGACCAGTCCGGTTCAATGGCGTCCTCGGTTGTCTATGCGTCAATCTTTGCGGCGGTGCTGGCGTCGATTCCGGGGATAGGAACGAAGCTCATATGTTTCGACACAGCCATCCTCGATCTCACCGACCAGCTCAGCGATCCCGTCGAAGTTTTATTCGGCGTTCAACTCGGCGGAGGCACGGATATCAACGCGGCACTCGCCTATTGCGAGCAGAAGATTGAGCAGCCTTCAAAGACTCATCTCGTATTGATTACTGACCTGTACGAAGGCGGCGATGCGCAATCCATGCTGGCCCGCGTCGCGGCCTTGAAGCAGAGCGGCGTCAACGTGATTGTTCTGCTTGCGCTTTCTGACGATGGCCACCCCGGCTACAACTCCGATCACGCGGAAAAAATCGCAACCATGGGTTGCCCTGTTTTCGCCTGCACACCGGACCAGTTTCCGGACCTGATGGCTACAGCCCTTATGCGACAGGATATTCAACAATGGGCCGCGGCACAGGATATAGCGCTTGTTCGCGGAGGCTGATCAGCCCCAGGAACATCGTGGATATCGATGCGCCTGCATGGGAGATGAAGGGATGCACCAGACTCGCTAATCGCCAGACGCCGGTGTTTCACCCCTGCGCTTTGGGCGGCGACACAAGAATGGGCAGCAACACCGACACCGCCATAATGATCGCAATCACATGCAGTCCACTCGCAAACGACCCGCTCACCTGGCGAAGGTGAGCAATCAGCAGGGGGCCGAATGCGCTCGCCGAGCCCCAAGCCGTCAACATCAGCCCATAGATGGGACCGACATTCTTCGAGCCAAAGTAGTCGGCCGCAAAGGCCGGCATGGTGCCGAATCCGCCGCCGTAGCACATCAGAATGATGAACGATACAGTTGTCAGAATCGCGACCGAAGCAATCCCCGGCAACATCCAGAACAGCCCTACCTGCACCAGGAACATCACAACAAATGTCCATCGCCGCGTGATCGCATCGGAAGTCCACGCCCAGAAGATGCGGCCCACCCCATTGCCGATGCTGACGATGCCGACCATGCCCGCCGCGACACTCGCGCTGACCTTGGCGATCTCCTGGAACATCGGCGATTCCTGAGAAATGAGCGATATGCCCGCAGATACATTCAGAAACAGTAGCGCCCACAGCGCCCACCATTGCCATGTCTTCAGCGCCTCGCCCAGCGTGTAATCTTTTGCCGCGCGTTGCGCCTTCTGAGTCGTACTAGGAGCCCAGCCTTCCGGCTTCCAACCATCCGGCGGGTTCTTCATCAACGCACCCGTGGCCATGGTCACAAGCAAATAGGCAACACCCAGGTAAGCGAACGTCTGCAGCACACCCACACTTTGAATCAGCCGCGTCGCAACCGGTGCCGTCACCAGTGCGCCCGCGCCAAAGCCTCCCACGGCAATCCCTGTAATCAGGCCGCGCTTATCAGGAAACCATTTCACCAACACCGCGACCGGAACAATGTAACCGAACCCCAGGCCAATGCCGCCAATCAACCCATAACTGAGATAAAGCCACCACAGCTTGTCTGCTGAAAAGCTAGCCAGAAATACGCCCAGGCCGTAGAGAAACCCGCCGGTCAGCGCCACTACCCGCGGCCCCTTCTTGTTCAGCCACAGTCCGCCGAAAAACGCAGAAACACCCAGCACAAAAATGCAAATGGTAAAAGTGAGAGTGACGTCAGAGATCGACCAGTGAAACTGCTTTGAAAGTGGTGTGCGAAACACGCTCCACGCATACACCGCGCCCAGCGCCATCTGCATCAGAAAGCCCGCCGCTGCAAGTCCCCAGCGATTCGTCGTTCCCATGTCTTGCCTCCAAGGCTGTTTCGTTCAGTGATTCAGGTCTTATTCGCAACTGCCACGCAATTTAATCTGGTTCCCCAATGTCTCAAGAAAGCGATTGATCAGCGCCATGCTCCTGCGCAGCTCCTTGTGACGAAATTGGCTGAGCAGCGCGAAGAGTCCCGGCGGCTCAATGATGGGCTTCTGGTAACATCCCAGCGTTTCCGTGGTCGCAACAGCAAAGCATTGCAGCACATCGGGGTTGATAGACCCCAGCATCTTCCCAAGGATCAGAGCGTTACGCATCGCCCGCACCGATTCATCTGACTTGGCTGCATCCACTGCGGTCTCTATCAACTTGTCGCTCGCAGACACCGCGCCCCGCAGCAGTTGCAACACGCCATGATCATGTAACTCCTGCAATAACTCCCATGAGTCCAGCAGCGCTTCCGCATGTTCAATGGGCGCTTCGTCAAGCCGCTTGCGCAATTCCACGCGCGGGTCGCGCGCCGGTAACTCGAGAGAGATCGGTCGGGCCATCGTTCATCCTCCTTGCCGAAATGTTTCTAACGCGTCTTGATCTGCACCAGCCCATTGCCCGGCTGATGATAGTCCTCGCGCTTCCACTTGCGCTCCACTTCCACGCCCGTCTGGGGCGTTGGATGTCCCCATCGCGAGTTAGTGCGCGGCAGTGGGTTCTCCCCAACATCGCCAAGCACTTTCAATTGCACAGATGTTTCCTTGTAAGCCGGCGTATGCGTCACCTTGTCGGTATAACTGCTTGTAAGTCGGTTCACCGGTTCTTCCACTGAGTTCATGGGCATGTATAACTCTTTTCCGGTAACTCGCGTTGTAATCAACGCCTGTGCGCGCACCTTCCCATACCGCGACGTAAGCTGCACCCAGCTTCCCGTTTTGATACCGCGCTCGTTGGCCAACTCCGGCGACACCTCAATAAATGTGCACGGTGTCTTTTCGCGAATCCCCTCCGTGCGATACGTCATGTTGCCTTCATGGAAATGCTCAAGCAGGCGTCCATTATTCAAATGCAAATCGTATTCGGCATCCTGCAAATTCGATGGCTCGTACCATGTCAGCGGATAGAAATTCGCCTTACCGTCAGGGAACTTGAACTGCTTCGTATAGAGCAACGGCTGATCGCTGCCATCTTCGGCCACCGGCCACTGCAGCGTTTTGTAGCCCTCCAGCCGCTCATACGTAACGCCCGCCACAATAGGTGTCAGCGGTGCAATCTCTTCGTAGATCTGCGAAGGATGCTCGTACTTCCATCCGGCGCCCAGGCGGTTGGCGATGTCCTGAATAATCTCCCAGTCAGGCCGGCTCTCACCCAACGGCTCCATCGCTCGATAGAGCCGTTGAATGCGCCTTTCCGTGCTCGTGAATGTCCCTTCCTTTTCCAGGCTTGGACACCCGGGCAGAATCACGTCAGCAAAGCGGCAAGTCTCCGTAAAGAAAATTTCCTGCATCACAAAGAAGTCGAGTTTCGACAACGCATCGCCGACATAATTCGCGTTCGAGTCCACCATGCTCATCTCTTCGCCGAACACGTACATCGACTTAAGGCGTCCATCCTGGATGGCGTCGATCATCAAGTGGTTATCGAGTCCCGGTTTCGGTGGCAGCGTCACCTTCCACGCCTTCTCAAACTTGGCGCGAATCTCAGCGTCATCCACCTTCTGATAGCCAGGAAAGAAATTCGGCATCGCTCCATGATCGCTGGCTCCCTGCACATTGTTATGCCCGCGCAAAGGATAAGCGCCCGTTCCCGGCCGCATGTAGTTTCCAGTCGCCAGCAGCAGGTTCGAGATAGCCGTCGATGTATCGGAACCCATTATGTGCTGCGTCACGCCCATAGCCCAAAGCACGCAAACGCCATCGGCTTCCGCGATCATGTGCGCGACCGTCTTGATGGTTTCAATCGGCAGACCGCACCGCTCGCTCGCCATTTCAAGGGTGAAGGGCTCCAGGCTTTTTTCGTATTCGTCCGCCTTGTTCACCCACTTATCAATGAATGCCTTATTCACCAATCCTTTTTCGAAGAGATAACGCGTCACCGCCGAAAGCCAGATCAGATCCGTTCCAGGCTTGGGATGCAGAAACACGTCCGCGCGCTGTGCCATCTCATTCTCGCGCAGGTCACTTACAATCAGCTTCTGCCCACGCAACTTGTGGCTGCGCTTCACGCGTGTAGCCAGCACCGGATGACTCTCCGCCGTGTTGCTGCCGATGATCACCACCAGCCCCGCCTGCTCAATGTCGGAGATGGAACCGGAGTCCCCGCCATACCCAACCGTTCTCCATAGTCCCGTAGTCGCAGGTGCCTGGCAGTAACGCGAGCAGTTATCCATGTTATTGGTGCCGATAACTGCCCGAGCGAGCTTCTGCATAAGGTAGCTCTCTTCGTTCGTGCACTTCGACGAAGAAATAAAAGCCAGCGCATCCGGCCCATTCGCTGCCTTGATCTCCGCAAACCGGCGCGCCACCAGGCCCAACGCCTCATCCCACGTGGCTTCGCGAAACTTATCACCCTCGCGAATCAGCGGCGTGGTCAGCCGGTCGGCGCTATTCACATAGTCCCATCCAAACTTGCCTTTGATACAAGTCGAAACGCCATTCGCCGGACCATGCGCCGGTTCTACTTTCAAAATATGCCGATCCTTGGTCCAGATATCAAAGCTGCATCCCACGCCGCAATAAGTGCACACAGTCTTAGTTATCTTTGTGTGCGACTCGCGCATGTCGGCTTCCATCTCGGAAAGCTTCAAAATAGGACCGTACCCAAGTTCCGGTTCAATCCCCTTGACCACGTCGATCATGCCGTTCAGCGCGGGCTTCGGCAGCGAGGTAAAATACCCAGCTTCGCCGAGCATCGACTTCTCCATCAGCGCATTGCACGGGCAAACCGTTACGCAGTGGCCGCATGAAACACAACTCGATTCGCCAATCGGCGCGCCGCCATCCCACAGCACTCTTGGATGTTTGTCCTCCCAACGAATGCTCAGCGTCTCATTCACCTGCAGATTCTGGCAGGCCTCCACGCACCGTCCGCAAAGAATGCACTGGTCCGGGTCGTACCGATAGAAAGGATTAGACATGTCCGCTTCATACGGCTTTGGCTTGTAAGGAATCTCCTGGTGCTCCACCTTCAATAACTTCGTGGTGTTATGCACCGTGCAGTTACCGTTGTTGTTATCGCATACCGTGCAATAAAGCAGGTGATTCCCGAGAATGCGGTCGAAAGCCTCGCGCTGCGCCGCCTGCGCCCGCGCCGACTCGGTCACCACTGTCATGCCCTCCTCCGCCGCCGTCCCGCAAGCCCTCACCAGCTTGCCGTCCACCTCAACCATGCAGGTGTCGCAAGTCTGAATCGGCCCCAGCTGCGGGTGATAACAAACCTGCGGAATTTCCACGCCGCTGCGGTTGATCGCGTCAATCAGGCGCTCGCCGGGTTTCGCCGCCTGGGCTTTGCCATTGATTGTGAATGACATGGGGAATCGAACCTCGCTAACTCATCGGGATAATATCCTGAAGTCGCCGACTCGTAAACTGCTTTCATTGGATTCAATGGATGCCTGTGTGAATCCTCTGTTAAAAAGCGGGGTCAGCAGAGAAACCGTCTCTTCCCACACCCGGAATCAGGTGCTGGAGCCGCTCGGCCCCGGTGCAGCCACGCAGCGAAATTCTCCTGAATAAACCACAAACCGCCGCCCGCGCAAAAAACCAACCAGCGTCAATCCCAACTCCCGCGCCAGCTTCACCGCAAGGCTCGACGGCGCGGAAACCGATGCCAGAATCGGAATCCCAGCCGCCAGCGCCTTCTGCACAATTTCGAATCCGCCCCGCCCGCTCACCAGCATCACATGCTGCGAGAGCGGCAACTTCCTCTCAAGCAGTGCCCATCCGGCAATCTTGTCCACCGCATTGTGGCGGCCAATGTCCTCGCGTAGCGCAATCAGTCGGCCCTCTCCGTCAAACAGCGCCGCGGCGTGCAGCCCGCCCGTCCGGCTGAACACTTCCTGCTCTGCCCGAAGCGCCTCAGGCAACCGGCACAGTATTTCAGGATCGACGCGGAAGCCTGTGTCCGGCTGCCGCAGGCCGCGCACGCGTATCGCTTCAATCGAAGCCTTTCCGCAAATCCCGCAACTCGAAGCCGCATAGAAATTGCGCTGCAATTCTTCAGGATCAAACTCCGAATCCTTCAGTTCGACTTCCACTACGTTACTTCTCAAACCATTGTCCGGCGCCTTGGCGCGAAGGCCGGCAATCTGGTCAAGGGACTCAATAATCCCTTCGGTCAGCAGAAATCCCGCGGCCAGCTCCAAATCATTCCCCGGCGTCCGCATCGTGACCGTCAACGGCACGCCGCCCACCCGAATCTCAAGTGGCTCTTCGGCCGCCAGTGAGTCTTGCACCTTGCGTGCACGCCCGTTTTCCCATTCCGTAACCTGCGTCAGCTCAACACTTCGCTCTGGTGCGCGCATCCCGGTTCCATCCTGCCTTACTTTTCGACGTTCAATGACTTAAGGAAGTCTGTCAAGCCATACCTTTGCGGTCTTTCAAAATCGAGCGCCGCCGCGGCCGCCGCGCACTACCCCCTCCCTATTCTTGATAGCATCTGACAGTAGATGCGCTGACCATTGAATCGGCACAGTGCAGTTGCAAAGGAAAGACAGATGAAGCTGCGAATCAAGGGGAACTCGATGCGCCTCCGTGTTTCGCCATCGGAGATGAAACGATTGCTGAGTGACGGACGAATCGAAGAGATCATTCGCTTTGGATCCGAGCCGGATGCAAAGCTCACCTATGCTCTGGAACAGGCCGCGTCCAAAGAGGAAATCACCGTGAGCTATCGGCCCCATGAAGTTGTAGTCGTCCTCTCGACTGAGAACGCGCGTAGTTGGGCTGAAGGCGAGCAGGTAGGCATCTACGGCACCATCGATGTCGGCTCCGGCGACCAACTCTCAGTTGTGGTTGAGAAGGACTTCGCCTGCCTCGACAGGAATGAAGGCAACGAAGACACCTTTGCAAATCCAAAGAGCGCCCAGCTCTGCTGACCAATTCGCCAACAACTCGCCGGCCGTTTCTTACGACGATTACCCGCCACTCTGCACGACGTCTACTCTCCCCTGCACGCTGGTGAATCTTCGCCAATTGACAGTCCCATGCCCCGTTCCTATAATCCGCCCTTGCGCGGTTTCAGTGGCGCATTTTCTCTTCAGCCCTGAAGCTTCATTCGTCACCGGCCAGTGCTACAACGTGAGCGGCGGCCGCGCCACATACTAGAAGAACTTGCTTTGCAAGGAGGCACGACCGTGTTCCAGCCGGAAACCTACGCAATTACGCTCTGTTTCATGATTCTCAGCATGCTCTGCTGGGGTTCCTGGGCGAACACGGTCAAGCTCTGTCCCGGCTTTCGCTTCCAGCTTTTTTACTGGGACTACGTCGGCGGCCTGCTGCTCGGCTCCATCCTCTTCGGCCTCACCCTCGGCTCGCTGGGCACGACCGGCCGTCCGTTCTTCGCCGACCTTCAGCACGCCGATTCAACCCACATCCTCCTCGCCTTCACCGGCGGCGTCATCTTCAACGTCGCCAACCTGCTGCTCGTCGCCGCCATTGAAATCGCAGGCCTCGCCGTAGCCTTCCCCGTCGGCATAG
>Ga0302278_10001652_pt1 | contig 27185 bp, 21 predicted proteins | sample III_Bog_N3_2_FD_194543 | JGI IMG/M metagenome (GOLD analysis project Ga0302278, IMG submission 194543) | Peat permafrost microbial communities from Stordalen Mire near Abisko, Sweden - III_Bog_N3_2 | ecosystem: Environmental > Terrestrial > Soil > Wetlands > Peat | place: Sweden: Abisko... | reverse complement strand
TCCGCCCGCGCCGTGCACCCCGAAGGCGTCGAGCGAGTCGTCGTAACCAAACAGGCTCTTCACCTTGAACACCATGAATGAGCAGAAGAAACCGGCAGCCAGGCCAATGACCAGCGCCGACATGGGCTGCACGAATCCCGAGGCCGGCGTGATAGTCACCAGGCCGGCCACTGCTCCTGAAATCGCGCCCAGTGCCGTTGGCTTGCCGTTGTGTTGCCACTCAAAGATGGTCCAGCCCAGCGCCGCGGTTGCCGTTGCAAAGTGGGTATTGATAAAGGCGCTCGTGGCCAGCGGCGTTGCGCCCAGCGCACTGCCTGCGTTGAATCCGAACCAGCCCACCCACAACAGGCAAGCGCCTATAAAACTCAACACCAGCGAGTGCGGAGCCATCTTGGTAGTCGGGTAGCCCAGTCGCTTGCCCAGGTAGAGCGCCGTAATGAGCGCCGAGACGCCCGAAGTAATATGCACCACCGTACCGCCTGCGAAATCGAGCGACGGTATCTTGCCCCCATTCGCGTTGAGCAGGCCGCCTACGCCCCACACCATGTGCGCCATTGGGCTGTAGACGACGATCGACCACAGCGAAAGAAAGACCGCCATAGCGCTGAATTTCATGCGTTCGGCAAAGGCGCCGCAGATGAGCGCCGGCGTGATGATGGCGAACATGAGTTGGTAGATCATGTAGGTCTGCTCAGGAATGGTCTGCACGTAGAAATTCTGCGGGTCCACGACATTCGACACGCCCCTGAGGAACAGGTGTTCGAAGCCGCCGATAAACATGTTGCCGTGCCCGAAAGCCAGCGAGTAGCCGCAGATGGCCCAGATGATGGTGACCAGGCACATCATGGCGAAGCTCTGCATCATGGTGCCCAGAATGTTTTTTCTGCGCACCAGGCCGCCGTAGAAAAGAGCCAGGCCGGGGCCGGTCATCAGAAGTACCAGCGCGGCACTGGTCAGCATCCACGCATTGTCGCCCGCGGACTGCGCGTTTTGAACCGCCTGCTGAAGTGCGGCAATCTGCGCCTGGGTTGCGGGCGCTGTAGCTGGAGTAGTTTGGGCGGCCAGTGGAAGAGAGAAAGAAATCAGTGCAGACAGGAGCAGGAAATACGTGCACAATCGGGACATTATTTTTTCGCTCCGAAATGATGGCGTCCGCGCGAGCGCGGCTTGGATGAAATTCAAGTACGGTTTCGAACGGCCTGATTCCAGTTAACTTCTTCGCCGCGCGGCTTTCTCAACGGCCACAAGAATCCGACAGGAGCCGTGGATCCGCCCCTCCAGAAAAGCAAAATGCGAGTGCGCTTTATGACATTTTCATTGCCAGCCAGCCAGAACGCAAGTTTCAGCGGCAATCTTCATTGCTTTCTTATGACTTTGTTGGCAAAGAGGCGCGGAATCAAGTTGACTTGCGCGCAGTGACGTTCCCAAGCCGGCCTGCTGTCTGGCTGAGTCGCCGCCTGCGTTATATTGGATACATGGCCCCCACGTTGGAGCGCGATCGTTATCTCTTCGGCAACCTGGAGAGCAGCGGCAAAAACCGCGCCAAACTGCAGGAAGTGAGCTACGGCTACGAGCAGCCCGAGGGAGTATTCCTCACCACGCTCGACTTCGCGGTCAACTGGATAAGAAAAAGCTCGCTTTGGCCCATGACCTTCGGCCTGGCCTGTTGCGCCATCGAAATGATGTCGATGGGCGCTTCCCGCTTCGACATTGCCCGCTTCGGAGCCGAGGTCTTCCGCCCTTCGCCGCGCCAGTCGGACCTCATCATCATCGCCGGCCGCGTTTCGCAGAAGATGGCCCCGGTCATCCGCCGGCTCTACGACCAAATGCCCGAACCCAAATGGGTTATCTCAATGGGAGCCTGCGCAACATCAGGCGGCGTGTTCAACAATTACGCGCTGCTCCAGGGTGTCAATCAGGTCATTCCGGTCGATGTGTACGTTCCCGGATGCCCGCCACGGCCTGAGCAGCTTATCTACGCCATTACCCTTCTGCAGGAAAAAATTCTGCGCGAACCCCGCAGCCTGCTCAAAACCCTCAACGTCGAATAAGCTCTCCGAGTTCGCCCGTTCGAGCACACTCGCAGCGCCTGACTGCCGGGTGACCGCTTATTCTGTCTGCAGGGGCTGCGGAGAAATTCACCAAGCAAAACAATTTCGCAACAGTCGAAGCAGCAGGGGCTAAAGCCCTCACTCATTTTGGGCGTTTTATCGGCACGACTGAAGTCGTGCCCTTGTTACAAAACCGTTTCGAGTGAAATTTTTCCGCAGTCTATGAAGGCCCCACGGCGTGAGCAGCCTCATGCCGATGACCCCTTCCCCAATCAAATAAAAGGAGGGATTGTGCCCAATCCCCAAAAGCCCGGCCTGTCAGACAATTCAATTGGCGCAATCGCCTATCTTACCCCCGGTCCCGCGTTCTTCTTTCTGGCCATTAGGCGCTATAACAAGAGGCCTTATGTCCGATTCCACTCCTGGCAGTCCATCGTATTCAACGCTTTTGTATTTCTCTTCTGGCTTGCGATGAAGCTATTCCTGCCGTTTGCCAAGTTCCTCGGGCCCCGTGTCCTGCTGGGCCTTTGGTGTCTTTTCTTTCTGGTCGTTTTTCTCTTATGGCTGTGGTGCGTAGTCGGCGCGTTGAATGGCAAGCGCTACATGCTGCCGATCATAGGCGCCTGGGCCGACGAACAGGCCTACCGGTAGCGGGGGCGCAGCCGTCGGATCAAAGCGTGCGGGATGTGAGTGACACTCGGCTTGGACGCAGGAGAGCAGATTGAAGGGAATGCGGTTGCCCTCAGTTCGACGAAGTTGCTTTTTGGTTCTTTGACTGCAACTCGTTTACTACCTGCCTTACATTGGGAACCGAAGTCGCGATCTGTTCGGCCTGCGCACGCGCTGAATTCGAGCTGACGTCACCCGTTAAAGTGACGACGCCATTCTTGACGCCATACTTTACGTTTTTATGCAGACCGTACTGGATGAGCACCGCATCCAGATTCTTCTCGATGCCTGAATCGAGATCAGCGTTCATTGCCTTCGCGGCACTTGCGTCGCCTGCGGGGATGACGGCGATTTGGTCCGCAACCACCTGCCCCGCCGCGATCGCTTTCGCAATCCCCTCGGCCTGTGCTCTGTCCGCGTCTGCTGCTACATGTCCGCCAAGCGTCACTACGCCCTTGTCTCGATCCTGACTTACTGAAACGTCTTTGAGGCCGGCTTGATCGAGCGATTTGCGGAGGCTGCTGGAAACATCGGGCGACTGCGTATCGGTCCTTTGGCAGCCGAGCAGTACGCCGGCTATCGTCAGCGCGAAGAAACCTATCCAGAACACTTTGAGCGATTTCATAACTTTCCTCTTTATCAACTAATGGAATTACCGAAGTGATCTATCCGGATCACGTTTCGGCGAGCCCTTCGGGCGCACACGAGTCAGTGACTCACGCCGATCTTCAACGTGCAGATGATTGTCTATTTGTCTACGACTTTCTCAATCTGACCAATCTTTTTTTGCACTTTTCCAGCCGTCTTTTCATCGTGGCCTTCAGCTTCGAGATTCGCATTGCCTGTCACTTTGCCTGTTGTGGCCTTGATGGCGCCCTTCACTTCATGAGCCGTTCCCTTAACTTCGTCCTTGGTTCCGTTTTTCATTTGGTTCACCCTCGCTTGAATTGACTGGTTTGGGCCAGCATTTCTGTTGCGAACCCCAGGGCGGCTGGCAGTTTACCCAACGGTTTCAGAGCACGAACTCACTGAAGTGAAGATAGGAACAGCCTGAGCATTGCGTCTGGCCAATATCGCTCATGTTGGCCTTTGATGCCTCAGCACCCGAATCTGTCGTCTGATTGCTTACGCATGAACGTTGAAGGCCACAGAGCAGAGAAGGTCGGCCTGGCTTGCTTCGTCTTGCATCACTCAGTATTGGAAATTGAGTGGGCGCTGAAGCTAAGTGTTCACTATTGAGCATCTCTCGCACCGCAGACCATGCCAATCTGGGTTCAGTTGATCGCTGAGACGGGGGCATTGGCCCGCTCGATGGGATGGTAACTGGGATGGAATCTTACCGGTGCAAGATGGCTGCAATTGAGATCGACGATCCTCGCGGCAAAGGCCTGCTCACGGGCGTGGCGATTGATGTAGATGATCCGCGCTGCAGGAATCTGAAAGCCAACGGGACGATTGGGTTAGAAGAGAGCTGGAGCAATCGCGTTGGCATTGCGATGGAAGACCCTCGCTGCCAAAACCTTGGCAACTGGTGACGAGGACTTCGAATGGGTCCAGGTAAGCCTGCGGCCCCCGAGAATAACTCGTCAGAGTTCACACACAACGCCCGATTCAATCGGTTCCAGAAACCGGGAATCGCATTCCGAATTGAAGGAGAACGAAAATGATCATAGTAATCATCATTGTGCTGGTGCTCTTGTTTGGTGGGGGCGGCGGATACTATGGCTACAACCGCTGGGGCGCAGGCGGAGGAGCCGGCATAGGCCTCGGCACCATATTGCTTATCTTGCTGGTGTGCTATCTGCTCGGGCTATTCAGATAGAGCTTGTTGGCAGACTTGCCTCGGGCGGAATGGCTGCGATGCTGTCTTCGTGAGGCCGTCAGCGAAGTTCTGTCGATACGGTCCCCAAATCGGGAACTAATCGCTCCTTATCCTGATCCCGGGCCATTACCCTCATAAGTTCCATGGGGCACGCCGCGCCAAGCGAGACTCTGATTGAATCCTTTGTATACTTGAAGGAATGAACCTTGGAGCGTTTTTCCCCGCATGAGCATTGCTCGCAAGTGCGATCTTTCCTGCCGTTTTCTGCAAAGACTTGCACTCACTACAGTTCTGTTTTTCGCAGCTTTAGCGGCTCCGCTGTTGCAGGCGCAGTCTGCCTGGAAGGTTGTTGGTCCTGACGGGGGCGATGCGCGGGCATTTGCCTCCGATCCGGCGAACCCCGGCCACCTTTACCTGGGCACCACAAACAGCTGGCTTTACGAGTCGCAGGATGCAGGCGCGACTTGGCGCCGGCTGGCCAAGCTGGACCCCGCCGACGGTTACGTTCTCGACAGCATCGTGGTCGACGCCTCAAACCCCTCAAATCTTTTCGTGGGCGCATGGAAAGACAGCTCCGGCGGCGGCCTGTGGATGAGCCACGACTCCGGCCACAAATGGACTGAAGTTTCAAGCCTGAAGGGACAGCCGGTCCACGCTCTCATCCAGGCCCCTTCCGATGCCCACACGCTCTTTGCCGGCACCCTTGAGGGCGTTTATCGCACCAGCGACAGCGGCGGAACATGGAACCGCATCAGCCCCGAAGGCAGCAAAGAGATCCACGAAATAGAGTCGCTGGCAGTCGATCCGCGCAACCCTGACATTCTCTACGCCGGCACCTGGCACCTGCCGTGGAAGACCAGCGACGGCGGCAAGAACTGGAGCAATATCAAGAAGGGCGTGATTGTCGATTCCGATGTTTTTTCGATCATTGTCGATCCTGATAAGCCGCGTGTGATTTATTTGAGCGCGTGCAGCGGAATCTACAAGAGCGACAGCGGCGGCGATCTCTTCCGCAAGATTCAGGGCATTCCAACCGAGGCGCGCCGGACTCGCGTTTTAATGCAGGATCCGGAGAACCGCACGACCGTCTACGCCGGAACCACCGAGGGGCTCTACAAAACTCTGGATGCGGGCAAGACTTTTCGTCGCATGACCGGGCCTGAAGTGGTGGTAAACGACGTATTCGTCGATCCCCACGATTCAAATCACATACTGCTCGCAACCGACCGCGGCGGCGTGCTGGCAAGTACCGACGGCGGCGAAAACTTTACCCCGTCGAACCAAGGCATCTCAGAACGCAAGGTGGCCGCGCTGCTGGTCGACCGCAACGACCCCTCGCATCTTTACGCGGGAGTGGTGAACGACAAGACATTCGGCGGCGTCTTTCAATCCACCAACGGCGGCGCAAGCTGGCAGCAACTGGGAGCCGGACTTGAAGGCCGCGACGTCTTTGCCCTGGCTGAGACCAAAGACGGCACGGTGGTGGCCGGAACCAATAACGGCATCTTCATTCTCGACCCTCCTGCGGCGGCCGATGCGGGTAATGGGGCAGCCGCATCGGGTTCGGGAGGCGCGCCGGGACCGGCAGCAGCAGCACTCAACTGGGAGCCGCGCAATACGATCGCCAACACCATTGTGAAGACCCTCACTCAGACGCATTACCACACCAAGGTCAACGTCGAAAAAGAGGTGAACGCCCCCAGGATTGAGATGAGCGGCCGCGTGAATGCCCTGGATGTTTCGGGCGACACCTGGGCCGCGGCCACTGACATCGGCGTTTTGACCAGCCGCGACCAGGGCAGCGCCTGGCAGGGCGGTCCGGTAATGGGCGGTGCAGAATACCGCAGCATCACGGTGCATGGCGACACGATTGTGGCAGCCCGCACTGCAGGCGCGGCCGTCTCCACCGACGGCGGACAGACCTGGCGCCCGCTGGGCGTTCCCACCATGCTGACGCAGATTCACCGCGCCGTGTTTTCTCCCGACGGAACGCTTTGGCTGGCCGCGCGCGAGGGCGTCTACTATACCAACGACCTTGGCAAGTCCTGGCTCTGGTTTCAGCGGTTGCCCTTCCGCAACGTGGACGATCTCAGCTACGATCCGGAATTGAAACGGATACTGGCAAGCTCAGAAACCAGCGACCAGGTGTATGCCATTGACGCCAAGTCAATGAACTGGTTGTGGTGGAAGGCGGGCTACCAGATCACGCTGATTCGCAACTCAGGCAATCACCTGGTGGCGGCATCGCTGAACGACGGGGTGCTGACCGGCCCCGAAACCACCGGCTCCGAGGGCAGCGGCAAGTAAAACGCTTCGCACTTCCGGTATCATTGATGTATGCAGACCACGGCAGCCAACGGGCACACCAGCAGTCCTTTCAGGACATATGACTCTCGGCTCGAACCCATTGCAGCCAGGGTGCTGGCAGGCGAGCGCCTGAGCACTGAAGACGGCCTGGCCCTCTACGGCTCAAACGATGTGCTGGCTGTGGGTTGGCTTGCCAACCACGTGCGCGAGCGCATGCACGGCGACCTGACCTACTTCAACGTCAATCGCCACATTAACCCGACCAACGTGTGCGTGGCGGCCTGCAAGCTGTGCGCCTTTGGCCGCAAAAAGGGCGACCCGGCCGGCTACACCATGGCCCTCGACGAGGCCTTTGAAACAGCCGCCTCGGGCTACTCTGAAGCGGTCACCGAGTTCCACATTGTCGGCGGCCTGCATCCCGACTTACCCCTTGAATTTTTCCTCGACCTGGTACACGGTCTCAAAGAGCGTTTCCCGAAGGTGCACATCAAGGCCTTCACCATGGTTGAGATCGCTTTCTTTGCACGACGCGCCAAGCTCACCATCCAGCAGACGCTTGAGAAACTGCGCGATGCCGGTGTCGACTCCATGCCCGGCGGCGGTGCTGAAATTTTCGCTCCGCGCGTACGCTCCATCATCTGCGACCACAAAATTGACGGCAGCGAGTGGCTTGAGACCGCACGGCTGGCGCACAAAATGGGCTTCCGGTCCAACGCCACGATGTTGTACGGCCACATTGAGAACGACGAAGACCGCGTGGACCACCTGATGAAGCTGCGCGAGTTGCAGGACGAGACCGGAGGATTCCAGACCTTCATCCCGCTGGCCTTCCACCCGGAGAACACGCCGCTCGATCACCTGCCTGTGACCACCGGCCTCACCGATATCCGCCAGGTCGCCGTTGGCCGCCTGATGCTCGATAATTTTGCGCACATCAAGGCCTACTGGCAGATGATGACGCCCAAGATCGCGCAGATTGCGCTGCGTTTTGGCGCCGATGATCTTGACGGCACAGTGATTGAAGAAAAAATCTACCACGACGCCGGGGCCACTACGCCGCAAGGCCTGACGCGCAAAGATCTCTGCCGCCTGATTACCGAAGCTGGCCGCGTACCAGTGGAGCGCGATACGCTCTACCATGCCGTGACGCGGACTGAAGACAGCTTTGTTGTTGCGGTGTAAGGGGTTAGCGCGCAGGGCACATTCCATGCTAAGCTAGACTTAGCTAAGGAGGCTGCCGATGCCCGGAACGACCCAAACTCCGCTCACCGTTAACATCTTCGAAGCAAAGACTCAGCTCTCCAAACTCATCGCAATGGTCGAAAGCGGCGAAGAAGTGGTCATTGCACGTGCCGGCAAGCCGGTAGTGCGGCTGACCAAACTCGATCCGCCCAAGAAGACGATCGTCTACGGGCTGTTAAAAGGGAAAATCCACGTTTCCGACGACTTCGACGCGCCCCTCCCCGATGAGATACTGGCCGGATTCGAAGACAGCCCAATCTTCCCGCCAGAAAGCTGACAATGCGCCTCTTGCTCGACACCCATATTCTGCTCTGGCTGATGCAAGATGACTCGAGGTTGAGTCAACGTGCTCATGGCATCATCGACAATTCCGCCGAAGTCTATGTTTCTGTGGCCAGTATTTGGGAGATCGCCATTAAGTGGCGCCTCGGAAAGATCGTCGAGAGCCCGGAAGAGGTGGATGCGGCTTTGGATAAAGCGGGCCTGATAGAATTGCCCGTCAGCAAGCGGCACGCAGTTTCGACGGCGAAGCTTCCGTTGCTCCACCGCGACCCATTCGACCGCCTATTGGTCGCACAGGCAATCTCGGAACACCTGCAGCTCCTGACCGCAGACTCGCAACTCGCCCCCTATTCCGGGATGGTCACGGTTATCTGAATTCGTTCGCTGCTATTTCGCTGCCACCGTTGCGTGCGCCTTCTCATTCCCGCTGAACTGGGTCCAAGGCCCGGCGATCATGTCGTGCAGAATTGGCTTCTGCCATGCGAATTCCGGGTGTGCCTTCAGGAACGGCTCCACAAGAAAATCTTCGCCGCAGGGATGGCCAGCGCGGCCGATGAAGCTCATCTTCGCCGCCAGCTCTGAGCTCGTCACCTTGCCCGTTACAGCGCCGCCCGGATCGTAGGGCGGATCGTCCCACACTTTTTCGCCGACAGGCGACGTATCCTCGTGCCCGCACAGGCTGCGCTTGCCCGCATCAGTCTTGCGCTCGTAGATGTCGTAATGGTCAGAGAGATAGGCCTCGGCCAGCGCCGTATCGAGCTTGCCGTAGTGCTCCTGCATAAACATCTCGGCCTCGAGATGGCGAGCGTTCATGGTGCTTTCAAGATTGGTTGGGTCAAAGCCCGGCGTGTCGTCGTGAATCACCTTGGGATCCCAGGTAAAATTCGACGAAACAAAATACCCATCCCTCTTCTTCTTAAGCGGAGTGTCGTGCAGGCCGAGCTCGAGGTAGCCGATCTCGCCGGTTTTGCGATCACCCACCAGCCACGAATTTGCATAACCGCCGTTGTCGCCCTTGCGCATAATCGCCGCGTACTCGTCGATCGACGTTGCATACTGCATCGCCTTGCGCGAGCGGTCGAATTCGGGAATGCCGTTCACGTCGAAACCCTTGGCCATAGGCAAAGTAGTTTCGGTAATCATCAGTCCCGCGGCGTTGATGCCAAAGTCGTCCTGACTAGTAATCACGCCCGGCAAGCCGTCCATGAGAATGTGCTGGCCCTTCGCCGGAACGATATCGAACACCATATCCCAGCGTTCGCCCTCGGCATAGGATGACCAATTGCTGTGCGCAATCACAATGCCGCCGTCTTTGGTGGCCGATCCAGTGGCGATAAACGCGCTGCATTTGCCCGGTGCAACCGCCGCGGGCGGGGCAGGCTTGTGTTCCTTTTTATCCAACGAGGGCAGGTAGTAGTCGGCGATTTCGAGATACGCATTCAGCGCAACAATGTCCCACAGGTCCGTCTTCGATCCCTCGGCATGTAGTCCCTCTGCTATGCCCTTCAGTTCTACCTGGTACTCTGGCTCGATATGCGGCCAGAAGACTGTCTTGCCGACGTTGCGAAACCAGCTCCACGAGCGATCGTCATTGTGCTTGCCCATCACTTGGTAGACGCTCACATTGTCTTCAATCTCGTGCGCCAGCAGATAACCATGCTGAAAGCCAACCTGCGCGGGCGAGCCTTCAAGATGCACGTAAGTCCACCCGCCTTCGTTGAATTTGTACGCGTTCCGCAGTCGCGTATCGGCGCTTGCATCGGCGTGCGCAGCGAGCTTGGCGGGCGTGGCGGCGATTGCGCTAGCAAACGCACTTACGACAACGAACAGAGCGGCAAAACGATTCATGATTACTCCTGAAAGAATCCTGTTTTTCAAGTTGCTGCGAATTCTTCGATTGACTTCGCGTGGAACCTTTACTGCCGCACCACTTCGCCGTTCTTCATCACAAAGCTAACGTGCTCGCACACGGTAATGTCGTCAAGCGGATTGCCAGGGACGGCGACAATATCCGCATAAAACCCGGGCTTCAGTTGCCCGATCTCGTCGCCCCAGCCAAGCAGCCGCGCGCCTTCAATCATATCGGCCTGCAGCACGGCCAGCGGCTTCATTCCGTACTTCACCATCAGCGTCATCTCGCGGGCCTGCGTACCGTGCGGGAACGGACCCACATCAGACCCCACCGCAAAAGGAATGCCCGCGGCAATCTGCTTCTTGAACTCGGCAATCTTGTAGTCGAGCATCGCAGACTCTGTGGCCGCCTGGTCTTGAGAATCACGGTGCGTGGCAAAGTACTCAAAGATCGCGAAGGTGGGCACCGCGGGAATGTGCTTCGCTTTCATGATGCGCATGGTCTCGTCGCTCAACTGCGTTGCGTGATCGATTGAGGCCACGCCCGCCCGCGCCGCATACAGCGTGCCCGGCTCGCCCATGGCGTGCACGCCTACCACTGTTCCCAACCGGCGCGCCTCTTCAACAGCCGCGGCAAGCTGTGCCTCAGTGTATTGGTAGGGCGTGTGCAGAACGCCGTCAATCATTTGGTCCGGCCCGGTCTCGTAAATCTTCACAAAACTCGAACCTTCTTTGTGCTGTTCTCGAATCACCTCGACAAGCTGCTCAGCCGAGTTGGCGTAGTCGGCATTTGAAAGCACATGCTGCGCGGGATTGAAGTGGTTGGCGTCTTCGTGCCCGCCGAGCAAGTCGATTGCGTTGCCGCTGATGCGCAGTCGTGGCCCGGGAATCAATCCCTGGTCGATGGCGTCGCGAATAGCCGAGTCAGCCGAGCCCGCGCCCTCGGTTCCCATATCACGCTCGGCGGTATAGCCGCCCATCAGGTCGGCCTTGGCGGCCTGCTCGGCCATAATGGTCCGCCACGGCGTCGACTCTTCAACCGTCTGCAGATCTTCGGCGCCGGGATGCAGAAACAGGTGCACATGCGCGTCAATCAGGCCGGGCAACAGCGTGGTGTCGCCGAGGTCGATCGTCTTCGCGCCTTGCGGATGGTCAACCAGTTTGCCCACCGCCTTAATACGCTCACCCTCAACCAGCACCTCGCCCGGCGAGACAATTTCTCCCGTAGCAACATTCAGCAGGCGCGCAGCGTGCAGCACGATGGGGGCGGGCGGTGTGTTCTGAGGCTGCGCCACCGCTACATTTGACCAAGCGAAAATCGCACAGCCGGCAAGTGATCCAATCCACAAGGATTCAAGGCTACAAGTCATAATCCGCATGAATACGAATATGACTCTTCAGGCTCGAATTGTCGATGCGAAAGTGCAGGCAGACAGCTACAAATCCGTCGCGATCAGTAAGCCCCAATCCCAGTCAGATGTTGGCCCAGAATCAGCGTATGAATATCGTGCGTGCCCTCGTAGGTCTTTACCGACTCCAGGTTCATCATGTGGCGCATGATCGGGTAGTCCTCGGTGATGCCGTTCGCGCCCAGAACGTCCCGCGCCATCCGCGCGCACTCGAGCGCCATCCACACGTTGTTCCGTTTGGCCATTGAGATGTGCTGGTGGCCTACTTTGCCTGCGTCCTTCAGCCTGCCCACGTGCAGCGAGAGCAACTGGCCTTTGGCAATTTCGTTCGCAATCCACACCAGCTTTTCTTGCACTAGCTGATGACCTGCGATCGGCATATCGTGAAACTGCTTTCTGATTTTTGCGTAGTTCAGCGCCGTGTCGTAACACGACATGGCTGCGCCAAGCGCGCCCCAGCTAATGCCGTACCGCGCCTGGTTCAGGCACATCAGCGGACTCTTCAATCCAGCCGCACCGGGCAGCATGTTGGTCTCGGGAATGCGCACATCCTGCAACGACAAGCCACTGGTGACCGATGCGCGCAGCGACCATTTGCCATGCACATCGAACGCCTTGAAGCCGGGCGTGCCCTTCTCGACAAGAAAGCCACGTATGGAATCGTTCCCTTCGCCGCCGCCCTCAAGCTTGGCCCACACTACGGCCACGTCGGCGATGGTGCCCGAGGTGATCCACATTTTTTCGCCGTTGAGGATGTAGCAGGAGCCATCGCGGCGCGCGCGCGTCGTCATGCCGCCGGGGTTCGACCCAAAGCCCGGCTCAGTGAGACCGAAGCAGCCCAGCTTTTGGCCGGTCGCGAGTGCGGGCAGCCAGGTACTCTTCTGCTCGTCGGATCCAAAAGTGTAAATGGGATACATGACGAGCGCCGACTGCACGCTGACAAAGCTGCGCAGACCGCTGTCGCCGCGTTCGAGCTCCTGCATCACCAGGCCGTACTCCACATTCGACATGCCGGCACAACCGTAGCCTTCGATAGTGGCGCCGAAAAAGCCCATTTCGCCCATCAGCGGCACAAGCTCACGCGGGAACCGGTCCTCGCGGAAACAGCTCTCGATGATTGGAATTACGTTGTCGTCGACAAAATCGCGCGTGGTGCGCCGGACGAGCAGCTCGTCCTCAGAGAAGCTTGCGTCAAGATTGAGAAAATCGAAGCCTTGAAATTTTGCAGCCATATCGTTCCTGCCTGCCGGCGGATAGCCGAACAAGAAAGGCTAGCAGATTTGAGCGGGGAGGGGATGTGCGGGGCAGTTTGTAGCGCCGGAGCGCCGCGCTACCCCATCACATACGGCGAGCGATAGGGCCGCGTCAGCAACGCCGATGCCTCGTCGTCGCCCACGATCACCTCATTCTTAACATCCCAGTTGATCTTGCGGCTCGTCAGCATCGAAATCAATCCGAGGTGCCCCGGCAGCGTGGAGTGGTGCGCCACCTGAACCGGCGTAATGGTCGGCTTGCGCGACTTGACACAATCGAGAAAATTGCGCCGGTGCTCGACCGACTCGTAGAGCCTCGTCTTGCGCAGCGCGTCAGGCACTGCATCCCACTTCACCCATTCCTGGTTTGAGGCGTCAAAGCCGCTGCGGTCCACCCACAGCCATCCATCGGTGCCAATCCATTTCGTTCCCATATTGATGGCGCCCGAACCTCCGGCGATGGTCATGCGCACGTCGTTCGCGTAGCCGGTCACTTCTTTTTTGTACAGGCATTCGACATGGTATTTGGTTGCCGTGTTCCACAGCGCGTTGGGGGCGGGGAACTCGCCGTGGCCCTCGATCTCCGACGGTCCGCTCAGATCGAAGCCGAGACCCCAGTGCGCGATGTCGCCGTGGTGGCCGATCCAGTCCATCAGTTGGCCGCCGCCGGTGTTGTAGTTCCAGCGCCAGTTCTTGTGCACGCGCGCCTGAATGTACGGCTCCATCTTCGACGGGCCAATCCAGCGATCATAATCAAGCTCAGGCGGAGGATCGCTGACCGCCAGGTCCCAGGCCGGGGTTCCCGGCACCACCAGCGTTGGATCGGTAATCTTGCCGGGCAGAGTTGCCAGCTTGGCCAGCAGCGCCGGTTCGGTGCCACCAAAATCGTGCTCGCCGCCGGGCAGTCCCACCTCAACGCGAATCACGTCGCCAATCAGCCCGTTGCGCACAATTTCAGCGGCCTTGTGGAACTCAGGCAGAGAGCGCTGCCACGAGCCCGTCTGCCAGATAATGTTGTTCTTCTCGACGGCGCGCACAATTCCCTGCTGCTCGCGCACCGTCCGAGCCAGCGGCTTTTCACCGTAGATATCTTTCTTGCGGTTTGCGGCCGCAGTGGCCACCAGCTCATGCCAGTGGTCGGGGACGGCGATCATAACGGCATCGATATCGTCGCGCGAAAGCATCTCCTGGTAGTCGTGGTAGGCGCGGCAATCCTGGTTGCCATAGTGGGTGTTGATGGTTCCTACGGCAGCCTGCAGGGCGTTCTTATCCAGGTCGCATGCGGCCACTATCTGGCAGTCGGGCTGCTTCAAAAAGACGTCGGTGTTGGCCGGGCCCATCATGCCCCAGCCGATGACGCCCATGGTGATGCGGTCAGAGGCCGGCGCGCGGCCCGAACGCGCAAATGCGCTGCGCGAAAGGACAGCCGCAGCGCCAGCGGCCTGCATGAATTTGCGACGGGAAATTCGTGAATTCGAAGCTGAAGGAAGAATGGTCATGGATGACTCGTGCGGCTGCGCGTGTCGATCCAAGTCATGGATTGGGGCGCAGCGATCAGCACCCGGAAGTCTAGCACGACGGGTGTGTACGGCGCGCCGAGCCCGTCTCATTCCGGAGCCAATTACATCCCTATTCCAAAAATTCCTTCACAAACGGATTTTCGCTATGCAGCAGCTCGTGCAGCGAGCCGTCGAAGATCAGTTGCCCATCGTTCAGCATCATGAACGTCGTATTCGGGTCGGTCTCGCCCTTGGGCATCGGAACCATCTCGCCCTTCTCCTCGTCGAACCGGTGCGTGCACATGGTGAACGCATCCTGCAGCCGATGCGTCACCAGCAGCGAAGGTGTCCTGTTCACGTCGCGCTGCTTCACAATCAGGCTGATGATGTTGGTGGAGGTGACGGGGTCAAGCCCGCCGGTGGGCGAGTCGTACAGCAGCAGCTCCGGTTTATTAATCAGGGCCCGTGCAATTGCCACGCGGCGGCGCATTCCGCCCGAAAGACTCGAGGGAAACAACAGAAAAGTCTCTTCGAGGCCCACAAATCTCAGTGACTCCTGCACCTTCGCGTCAATCTCCTCGTTGGTCAGCTTTTTTTCTTCAATAAGCTGATAGCCCACGTTGTCGCGCACCGTGAGCGAATCAAACAGTGCGCCCTCCTGAAAAACCATGCCGGTACGCGCGCGCAGCGCGAGCAGCTCTTCTTCCGGCATCACTGAAATCTGGTCGCCGAACAGAAGTACGTCGCCATTGTCGGGCTTCAGCAGGCCATTGATGAGCTTCAGCATCACACTCTTGCCCACGCCCGCAGGCCCCAGCAGAATTCGTGTCTCGTTGGGCGCCACGCGAAAGCTGATGTCGTTCAGCACCGGCGGCCCATCGAACGAGATGGTTACATGCCGCATCTCCACCACTGGCATGGTGTCTTTGAGCGGCTCGAATTCGGTGAGCAGTGAAAGGCTCATGACGGCCAAAAAGACAGCATGACGTGCGTAATCAGGAAGTCGGCCACAATAATCAGTACCGACGAAGTAACCACCGCCTGAATCGTCGACCGGCCTACTCCCTGTGTTCCTCCGGTGGTCTTCATGCCGTAGAAACATCCGATGGAAGCGATAATGTAGCCGAAGAACAGCGGCTTTACCAGGCCCTGCGCGATGTCGCGGAAAAACAGGCTTTCCCATGCCATTGAGAAGTACTGCGTCCCGTTCTGGTGGTTCAGAAAGACGGTTACCGCCGCGCCGCCCAGGATGCCGAATGCATCCGCAACGATGGTGAGAAAGAAGAGCATCGAAATTGTCGCGTAGATGCGCGGCGTTACCAGCTTGCGCAGCGGGTCGACGCCCAGCGCGCGCATGGCGTCAATCTGCTCGGTCACCACCATCGACCCCAGCTCGCTGGCCATCGAAGAGGCGTTCCGTCCCGAGACCATGATTCCCGTGAGCACCGCTCCCAGCTCTCGAATCATGGTAAGGCTAACGAATCGCCCGGTGACGCCGGTGGCCCCAAACGCCGAAAGCGTTGCCGCCGACTGCAGCGCAAGCACGGCGCCGGTGAAAAACCCTGACAGCAGTACAATCGAAATTGAGCCAACGCCGATAATGTCTGACTGCATCAAAAAGTCAGACCAGTAAACCGGCGGCCGGAACAGGTTCATCAAGCTTCGCCAGGCGAAGATCGAGTAATCCTGCACGGTGAGCACGACTTGTTTGGCGGTACGGTCAAGCGTCTGGATCGCCATTGTGCTGTATCGGCCTGAAATGAGATGGGTTCGCGAGACTAAGCTTTGGTTAGAAAAGACCGGAAGTCATCGACTCCGGATAGAAAAAGATTGATTTAGCAATTCGAGTCCTAAAGCCTTCATTAACTTGACCCTTCTTGCCTTCGTTCCCGAACACAGAATAGCGCATCGACGAGAAACGAGTGGCTGCAGGGGCTGCGAGCCCGGCGCATAAGCTAACTCATCGCTATGCAACCGGCACGCGGGTCTGCCGCGTGCCCGGCTTAACTTATTGAAACCAAATGCTGCATGCCGGCTTGCGACACCTCCGGCCTTTAATCTCATCCAACTTTTTATTGCATCTAAATAGTTTTAAGGGTGGTTCCGATGCATAGATTTCGCGTACAGCTGATCCTTGCTCTCATCGTAAGCGTCACGCTTGTATCGGTAGCTTCGACTTACTTCGACGTTCTGCGTCACAGGCATGTTCTGCGCCAGGAACTCCAGGCGCGGACAAACTGGATGGGAGTAAGCCTTGAGCCGAATATTGAGGCCACGCTTGCAGCCGGCAACACCGCCGCTCTGGCGGGACTGGCTGACAATCTCCGCTCCGCAACCGGCTCCATGGGCCTGGCAATCTTCGACCCTCACGGCCAGCTGCTGGCCAGCTCGGGCCCGTCAGAAGTAATGAGTGCCCTTTCCAATAACTTGATGCAAAAGAGTTTGCAAAAAGGAGCCGTCCAAAGCGGATTCAGCCATAAAGGCGACTGGCAATGGCTTCAAGAGTCGTTTCCGCTTCACCAGGGAACGCAACTTACCGGCGCACTGACCATTGCCGTAGATGCAAGTTACATCCGCACTGAATCCGTCAACCTGTGGATGCAGAGCTTCTGGCGAGTCCTTGTGCTGGTATTCCTTATCGTCTCCATCACTTTTGCGATGGTGCGCTGGTTCCTGCTGCGGCCCATGAAGCGCGTCGTTGAACGAATGCACCGTCTGCGTACCGGCCAGGTTGAAAAAACCCCGCAGCCGCAATCGGAAATTAACCTCTTCCCGAACCTGGTGCGAGAGGTGGAGACGATTACCGAAAGCCTGATTGCCGCACGTGCCTCCGCCGAAACTGAGGCGCGCTTGCGCGAGGCAGGCGAAAGCCAGTGGACCGCCGAGCGGCTGGCCGTGCGCATCCGCAACAGCTCCGGTTCGAGCCGTATATTCCTTGTCTCAAACCGCGAGCCGTACATGCACGTTCATAAAGGGCGCGAGATCGAATGCGTTGTCCCTCCCAGCGGCCTGGTCACAGCCCTTGAGCCAGTGGTGTGCGCCTGCGATGGCGTTTGGGTGGCCGGCGGCAGCGGCAACGCCGACAAGCAGACCGTGGACCGTTTTGACCGCCTGCGCGTTCCTCCAGACGATCCCCGCTACACGCTGCGCCGCGTGTGGCTGACCCAGGAGGAGGAACAAAAATTCTACGAGGGATTTGCCAATGAGGGCCTATGGCCCTTGTGCCACATTGCGCACACCCGGCCCACCTTTCGCGCTGGCGACTGGGAGTGCTACCAGCGCGTCAATCAGCACTTCGCCAATGCGCTGCTTGAAGAAATGAAGGGCAGTGAAGATCCCATCGTCTTTGTGCAGGACTTTCACTTTGCGCTGCTGCCGCGCATTATCAAGAAAGCGCGCCCCGATGCCCGCGTGGCCATTTTCTGGCACATTCCATGGCCCAACCCCGAGGCCTTCGGAATCTGCCCCTGGCAGTCCGAGCTCATCGATGGCATTCTCGGCGCCGATCTCATTGGCTTCCACATACCCGCGCATTGCCACAACTTTCTTGGCACTGTGGACCAATCTGTTGAAGCCCGCACCGACCTGGCGCACCAGACCGTCCGCCGGCTTGGCCACACCACCACGGTTCGCCCATATCCCGTCAGCGTGGCCTTCGAAGGCGTTTCGAATTTCGGCTCGGCGCGGCGGAATGTCGATTCAATGGCGTCTCGCGCGACCGACAGAGAGAAACTCCTCAGCGAAGCAGGCGTGCGCGCCGAAAAGATCGCCATTGGAGTCGACCGGCTCGATTACACCAAGGGCATCGTTGAACGCCTGATCGCCGTTGAGCAACTGCTTGAGAAGCATCCCTTCTATCTCGAGAAGTTCACGCTGGTGCAGATTGCCGCGCCCAGCCGCACGCGTATCCCCGCCTACGCTGAGCTCAGCAAGCGCGTCGAGGAAACGGTGGAGCGCATCAACCGCCGTTATCAAACTATGCGCTGGCAGCCCATCTTGCTCATCCAGAGGCAGTGCAACCACCAGGAGGTTGGGCGCTGGTACCGCGCCGCCGACGTTTGCCTGGTGACTTCGCTCCATGACGGCATGAACCTTGTGGCCAAGGAGTTTGTGGCGGCGCGCGATGATGAAGACGGCGTGCTGGTGCTCAGCAAGTTCACCGGCGCCGCGGTTGAATTACACGACGCGCTGATCGTAAATCCCTATGACACCGACAGCGTAGGCGAGGCCATATATCAGGGCATCGAAATGAAATACGACGACCGCCGCATCCGCATGAAGCGTATGCGCGCTCAGGTAATGGAACACAATATTTATCTGTGGGCGGCCAACGTGCTGGGCGATCTGCGCGAACTCAGAATCGATACCATTGAAGAAGCGGAGCCCAACAGCCATCGAATCGCACCTGCGCCTGCGTCAGGAATCGAGGCCAAAGTTGAGACGCGAAAAACAGCTTAGGAGTCGACAGAGGTTTGACCCAGCAAGCAGAAGACAAACTCGAGGACTTCTTTAGCCGTTTTCCTGACGCGCGACGCGCGCTGCTAATGCTGGACTATGACGGCACCCTCGCCTCATTCCGCGTCGATCGCTTCACAGCTCGCCCTTTTGTCGGCGTTCGAAATCTTCTTAACCTGATCCAAAGCCAGAACAAAACGCGCCTGGTCGTAGTCACCGGCAGGCCGCCGCGCGAAATTCAACCGCTGCTCGCGCTTGATACGCCGGTCGAAGTGTGGGGCCTGCACGGCGCAGAGCGGCTCTTCCCCGACGGCCATAGCGAACTCGAACAGGCGCCCGCCGCGGCTCGCGCCAAACTCGATGAGCTGACCGCGTTGTTGAAGCAAGACGCGATGGGTGGCCTGTTTGAAAGCAAGCCCAACGCCGTTGTAATGCATTGGCGCGGAGTTTTGCATCACGCGGCGCAGGAGGTCGAGGCCCGCACCCGCGAACTTTTTGAGCCGGCAGCACTGGTTGAGGGGTTGCAGTTGCTCGAGTTTGAGCGCGGGCTCGAACTCCGCACCGGGCGCAACAAAGGCGATGCGGTTGCGGCGGTTCTTGAGGAGATGAAGGCGGCTGAAGCCTCGATGTTTCCTGCCGCATATCTCGGCGACGATTTGACTGATGAGGCCGGCTTCCGCGCCATGAATCAAGCAACCGGTCCGCACCTGAGTGCGCTGGTTCGGCGGAAAGTTCGCGAGACCGCGGCAAATGTGTGGCTTAAACCGCCGAGGGAGCTGAGGGCGTTCCTTGAGAAGTGGATAGAAGCGGGTAATAGGTAATAGTCCTCCACCGGAGTTTTCGACCCACGATGGATGAAACTGGGTGCCCCATCCATCGAGCGTTTCTTGCTCGATGGGTGGAAGACTACAGAGGCCAACCCATCGGCAAATCCTCGTGTTGTTTGTTTTTAGGGAACGGGCTGCGCAGCGCTAGGATAGTTCAGGAGCAACCGTGGCCACGCGACGAAAAGAGATTCACAATCAGGGCCAGACGGATCTCGGGCGAGCGGCAGTAAAGTTGTTTGCCGCCAATGAGCGCATGAACCAGATGCTGATTGAGCATCTCGCCCCTGAAGCCTGGACAGCGAATACGCCCGGGAACATCCGCACCATCGCAGCGATCTTTACGCACGTGCACAACGTCCGCGCCAAGTGGATCAGGCTTACTGCTCCGCACCTCAAAGTTCCGCGGCAACTGAACCGCTCGCAGATCACTCGGCAGGAAGCCAGCGCAGGATTGGCCGAAAGCGCCGTGCGTTGCGAAGAGATGCTGGCCGAGGCGCTCGGCGAAAGTGGCGGCCGCATTGAGACTTTCCTGAGGGACGGATGGGCCAAGCCCTTGCCGGCCGGCCCGGAGATGCTTTGTTACATGATTGCGCACGAAGCCCATCATCGCGGGCAAGTATGCATGCTGGCGCATCAGCTTGGATTCAAGCTGCCGGGCAAAGTGACGAGCGCGTTGTGGAATTGGGAAAAGTTGTTGAAGTAGGTACTGAACCGCAGGGTAGATAGAAGGGCCTTGTATCAGGGCACGAGTTTACTCGTGCCGAATAAGCTCCCAAAATGACTCGGGGCTTTAGCCCCTGTGGGGGGCTTCTCTGTTCTCTGTTCTCTGTTCTCTGTTCTCTAATCTCTGCCTTTTTTCTTGATCTCGATATTCAGCCGCTTGATCTTCTGGTTCAGCGTCGACAGCGGAATGCGGAACTGCTCGGCCGCGTCGGTCTGATTCCAGTTGCAGCGCTCCAGCTTCTCAATAATGATGCGCTTCTCGATAACCTCGAGAATGTCGAAGAGCGACGCATTGGGATTGTGATCGAGCAGCGCATCCTGAAAGCTGCGGCCCGTTATGTGTCCCGGCAGCAGGTCTGCGCCAATGATGGGACCGGACGAAAGCACCACGCCGCGTTCGATAGAGTTTTCAAGCTCGCGCACATTGCCCGGCCAGTCGTAATCAATCAGCGCGCGCAATGCGTCGGCTGAGAGCTTGCGCGGCGGCATCTCGTTTTCATTGGTGTAGTAGTCAAGAAAATGCTGCACCAGCAGCGGAATATCTTCGCGCCGTGAGCGCAGCGGCGGCAGCTCGACCATGATCACATTCAGCCGGTAGAAAAGATCTTCGCGGAATTTGCCATCGCGCACCGCCTGGCGCAGATCAATGTTGGTGGCCGCAATAATTCTCACGTCCACCTGGATCTCCGACACGCCGCCCAGGTGCATAAAGCGCTTGTCCTGCAGCACGCGCAGAATCTTGGCCTGCGTGTCGAAGCCCATGGTGGCAATCTCGTCAAGAAACAGCGTTCCGCCGTTGGCAACTTCAAACAACCCCTTTTTGCTGGCGATGGCTGAAGTGAATGCGCCCTTCACGTGGCCAAAGAGCGTGGACTCAAGCAGCTCAGACGGCATTGCGCCAGTATTCACGGGCACAAACGGCTTGTCGCGCCGCGGCGAGTTGGCATGAAGCGCCTTGGCGATCAGCTCCTTGCCCGTTCCGCTCTCGCCCTGTATCAGCACTGTCGACCGGCTCGGCGCCACCTGCGCCACCAGGTCGAAGATCTTCAGCATCGGCTCACTCTTGCCCACAATGTTTGCAAAGTTATAGCGCTGCTTCAGCGTTCGCTTGAGTTGCAGGTTCTCTTCTTCGGCGCGGTGCCGGGCAACGGCCGAACGAATGTCGGCCAGCAGCTTCTCGTTATCCCACGGCTTCTGGACAAAGTTTTCCGCGCCGGCGCGAATGGCTTCAACAACGTTGTCTACGGTGCCGTAGGCCGTGATCATGATGACCGGCAGTTCCGGTTGCCGCTCCTTGATCTGCGGCAGCAGCTCAATACCGCTTTGCCCGGGCAGCGCCAGGTCAAGCAGCACCAGGTCGTAGCTCCCCGCATCAATCATGCGCAGGCCTTCTACGCCGTCGCCGGCCATGTCGATTGCATAGCCCTCAAGCGACAGCAATACCTCAAGGGATTCGCGAATACCGGCTTCGTCGTCGATAACCAGGATGCGCGACGGTGAAGTGCCGCTTCCGGTGTTCGTCGCAACTGGCGCGTTCAAGGGTATTGCAACCTCAGACATGTACAGACTTCCTTAACAGGGGGAATTCAAGATGAAACGTTGTTCCCGCCCCTACGGCGCTCTCAACGTGGATTTTTCCGGCATGTTCCTGAATGATTCCGTATGACACCGAGAGCCCCAGCCCAGTGCCGCGCCGGTCGCCGGGCCTGGGTGTGGTCTTGGTGGTAAAGAATGGATCGTAAATCCGCTTCAAATGCTCAGGCGCAATTCCGCTTCCCGAGTCTGAAATCTGCGCCACAACCTGACCGTTGACCGCGGTAACCACTCGCAGCCTTCCGCCACTCGGCATTGCTTCCTTGGCGTTCAAAAGCAAATTCAAAAACACCTGTTGCAGCTTTCCTGAGTTGCCATGAATCGGCGGCAGTTCCTCGGCCAGTTCAAGATCGACATTGATCTGCGCCGTCTTGAACTGGTGCTCAAGCAGCGAGAGCGTATCGCGAATCACCTGGTTCAGATTCGTATCGCGGAATTCGGTCGTGGAAGTGCGCGAAAAGTTCAAGAGGCCGTTGGCAATCTCGGCGGCGCGAAAACTCTGTTGCGTAATCTTGTCGAGCACCGGCCCCAGCCGCGCATCGCCCCGCAGTTGTTTTGACAGCATCTGCGCATACGACGAAATCACGGCCAGCGGCGTATTGATTTCGTGCGCCACGCCCGCAGCCAGCAAGCCGATCGAACTCAGTTTGTCGGCCTGCGCCAGTTGCGTTTCAAGGCTCACGCGTTCGGTAATATCGTCAACCAGGATGATGCGGCCCACCGGCACAAAGTCGCGCGACAGCAGCGGCGCCACTGCGATATTCGTGGTGCGCTGCTCGCCGGCCCGCGTTGTCAGCGGGAACTTGTAAAGATGATGCACACCCTGCTCGTTGCGGAACTCTTCAATCGCCTCTACAAAATCCAAGGGAAAGACGTCACTGAGCGCCTGGCCCAGCGCCTCGGCTCGGCTCTGCGCATACATCGCTTCCATCTGCGCATTCCAGCTTTCGATGCGGCCTTCCAGGTCCACCGCCAGAATGCCCACGTTGATTGATTCAACAATGTTCTCGTTGAACTCCTTCAGCCGCTCGAACTCCACCATCTTCTCTTCAAGCCGCGCATAAAGGCTGGCGTTTTGCAGCGCAATGCCAATGTAGCTGGCCAGTGACTCAAGCAGTTCCACATCTTCGCTCGACAGAAAATCGCCGCCCAGCGTGCGCCCGAGGCCAATAACCGCAGTTGTGCGCGCCACCGAAGAGCCATCGGCCCCCTCGATCGCCGCCACGCGGCAGGGCAGATAGTAGTTCAGGTCAAGCAGCGCCGCAGTCCGCTGCTGGTCCACGGGAAGATGCATCACCTGCTGCGCATTCTCAAAGAAGATGTGCGAGTGATCGTCGTTCCGATCGAAATCGAGAAATCCAAGCGCCAGCCTGGCACTCCCTGGATCCTTGTCGAGCGCTCCCGGCAGCCCGTGGGCGGCCACCAGTTCCAATTCTCCCTCGCCTCCACCGTTACTGTGCGCCAGGAACACGGCAACGCGCGCCACCAGCAGAGTCCGCGGCAACTGCTCCACAATTGACTTCAGCAGGGCCTGCACATTCGTCTCCGAACTGAGGCCGCGGCCAAACTCAACTAATGCTTTTCTATAGTCGTAACGGTGCCGGTCAAATGCCTTGTCCACCCATCCCTGGATCCGGCGCTTGAGCGGATCGAAAATCGCCGCCGTCACCAGGATGCTGACCACCAGTCCCCACTCGCGCACCGCCTCAGGCATTCCGTTGTGTACCATCAGCGCAATCAGCGCAATCACGCCAAAATACGTGCCCAGCAACAGCCCCGTTGCCAGCGTGTATGCCACGCCGCGCTTGAATATCAGGTCGGTATCCATAAGGCGGTAGCGCACAATCGCCCAGCTGAAGGTCAGCGGAAGGAATACCAGGAACAGCCCCGCAACATCCTTCACAAAGTCGTTGCGCGTGCCGGTGAGATACAGAACCGCGTAGATGGTGAACGGCACTACAGTCAGAAGCGTGCCGCGGGTCACCCACTTCAGTTGCTGGCGCAGCAGCGGAGTATCCGCGCGCCGGTAGCTGAGCATGAACATGACGGCGGCCAGCACATAAAAGATCGCGTCGTACCCGGTGGCAACCTGGTTCAGCTTGTCAAGCAGCAGCTTGGTGGCTTCGCGGGTGGTAATCGACCACAGCCACAGCCCGAACAACCCGGCCCCCGGCGCGTAAACCACCGGCAGCAGCCAGCGCCGAAGCCGCCTGTACCGCTCCTCGGGGAAACTCAGTGCAAAATGCAAAAACAGCGCGGGCTGCAACGACTCGGCAAGCACATTCGCCCAAAAAACCGTCCAATCAAGCCAATCGAATTTGCCCGTGTATTTGAGCGCATACAGAGCAAACGAAACCAGGCAGAATAGATAAAAGTGCGTCGACCGCGGCGATCCCCAGCGGCGAAACAGCACGTAAAAACCAATGACGAGATAGATGAATCCGATGACCCGCAATCCCAGCGACAGGCTGCGATCGAGCGGAACCGGAATCACTTTTACCGGCGTTTCAAGCGGTATGCCGTCGCGCGTGATGGCATAGTCCACCTGCACGTACGCGCCGCCGCTGTATAGCTCGTGCTCAAGGTCGCGGATGCGGGTAACCTGCCGGTTGTTGACCTCGGTCAGCAGGTCTCCGGGCTGGATTCCCGCCCGCTCCCCCGGTCCCTTGGGCAGCACTTTTTCCGCCTGCAGGCCGCCCACAGTCTCATGCCACCAAACCGCGTCGTCGGGCTGCTGGTCCTGCTGCTGTTGTTGCAGATTGAGCACTGCCAACACAAACAGCACCAGCGTGGCTATCGCCAGCAGCGTGGCCTGCATCCGGTTGAGCAGACTTGTTTCCATGAGGGGGACTTTCTACATCTAGAGATTCTATTGCACGTAGCTTGCCATCAAGCGGTTACGGATGAAATTGAAGCCCCGATCCCTAATTCCCTCAGAAATCATGAGATATGGATGGTTGGGGACTGGAAACGTCAACCGCGGCCGGCCCCGTTCGCCGCAGAAAATGTTGAAATTGGTAGGCCTGTTCCGCGGAACCGTATCATATACGTGATTCAGTAGATACTTGGCGCCATGCGGGTTAAATGCAAAGCACCCTCGGCAATGGTATGAGATTTCAATAGAAAAGCCATAGCCAGAGGGAATGCATAGAAAACGTCAGACGTAGAAGTTTGAGGGTGGCGCCAGCGCCCATGAAATGCACTTGGATTTTAGGCTCTGCGGCGATTTCTTCCGGGATCCTCTATGCTCGGCAACGTTTTCCGCGACCAAATCAAGCTGGCAACGCGCTCCACGGCGAGTAGGAAAACCGCACCATAATTCCTCACGCCTGCCGTGTTATTTGCAGTGTATACTTGCGTCGCTTGCATACATTGCATGGAATACCGTTCTCTCTCTTTCGAGAAGACCGGACTGCATTGAAATCGATTTATCTCTAATTTTGAGGATGCCATGACAAACAAGAGTATTGTCCTCGCAGCGGTCGCTGCGGTTTCTGGGCTTGGAATTATCACCCTCGGCGGATGCGGCGGAGGCAACAGTGGTGGAGGCGGTGGCGGCAACACCAATCCGCCGGCCATTAGCAGCTTCACGGCCAGCCCGGCCTCGATCGTTTCAGGGACGAGTTCTAATCTCACAGGCGTGTTCTCCAACGGCACCGGTGTAATTACCCCGGGCACCATCTCAGCGACCAGCGGTTCGGCGGTTTCGGTCAGTCCTACCACCACAACTACGTACACGCTCACAGTCAGCGGCTCCGGCGGGCCCACTGTCACTTCCACCGCCACGGTGACCGTCACTCCGGTTGTCCCAACGATTACCAGCTTTGCCGCCAGCCCGGCGACGATCACGGCCGGCGGAAGCTCGAGCTTGACTGCGGTGTTTACAGGCGGCACGGGTCTGCTTACAGGGGGCACTACTTCGGAAGCCTTGACCAGCGGAACTCCGGTTACGGTCACCCCGACAGCCACCACTACCTACACTCTTACCGTGACTCCCACATCCGGCGCCTCAGTTACTGGAACTGTAACCGTAACCGTTGTGGCCGCGCCTGCCATCACCAGCTTCAGCGCCAACCCGACATCCATCTCTTCGGGCGGCACCAGCAATTTGACCGCGGTATTCACTGGCGGCACCGGCGCCATTACCGCCGGCACTACGTCTGTTAGTAGCTCCGTCACCAGCGGCAGCGCGGTCCCAGTCACTCCAACCTCAACCACCACCTACACCCTTTCGGTGACAAATGCGGCAGACACCGTTGTCACGAGCACGGCAACAATCACCGTCATTACCGCTACGGTGACAGTCAATCCGGCCGTCCCAGGCATTGCCGTAACCGATCAGCTTCTGGGCATGAACATGGCGGCGTGGTACGACAATATAGGCAATGCGGGGACGATTCTTCCTGCTTTCAATGGCGCAGGCATCAAGGCCATACGCTGGCCGGGCGGCTCCTGGTCCGACGGCTACCACTGGGGATACCAAACCAGCAGCAGCTCTTTGATCCCGGCATATCAGTGCGCGTGCAGCAGCCCAACCTCATGCACGGCGAACAGCTCCAACTGGGCGGGCACCGGCACCTTCGCGCAATTTGTGAGCGCAGTTCCGCTGGCAGGTCCCTTCGACCTGGCGCTCACAGCCAACTACGGCACCGATGAGACCTGCAGCAAAGGCGGTGATCCCAAAGAAGCGGCAGCCTGGGCAGCGGCCGCCGTCGCTGACGGCATCACGCCGAGCCACATTACCGTCGGCAACGAGGAATACGGGAGCTGGGAGACCGACCTGCATTCCACGCCGAACGATCCCTCCATCTACGCCAACTCTGTAATTGGTGCTGGAGGCTACTACTCGCTGATCAAGGCGCAGAGCCCCAGCACTCAGGTCGGCGTGATTGTGGATGCGAATGCCACTAACGGCTGCTGCACGACAGGTTGGGACACCACGGTGCTGGGCACCGCGGCTGGCTCCTATGATTTCGTCGAATTCCACTACTACCCGCAGAATCCTGGCGGCGAGAGCGACTCCTACCTGGTCACGCAGGCAGCGCAGGACTTCACCAATAACATCAAGACCATTAAGGACGAACTCACGGCCGCCAGCGAACCAAACACGCCCATCTACGTTGGTGAAATGGGCTCGGTTTCGAGCAACCCCGGTATAGAAAGCTGGTCCATCACCCAGGGCTTGTTCGCCGGGCAAATGCT
>Ga0302278_10001648_pt1 | contig 27204 bp, 24 predicted proteins | sample III_Bog_N3_2_FD_194543 | JGI IMG/M metagenome (GOLD analysis project Ga0302278, IMG submission 194543) | Peat permafrost microbial communities from Stordalen Mire near Abisko, Sweden - III_Bog_N3_2 | ecosystem: Environmental > Terrestrial > Soil > Wetlands > Peat | place: Sweden: Abisko... | reverse complement strand
TGCGACCAAACTTCTCAAAACTCGCCTGTGACGCCAGTGTTTGTTGCCGCATCGCCCTCACCCTCTACTTATCATTTTATCCAAGCAGAACGCACGGTTGGGACTTGTGCAGAGTCTCCCTAGAGCGCGCTGGTAGGCAAGCTTGAACGCATTTTCATCCTCAACCCAACTCATGCCTACTCCTGCTACTGAAGCCTGATCTTCGTAACGATCTGTCCGCCTACGTTTAAGTTCGCCGCTGCCCCGCCCGTGGACGAGGCTTTGGAATAGACCGAATACACTTCGTTGGCGGGTGGCCCACATCTGATTCTCCTTCACAAAGCTGGGTGCCCCAGGTCTCGATTTTGAGACCTGGGATTGAGCACGCCATCCCGCCGCGCGCCGGTCCAAGGAGATTCAATCTCCACCGTCCCGATTTCGCCCGTAGCGTAGTGGCTGAAGCTGGACCATGTCCATTGCTCCGGCTTCAGCACCAGCCCGCGCTTGACGGGGTTGCGGTGTATATCGCGGAGTTTCTCGACCCGCTTCTCTTCGTTATGCACATTGAAATCGTAGTAGCGCGGCTGCCAAAACGGTCGCTCTTTGCTCTGAACAGACACAGATAGCTTCAAGGCTTGAATCGCCCTGGAAAGGAGAGCCCTCTTCGGGTCGCTGACCAGCAGGTGAACATGTTCCGGCATCACCACGTATCCGCAAACAACAAAGCCGTAGCGAAGGCGCATCGCCTCAAGGGAACGCTCAAAAAGGCAACGCGCCGCCCCTGAGCCAAGATGAGCAAGCCGATGATGACAACTGAAGGTGATGAAGTGGAAACATCCGGATTGCTGATAACGAACCAGCCCTTTCGCCATTCCCAACATCCTACATCCCAGGTCTCAAAAGCGAGACCTGGGGCACCCAACTTTTCTTCCTCTTCAGGCACGGGAGCCCGCCCATTCTTGTTCTGAATCGAAGGTGGATCACCCGCCGTTCTTTGCCGGTGAACCGGGGTCGCGGAAAACACAGTGTTGTTGCACAAACGGCGGAGTGCGGCCTAGATGCAGGCCTGCGTCGTAAACGTAATCCCAGGCCGCAAAAGCGGGAACCGGGCGGCCAACTCTCTTACTGCTCCTGCGAGCGCCGCCCGCCGCCAGGGCCACGCAGAAACCCCCACGCCATGCCCGCTCCCGCACAGCGGAATCGTCCAAGGAAGTGGGGGTTCTGTGACTTTTGCAACTGTCCGGGCGGGGCCGCCTTACTGCGCGATGCCGTCCAGCTTGATCTGGTAGTCGACGATCTTCTTGATGTTCTCGTAGGGAACGCCGCCGATGGGAACCTGGCGTCCGTTGACCATGAGCGTGGGGGTCTGCACGATGTTCAAATCCTGCGCCAGCTTGACTTGGGCTTCCACCGTTTTGCCGGTCTCCGGCAGCAGCGAGCAGGCCTTGATCTTGGCCGGATCGAGACCCGCCTTGGCCACCGCGCTATTCAAGGTTAGAGCGGCGCCATCGGGGGTGTTCAGACCTTCCTGGCCGTCAAACACAGCGCCGGCGAAGGTGAAGAAGGCGTTGCTGCCGCCCTCCTTGGCCACGCACACGCCATACGAGGCGGCGGCCACGGATTCAGGGTGGATGCGAGCCAGCGGATAGGTCTCAAAAACGATGCGGGCCTTGGGGTAATCCACGGCCAGCTTATCCATGTTGGCCTGCGCGTCCTTGCAGTGGGGGCACTGGAAGTCAGCGAATTCCACGATTTCCAGTTCCTTGGAGGCCGAGCCGCGATAGGGGCCGTCGGCGCGCTGCTGCAAGATGGCGCGATGGTCCGCAAACGGATTGGCGCCAAAGGGAATGATCTCGTCGTTGGCAATGATGTGTTTGCCGTCCTGGAGGGCAAAGAAGCCGACGCCGAAGGGCTTCTGCTTGCCGGTCTTGTCGCCGACATAGATGACCACCTTGCTGATGCCTTCAACCGGGGTCTTGAGGATGGCCTGCACCTGCCAGATGCGGTTTTCATCGAAGCCCCAGCTGGCCTGGAGGAAAGCGTTGACGGTTTCCTTGGTGGGCGCAACGGCGGTGAAGTTGGCCGGATCGGGCTTGGGAAACACCGGCGCAATGGTGGGCGCGGGCGCGGAAGGCGTCTGCACAGGCGCAGCGGGCACCTCTTGCTGGGCAGCTGCGTTGAAGACGGGCAGGAAAAGGGCAGCCAGCGCGGCAACGCTGGCAAAACGGACGGACAGACGCATCAAGCGGATTCTCCTTATAGAGCGGGATGGCTCCCACACTCTAGCTTATACCTGAACCTTGACGGCGATGGGAAATCTGCGCCCCATGCCAAACGACTTGGAAGTAACCTTCAGCACCGGGGCAGCCTGCTGGCGCTTGTACTCGGAACGCTCGACAAGCCGCACCACCTGTTGGACGAGAGGCAGCGGAAATCCGTGCGCCTGGGCAATCTGCTCGGGGGCCTCGTAGCGCTCGACATAGGCTTCCAGAATCGGGTCCAGGACCTCGTAGGGCGGCAGGGAGTCAGTATCCTTCTGGTCCGGCCGCAGCTCGGCGGAGGGCGGCTTTTGCAGGATGGCCGCGGGAATCACCTCGCGCTCGCGGTTGAGCCAGCGGCAGACGGCATAGACGCGCGTCTTGACCAGGTCGCCGATGACCGCCAGCGCTCCCACCATATCGCCATAAAGAGTGCAATAGCCCACCGCCATCTCCGACTTGTTGCCGGTGGTGAGCACCAGCGCGGAGAACTTGTTGGAGAGCGCCATGAGCAGGCAGCCGCGAATGCGGGATTGAATATTCTCCTCGGTGGTGTCGGGCTTCATTCCGGCAAAGAGCGGCTCAAGCGCGCGGCCATACTCCGCGAAAAGATCGCTGATGCCGATCACTTCGTAGCGTATGCCCAGGTTGGCTGCCAGGCGGCGGCTGTCGTCGATGGACCCGGCGGAGGAATAGGGACTGGGCATGCCGATGGCGATCACGTTCTCCGCGCCCAGCGCGTCTTTGGCCACGGCCGCCACCAGCGCGGAGTCAATGCCTCCGCTGAGGCCCACCAGGGCCTTGCGAAAGCCGCATTTGCGCACATAATCGCGGGTGCCCAGCACTAGCGCCTCATAGGACGCCCGATTTTCATCTTCGTCCTGAGCGGGCAGGGTGGGCGCGCTAAAGGGATCGACCAGCACCAGGTCTTCCTGGAACGAGGCTGCCTGCGCGGTCAGTTCTCCACTGGCATTGAGGGCGAACGAGGAGCCGTCGAAGATCAGGCTGTCGTTGCCGCCCACCTGATTGCACATGACGACCGGCACGCCGTCGCGCCGCGCAATGGCCGCCAGCATCTCGCGGCGAACCGCGCGCTTGCCGTGCCAGAAGGGCGACGAGGACAGGTTGATGTGGAGGGCGGGATGCTGCTGCATCAGCTCTTCCATGGGATCGATGGAGTAAAGCCGGCGCGGCCAGAAGGTCTTGTCGTTCCAGGCATCCTCGCAGATGGTGATGGCCAGGCGAACGCCGTCCAGCGCGACCACCTGCTGATGTTGGGCCGGAGCAAAATAGCGCTGCTCGTCGAAAACGTCGTAAAACGGCAGCAGCCGCTTGTGCTGTTCGAAGAGCAGGCGCCCGCCATCCAGAAGGACTGCGGCGTTCACTGCCGGCTTGCCGGTTGCGCCCTCCGCCGGCAGAGCCACGCCCGCCAGCACGGCTGTGGACAATTCGCGAGTGGCCGCGGCCAGTTCCTCCACTGCCGTGCGGCAGCGGGCCAGAAAGCTGGGCTTCTCAAGAAAGTCTGCCGGGGGATAGCCGCAGACGGCCAATTCGGAGAAGACAGTGAGCCGCGCGCCCAGCGCGGCGGCGCGCTGGCTGACGGCAACAATTTTTTCAAGGTTTCCGGTGAAATCCCCAACGGTGGGGTTGATCTGGGCCAGCGCAATCTTCACACTTCCAGTTTAATCCACAAGAGGCAAGAGCCCCTTGGTTCAGAAGCAGCCCTGCAAACAACGGCTGCAAGCGATGACTCTAAGACCCGGTTCCGGCCAGCATCACGCCAACCGTGCGCAGGATGATTTTGACGTCAAGCCACATGTTCTGCTTCTCGATGTAGGCCAGGTCGAGGGAAATATAGCTGTCGAACGAGGGGTCCTGGCGCGCCTGCACCTGCCACAGACCGGTAATGCCGGGGGTCACGTCCAGGCGGCGCAGATGGCTGAGCTTGTACTCCTTGACTTCACTGGCCAGGGGCGGCCGGGGGCCGACTACGCTCATGTCGCCCAGCAGAACGTTGAGGAACTGCGGCACTTCGTCCAGGGAATACTTACGCAGAAAGCGGCCCAGCGCGGTAACACGGGGATCGTTGGAAATCTTGAACAGCACCCCATCCCGCTCGTTCATATGCATCACGTCGGCACGCCGCTTCTCCGCGTCGCGGACCATGGTGCGGAACTTGAAGCAGCGAAAAATGCGGCCCTTCTTGCCCACGCGCTCAGAGCTATAAAAGACGGAGCCGGGCGAATCCAGCTTGATGAGGATGGCGATGGCCAGTAGCAGTGGCGATACAACAAGCAGTACCAAGCTGGAGAAAGCGATGTCAAGCGTTCGCTTCAATAGAGAAGCGAGAGTTGTTTCGTGGCGCACAGCACCTTTTGTCGCGGCATTACGAATCTCCGCAGCTGCCCGCAACAGGCCTATAGCGTAGATGAGTTTGAATAATTGCCCAGGGATCTCCTCGATTCCGCTTTCCCATTCTTCGTCGTAACGATCCCTACATTTCTTTGGGAGCTTAGCAACCGCCATGCGGCGCAACTTCTGACGCAGCCAACAGGACCATGCCTTAATCTCCGCTGCCAAGAGGGGACCGACAATGGCAATAAGGAGGGAGGCTACAAGCAGGGTCGCCGTCATAGTGCGAACTCCGGCATTTTGGAAAAAACGTCCCGAACCGATTCGTGGGCGCTTGCTTCCCCGACTCCTGTCATGCGATAGAGTCGGCGGCGTGGTCGCTTCACCTGAGTTGGCCCCACATCCTCCCACACACTTTCCACCCATCCTGCTTCCTCTAACCTGAAGAGAATGGGATAGAGCGTGCCGGATGCGAGTCCCGTCGACCGGGAAATTTCAATGCCTGAGATTTGGTCGGTCGGCCGGTGGCGGAACTCCCCGAGCACCTTCAGTGTTGGTCCGGTCATACGTGGTGAATTCATACTCATGTAGAAACTCTACATAGGGTAAAGGTTTTTTGTCAAGTCGGTGGGTGGCGCGGATAATGGGCTACCACATGTAATCTGTATTGGGGCTTAGACGCCCTCTTCTGGTACGAAAACCGTAGCGCGGTGTAGCTTGGTAAATCCGGGTCAAGGGGGGTAAAGCAGGGTATCGGGGGTACGCAATGGTCTTTACGGATCATCAAGTAACCACCTTTAGAATCTTAATTTGCCCTGTTCTACAGCGAAAATTGCCACTTCCTGCGCTTAGAAAATGCTCTTCAATGATCGGTCGGTCTCTCCAGGCAGGTTTGTGGATGTGTGCGGGCCTGGGTCTCGCAGTGGCCGTCCTGGGCGCTGCCGCGGCACAGGCCCAGGGCAACACCACCTTCGCGCCCGCCCCATCTCACTCCCAGCATGCGCGCAGCGGCTCGTCGTCCGCCCAGCCCTCGTTGCCTCCTGCTTTCACCATTCCTGTCGAGCCGCTGGGTTTTTCCGCTCCCGGCCCAATCTACCTCGGCCAGTTTTACAGCTTTACGTCGCTGGATTTCCTCGACGAGAACCGGCTGTTGTTCACCTTTCGCGTGCCGGGCTTGATCCACCGCGAGCACCCGGACAGCGACGACGAGGACACCGAGGAGCACCACATGCGGGCGCTGGTGCTGGAATTGCCTTCCGGATCGGTGCGGGCCGAGGCGGTGTGGACTCTGCACGACCGGGCGCGCTATCTGTGGATGCTTCGGGACGGCCACTTTCTGTTGCGGGATGGGAATACCCTGCAGCAGGGCGACGCCTCGCTGACGCTCAAGCCGCTGCTCCGTTTTCCGGGGCCGCTGCTGGCCGTTGACCTTGACCCTACGCAGCAGTTTCTGGTGACCAACTCCCGTGAGGCCCAGGCCACGGCCAAGCCCGGCGAGGTGCCTAGCCCAGCCACCGCCGCGGCCAGCGTGAGTGTGGATGGGCAAAAGTCCGTCGCGACGTCCGACATGGTGGTGCGCATTCTGCACCGCGACTCGGGACAGGTGATGCTGGTGGGCCACGTCCCTTCGATCATTCATCTGGCCATCAATGCCGACGGCTACCTGGAAAGCCTGCGCGGCAGGGACGGGAAGTGGCTGCTGAATCTGAACTACTTCACCGGGGGGAGTGCCCTGGTGGGGAAGGTGGACTCCACCTGCACGCCCGCCCTGGAGTTTGTTTCGCAGCGCGAGGTGCTGGCCTCCGTCTGCAATACCGTGGGTGATCGCAAGCTGGTGGCGATGGGAACCGACGGCCGCCGCCTGTGGGAGCAGACTATCCCGGCCACGCAGATCTGGCCCCGCCTGGCGATGGGTCCCAACGGTTTGCGGCTGGCCAGGGAAACCCTCGCCGTCAGCCACCCCATTGATGCCTCGTCGCCCTTCTCCAGGGAGGACTTGAAAGGCCAGCTTGTCGAGGTCCTCGATGCCGCCACGGGACAGGTTGCGCTGACGGCGCCGGTCAGTCCGGTGCTGGATGCCGGCGGCAATGTGGCCATTTCTCCCTCCGGGCGAAGGGTGGCCGTCCTCGACGGCGGCGACCTGCAAGTTTTCGAATTGCCCGCGCCGCCTCCGCTCCCAGACCCCGGCGGTAAACAGCCCGGACGCTGAACCGTGCTTTTCTCCGGCGCCGGCCATCGCCAAGCCGTGTAAACTGGGCGATGGGAGAGTCCTTTTTTGGCCACGGCTGTCGTCAACTATACGGCTGCGGCGGTCACCGACCGTGGCCGCAAGCGTCCTTCCAACGAAGATGCATTCGGTTACTCCGTTGAAGACGGGGTCTATCTGGTCTGTGACGGCATGGGCGGCGCAGCGGCCGGAGAGATCGCCAGCTCGCTGGCGGTGGACGAGATGCTGCGCGTGTTCAGTTGCCGCTCCACGGGTCAGTGCGCGCCCATGCCGCAGTTGGCCGAAGAGGCCATTGCCGCCGCCAACCAGACAATCTTCTCCCGCTCCCAGCGCAACTACCGGCTCCATGGCATGGGCACCACCCTGGTGGTTCTGGTGGTGGAAGATCGCCATGTCTGGGTACTGAACGTCGGCGACAGCCGCTGTTATCGCCTGCGCGACAAACGGCTGGAACAGCTCACCCTGGACCACTCGCTGGTCGAGGAACAGGTCCGGCTGGGCCGCATGACCCGCCCCGAAGCCCTGCGCTCGCCGCTCAGGAACGTCATCACCCGGGCTCTGGGCACCCAATGCCACGTGACCCCGGATATTTTTGAAATCCAGGCTGAACCGGGCGACCTGTTCCTGCTCTGCTCCGACGGTCTCACCCGCGAGCTGTCCGACAATTCCATCGAATCTCTGCTCGGCACCGATTTCTGCCTGGACGACCTGTGCGCCCGCCTGGTGCAAGCCGCCAACAAGGCCGGCGGCCACGACAACATTACCTGCCTGCTGGTCCGTGCGAACGGGTAGAGAGGCTAGGCCGGTGGTGCCGCTCTAGTGGCTTTCCTTGGCGGCGTTAACCCGGCTTGAGCGGTGGTTCAACTGCTGAAGGAACAGCACCGGCGGAATGCAGATCAGCGCCAGAAATCCCAGCAATTGGAAGTTATCGGCATAGGCCAGCAGCGATGCCTGCTGCTGCAAGCTCCGGTAAAGCGCTCCCAGGGCCAACTGATGCGCGGAGGCCGCGCTAGCCCCTGCGGTGTAGAGTCTTGCCTCCAGGCCCTGGAGCAGCGCCTGCGTAGCGGGATTGCCCGCAGTCGCGTGGGCTGCCAGGTAGTTCTGATGAGCCTGCCCGCCTCGCACCAGCAGGGCGGTCACCGTGGCGATGCCGATGCTGCCTCCGATATTGCGCAACAGGTTGTAGATGCCGGCCGCGTTGCCGATCTCCTGCTTACGCAACCGGCCCATCGCCATGGTAGTGAGGGGAACGAAAACAAATCCGCCGGCAAAGCCGTTGATGAAGTTCGGCAGCGCCACCGAGCCGATCGAGATGCCGAGATTGATGTGGCTCAGCATCCATGTCGAGTAGCTGAAGAGGGCGAAACCGAAGGCCAGCAGGACGCGGCTGTCCACATAGTTGACCAGCGCGCCCACCAGTATCATCGCCAGCAGAGAGCCCAAACCGCGCGGACTGACCGCCAGGCCACTGTCCAGCGCAGAATACGCCATCACCGTCTGCAGGTAGAGCGGCAGCAGCACGATCATGCCATTGAAAGTGAATCCATATAGAGCGCTGATCAGCGTTCCGGCGCTGAAATTCCTGTTGAGAAAGACGCGCAGCTGCACAAGGGGCTCCCGGCTCCTGAGCTCGCGCACGATGAAGCCCGCAAACGCCAGTGCGGAGATCGCCGCTGTCCACCGAATCCACACGGCCGCAAACCAGTCCGACTCCTGGCCTTTGTCCAGCACCAACTGCAAAGTGCCCAGCCAAACGGCCATCAAGCCAAAGCCCAAATAGTCGATGGCCCCGCGAAAGGCCTGCCGCAGATAGGGAGGGTCCTCGACAAATAAATTGGCCATGAACAGCGCCAGCAGGCCTACGGGAAGATTGATGTAGAAGATCCAGCGCCAGGAGTAGCTGTCGGTAATCCATCCGCCCAGGGTCGGGCCGATCACCGGCGCTACCACGATTCCCATGCCATACACGGCCATTGCCAGACCATGTTTTTCCCGCGGAAAACTCTCCAGCAGGATGGACTGGGCCAGTGGCTGCATGCCGCCGCCGCCAAAGCCTTGCAAGACCCGGGCAACGATCAGCATCGGCATGTTGATGGCCATTCCGCAGAGCAGGGAGGCAGCGGTAAACACCAGGATCGAAATCATCATCAGGCGCTTGCGCCCGATGCGACGCGCTATCCACCCGGAGGCGGGCAGCATGATGGCGTTGGAAACCAGATAACTGGTCAGAACCCAGGTCGACTCGTCCGTAGAAGCCGAGAGATTGCCGGCGATATGCGGCAAGGCAACATTGGCAACCGAAGAGTCGAGCACCACCATGAACGTCGCGATCATCACGGAGAACGCGACCATCCACGGGTTCACAGAGGGTTTCCACTCGCTGGTCTCGGCCCCTGGAATCTGCGTCGCGCTGGCGGCTGTGCTCATCGGCCGCTCCAGCCCAACGATAAGGACCTGAAGGCGCTATAAGCGAAGACTTCGCCTCCGCGTTGCGCCGCCTTTTCGTTGCGAATGACCATAGAGTCATTTTAATATACTATTTGGTCAGTCGACGTCGCCGGCCTCTGAGCCATGCCCACGCGATGCCACGGAAGACGATGAAAACAAAACAACAAATCGTGACCGAATACCGCCGCACTGAGATTATCGATGCCGCCCGGTCGGTCTTTGCGCGCAGCGGCTTTGCGCTAGCCATCATGGATGAGATCGCCAAAGAGGCGGGAATCGCCAAGGGAACCATCTATCTCTATTTTCGCTCCAAGACTGAGGTCTACAAGGCCGTTCTCGATCACGATATGAAAGCGATCAAGAAGAGCACCATGGAACGGATCGATGCGGCCGAAACTCTGAGGGACAAGATCCGGGCCTTCGCCTTTGCCCGCCTGCAGAACGCGGAAGAAAAGAAGGAAATCTTCCGCATCATGGACACCGAATCGGCCAATCTGACGCTCACCCGCAGTCAATACCGCGACTGGCTGCGCGAGCCGGTGATGCATCTGGCGGCGGCCATCGAGGCTGCTTCCCAGCGTGACGAGATTAGGCCCATTTCGGCGGAAAAGTTGGCCTGGATGGTGGCCGACATAACCAGGGGAACCATCCAGAGAAGGCTGATCGGCCACAGCGAGAGCTCGGTCGACGAGGACGCCGACTTCCTTACGGATTTTGTCTGGGCCTCTCTTGTTCCCCGCCAGGATGAGCGGCGTTCTCCCGCCCAAGCGCGGTAAACCGGGTTGATTCTGCCGCTTGCGCGTTTTGCACAACAAGACGGAGGCGGCTGCTCCCCGGCGCATGTACGATGAACAAAGACCCATGAAAGAAACAAAAGACCTCTCCCCCGAAATTCTCCTGCACATCGCCCAGTCGCTCAATCTCCCCCTTCGCGGCCTCGTCGCGGTTATCGAACTGCTCGACGACGGCGGAACCGTGCCCTTCATCGCGCGCTACCGCAAAGAGGCCACCGGGAACCTGGACGAAGTGCAGATTCTCGACATCGAAGAGAAGCTGGCCTACTTTCGCGAGCTTGCCGAGCGCCGCGAAACCATCCTGGCCTCCATCGCGGAGCAGGGCAAGCTGACCGACGAACTCAAGGCCCGCATTGAGGCCACGCTCGACAAGAGCGAGCTCGAAGATTTGTACCTTCCTTACAAGCCCAAGCGGCGCACCAAGGCCACCATCGCCCGCGAAAAGGGACTCGAACCTCTGGCGCAGTATCTTTGGGCGCAGCAGAATTCCGGGCAACCGCTGGAGAGCTTTGCCGCCACATTCGTCAATGCGGAGCTGGGCGTGGCCACGGCGGACGAGGCACTGGAAGGCGCGCGCCACATTGTGGCCGAGTGGATCAGCGAAGACGCCGACCTGCGCAAGGCCTTGCGTCAACTGGTCTTCGACGAGGGCATCGTGGTCAGCCGCAAGGCCATGGACGCGGTGGACGAGCAGGAAAAGTTCAAGATGTATTACGAATACACAGAGCCCGTGAAGACGATTCCTTCGCATCGCATGCTGGCCATCCGCCGCGGCGAAGGCGAGAACGTGCTCTATTTTCTCATCGAAGTCGAACCGGAACGGGCCGTCGGCATCATCCAGAAGCATGTGCTGCGGGAGCGGGGCGACTGGACGCGCCAGCTCGAATTGGCCATCGACGACGCCTGGAAGCGGTTATTGAATTCATCCATCCAGGGCGAGATTCGCCTGGAGTTGAAGAAGCGCTCGGACACTGAAGCCATCAAGGTCTTCCGCGACAACCTCTACAATCTGCTGCTGTCTCCGCCCGCCGGACCCATCAGTGTGTTGGGCATCGACCCCGGCCTGCGCACCGGCTGCAAGGTCGCCGTGGTGGACGAGACCGGCAAGCTGCTGGCGCACGACGTGTTCTATCTGCATACTTCGAAGCACGGCAATGCCGAGGCCATGCCCAAGCTTGAAGCCCTGCTGCGCCAGCACAACGTGCGCGCCATCGCCATCGGCAACGGCACCGCGGGCCGCGAGACGGACGCTTTTGTCCGCGACTTCCTGCGCGAAAAAAAGATCGACACAATCTTCTCTGTAACGGTGAGCGAGTCTGGCGCCAGCGTCTACTCCGCCTCCGCCGTTGCCCGGCAGGAGTTTCCCGATCTCGACCTGACCGTGCGCGGCGCAATTTCCATTGCCCGCCGCCTTCAGGACCCGCTCTCCGAACTCGTCAAGGTCGATCCCAAATCGATCGGTGTTGGCCAATATCAGCACGATGTGGACCAGCGCCAATTGCAGGAGTCGCTCGAAACGGTGATCGAAAGCTGCGTCAACAAGGTCGGCGTGGATCTGAACACCTCCTCGTGGACGCTGCTGCGTTTTGTTGCCGGCATCACCGAGCGCACCGCGCAGAACATCGTGAGTTTCCGCAATGAGAAGGGCAGCTTTCGTTCGCGTGCGCAGGTGCTTCAGGTTGCGGGCATCGGCCCCAAGACTTTCGAGCAGGCGGCGGGCTTTCTGCGCATCCGCAACGGCGACAATCCCTTGGACATGACTGCCGTTCACCCCGAGTCCTACCCGGTGGTGGAGCAGATCGCAAGCTTGCTGCATGCATCGGTCGGGGAGATCATTCAAAAGCCGCAGCTTCTTGAACAGGTAGATCGCAGCCAGCTCTCGGCCGGAGCATTCACGGTGAACGATATTCTGGCCGAGCTGCGCAAGCCGGGGCGCGACCCGCGCGACAAATTCGTGGCGCCCACCTTCCGCGAAGAGGTGCGCGAACTGGCGGATGTGCAGCCGGGCATGGTGCTTGAGGGCGTGGTGACAAATGTGACCAAGTTCGGAGCCTTCGTCGATGTCGGCGTCCACCAGGATGGGCTGGTGCACATCAGCGAGCTGTCAAACCGCTTCATCAAGGAGCCGTCCGAGGCCGTCAAGACAGGGCAGATCGTCAAGGTGAAGGTGCTCAGCGTGGACACCAAGGCAAAACGCATCGCGCTTTCCATCAAGCAGTTGACGGCCCCGGCGCCGCGTCCCGCGCCTCAGCCGCAAAAGGCGCAACCCAAGCCGCAGGTTACGCTGGACGAAAAACTCTCCGCTCTCTCGATGAAATGGAAGGTGCGCTAGTGGTGTCCGCCACACAGAGGTTCGTTTATGTTTTGAAAGGGCACGACATCAGTCGTGCCGTGAGCGGCCCAAGATGAACTGGGCTTTAGCCCCTGAGGGAAGCCGCTTCCACGAATTCAACCCATTTACGGGTCTCTGTAAATGATCCTATTTGCGGTGGCCTGCGCTAGGAACCCGCTATTCCTCGTCGTGGCTGTGCAGGGCAAACCAGTAGTACCGCCGCCAGCAAAACTTGCAGCGGATCGGCCGTAGCGCAAACATGCTGAGCAGGCCATCCAAAGGCCGCAGTTCCGCCGGTTTGAACCGGTCGGAGTTGCAGCGAGGGCACGCACGCCGCATCAAAAGCACGCGCGGCAGCCAATCGGGCCAGTTGCGGATTTGCGATGACATGGGGTTGCTCCTTACGATCGGGCTCGAAAATGAGCCGGAATGATGCGTTAAAGAGCGTTTGCTTCTTCGGGACTGCCGCCGGGCGCCAGCTATCGGAGTGGAGGGTGAAAGCTGCTGGCGGTCCTTGCAGCGCAGAAACCCGCTTTTCGACGATACAACTGGATTGTATCGCCATTCACAGCCGCGGTATGAGCAGTGGAGAACACCCCCTTTGCTCTTTGATGCCTGAGCCAGTGCGACTCCTTGTCGGCTGCAATTTATCTTCGCGTGCGAAATATCTTCGCGTGCGAAATAATGGTGGGAATGCTCAAAAGCGGAAATAAGTCGGAGGCTGTTGGGATCGATTTTGGCACCACCAACAGCGCAGTAGCGCTGGCGACAGGGAATTCGCAGGTGCAGCTTGCCTCGTTCCCGTCCGGCGGAGCCCAGACGTGGTCCTTTCGTTCGGTCCTCTATCTCGAACAGTTGCAATCGGCCACCGGGGCCAAACGTCTGCATTCGCTCACCGGCCCGGCCGCCATCGAGCGTTATCTTGAGGCGGAAGAGAAGGGGCGTCTCATCCAGTCGCTCAAGTCCCACCTGCCCAGCCGCATGCTCACCGGCACTGAGGTATTTGGCCGCCGCTACAAGTTCGAGGACCTGATTTCACGCATGCTCACGGACCTGCGCAAACAGGCGGAGCGGCAATTCCAGAGGCCCATACACTATGCCATGGTGGGTCGCCCGGTGCGCTTCGTGGGCGCGGAGACTGAGGAAGAGGACGACTTTGCCGTCTCGCGCCTGCGCCAGGCTTTCACCATGGCAGGCTTCGAGCAGGTGGATTTTGAAATGGAGCCGGTGGCCGCCGCCTACGCCTACGAATCCACACTCGACCATGACGAGCTGATTCTGATCGGCGACTTCGGCGGAGGCACCAGCGACTTCTCTCTGCTGCGGGTGGGCCCTGGGGTGCGCCGGCGCGGACGCACGCCGCAGGATTTGCTGGGCAACAGCGGCGTAGGGCTCGCCGGGGACGCCTTCGATGCGCGCATCGTGCGCAAACTCGTCTCGCCCGCGCTGGGGTCGGACTCCGAGGCGCGCTCGCTGAACAAGATTCTACCCGCCGTCCCGGCGTGGATTTATGCCAATCTTGAGCGCTGGCATTACCTCCCATTCCTGCGCACTAACAACGTGCGTGAGATTCTCAAGAGCGCCCGCATTCGCGCGCTGGAGCCGGAGAAGATTGAAGCCTTCATCACCCTCATTGAGGAAGATCTCGGCTACCAACTCCACCAGTCGGTTCAGCGCGTGAAGTTCGAGTTGTCGCGCAGCCACAGCGCGGAGTTCCGTTTTCGCGACAGCAGCCCGAGCTTCGCCAGCATCGATCTGCGCATTCCCATCACACGCACCGACTTTGAATCGTGGATCAAGGATGAACTGCGCGCCATCGAGAAGTGCATTGACTCGCTGCTGCAAAAGGCGGGCGTACCTCCGCGCGAGGTGGACCGCGTCTTCCTCACCGGAGGCAGTTCCTTCGTCCCCGCCGTGCGCCGCATCTTCGCAACCCGGTTTGGAAAGGAACGCATTCGCGGCGGGAACGAATTCACCTCAGTCGCCCACGGCCTGGCGCTGCGCGCCGCCGAGTCGCTGCGTCACGGCGTCCAGTCCGCTTTGCAATCCAAAGATCGACGAAATCTATCTGCGGAGCATGATTTGGCCTTGAGGCGCCGAACTTCACAGTCTTGACAATTGTGAGGCTGACGGCTTTACCCGGTAAAAAGTACATAACTTTGAAATAAGTACATAGCCAGCGGCCTATGGGGAACCTGAGCTTGCCATCATCTAGCTCGCCTTCCCTTCTATAAACCTAACAATATAAAACACGTTGGTTTTTCGCGAACGCTGCAGCGCTTTGGCATGCGTATTGCCCCTAACAGAGCGAGTCAATAAGAGAGAGAATCTGGGATGTTTTGAAAGTTGTGGCCATGAATCCGGAAAAATGAACTGGATCCGCTGCACGCCAAGCAAGAGATTCTCAAGTGGTAAAGCGACGACAACTCCGCAACCGTAGGTCCGGCGGAACGCCGGAGGGGGCAAGTATGGGTTGCTCAATCTGCAGGAATCTGGAAAGAGTTCTTGAGTCCAGGCGAAGCGAGTATATCGAGGTCCGTTCCTCTGCGTGTTATCGGGTCTGCACGAGGCCTGCTGCCTTTATGAATGTCGATATGGAACGCGCCAAGAGCGAACTGGAAGAGCACAAGTCGTTATGTGCCTGCGCCGTCAGGGAATTGGTACTCGTACCGGCAGCGGCTCTGCTTCGCATTGCGCCAGAGATGGCAGTCCAGGGCTATCTCCAGCAATAACGTCAGTCACACCGCATGATCACGGCGCCGGTCGCCTCTCTGAACGGACTGTGGCAGCGTTTGATTGCGGTAGTTTATAGGTCATCTTCTCGTCTCAAGCCTTCAAATCTTCGCTTCAGGCGGGCACCGTTCAAGCAAACATCAGAACGACTGGAGCGATAATGAGTTTCTTCAAGAAAAGCATTAAGAAGAGTCACCCTTCCGTCAGTCAGGATATAGGACAACATTCGCTCAGGCCAGTGGACCGCCATGAGGAGACCCGCTCTTCAGAGATCGAGTCGGGTTCAACAAAGAAGAATGCACGACCATTTGCGGAAGACTTCGGCTTGGAGCATTCTTTCTCGCGCGGATTTATAACCCACCTTGTGCTGCCTGCAAGTTCGAACTTTATGGAGCCAGGACCACCCAGACACTCCTGTGCGTACGATAAGAGTTGGCCGAATTGCGTGTACCTGGGGTAATCCCTGGGGAAATACACGCTTAACCTGCATTGGTGGGTGAATGAAGATCTACGTTGCAGGCAATTGACGGTGCCCATACCAACCGGGAGTTATTCAAAATCCTCGGGGTCTCGGACATGAAGTTTACAAGTTTCGAGGTTCCCGAAGCGGATGGTGTGAGGCAGAAGGATCGGATCACGGCCTCTATTGGTCTGAAGGTGACCGAAAGTGGAAGAACTGGCCAGGCATATCCGGTTTGGTGGGCTTTGGCCTCCTGAAGCCGGTTAAAGACTCCCTGGTGCGGCGGGCGGCTCAGTGCGGGGAAGTTCGCATTTTGGGTAGCCCAGCTCTCAGTTTTTAGCAATAATCCGGCTTTGGCCGGTGAAGATTCTAAACAACCTACAGGAAGTTGGTTTAGTAGACCTGGGATCGAAAAGGCTCGCTAGCCCTCTCGCTCTGAAAGATCTCAACTAGCAGGTTGCCCCCCCCCGCCGTCACCCCAAACATCCTGCATCCCATGTCTCAGAGTCGAGGGTGTCGAGAGACATGGGGCACCCAACTCGATTGGGTTGCCAAACCGGGGACACCCGCCCGCGTTTATCGCGCCTCGATGAAGTTTTTGGGAGGCACAGATTTCTGTGGCATTGCAGGTCAACCAACTGTGGAGTCAAATTATTGATTCTAATGGTCGGGGCGGAGGGATTCGAACCCCCGACCCTCTGCTCCCAAAGCAGATGCGCTACCAGGCTGCGCTACGCCCCGACGTGCTGCTCTGATTGTATCGCGAATGGATTTGCTGAGGGCGGCTGGCGAGCCAGATCATGGGCGGTTCAAGGCCGGTTGTACACAGGGCGGCCCGATGCGGTATCCTGAGCCTTCGCTTATGATTTTCTCCCGCGATTACATTGGGTATCTGGCCCGCCGTACGGTCAAGCATCTCATCGACGCCAAGATGATCACCACACAAGACGTGAAGGTGACCGAAGAGCGCGTCCGTGAAGGCCTGATCGAGGAGTTGTCCCTCGAAGACCGCATCAACGAGGAGGTACGCGTGATTCTCGACGCGTATTCCGAAGAGATGCGCAAATCCGGCGCCCAATACGCCGAGATGTTCAAGAAGGTCAAGACCGAACTGGCCAAGAAATACAAGGCGGTGCTATGAGGATCAGCCCCGACAAGCTCAACAAGCTGGCCCACACCGTGGCCGATACCCTGGCCGAGATCGACCAGGTCGGGTTTCTGGAGGATCGCAACACCATCCGCCAGGAGGCGCGCAAGGCGCTCACCGCCCTGCTCACCCAGGAGGCCGGCATCGACACTGCCGCGCGACTCAAGATCGCCAACCAGCGCAAGATCATCCTCGAAGGCTCGCAGGAGTGGGAGATTCTGTACCGCAAGTACTATAACGACGAAGTGCGCAAGCTGGGCATCTGACCTGCGTTCGCCGCGTGCCCGCCGCTTTGGCGTCAAAGCGTTTTTTTTGTTAAAGTAAGTGAGTGGCCGGTGACGGCTGCCCCCACAAGTGTGGCGCTATCGTCTAGGGGTTAGGACGTGAGATTCTCAATCTTAAAACCCGGGTTCGATTCCCGGTAGCGCTACCAAAACACCTTCCTGGAACATCCAAAGACCCTACAAAAGCAACTGAATCCCTTGTTTTATGCATATTTCCCTCCGGGACTGTCCAGGGGCGAGACGATGGGAAGTGCATTGAGCCTGCTCCTTGCGCGTGAGGCCAGAGCGCTGGGTAAAGCTTTCCCCCGTGATGCCCATGGGGGTGCCACCGAATGCATCGGGCAACCCGTCGGTGATCATGCTTGCCAAGTCTGGCTTGGCAATGGGCTTTACAATCTCCTCATGCTTCTGGCTGTCCTCACCATCTCCGACCGGTGCTCGAAGGGCCTTTTGACAGACACCGCGGGCCCGGCGGTGGCCGCTGCGCTCAAGCTGCGCTGGCCCGCGGCCGAGTTCTGGACCGGCCTGCTGCCCGACGATGAAGACGCCATTGCAGTTCAGCTCGAGCAGTTGAGCCGGCAGGGTGCGGCCTTGGTGCTGACCGTGGGCGGCACCGGGTTCAGCCCGCGCGACCGCACGCCCGAGGCTACGCGCCGGGTGATCGATCGCGAGGCGCCAGGCCTGGCCGAAGCCATGCGCTTCCATGGCGCCAAGCTCAACCCCGCAGCGTGGCTTTCGCGGGGTGTGGCGGGGCTTAAAGGGAGTACGGTCATCGTGAATCTTCCCGGCAGCCGGCGAGGAGCCAGCGAGAGTCTTTCCACCATCGTCGATCTACTTGATCACAGTCTTGAAGTTGCGGCGGGCGGGCAGAATCATCCGTAAATTGGACCGGACCTCCCGGTTGTGCCTTGGCCATCGAAGCCGTTGCCGACTTCGGCTGCAAGTGCGCCGCTGATATTCTCTTTCCCTGATTGCGGTGAATGAGAGCGAGGCCGCGAAAGAGCAGTCTCCGCAAGCACTTTTGACGATGGCGAAAAAGCGGCGGCGCTCATCACAAATTGCAAGCCACTGAGGATGACAATGAATGCGGCAGGGTATGTTCTGGCCGGTGGCCGGTCGAGTCGCATGGGCTCGGAGAAGGCGCTCGTCGAGTTTGCGGGGGAGCCGCTGGTGGTTCATGCTCTGCGGACCCTGCGCCGCGCGGGGTTGACCGCGTCGATCGCTGGAGCGCGCTCGCCGCTGGAGTGCTTTGCGCCTGTGGTCACGGACTCTGAGCCCGACATGGGGCCCTTGGGCGGAATCTGCGCGGCTCTGGCCTCCTCGAAGGCGAGACGGGCTGTGTTTTTGCCGGTGGACCTGCCGCTGCTGCCCTCCGCGCTTGTAACCATGCTTATGCACGAGGCACAGGATGAAGGGACAGCCGTCACTGTGGCCGCTGTCAACGGATTCACGCAGACCTTTCCGGCGGTGGTGGACCGGGCGGCGCTTCCATGGCTTCGCTCTGCACTTGAATCGGGCCGTGGAGGCTGCTTCGCTGCATTTCAGGGCGCTGCGGAAGGTTTGAACAAGTCGATGAAGGTTGTGCCGGTCGAGCGGGCTTTGCAGGAGTGGGAATCCGCACTTCGCGAAGCGCTGCCGGTCGAGTGCTGGTTTCTGAATGTCAATGCCCCGGCGGATCTGCTGCGGGCCGAGGCTAGCCTGGCGGCATCAGCGCGCAGGCCAACAGTCCGCGGTTGATGCGGTTTGCCGGACGCTTCCGCTTTTAGGCTGTCCCACTTTAAGCAATCCCTGCACAAGGCTGCCTTCCCATAAAATCACTCATTCCCGAGACCTTGCGGCAGATTTGCTCTGCCGGGAACCGGCCCCCTGTGTTTCGGTTGGACGGAGTTTCTCGGGCGTCCGTTCTGGCGCGAGCCGCACAAGGTCGCTCGAACTCGTAATCCTCCCTTTTGTAAAACGATTGATCTCTTCCCAGGCGTTGGTCCGGTACCTTATGCTGGGTGGGCTTGTTGAGGAGACCCGATGTTGACACGCCGCCGTTTTTCCGCCCTTGCCGCCGCTGCCGCCGGCGCTACGCTGGCCGCCCCGCTCCGCTCGCAGGCCGCCGTTACCCGTTCCGGAGAGGCATTCGGAGTTCAGCTCTTCACGGTGCGTAACGACATCAAGGACCTGGCGGCGACGCTGGGCATGATTTACCGCATTGGCTACGCCACGGTCGAGACCTTTCCGGCCGTCTATAACCGCCCGGCGCGAGATTTGAAGAAGCTGATCGAGGGCCTGGGGCTGAAGGCGCCCAGCGGCCACTTCGACTATGCCACGCTGGAAGAGAAGGTGGACTACGCGGCTGAGCTGGGGCTGGAGTACATGATCTGCCCCATGATTCCGCGGCCTATGTGGGACTCGCTGGACGGCTTCAAACAAGGCGCGCAGCACCTGAACAAGATTGCGGCCCAAGCGCGCGCCGCCGGGCTCAAGTTCGGCTATCATCCGCACGACTACGAGTTCAGGCCGATCCAGGGGGGGCGGGGCTTTGACGTGCTGATGCGCGAACTGGACCCCTCGGTGCGCCTGGAACTGGACATCTTCTGGGCCGCGGAGGCGAGCCAGGACCCGCTGGAGCTGATGCGCAAGAACCGCGAAAGGCTGGCGCTGATCCACATCAAGGACCGCAAGCCGGGGGCAGCGGTCAGCTATGTTCCCGACGCGCAGGCCGCGCGCTCCATTACCGAGGCCGGCGCAGGCGACATCGACTGGAAAGCGGTGCTGGGCGAAGCTCGCCGGCTGGGCGTGAAGCAATATTTCGTTGACCAGGACGAGACCGCTCTGCCCATCGAGGAATCTCTGCGAGTCAACTGGAACTACCTGTCGCAGTTGAACTTTTAGGAATCCGGTCAACGGCCTGAGGGTTGTGTCGTCTAAATGGATTGAGGTGTGTCATCCTTGATCGTTATGAAGACTGGACCCATTCTTTGCCTTGCCGTATCGATGTTTGCCTTGCCCTGCCTTCCGGTGGCCAGTCCGGCCCAGGAATCGCCTGCCGAGCAGTCGGCCGCGACCTTGAAAGTGGAGGCACGCGAGGTGGTGCTGCCGGTGACCGTCCGCGACAAGAAGGGCGCGCTGGTGACCACTCTGCAGGTGAGCGACTTTACCCTGACCGAGGACGGCCGCCCGCAGAAGATCAAGAGCTTTACGCGCGAGAGCAATCTGCCCTTCCGGCTGGGCCTGCTGGTAGACACCAGCCGCAGCGTCTCCGGGGCCATGGAGAACGAGCGCAAGGCGGCGGGCAAGTTTGTGGACCAGATGCTGCCTGCCGACCCCAAGGCCGCGGGCGGCGCGCCCAAGGACCAGGCCTTTCTCATCCACTTTGACCGCGAGGTTGAGTTGCTGGAGGACTTTACCAACTCCCGCGACAAGCTGCACCGCGAACTGGACGAGATGGGCCCGACGCGGGGGGAACAGAATGACGCCCAGGGTCCAGAGACCACCGGGGACGACCGGGAACGGCCGCGCGGGGGCCGGGGCGGGGGCACGCAGCTTTACGACGCCATCTATCTGGCCTCCGACGAGCTGATGAAGCCCAAGGACGGGCGCAAAGCGCTGGTGGTCTTTTCCGACGGCGTGGATCGCGGCAGCAAGGAAACCCTGAACGACGCGGTGGACGCCGCGGACCGGGCCAGCGTGGCCATCTACACCATCTACTTCAAGGGTGAGCAGGAACGCAGCCAGAACGGCTTTCCCGGCATGGGCGGTGGGCGCCATGGGGGCATGGGCGGCGGTGGCTATCCTGGCGGCGGGGGAGGCTATCCCGGTGGTGGCGGCGGCTATCCGGGTGGCGGCGGAAGACGTGGGGGCGGTCAGAGCCAACCGCAGGTGGACGGCAAGAAGATCATGGAGAAGATAGCGGAGCGCACCGGAGGCCGTTACTTCGAGGCCAAGAAGAAGGACAACCTGGAAGAAATCTACGGCCAGATCGCCGAAGAGCTGCGCGGCCAGTATCTGCTTACTTATACCCCGGACCTGGTGGACAAGGAAGGCGGCTTCCACAAGATCGCGCTCAAGGCCAACAAGGACGACCTGACCGTGGTCACGCGGGAAGGGTATTACGCGCCGGGTGGCAACGCGAAATAAAGCTGTGATTTCTGTTCGACTGCATCGGAAATCAGCAACACGCGGCCGCGGCGCGCCAAAAGCGATCGATGGATTGTGTCACCGGTCCCTCGATTGTGTTTGCGCCGCTTCTGCTCTACGCCGCTCCCCTAGAATGGCTGCTGGGGGACTTTTCTACAATGAACGGCACAACGGTACAACCTGCGGCGCGCAACAGCGCAATCGATATTCTCAGATTTCTGGCTTGTTACCTAGTGATTCAGTCGCACGCCGGCGAGTTCTACTACATTGCTCCGGACATGAGCGTACTGCATGGCCCCGGCACCTTTGCGGCCATGATTTACAACTCCCTGTGCCGGTGCAGCGTGCCCTTGTTTGTGGCGATCTCCGGCTTCTGTATTTTGCCGGTCAAGGTCTCCACAGGCCAATTCCTCAAACGGAGATTCACGCGCGTCGCCATTCCGTTTGTGCTGTGGTGCATCATCTATGCCTTCTACCAGTTCTTCACCGAGAAGATCGCGCTCTCAGTGGTCTTCGGCCATATCGCCAAGATCCCGGTCAACTACGGCACCGAGATCGGCCACCTTTGGTACGTCTACATGCTGCTGGGCATCTACCTGTTTGCGCCCATCATTTCGCCGTGGCTGGAAAAGGCTTCGAAAGGCAGCATCGAGTTCTATCTGGCGCTTTGGGCGGTCACCTGCTTCCTGCCTTACATTCACCTGGTGTTTCCGGAAGTGTGGGGCGAGTGTTTTTGGAACACGACCCCCATGCTGCATTACTTCTCGGGCTTTCTGGGCTATGCCGTTCTGGGCTTCTACATCAAGCGCTTTTATGCCGAGAAGAGCAAGTGGGATTTGCCGGTGGGCTTTCTGCTGACCGCTGTAGGCTATGCGGCGACCGCGGCGATTTTTGCGCATCAGCTGGGCGTGGTCAAGATGGTTCCCGATGTGGAGCTGTCGTGGGGATTCAGCACGATCAACGTGGCCCTGATGACGGCTGGTTTTTTCCTGATGGTGAAGAACCTCCGCTTCAAGAAAGTGGGGGCGTGGTATGCGCGCTGCATCACCGACGTGTCGCTCGAAACGTACGGCATCTATTTGGTGCACATCATCGTGCTCAACACCGTCTATCAATATTTGCACGGAACGTTCACGAACGATTTCTTCAACATGCCGCTGATGGGCGTTCTGACGTATGCCGGATCGTATGTCGTGATCAAGCTGCTCTCGTACCTTCCGAAGAGCAAATATCTCATCGGGTGAGGAGGCTGGCGGGAAACACTCCAGATACAGCAAGGGCGCAGCCGGGTGGCTGCGCCCCTGGTTTGTGGCCGGTCCTGGCGGACTAGCTGGTGGTGTGGATGTTCCCGGTCATCTTCTCTTCGAGCGCCGCCTGCGCCGCCGCCAACCGCGCCGTCAACAACCGGAAGGGCGAGCAGGAAACGTAGTTGAGCCCGATCTTGTGGCAGAACTTGACGGACTCAGGATCGCCGCCATGCTCGCCGCAGATGCCTACCTTGAGGGTAGGCCGGGTGTTGCGTCCCTTGGCCGTGGCCATCTTCACCAGCAAGCCCACGCCCGCCTGGTCCAGCGTGGCGAAGGGATCGTTCTTGAAGATGCCTGCCTTGATATAGGCCGGCAGGAAGTGGTTGATGTCGTCGCGGGAGATGCCGAAGGTGGTCTGGGTGAGGTCGTTGGTTCCGAAACTGAAGAACTCGGCCTCTTCGGCGATCTGGTCGGCAGTGAGGGCCGCCCGCGGAAGTTCAATCATGGTGCCCACCATGTAGTCCACGGTGCTGCCCATCTCCTTGAAGACTTCCGAGGCGACGCGGCGAACAACGGTGGCCTGGTTGCGCATCTCTTCGACGGAGCCGATGAGCGGAACCATGATTTCGAGGTGCGGATCGCCGCCCTTGACCTTGACGCTGACCGCGGCCTCAAAGATGGCGCGCGCCTGCATCTCGGTGATCTCCGGGAAGGCGATGCCCAGGCGGCAGCCGCGCAGGCCGAGCATGGGGTTGACCTCGTGCAGCTCCTGGACCCGCGCCAGCAAGATGCGCAGTTCCTTGAGCTTGGGCGAGCGGGGCTTGGTGTCCTCGATGTGGGAGATTTCCACCAGCAGATCCTCGCGCTGCGGCAGGAATTCATGCAGCGGGGGATCGAGCAGGCGGATGGTCACCGGCAGCGACTCCATGGTTTCGAGCAGACCCTCGAAGTCGGCGCGCTGCATGGGAAGCAACGCCTTGAGTGCTTCGCGGCGTTCCTTCTCGGTTTCGGCCAGAATCATGGTGCGCATGTGTCCGATGCGGTCTTCGGCAAAGAACATATGCTCGGTGCGGCACAGGCCGATGCCTTCTGCGCCGAACAGGCGAGCCTGTTTGGCGTCGCGAGGAATGTCGGCGTTGGCGCGAATCCTCAGGCGGCGGACTGGGTCGACCCAGCTCATGAACTTGACCAGATCCACATCGTCGGGCTGCGCGGGCAGGGTCTTGAGCTGACCGGCGATCACGCGGCCGGTGGTGCCGTCCAGCGAGATCCAGTCGCCCTGCTTGTAGGTGTGGCCTTTGACGCGCAGTTCCTTTTTCGCTTCGTCGACGGTGCAATCGCCGGCGCCGGCTACGCAGCACTTGCCCATGCCACGGGTAACGACAGCGGCGTGTGAGGTCATGCCGCCGCGCGAGGTGAGAATGCCGGCCGCCACTTCCATGCCCGCAATGTCTTCAGGCGTGGTTTCGCCGCGCACCAGGATGATGGTCCGGTAGGTGCCGTTGTTATGGAACTTCACCGCGTCTTCAGCGCTGAAGACGATCTGGCCCACAGCCGCGCCGGGCGAGGCCGGCAGGCCGGTCGCCAGTATCTCGACCTTCGCGCCCTTTTCAACCAGGCGCGGAACCAGGAAGTCGTACAACTGGTTGGGCTCGACGCGGAAGATGGCTTCCTCCTGCGTGATGAGGCCCTCGCGCACCATGTCGATTGCGATGCGAACAGCGGCCAGGCCGGTGCGCTTGCCATTGCGGGTCTGCAGCATGTAGAGCTTGCCATCCTGGATGGTGAACTCGAAGTCCTGCATGTCGCGATAGTGCTTTTCCATCTTCCAGGTAATCGAGCGCAGGTGCTCGTAAACCCTGGGCATCACACGTTCCAGTTCGCTAATGGGCAGCGGTGTGCGAACGCCGGAAACCACGTCTTCGCCCTGCGCGTTCATCAGATACTCGCCGAAGAAAACGTGCTCGCCGGTGGCCGGATTGCGCGTGAAGCCCACGCCGGTGCCGGAGTTCTCGCCCAGGTTGCCGAACACCATGGCCTGCACGTTGACCGCGGTGCCCAGCCAGTCGTCGATGTGATTGATGCGGCGGTAGGTCTTGGCGCGATCGTTGTTCCAGCTCCTGAAAACGGCGTCGCGGGCCGCAACCAGCTGCTCCAGAGGCTCCTGCGGAAAGTCCTTGCCGGTCTCTTTCTTCACCAGCTTCTTGTACTCGACGATCACGTCCTTGAGCGCCTGGGGTTGGAGTTCGTAGTCGAACTTCACGCCCTCGCGCTCCTTGATGGCGTCGAAGATATGCTCAAACCCCTTTTTCCCCATATCGAGGACGACGTCGCCAAACATCTGGATGAGGCGGCGATAGGAGTCATAGGCAAAACGGGGATTGCCGCTGCGCTTGGCCAAAGCCTCCACGGCCTGATCGTTCAGGCCCAGGTTGAGGATGGTGTCCATCATGCCGGGCATGGAGAACTTGGCGCCGGAACGAACCGAGACCAGCAGGGGATTCTCTCCCAGGCCCAGCTTCTGTCCCTGCAGCCGCTCCAGCCGATCGAGTGCGTTGAGCATCTCGGCGTTCATGTCGGCGTTGCTCGCGCCCCGCATGTATTCGCGACAGGCATCGGTCTGAATGGTGAATCCCGGAGGCACTGGCAATCCGGCGTTGGTCATCTCCGCCAGGCCGGCACCCTTGCCGCCCAGCACATCCTTCATGCGGCCGTTGCCATCTGCTGCGCCGCCGCCGAAGAAATACACATACTTGGTTGTGTTTGAGGTTGTGCTTGCCGGGCTGGCAAGCGACTGATCCACAGCGCCCTGCGTCATGGGATAGTGCCTCCGTATGTAGGATTCCGTGACGGCGATTCCTATGAGAGGGTGGCGGGACGTTGGCCCAGCGTTGCACCAGGTAAGTACTCGGCTGAGCGCGTGCGAGTCATCCAGACATCCGACTGCGTCTCACGGCATTCATAAGTCGCAAGTACAAATATCTCTGCGAGTATACGGTTGCATGTGCCCTTCGTCACAGACGATTCGATTGCAAAAAAAACGCGAACCACTTTTCGAGCTGTGATTTCGCAATGTGGGACTCTGGACAGCGCTCAAGCGCGCCGATGAGATAGGACGCGCCCTCTCAGGCGGCGGGCCGCTCGAACTGCTGCCCGGATTGTGAAGTGTATACCACATTGTGGCACGTGAGGATTGCCTCCACGCCCAGAAGAGCAAGAATCTCCCTCACCCGCGGCAAGGCGCCGCAAATGCTGAAAACCTGACCCGCGCTTTGCGCAATGGAATAAAGCGAAATCAGCGCGGCTACGCCGGCCGCGTCGATCCGCTCGACAGAGCTCAGATCGAGGCAAACGCTCTGCCGGCGAACCAGCGGCGCCACCCGCTCCAGCAGCAACTGCTCGTTACCCCTGACCAGCTCTCTCAGCGCCGCGATTTCGATTGTTTCCGTAACTCTCGGTTTGGACCTTATGCGGTTCATTTGAAAACCTCCTTGAGAAGCTTGTCGCGTTCCACACCCTCATGAACTTGCACGTAGACGGCCACTGCCGTATGAAGGGAATATGCTGAAATCGCGGGGGATGCAGGCATTCCCGATTCCCATGTCGTGGTTCCAGGTGTGCAAATTCGCTGCCAGGTGTCCGGAATCGAACAGGCCAGCCGATAAACCATGCCTGTTGTGAATACGCACAAAGGAGCACTCCCAGTTCCGTGTCCGATCCCGCTTCCAGCTTCGACCCCGGCTTGGCCGCCAGCCTCAGCGTAGATCAGGTTCGTGCCTGGGCGCGGGAGGCTGGCTTCGCCGAGGCCGGTCTGGTCGCGCTTCCTCACCCGCAGGAGGTGCGGGACGCCGAGCGATTTGCAGAATGGGTGGGCGCGGGATACGCGGGGACCATGCACTATCTGGCGCGCGCCAATGAAGCTGGACAACGTGTGCGGGCGCGGGTGGGGAATCCCTTCCCCTGGGCGCGCTCGGCGATCATATGCTTTGCCAGCTACCACAGCGCGCAGCCGCGTTCCACCGATCCGGCCGCTGCGGACGCAGGCTGGATTGCGCGCTACGCATGGTCCAGCCGCACGGATGCAGGCGGCGTCCAGCGGCCCAGCGATTATCACAAGGTGCTGCTCAAGCGAATCAGAGCGCTTGAAGCGCAGTTGCACGCACAGTTCGGCAGCTTTGAGGCGCGCGCCTATGTGGATACCGGACCGGTGGTGGAGCGGGCACTGGCCACCGCGGCCGGACTGGGTTGGACAGGCAAGAACACCTGCCTTATCCACCCGAAACTTGGATCGTATGGATTTCTGGCGGTCCTTCTAACCTCTCTGGCGGCAGAAAAGGAAAAAGCGCTCACGGTTCCGGACCGCTGCGGAAGCTGCCGGCGCTGCCTCGAGGCGTGCCCCACCGGAGCACTGATCGCGCCCTACCGTATGGATGCGACGCGCTGCATCTCCTACCTGACCATCGAGCATCGCGGGCCCATTGCGCCTGAACTGATGGAAGACATGGGGCGGCAGGTTTTCGGCTGCGATATCTGCCAGGACGTATGCCCATGGAATCGCAAGGCGCCGTTGAGCGCTGACCCGGAACTGGCGGCCCGCACAGAGCTGGTCAATCCGGCATTGGATTGGCTGGCGGCGCTGGAAGAGACGGAGTTCGAGCGCCGCTTCAATGGTTCGCCGGTGCGCAGGGCGGGGTTCCTGGGCCTGCGCCGTAATGCGGCCATCGCCGTGGGAAACAGCGGCCTGAGCCGCTTTTCTCCCTGGCTTCAACAGTGTGCCGGCTCCGCGGACGAGGGTCTGCGCGCAGCGGCCCAATG
>Ga0302278_10001647_pt1 | contig 27220 bp, 26 predicted proteins | sample III_Bog_N3_2_FD_194543 | JGI IMG/M metagenome (GOLD analysis project Ga0302278, IMG submission 194543) | Peat permafrost microbial communities from Stordalen Mire near Abisko, Sweden - III_Bog_N3_2 | ecosystem: Environmental > Terrestrial > Soil > Wetlands > Peat | place: Sweden: Abisko... | reverse complement strand
AGCGCGGCAAGGTGAAGGTGGGCGAGGACGTGGAGATCGTTGGTTTCCGCGAGACGCGCAAGACGGTTTGCACCGGCGTGGAAATGTTCAAGAAGCAGTTGGACGAGGGCATGGCGGGCGACAACGCCGGGATTCTTCTGCGCGGCACACCGAAAGAGGATGTGGAGCGCGGGATGGTTCTTGCCAAGCCGGGCTCGATTACGCCGCACACGGTTTTCAAGGGCGAAGTGTACGTGCTCTCGAAGGAAGAGGGCGGTCGTCATACGCCGTTCTTCAAGGGCTACCGTCCGCAGTTCTACTTCAGAACAACTGATGTCACGGGCGTGGCGCAGTTGCCTGAAGGCGTGGAGATGGTGATGCCGGGCGACAACGTGCAGCTTGAGGTTGAGCTGATTACGCCGGTGGCGCTGGAAAAGGGCTTGCGGTTTGCGATTCGCGAAGGCGGCCGCACGGTGGGCGCGGGCACGGTTTCGGAAATTATTAAGTAAGTTCTCAGTTCACAGTTCTCAGTTTCCGGCTCCGCCGGGATGGGCGCTAAAGCGGAATGATGGGATGAACAGACTGAGAACTGGGAACTGAGAACTGGGAACTGAAAGGATTTGGAATGCGGGAAATTGTTACATTGCAGTGCGCTGAGTGCAAGGAGCGGAACTACTCGACAACGAAGAACAAAAAGACGACCACAGGCCGTCTGGAGTTCAAGAAGTTCTGTAACCGCTGCCGCAAGCACCAGCCGCACAAGGAAACGAAGTAGAACAGGGATTAGGGGTTAGGGATTAGGGATTAGGAATCGCGCTCTGGAGGTTGTATGCGAATCCGGGCGCTTTTAACTAACACCTAACCCCTAATCCCTACCCCCTGCTTTTAGGGGCGTAAGCTCAACGGCTAAACTGTCGGTCTCCAAAACCGAACTTGGGGGTTCGAATCCCTCCGCCCCTGCCAGATTGAATAGGAATGCGCAAGGCTCGAGGCCCGGCGCGAAGGAACGGGAAGCATGGCAACAATCGTGAACGGCGATGATCGGCCGGACAAGAAGTTTATCGGCGGCGTGTTTGGGCAGTGGAACGAATTCACGCGTTTTTTGAGCGATGTACGCGCGGAGATGCGCAAGGTGGTTACGCCGTCGCGCAAGGAAGTTCAATCCACAACCACGGTGGTGATCATCGCGGTGTTTCTCTTTGGGTTGTTCTTTTTCGTGTGTGACACGATCTTCCAGAACGGCTTGCATGCGTTGCTGGGCAGGCTGGGCGGGTTTTAACCGTAACGGCAACTGCGAAGCGAGAGCAGAAGATGACAGAAGAATTGGAACAAGCCGGACAAGCAGAACCTGCCGAGCAGGTTGAGCAAGCTGAACAAGCTGTCGAGCGGGTTGACCCGCAGGCGCAGCCGCTACCGGTGCGCAACGAGAATTTCAGATGGTACATACTGCACGCCTATTCGGGCTTTGAGCGCAAGGTGCGCGAGTCCATTCAGAGCCGCGTTGAGGCTTTCGGGCTGAAGGATCGGGTGGGCCGGGTGATGATTCCCACCGAGCAGGTGACGGAGATTGTCAATGGCAAGAAACGCACCACGGAGCGGGTTTTTCTGCCGGGGTACGTGCTTGTCGAGATGGAGCTGGACAACAACCTGTGGCACGTCCTGAAGGACACGCCCAAGGTGACCGGCTTTCTGGGCACGGGCGACAAGCCGGTGGCTCTGAGCGAAGAAGAAGTTAGTGGAATCCTCTTCCGTTCCGAGACTGCCAAGGACAAGCCGCGGCTCAAAATCAAGTTTGAGAAGAACGAGCAGGTCCGCATTACCGATGGGCCTTTTGCCAATTTCAACGGCGTGGTGGATGAGATCAACGAAGATCGCGAGACGCTGAAGGTCATGGTGACCATCTTCGGACGATCCACCCCGGTGGAGATGGAGTTTGGCAAAGTGGAAAAGATTGAGTAGTTGGTTTTAGCTGCTAGCTACTAGCTTTCAGCTTCTAGCCGGGGTTACTTACCTAGCAAGCCCTGGTTGCGAGCGAACGCTGCGGCGCCAACGTCAAAATTCTAACAAGGAAAAAGTCCAGCTAAGAGCTAGAAGCTAGGAGCTAGAAGCTGGTTCCAAAGGAACCGACACATGGCACCTCCGAAGAAAGTTACAGGATACGTCAAACTGCAGATCGTGGCCGGCACGGCCACGCCGGCGCCGCCGGTAGGCCCCGCGCTGGGCCAGGCGCAGGTCAACATCATGGAGTTCTGCAAGCAGTTCAACGCGCGCACCTCCAACAAGGAGATGGAAGGGCTGGTCATTCCGGTCGTCATCTCGGTGCATGCCGACCGCAGCTTCAGCTTTATCACCAAGACGCCTCCGGCGCCGGTGCTGCTGCTGAAGGCAGCCGGGATTCCCAAAGGCTCAGGTACGCCCAACAAGGAAAAGATCGGCAAGGTGACCGAGAAGCAGGTGCGCGAGATCGCCACGCAGAAGATGCCCGACCTGAATGCCGCCTCGGTAGAGACGGCCATCAAGAGCATCAAAGGCACCGCCCGTTCGATGGGCATTGAAGTAGTGGCGTAAGCCGCTGGTTGTTTTCATGCGCGAAGGCCCTCCTGCAAGGGAGGGCCTTTGTGCGTTTACGGAGCGCAAATCGGAATCATGCTATGATTCCGTATTATGGCCACGATTTTACAAATCCCGCTCGATGAATATCTCGGCATCACCTACCGGCCGGACCGCGAATACGTGGATGGTGAAATCAGGGAGCGCAACGTGGGCAAATACGAGCACGCGCGGGTTCAGGCATTGCTGGCTCGCTGGTTTGGGAACCATGAACAAGAGTGGGGAGTACAGGTCGTCACCGAACAGCGCGTACGGGTGTCGCCCATGCGGGTGCGGATTCCCGATGTGGCGCTGCTGACTCTCAGCTCCCAGCCGGATGTGATTGTTGATCCGCCACTGCTTGTGATCGAAATTCTCTCCCCTGACGATAGCTACTCCGACACCCAGGAGCGCGCCCAGGACTATCGCGCGATGGGCGTGGAAACGGTTTGGATCATCGATCCAAAGACGCGCACCGGCCGCATGTGCTCTGGCGCGGAATGGGTAGAGTCTTCGCGTCTGGAAGTTAAAGGGATGCCTTTGTATGTCAATCTGCCCGACATCTTCAGCCAGTTGACATCTGCCTGAACGTCTCCGGTTGAGCTTCATGGTATCCCTCCTTTTCCGCAGAAGAAAACGGAAAGGATAAGGCACCCAGCATATAAGGTAGAACGCGCGGAATTACACCATCCTCAGAACCAGCGACCCAGAGTGACAAAGACCTTGCGGTGACCGGCATCGCCGACAGAGATGCCAAAGGTGAACAGGCCGATGGGCGTGCTGGCCACTATGCCGGCAATGCCATCCTGGCGGAGAATCGCTCTTGTCTGCGGCGACCGGATCTCGCCGGCCTCGTAGCCAAAGACGCCGTAGAGGCCATGTCCCATTTCGGTGGGCAGAGCCGCAAACCGGCGCATATATCCGATGTGGGTCAGGTATGTGTCGGTCCCCCGGAACTCGTCGAACGAGGATGCAGAAAGGCGCATCGGTCCGCCCAGGGTGAACAAGTAAGGCTGGGCGACGTTGGCGTGCAAGTAGGAGTTGACCTCCCCGCCCCAGCCGAAGATATTGGTTTCTTTCCAGGAGCGGGTTGCCCTGAAGTTGAGCTTAATGATCGGCGCATTGTCGCTTTCGACGGCATGGTAGAGCGCGCCGGCCGAGGCTGACAGCCGGAAGCCATTGGGGGAGACGGCGCCGGCAGCGGTTTTGTCGATATTGATGTTCAGCAGGCCGGTCTGCGCAGTCCCGGTGATATACGGGCCGCCGCCGGAGCCGGTGCGCAGCCCCCAGCGCGTGTCCTCGGCGTGCCATTCGGCAGAAAGTTGCAGTTGATTCGAGAATGTGCGGCCAGCTTCGACTCCCGCGTCCAGGGTTTGCAGAAAGCGTTCGGCGATGCGCTTCTGATTAGCCCAGATGTAGACCGGTTCACGGACGATGCCGGCGCGCGGCTCGATGAAATAGCCGCCGGGAGAAAGCAGGCGGTAGTATTCGGCGGAGAGATCGGTCATGTAGCCGATGCGGGCGTTGGCGCGCAGCTCTGAGCCGAAGCCGCCAAGGTTCTGATCGATCAGGCGGAGGGTCATCTCAGCGCGGGTGATGTTGGAGTTGGCGGAGGCCAGTTCGACGCCAAGGAGGAGAAAGGGCGGGCCGGTGCGATCGTTGCTGAGGCGAACCAGGATGCCCGTGTCGGGAGTCGATGAGCCTGGGATGGGCTGGCCGGCGGCGCGCGCGTCGGATGCGGGCGGCACGGTGGAGGCTGGCGCGGGCGTTGGGGCAAAGGTCTCCCAGGTGGCGGTGATTCCGCCGTTGGACTGGATGGTCTTGAGGGCATCGAGAGTAGTGGCGGGCGCGATGGGAAGGCCCTCGATGTGTTTCATGTCGGCGATAACCTCACGAACGGCGGCCGGCTGCGGACCCGGCTTTGGGCCTTCCACGCGGACCTGGCGCAGGATGCCGGGCTGCGGTCTGCGGCGGCTTTCGCGCGCGGCCAGATAGGCCTTCCATCCGTCAGCGTCGAGGGCATAACGCAACAGGACATCGCGGTTCTGCTCAGCGGCTTTGTAGCCGGCGTCGATCAGCAGGGCGGCACGGGTGTAGTCGGTGGAGTTGAAGCCGCTGACCGGCACGTTGACCACCACATCGGCCAGCTTCTCGGCCTCCGTAACATTTTGCTGGATGCCGACATCGAAGGCGCGGTTGAGGACGCCGAGGGCGGAACTGATATCGGAGTTGGAAAGAGCTGCATCTTCAAGGTGGATGGCGATGATGACATCGGCGTGCAGCTCGTGCTTGAGAACGCTGGTGGGCAGGTTGTCGAGAATGCCGCCATCGACAAGGTAGTGGCCATTGCGGTCCTGCACCGGAGGGAAGACGCCGGGAATGGAGATGGAGGCGCGCACGGCCTGGGGCAAGGGCCCGGAGGCAAAGTTGACCGATGCGAGGGTGTTCAGATCAGTGGCCACGCAGCGAAAGGGAATAGGAAGCCGGTCGAAGTCCAGCTCCTGACTGTTGTCGTTGGGCAGGTTGCTGGTCAGGAACTCGTTGACGCCGCGATCGGTGAGCAGGGCGTTGCGCAGGGTCAGGTGGTGGCGCAGACCGACGGTCAGCGCAGCGGGAAGTTCGCGGCGATCCTGGCGGCGGCGGAAGCTCAAGTCGGAGTAGGGAGTTTGCAGGGTGAAGACGTGCATGAACGCGTCGCTGACGGCCAGAGCGCGCATCTGGGCGGGCGTGCTGCCCGTGGCGTAGAAGGCGCCGACCAGCGAGCCCATGCTGGTGCCGGAGATGCGGTCCACGGGAATGCGGTGCTCCTCAAGCCATTGCAGGACGCCGATATGCGCCATGCCCAGTGCGCCACCGCCCTCCAGCGCAACGCCGATGGCCGGACGGCCCGGCGGCTGCACGGCGGGCAGAGCGGAGCCGGAGGAGGCAGGGACGGGATTTGCCGGCGCCTGCGCTGCTGCGCAGATTGTAAGTAGAGCGAAAGCTGGCAGGATAATGGCAGATTTCCAACGCACAGGCATACCCCCTGGTGAAAAAGCTGTCCTATAAGTTAACGCTTTTCAGAAAGGATTGCTGTGACGTGCGTTCGTCAGGATTGCTTCAGGGCTTTACAGCGGCCGGGACACACGAATCGCGTCGAAGGCATAAAACAGCCCTCGGGCAGAGAAAACTCTGCTGCGACTCAAGCGTGGCGCTCCGTTGAGGAGGGCGGTTCGCGCCTATTTCGGCGGGGCCGGAGTAAACAATTCGCGTCTCTGCGCGGGTTCCGGCTTGGGCTTTGGCTTGGGCGCCTTCTTGACTTCTTTTCTACCTTTGTCTTTACTTCCCATGGTTGCAAGTGTGCCACAAATGCGGGCTACTCGGCAAGGGCAGGATGACTCTGGTGTTGCTTCAAGCCGCAACAGAAGCTCTGCGAGTTCTTGTCTGCTTGGCGCGCACCTTCTGCTCCGGGGTGACGGAGAGCCGAAGGCCGACAGTCTTCAGGACGGCTATCAATGTCTTCAGCGTCGGATTGCCCTTCGGCGACAGAGCGCGATAGAGCGACTCCCGGCTGATGCCCGCCTTTGCCGCCACCGCGCCCACCCCGCCGTAAGCCTCCGCCACGGCACGCAGCATGATCAGTCCTCCGGCGCGCTCGTCTGGATTATCGAGAGCTTCCATGGCCGCAATTAAATATTCAACAGCAAACTCCCGGTCCTTGCGCAACTCTTCAACTTCCCATTCGTGATAAGAACCGACGCCGACAAGTTTGCTCATGGTTGCCTCATTTTCCATTCATTCCAAAGCGCTTTGGCTCGTGCAATATCCTTCGATTGACTGCTCTTATCCCCACCGCAGAGAAGAATGACCCAACTCAGTCCGCGCCGGCCGCAATAAACCCGGTACCCGGCGCCCACATCAATGCGCAACTCCGTCACACCCTCGCCCACTGGCTTAGCATCACCGAAATTGCTGGATTCAATCTGGCGTAATCTGGCAGCGATGCGGGTTTTCGCAATTTTGTCCCGAAGCGTCGTGATCCACTCGATGAACGGAGAACGTCCGTTCTCATCCCGGTAGTAGATGAGTTCGATCACAAGAATAAGTGTAGCATAAAAGCTACAAACAAGTATAATCAAGCGTATACTGGACGCAATGCAGACCTCAGTTTTACTCGAAGTGATTGCCAGCGCTGGTGCCGTGATCGTTGCAGCTCTGAGTTACTTGTTCACAAAGATGAAAGAGAGGGAAGCAGACTGGCGAAAATGAAAATATGAACAATACAAAGAATTCATTACCGCACTGAGCGAAAACGTCGGACCGAACCCACAACCTGAGAGTCATAGAATTTTCCTAAGAGCATGCAATACACTTAACTTAATCGGCTCCCGTGACGTGCTGTTATCTCTCCAATCGCTAATCACCTCTATGAATGCTGATAATCCCCGCGAAGAAAACAATGCGAGGATTTCAAGGCTGATTTGGGAGATACGTAAAGACGCACGAATCCCAGGAAACCCGAGAGCGGAGGATTTTTCGGCCCGCCTCTGGTTTCCCACAAAATGAGATACTAAGACGACGAGAAGAGACTGGCTTTCAGTTCAAGAACATCGTCCGATACAGCGTATCCCTCTGCACCGGCTTGAATCCCGCGTCGCGAATAATTCGGCGCAGTTCCTCTTCCGTGGTGCAGTTTGACGTTCCCGCGGCTTTGACCACATTCTCTTCCAGCATTACCGAGCCCACATCGTTGCCGCCGAAGTGAAGGCCCAGCTCCAGCACCTTCAATCCCTGTGTTACCCAGCTTGCCTGCACGTTCTCGATATTATCCAGATAGAGCCGCGAGATTGCCAGTGTCTTGAGGTACTCGACCGAAGTCGCTTCTTCCCAGCCGCGCCCGCCGAGGGCCGTGTTTTTAGGCTGGAAGCTCCAGGGGATGAAGGCCGTGAATCCGCCGGTCTCCTCCTGCAAGCGCCGCACCACTTCGAAGTGGTTGATGCGCTGCTCGAAGGTTTCTCCCACGCCGAACATCATCGTCGCCGTGGTGCGCATTCCAAGCTGGTGCGCCGCGCGATGGACGCTGACCCAATCCTCGGTGTTGCACTTGATGCGGGCGATGCGCCGGCGCACATCGTCATCCAGAATCTCCGCGCCGCCGCCGGGAATGGAATCCAGGCCCGCCGCGCGCAGACGGATGATGGTCTCGCGCAGGGGGATTTCGGAATACTTGGCAATGGCCAGAATCTCCGAAGCCGTCAAACAATGCAGCCAGATCTGCGGGAAGCGCTGCTTGATGCCGCTGAAGAGCCGCTCGAACCAGTCGATCTTGAGATCTGGATGGATGCCGCCCTGCATCAAAACTCCCGTCCCGCCCATCTCGACGGTCTCGGCGATTTTTTCGTAAATTGTTTCGAAGTCGAGGATGTAACCCTCTTCTGAACGAGGCCCCGTGAGCGGCCGGTAGAAGGCGCAGAAAGTGCAGTACTCGGTGCAGAAGTTGGTGTAGTTGATGTTGCGATCGATGATGTAGGTGACCACGCCCTCGGGGTGCAGGCGGCGGCGCACGGCGTCAGCCTCGAAGCCAAGGCCGATCAGGTCGGGGGAGTGGAAGAAGTCGAGAGCCTGTGGACGGGTCAGCGGCATAGTTTCGATTCTAACAAGCAGAGCAGACCCATGGCGGGTAGCTGCACTGCTTGCCGGGTGCTTGCGAAAGAAAACGCCGTCCGCTGTACGATTCTTGAGCCGTTGTTCCTACCGCAGCAGCGCATCCACCGACCACAGAATCGGAGCCTGCCCGTGGAAGTCGCCGGTACGGCGGGGCCGGGCCAGATAGTAGCTCAGATCGTTCAGTTTGTTGGTGCCCGCGCAAACCTGCGTCACGTCGCCATTCTGGTCGATGTAGCCGGTCACGGCGAGCCATGCCTTGCGAGCCGCCGGGCCGTAGGTCGGGCCATCCAGAATGCCCAGCTTCACGCCGGTAATCATGGCGAAGGTGAACATCGCGGAGCCGGAACTCTCCGGCCAGGCCTCTTCGTGGTCGATCAACTGGCGCCACATCCCGTCCTTGCCCTGATACTTCAACAGCGCGGCCATCATGCTCTTGAAGCCGGCCTCGATGCGCGGCCGCTGCGGATGATCCTTCGGCAAAGTCCGCAACATCTCCGCCATGCCCGCCGCAAACCAGCCATTGCCGCGGCCCCAGAAGAAGGGAACGTCCGGGGCATGGTAAAAGAGGCCGTTGGGCTGCTGCAGTTTGTCCAGGTAGGCAACCATCTCATTGGCGTCGCGGTCCAGATACTTGCGGTCGCCGGTGGCGCGATAGGCCTGCAGTTGCAGCATCGTCAGCATAAACATATCGTCAACCCAGAAGCGCGTCTCGGCGGAAAGACCATCGGGCTGCGGGTTCTCCCACTGGCGGTCTGCCCACCACAGGCCCTCTTTCAAATACTTCGGGTCCTTGGTCTCGATGGCAATCTCCAGCGGAACGACGCCAAAGATCGAGTCGTCCACATGACGCCGCTGCGGCCTCTTCGCGGCCTCGGCGCCGCCCGACATCAATGGATCAAAGCGGGCAATCAATTGCTTCTGCAGGGCCTCGTCTTTCGTCAGTTGCGCAAAGTTCAGCGCTCCGTACCAGGTGCCGATCTCGGCGTAGCCAATGGTGCGCATATACGAGGGCAGATTGGCCATTTGCGCACTGGGCATGTGCGGAGTGGGCGCAATAGGACCCGTCACAAAGTGATCGGCCAGCTTCTTGCCGACTTCCTGCGGCGTGGCGCCCTGGGGCAAGTCGCTGAAGTAATCCGTGACCTGCGCCAGGACCGGCATGGTTGAGGCGAGAGCGAACGCTCCCAAAAGCAATGCGTGCATGAGAATTCTGCTTTGTTTCATCCAAAGTCTCCTATCCGGTAGTAAGTTTAATTTCCTGATTACTTCTGCTGCGAATCAATCGTGCGAGTGCTCCGGCAAGGTCGCATCACTTGCGGGCTTCGGCTTTCGGGGCCGGTTTAGAAGCGGGCTTCGGCTTCTTCGCCGGGCTGGAAACGCCAAAGCTCAGAAGCAGGAAACTGAATCCCTTATGCAGCGAGTCGAGCACACTCATGGTTTGATTCCTTTCTCGTTTCTCTATGCCGATTCGGGCGACAACCGGCAAACTCTGCCCGCGCTACTTCTTCTTCTCCCTGCCAGCCGCCACGGGCACTATCGGCACACCGCGCAGAAGTTCGACCGCCGCCGGGGGCAGCGGCTTGTCGGCTTGGGCCAGCAGCAGGCTCACCTGCCACATCTGCGTCTCGGTCAGAATGCTCTTGTAGGCCGGCATGCCGGTCAGCCGGATGCCGTTGGCCACCTTCCAATAAGTTTCACCCGGCGGGTCGTCGCTCACCCCGACAGCCGCGTTGCGGCGGTGCTTCTCCCATAGCGGCGGCGTCGAGGGAAACATATGCGCGCCAAACCGCGAAGGCTTGCCGTGAAATCCGTGGCAGGTGGCGCACTGGTCGCGGTAGATCTCTGCGCCCGCCACCAGGTTGGCCTCATCCGCCTGAATGGGCGGAGTCCTCACCATCTCGCTATGGATGCGCGCATGAAGCGGCAACCCGGTCAGCAATCGCTCCTGCGGCAAGTGAGGGTCAGCCACAGCCACCGGCACATTGCCAAACCTGAGCCATCCCAGCACAGCAAGCGGCACCAGCACAATCCCCAGCAGAATTCCCAATAAAACTCTACCCATACGCTTTGCTCCTCCACTGCTGGCCTTTATCCTAGAGTATTTTGGAGCATTTTGCGGCTTGGCGTGCCGTAATTAGTAGCTAATCCGGCCCCAAATTTTCTTCCTGCGCGTCCAATCCAGTGCCGGCTTACACCCAAGACGCCCCCCTAAGGTGGTTTAATACCTAATGGGGGGAGCGCTGTGCAGGCTTGCTTCCGTACTCCCGTGGAGGAACTCTGAAATTGATGTATTCTTCTCGCCGTATTGCCCTTTTGCTGGCGCTGAGTATCGGCGCAACCACCGCCGTTCTGTCTCAAAGCTCAACTTCGAGCAGTAACCCCTCGGCCCCCGACCAGGCCCAGGCCGCGCAGCCCGCCGCCCAGTCCCAAGGCCAGTTGAGCGTCCAAGCCCGCATCAAGGCTCGCCGCGCGCAACGCCGCGCAGCCGCCATTCACGATGCCTACTCCCACCGCTATGAGGCGTATACCGGCATGGGCTTACTGCGCTTTGAACCCGGCGCCAAGCTGGAGCGCGCGTGGGATTACGCCTGGAACGTTGGCTTTACCCGCTACTTCGACGAGCGGCTGGGCGTGTCCGTCGATGGTCGCGGCTATTACGCATCTGCCTACGTGGGTGGTCCCAACAACGTGACCAACAACGCCATCACCAATCCGGCCATCAGCCAGTATGCCGTTCTGGCCGGCCCTACGTATCGTTTCTACCTGCAGCCCAAGTATTCGGTGTCCGGCCGCGTTCTGGGTGGGTTCACAAAAGGTAACTTTTCCGGCGACACCAACCACAGCACCATCCTCTCCACGGAGTTGGGGCTTTGGCCGGATGGCTACGTCTTTGCCGTCGGCGCCAGCGTTCCCGTGGAGTACAACCTGACTCCGAACATTGGACTGCGTGTTGCGCCCGAGTACTACTTCACCGGTTTCGGCTCGACCTTGCAGTACAGCCGCGGCTTCACCACCGGCATTGTCTACCGCTTCGGCAAGCAGTAGTTGTACAGGGAATAGGGAATAGGGAACAGGGAATAGACAGCCTTGTTCCCTGTTCTTCGGCGAATCGTGCCGCATCCGCGCTTCGACTCACCTGAGGTTTTTCTCCTTCCAGATGACTCCCGCCACCCAGGCCGCAGTTCCAGCAGAGCAAGTTGCTCATGCAGAGCAAGTCGCACATAGCCCGGCGCACCTGCACGCGCCTGAGGCCGGCGCCACGGCTACGCTCATCCACGACCTGCGCGAACTCTTCAAGGTTAAGGTTGTCGGTCTGGTTCTGGTCACCGGCTGGGGCGGATTTTACCTGGGCTCGATGCAATCCGGAATCACCAGCGTGCAGCGTGGCCTTCTGAATACACTGCTGGGCATCGGACTGGTCTCGGCTGGGGCCGGCGCGCTGAACGAGGCCCTGGAACGCAGGATCGACGCGCGCATGAAGCGCACCGCTGACCGGCCGATGGCCGCCGGACGCTTTTCGCTGGCCCAGGGCGTCGTCGCAGGTCTCGGCGCGCTGGCGCTGGGCGCTGTCTGGCTGGCGCTCACCACCAACCTGCTCACCGTGGCTCTGGCGCTATTGACCGCATTCACTTACGTCGCGATCTACACCCCGCTTAAGCGAGTTACCGCCCTGGCCACTTTTATCGGCGCATTCCCCGGCGCGATGGGGCCGATGCTGGGCTGGACCGCCGCACGGGGGCGCATCGAGTGGCCGGGCGTGGCGCTGTTCGCCATCCTGTTTGTCTGGCAGTTTCCCCACTTCATGGCAATTGCGTGGCTCTATCGAGAGGATTACGCTCACGCCGGCATCCGTATGTTGCCCGTCGTTCAACCCGACGGCAGGTCCACCGTGGCCGAGGCGCTGTTTTTTGTGGTGGCGATGATTCCGGTCAGCCTGGCGCCATGGCGGCTGGGCATGACAAGCCTGACCTATGCTGTGCTGGCTATCGCGCTGGGGTTGGTTTACCTGGGATACACCATCCGCTTTGCCCGCATTTTGAGAGCTGTCACGGAGGAAGAAAGCCGCAAGCTAGCCCGCGATCTGCTCAAGGTCAGCGTCCTCTATCTGCCCCTGCTGTTCACTTCACTTATGCTATGCGCCATCGCGAAACCGTGAGGAAGCTATGACGACCGCAGTTCCATTGTCGAAGACCCGCTCCGCCATCGCCGTTATTCTGGCCGTCAGCGCGGCGGCCACGGCCTTTCTTTTCTGGCTCATCTACGTGCATCCCGCCACCGATTCCGCCAGCGCCCGTTTCGCTTTTTTGCCTGCGCTCAACGCGGCGCTCAACGGCCTCAGCGCGATGGCGCTGCTCATCGGTTACACCTTCATCCGGGCGCGCCGCATTCCGGCGCATCGAGCGGCAATGCTGACGGCCTTTGGCTTCTCCACACTCTTTCTGGTCAGCTACATCCTGCATCATGCGTTGCACGGCGACGTCCGCTACCCGGTCCACGCGGCGCTGCGCTCGGTCTACCTGCCGCTGCTCGCCAGCCACATTATCCTGGCAGTGGTGGCGCTGCCGCTGATTCTGGTCACCTTCTTCTTCTCGCTCACGGGCCGGATTCCCCAGCACCGCAGGGTTGCCCGCTGGACCTTCCCGCTGTGGCTCTACGTATCGCTCACCGGCGTCATTACCTGGGCGATGCTGCGCCTGGCGCGATGAAGCAGGGAATAGGGAATAGGGAGTAGGGAATAGAAAACACCGCGAACCTCAACCTGTACACTGATCGAGAAACCATCATGCAGGCAAATAACCCGAATTCTCCCAACAATGGCGCGCGTCAACTGCTGCAATGGGGTGCGTCGATACTGGGCGCGGGGCTACTGGCCGCGGTGCTGCTGGAGACTCTGCTGGGCGGCTTTTCGCCCACGGGCGCCCACACCAACGTGGGCTGGTTCGCCTTGATCGTCGCCCTGATGTGCATTCCGTTTGGCGGCCTGCTGACGGCGCTAGGAGCGGCCAAAGCTCTGCGCAACCGGATACTTGCCCACAAACGCTGAGGTTCTGCTATGCTTTTCAACGAATGGAGTAAACAACATGGCCAAGAGCGTGAACAAAGTCTTCCTTTGGGGCAAGGTTGACAAGAACCCCGAGATCCAATCCACCCCTAACGGCGCCATAGTGGCCAACCTTACCCTGGCCACCAGCGATCGCTTTCAGGACGCGCAAGGCAACTGGCAGGACCGCACCGAGTGGCACAACCTGGTTGCTTTCAAGCGCACCGCCGAGATCATCCGCGATTACGTGAAGAAGGGCTCCAAGCTGTACATCGAGGGCAAGATCCAAACCCGCAGTTGGGACGACAAGGAGGGCGCAAAGCGCTACAAGACCGAAGTCGTGGCCTTCGACATTTCGCTGCTCTCCAACCGCGAGGATGGCTCAAGGGGCGGTTCCAGCCGGACGGTCAGCTCCGACCAGCGCCCGCCGGACGGCCCGGAAGATTACGTGGCGCAACTCCCGCACGTTCAGCAGGCTGAAATCTCAGACGACGTCGCCCAGCAGGCTGAAATCATAGCCAAGAGATCAAACAGGGTCTTCCTTTTAGGCAACGTGGGCAAAGACCCCGAGATCCGTTCCAGTGCCAGCGGCACCATAGTGGTCACCTTTGGGCTGGCAACCAGCGACCGCGTTCAGGATTCTCAGGGCAACTGGCAGGACCACACCGAGTGGCACAACCTGGTCGCCTTCAAACGCACCGCAGAGATCATTCGCGATTACGTGCATAAGGGCTCCAAGCTCTATGTGGAGGGCAAGATTCAGACCCGCAGTTGGGACGACCAGTCCGGCCAAAAGCGCTACAAAACCGAGATCATCGTCAACGACCTTTCGCTGCTCTCCGGTCGCGAGGAAGGTTCAAGCGGCGCAGGCGGTTACAGCAAGCCGGCAAGTTCCTCGAGTTCGGCGGCCAGCTTCGATCAGCGTCCCCCGGCAGCCGCAGGCGCTCCGGATGAATACAGCCAGAAGGCCGAAATCTCCGACGACGATATTCCGTTCTAAAAGCGGGGATCAGGGAATAGGCGTCAGCCGCTGACTCCCTTCCACACCGCGCTAGCTGCATCCGCTTTCTCCGCCTTGTCCAGCGGGTCGTTGTCGCGGTCGGTGGCTTCGGAGAGGGCGGCGAGGCGGGCGGCCAGTTCCGGCGTCCAACTTGATTCCGGGGCGCGCCAGCTCCAGTTGCCGGCGGCCAGGGCGGGGGTATTCATGCGGGCCTCGCCGCCCAGCTCGAGCAGGTCCTGCGCCGGGACTACGGCCATTTGCGCGACGCTGGCCTCGATGGCCCAGATCAGCGGCCAGACCGGGCTGGCATTGCCGTCATTGGATGAGATCGGCCCCACGTAGGCCTCGACGGCGGCGCGTTCGGCTTTGCCTGCGGCTCGCCACCAACCCAGAGTGGTGTTGTTGTCGTGAGTGCCGGTGTAGGCCACGGTGTCGGGGGTGTAGCGGTGGGGCAGGTGGATGTGCGCTCCCTTGTCGCCGAAACCAAATTGCACGACCTTCATGCCGGGCAGGCCAAGTTCGTGGCGGAGCGCGTCCACCTCGGGGGTGATGACGCCCAGGTCCTCGGCTATGAGCGGCAGCGGTCCCAGAGCCGCCTCAAGGGCACGGAAGAGGGCGAGACCCGGCCCTTTGACCCACTCGCCATGGACGGCAGTCTCCTCAGTGGCGGGAATCGACCAGCAGGCCTCGAAGCCGCGGAAGTGGTCGAGGCGGACGATGTCGTAGAGCGAGCAAGCGTGGCGGATGCGCTGAATCCACCAGGCAAATTCCGTCTTTTTGGGGCCGCGCTCGGCGAGCACGTCCCATCGATAGAGCGGGTTGCCCCAACGCTGGCCGGTGGGGGAAAAGTAGTCGGGAGGCACGCCGGCGACGTGAATGGGCTTCAGATTATCGTCCAGATCGAAGATTTCGGGGTGGCACCAGACGTCGGCTGAATCCATGTTGACGAAGATGGCCACGTCGCCGAGGATGCGGATGGCGCTCAGCGCCGCGGTCTCACGGAGTCGATTCCACTGAACAGAAAAGGCAAACTGAAGGGCCTGTTCCTGGGCGATGGCGCGGCCGTGTTGCAGAGCTGCCTGGGCCAGTGCCTCCGGCTGGCGGCGGCGCAGCGGTTCGGGCCACTCGGTCCACGCGCCGGTGTTGAATTGGCGGCGCAGCACGGCGTAGAGAGCGTAGTCGGCGAGCCAGACTGCCTCGGCGCGGCAAAACTCCTCAAATTGCTTCCACTGGTTGGCCAGTTTCACATCGCTCGGCCCACGGTCGAGAAAATTTTCTGCCGCCTCGAAGAGCAGCGGGAGCTTGCGCTCCTCCACTCGGTGAAAATCGACGGAACCGCTACGGCCGTTGAGGTCCGCGATGCGGGAGCCGTCGATCCAACCCCAGTCGGAAAGCAATTCCAGGCTGATGAGAAGCGGATTTCCTGCAAAGGCGGAGGTAGCCGCATAGGGCGAGTTGCCGAAGCCGGTGGGGCCGAGGGGGAGAACCTGCCAGACGTGCTGCCGGGCGCGGGCGAGAAAGTCGACAAACTCATAGGCGGCTGGGCCCAGGTTGCCGATGCCGCCATGGGAGGGCAGGGAAGTGACGTGCAGCAGAACGCCGGAGGAACGGTGAAACGCCATGATTTGATTATCGACGCAGGCGGAGCCGGATGCGATATGCGGCGCGGCAGAAAAAAGGCCCACATCCTGAACGGATGCGGGCCTTTCTGCTGATTTCTGCTGGTTTTTCAGCTTATGAGACCGGAACCGCGCCCTCTTTTGCTTTGGGCATGCGGATGCGGTTGTGCTTCTTGTAGTCTTCCATGATGGTGCTCAGGAAGATGTTGAAGGCTTCTCCGCGGCGCTGGTTGAGAATTGCATCGCGGGTCTGGTCGAAGTTCTGGGCGATCTCGGCGGCGGTGGGCTCCTGTTTGTCCACCAGTTTAACCACCACGCCAGTGCGACCAGCACTAATGGGCCCGCTCAGTTCTCCGGTTTTCAGATCGAAGAGCTGCGGAGCTACCTGGCCCACCTGGCCGAAGTCGGGGACCTGGCTGGCAGCGCTCACCAGGTCGCTGGTCTTGAGCGTCGCGCCCATCGCCTTGGCGGCCTTGGACAGATCGTTGAGGCTCTTCGCTTTTTCCGCCAGTTCCTGGGTCTTCTGGCTGAGCAGGACGGGAAGTTGCTCGCTGCGGTAGTCGTCGGCAACGTGGCTCTTCCAGTCGGCAAAGGCGGGCGCATGGGCCGCGACGATGCCTGTGACCTGGAAGATGGCGTAGCCTTCGCCGGTGGGCGCAAACTGCGGCGGGTCGCCCTGCTTGGACTGGAAGGCTTTGCCGAGGATCTCGGTGGAGTTAGGCAGCGCGGAGATCACGTCCCGCACTCCGACCAACGGTGTGGCCGTCAATTCCAGATGGTGAGCGGCGGCGGTCTTCTCCAGCCCGTTCTTGATGGCTTCCGAGGTCAACGTGCGCGCGTAGGTTTCTTCGGCGGCGGCGGCTTTTTGGCGAATCAGCGTGGCCTTGATCACGGGCTGCACTTCGCTGAGCGACTGGGAGTGCGCCGTCTGCCGTTCCTCCACCTGCAGGATGTGATAGCCGAACTGGCTTTTCACGATCTGCGTATCGCCGATCTTCTGGCCGAAAAGAGCCTTCTCAAACTCCGGCACCGTGGCGCCGCGCTTGAAGAATCCCAGTTCGCCGCCCTGATCCTTGCTGGAGTCCTCGGAGTTCTTCCGGGCCAGGTCGGCAAAGTTCGCGCCGCCCTGAATCTGCTTGAGCAACCCCTCAGCCTTTGCTTTGGCCGCGGCATCGGTCTTGGCGTCGGCTCCGGGCGCGACCTTGATGAGGATGTGGCGCGAACGGGCCTGTTCCGGAACCGAGTACTCGGACTGGTGCGCATTGAAGTACTGCTGAATCTCCTGCTGGCTGGGCTGCGGAACGCCGCCGGGCAGCTCATTGGGAGTAAAGGCAAAGTAGGTGAGCTTGCGCTGTTCCGGCACAGCCGTGGCATAGCGCGCGACGTTCTTCTTAAAGAAAGCCTCCAACTCGCCGTCTGACGGGTTGATGGTTTTGCGCAGGTCGTCGGCGGAGATCACCGCGTAATCGAATTTGATCTTGATGTTTTCCTTGCGATATGCCTCGCGGACATCCGCATCGCCCACCGTGACTCCGGCGGTAATCAGCGCCCGCAGCCGCTGGATGACGATTTCATCCTGGATCTCCTGCTCAAACTCCTCGACCTTTATGTTGAACTGGCCGTTGACGAAGGTTCTGTAGCGGTCCTGGCCAATGAATACGCCGCCGGGGAAGAGGTACTCGCCAAACTGCCCCTGATGCAGGAAGCGGGCCACATCGTCACTGCTGGCAGAGATGCCCAGCTTGTCGGCCTCAGCCAGCAGAATCTTCTGCTGTACCAGTTGCTGGCCAACCTGCTGCTCAAAGTAGTGCAGGATCACCGGGTTGTCAGCGTATTGCGGGTTGCGCTGCTGCACCTGGCGACGGGTGATCAGGCTTACCTGTTCCTGGCTCACCGTCATGCCCGAGGAGAACAAGCTGCTGTACCAGTGAGGGTAGATCACGGCGTAGGTGTCGGCGGCGGAAACTCCCATGCCGGTCAGGCCGGGGATCAGGTAAACCACCATGCCCACCGAAGCGGCGGCGATGACGACGACAAAGAATGCCTTGGTAAAGCGATTGTCTCTCTGCAGGAAACGGATCATGGATGGACTCGGACCTTCAACTCTCTATGCGCAGGCAGGCTAAACTCCCGGACCAGCACGATTTCGGCTGGCTGGCATCGTCCTGAATGCGCAATTGTCGCTTAACGCGATTCATTGCCATTATAGACGGGCGAGGGGACACGGAGCAGGTTGCGGGAATGTCAAGACCAATTTCAAGGGACGGGAGTGGCGGATAAAACTCCTTTTGAATCCGGATTGGACGAGCTTTGAGTCCGAGATGGACGAGATATAAATCCGAGATGGACGAGGATATAATCCGAAATAGACGTTGACATAATCCGAATTGGACGGTATGATGGTCCGAGATGGACGAGATGAATTTCCAATTGATTGAGAGGTTTACCGCCAAACCAATCGTCACGGCGCTTGCGGATACCCCCGTAGTCATGCTGATTGGTCCCCGCCAATGCGGCAAAACTACGCTCGTCCAGCAGTTCGCCGCAAAAGGATACGCATACGTCACTTTGGATGATGACACTGTACTGGGGGCGGCCCGCAATGACCCGGCCGGTTTTGTGCGCGGATTTGACCGGGTTGCCATCGACGAGGTGCAACGAGCGCCGGAACTTCTGCGGGCCATCAAACTTTCGGTGGACAGCGACCGGAGAGCAGGCCGTTATCTGCTGACCGGCTCGGCCAACATCCTCACCTTGCCGCAAGTCTCGGAGAGCTTGGCGGGGCGCATGGAAATTATCAGCCTCATGCCATTCTCCAGAGCCGAGATAGCGGGCAAACGGCCAGCCTTTCTGGAAACGGCGTTCGCAGGCAAACTGGTTAAGCCAAGCTCAACCGTGATCGGCGGCGAACTTGTACAAGCAGTGCTGGTGGGCGGCTATCCGGAGATGCTTCGGCGCGAGAGCAGCCGTCGCCGTCAGGCCTGGGCGCGCGATTACATCAAAGCCATCATTTACCGGGATGTGCGGGACATAGCGGAGGTGGAGAAGCTGGATCAAATGCCGCGGCTGTTGCAGATTCTAGCCTGTCACTCTGGACAACTGACCAATTTCGCGCAAATCGGCGGCCAGATCGGAATCGACGACAAGACCACGCGAAGATACACCAACATTCTCGAACAACTCTTTCTTGTGCATCGCCTATCCCCGTGGTTTCACAATCGGCTCAAGCGGCTGGTCAAGACTCCCAAGCTGCACTTTCTGGACTCCGGCCTGCTGGCGGCGCTGCAAGGGTTGACCGCCGAGCGAATAGCGCAGGATCGCTCCGCGTTTGGCGCCTTGCTGGAGACATTTGTCTTCTCGGAGGTCATCAAGCTGACGGGATGGCGCGATGAAAGCTATACCCTGCATCACTATCGGGACAAGGATCAGGATGAGGTGGACATCATCGTCGAGAATGAACGCGGCGCGATGGTGGGCATAGAAGTTAAGGCAAGCGCGACCGTGCGTGCCGGCGATTTCAAGGGAATCCGGAAACTACAGAAGATCAGTGGCGGCAATCTGAAGCTGGGAGTTGTGCTTTACGACGGAACGCAGATTGTTCCCTTCGGAGATAGGCTCTTCGCTGCGCCCATCTCCTGCTTGTGGAGTTGAAGTTAAATTTCTCCCGGTCTGAAGTCTGTTGTTCGGCAACTCCACGGCCCTAAACAAAGCAGGCACCCCGGCTTTCGGGATGCCCGCTGAAATGAACGCAGATTGCCGGGGTATTAGCGCCAGTAGTAGTAGCCGCCCACGGCGTAGTAGGGGCGATAGTAGACCGGCGGATAGCTGTACGCATAGGGATAGGGCCGGCCATAAGGGCCATAGCCGCCGCGCTGATGGAGCGTGGGGCCGCCGGAATAAAGCCCCTGCGCCAGCCGGGATGCCTCCCGCGCGCTGACCGGGGTGACTGTCAGTGGAGCGTTCAGGTGGAATTCCACCAGCGCCTCGGCGGGAATCCAGACGTTAGGTCCGGGAGAAGCCGCTGAAGCCGCCGTACCCGCGGCCACGCCTGCCCCGGCGCCGATGGCGCAACCTGCGCCGCGGCCCGCGGCGCAGCCGATCATAGTGCCCAGCAGGCCGCCGGTCAAGGCGTTCCCCACAGTTCTGCCGGCCTTATTCGGTCCCTTGACCTTGAACAGGCCGGAATCGATTGGATAGTTCTGGCCGCCCAGGTCCAGCGAGGTGAGCTTGAGCGCCAGTGTCGCGCTGCCGGCCAGGTCGCCGGGCTTTTTGGCCTCGGAGACAACCCCATGAACAGTGACGCCGCGAGGAATGGCCAGCACGCCGCCGACGTTCACGTCGTGAATCACTATGAATTGAACCGGTTCGCCGTCTTTGGCATGCTTGCTGCCGACCGCCTCACTGGTGCGCAACTGCAACAGGGCGCCCTGGGGGATGGTCACCGGGCCACTGGGCGCTTCCTGTGCTTGCGGAGGCGGCATGGGCTGATACTCATCCTGCGAAGAGGGGTCCTGTTCCCGGGCCTGTTGCTGAGCTTGTCTTTGGGCGCGAATCTCTGCGATCACCTCCGCGCGGATCTGAGCACGGAGCTGGGCCTGGTCATCGGACTGACCGGGAGGCGGCAATGGTCCGTCCGGATTAGCAGGCGAGGAGGGGGAAGCCGCGGAATTGGCATCGCCCTGCTGGCTGTCAGCCGTGTTCTGCATGGGCGTGGGATTTTGCGGATTGCCGACCTTCAGGTTGTTGTTCACCTTGGTGACGCCCTGCACATGGCTGACAATCGACTCCGCCAGATCGCGGGAGGAGGCAACTGCAACCGTTCCGGAGAGCGTGACCTGGCCCTGAATGGTGGCCGCGGTGATCAGGTCGTTTTTTAGCGCTGTTGAAGCGTCCAGGGCATGTACGGCGTCCATCTCTATCTGGCCGTCGGTGCGGACCGTGTCCGTGGGTACAGCCGTGCCCTGGGCGAGCGCCAACGCGCCGCACATGGCTGCTAACCCGGCCCACGCCAAAGCCTGGGGAATCAATCTGTTGAACAATGGCCGATTCATCGTGTGTTTCTCCTGCGCATGAAGTCTTGCTTCCGATTCACCTTAGATTAGACGGAAAACTGCGGAAGCCGTCATCGGGCTGAACCCCGCCGCCGGGAAAAAGTTGCCGCAGGTGGAGGGAATTTCAAGAAAGTCTTCAGGCTTTCAGTCGCAGTTGAGCTAAGATGAAGCTGGATTCTGTTGTGGGAGGGCCTTATGCCAGAGGTGATTACACCGCCACCCATTCCGGTTGGACGGATCAAGAGTTTCGGCGCCTTTGGACCGAAGTACGAGGTTGGCCATGCACTTCGCCAACTGGAAGATGGCGACTGGCTTGTCGAGGTCAAGATGGTCGAAACGGGCGAAACTGCGGAATATCGCATGACCCATATTTTCGACGACCCGGAGGCTCGCTGATGTACGCTGTAGCCTTTGACCTGACGGTGATCGATACCGAGAAGCACCATCCCAAAGGCGTCTCGCAGGCCTACACCGAGATCGGTGCGATTCTCGGTGAGCATGGCTTTCGCCGCGTATAGGGCAGCTTGTACGTGACGGACGATGAGGATATGGCCAACCTCTTTTTGGCAATCCAGTCGCTGCGTGCCCGCGCATGGTTTCCCAAGTCAGTACGCGACATCCGCGCTTTCCGCGTCGAGCAATGGTCGGATTTCACCGCCGTTGTAAAAGGGACAGAGAACCGGGAATGAGCGTCCCGGGTTCAGTAGGGGCTGCTCATTCCATAGCTCTTATGCCAGCGCAGCATCTACAGCCGCGGCCAGTGCCTTTAACCCGGCGGCGACATCGGCCCCCAGGTGAACGCGCAAGGCGCGGCGGCCGCGCGATTCCAGCACCGCCTGATCACCGGCGGCCTGGGCGTCGATGATCACGCCAAAGCTCAGCTTCTGTTCTGGAATCTGCACATTCAAGGCGTGGTCCGAGGTGATCTGCAAAAAAACTCCAGAATTGGGACCGCCCTTGTAGTCCTGCCCAGTGGAGTGCAGGAAGCGCGGGCCAAAGCCCAGGCAGGTGGCCACTCGCTTCGCGTCGCGCACCTTGTGCCGGATGCGCTGAATCGCCGCCTCGTGCTCCGGGAACATGGGCAGGAAGGCCAGCGCGGCAAAGTAGTCGCCGGGGTGAATCTGGCCTAAAAGTGCGCGCAGATAGCCGGCCAAGGTTTCTGCTGGGGCGGCGGCTTTGAGTGTGGCTGCGTAGGCTTCAGTGGCGTAGAGCTTGATGCCGTTGTCTACCAGCACCGGCTCGCGCACGGGGAGCTTGCCGGTTTGTTCGTAGGCCGATGTGAGAGCGCGGGTTTCGATTTTGGCCGACTCCACATCGGGCTGGTCGAAGGGGTTAATGCCCATCACCGACCCGGCTACAGCCGTGGCGACCTCCCAGGTATAGAACTGGGCAAAGATTTCGTAGAGGCTGTCGATTTCGATGGATACGACGGGATGGCCGGCGGCTTCGATGGCCTTCACCTTGGCGTCGAGGCTGCTATCGGCTGTGCCTGCGTAGCGGATGTAGGCGAAGATGCGATCAGAGCCGTAAAACTCCGGCGCGGCAATGGCTTCGCGATCCACCGGCGTAATGCCCTTGCCCTGCTTGCCGGTAGATTCTGCAACCAGTTGCTCCATCCATGCGCCCAGGTCGTAGATCTCCGGCGAGGTGAAGATGGTGAGCTTGTCGCGACCTGCGTTGGCAGCCGTACCCAGCAGCAAGCCCAGTTGAACGGCTGGATTCTCTGCCGGGGGCAGTTTGGCCGAAGCCACGGCTCTGGCGGCCTCAGCCAGCAGCTTGTTCGCATCAAGGCCGGCCACCGTGGCGGCCACCACGCCGAAGTTCGACAGCGCCGAAAAGCGGCCGCCGATTTCGGGATCGCCATAAAAAATCTTCCAGAAGCCGTCGGCTTTGGCTACCTGCTCCATCTTCGAGCCGGGATCGGTGATGGCCAGAAAATGGCTGCCTGCATAGCCCGCGCCCACGGCCTTTTGCATCTCAGCAAAAAAATACTGTTTGAGGACGTTGGGCTCGAGGGTCGAGCCGGATTTGCTGGCCACGATGACCAGAGTCTCAGCCAGGTTAACCTTGTCGCGGGCGGCCTTGACCTGCGTGGGATCGGTGGAATCGACAATGTGCAGCGCGGGAAATCCGCGCTGCTGACCAAAGGTGACGGCCAGCACCTCGGGACAAAGGCTGGAGCCGCCCATGCCGAGCAGCAAGACGGACTTAAAGCCAGCGGCCTTCACGTCGGCAGCCAGCGCGGCGAAGGAAGCAAGTTCTTTTTGCTGGCGCTCAACAATGTCGATCCAGCCGAGCCATTTCTGCTCGCCGCTATTGGTCCAGAGGCTGGCGTCTTTTTGCCAGAAGCGGGCAATTTTATCGTTGGTGGTCCAATCGGCGGCAGCCAGCGCCACGGCGCCGCGAAGTTGTTGAGGGAGTGCGATTCGGAAGCTCATGTCGATTTGATTGTCGCTCAAATGGGTGGTTTCGGAAAGGTTCGGCCAGCACAGATGTTCCGCGGTGTGAAAAGAAGAAAGGGAAGGATTCGGCCAATGGGCGTCCAGCTCCGGGTTGCGTTTCCGCACACCAAAGAGGGAACGATTTTTCAGGCAACCTGGTTCATCGCTTCGCGCGCGGCCAGCGAGGCGTGATGCGCATCAAGTTTAACCCGCCCAAATCTTCCACCACAAACTCCGGCGAAACTGCGGGAACGGCCGCCATGCTTCCCAGGGGCAGTTCCACAGGCGCAAAGCACGCCCCAGTAATCCGCGCCGCTCCTCCGGCCACAAACAGGTACTGGAGGCCTGGGGCCGGCTCGCCGTCAGCAGCCAGACTGGGGCCGGGCAAACTGGCGCTGGTCCTGCTGCCAACAACTCCAAGGTGCTCCACGCAGAAGTAATCTCCTTCAACCAGAAGGGTCCGGTCAAAGAAAACTTTGGGAGGAATCTTTCCGGCATGGGTCACAAGCTTGGTGGCTTCCAAAGATTTCTGAATGTGCAGCTCGCGCCCCCGCCCATAGTCGTACATCCGGTAGGTCAGGTCGCAATTCTGCTGGGTTTCCAGCAGAATCGACCCCGGCCAGATGGCGTGAACCGTTCCCGCATCCACAAAGATCATCTCTCCGGGAGCCACATTGAGCAGGTTCAGGCTGCTTTCCAGCGTGCCGGCCTCAATTCCCGCCTTGACCTCGTCCAGTGTGACGCCCAGCTTGAGCCCGCAGGCCACTTGAGAGCCCGGCTCAGCCTCCAGCACGTACCAGCACTCCGACTTGCCGCGGGGATCGCCATACTTCTGTGCCATGGCGTCATCCGGATGCACCTGGACACTGAGTTTTTCTTTGGCGAAGATGACCTTAATGAGCAGCGGCGAAGCATTGCGTGCGGCAGCCTCACCACTGCATGGGGCAGCCGGACCGAGCAGTTCTTCGGCATTCTCCGTAAAGAGCGCGCCCAGCGTCTGGCCGGCGTGCACGCCTGTCTCCACAACGCACTGATCCCCGGTGAGCCATGCCTCGCCGATCAGCTTGCCGTCGGCGGGCACGTTATACCAGGGATGAAGATTCGGGAAGCCCCAAACCCGCTCGGCAAACCAGGGCGTGATACGAAAGGGCGCCCAGGCGGAAGAAGCGGATTGCGAGAAAATTTCCATGGAATATTCCTTCACTTTCAGGGGAAACAAGCCTCTTGCCGAACCATTTGGCTGCAATCTCACTCTAGCAGAGGGCTAGCCCCACCCTGCACAAGCTGTGCTTTGGCCTGCCCAGCGTGACTTTGGCGCCGATGAACGCGCTGCGCCTCCATATCCGGACTGATTCTATCGTATACGGAATTTCTTCCCGCGCCAGCCGCCGCTTTGCTACTCTTTCCCTATCATGAAACGCACGCTCTTCCTGCTCCTGACCGCTCTTATCGTTTTTGCATCCGGTCAATCCGCCGCCGCGCAGAAGTTTCAGCCCAAGTCCATCCAGTTCAAGGGCGCACCGGAGTATACCGACCAGGAATTGATGACCGCGGCGGGGCTTAAATTGGGCGTGGTCCTGGATTTTGCGGAGATGAAGGGCCACTCCCAAAAGCTGGTGGACACGGGCGTCTTCGAGACTCTCGGCTTCAAGTTCGACGGGGTGGACCTCGTTTATACCCTGGTTCCCTTCACCAATCTCTATCGTGCGCGCCTGGAGAATTTGCCGCTCACACCGGGCAAGGAACTGGATGCGGCGCTGCATGATCGCTGCCCGCTTTATCACGGCAAAGTTCCAGCCGAGGGTGGGCTGGCAGAACAGGTGCGCAAGGCGCTGGAAGAGATGCTGGAAGCCAGGGGCATCAAGACCAGCGTAGCGGCCGTACCCTACACCGACCCTAAACTGCACGAAGTCACAGCCATTAGCTACGCCATCACAGCGCCGCCGGTGCGGGTGGGCGAGATTCATCTGGAAGGCGTTTCGCCCGAAATGCAAGCCGAAGTCAAAGTTGTTGAGGATCGCGTCAGAAAGATCAATTACGACACGGAAAATTCGGCGGAAAATATCGAACACGCATTTGCTTTGCTCTACACCGATGAAGGCTATGCTGCCGTCAAAGTACATGCCGCGCGGTCGGGTAATCCGGTGATGACCGGCGAGGCTATCGACGTCCCTTTTACCGTTTCCATCGAACCGGGGAAGCTCTACAAACTGGGCGACCTCCATCTGCCATCGGGCGAGTTGCTGACGCTGGCGGAGATCAACAAAGCCGCTGGAGCCGCGTCGAATTCGATTGAGAAGCAGTCCGTCAAGGAAGGAGTTGCATTACGGACAGCCTTGCTCTACATCGCGGGACAATACAAGGCGAAAGGCTACATGGATTGCGTTGTCACGCCGCATCCTCAGTACGATGACGCGAACGGCATCGTCAATTACACCCTGGAGGCTCAACCCGGCCCTGTTTATACAATGGGCAAGCTGACCATTGAAAACGGCGCTGATGACCTTCGCGCCGCGATGTGGGCTGCGTGGAAGATGCCCACCGGCGCGGTCTTCAATGCAAGCGCGATTCAAACCTACTATTCCTCACAGGGAAATACCCCGCTCGGACGAACCTTTGCCGCCGCCCTCTGCAAATACAGTCTGACGATCAATGCCGATACCCACACGGTCGATGTGACATTGCGAATAGAAAAACGGCCCTGAGCCGCTTATTCCCACTCAATCGTTCCCGGCGGCTTGCTGGTGATGTCGTAGACCACGCGGTTGATGCCGCGCACCTCGTTGACGATGCGGCTGCTGATGCGCTTGAGCACCTCGTAGGGCAAAGGGGTCCAGTCGGCGGTCATGCCGTCTTCAGAATGCACGGCGCGGACGGCGGCGGTGTAGGCGTAGGTCCGTTGGTCGCCCATCACGCCCACGCTCATCACCGGCAGCAACACGGCAAAGCTCTGCCAGATCGACGAATAAAGCCCGGCGGCCTTTATCTCGGCGACCACGATCTCGTCGGCTTCCTGCAACAGCGCCACACGCTCCGGCGTGACCTCGCCCAGAATGCGCACCGCCAAGCCAGGGCCGGGAAATGGCTGCCGGCCCAGAATCTCCTCAGGCATTTCGAGGTCGCGACCGATGCGCCGGACTTCATCCTTGAAGAGGTCGCGCAACGGCTCGATCAGCTTGAGCTTCATGCCCAGCGGCAGGCCGCCCACGTTGTGGTGGCTCTTGATGGTCTGGCTGGGGCCTTTTACGCTGCTGGACTCAATCACATCAGGATAGAGCGTGCCCTGCACCAGCCATTCCACTCCGCCGGTTTGTATGGCGATGCGCGCGGCTTCGTCGTCAAAGACGGCGATGAACTCAGCACCGATGATTTTTCTTTTCTTCTCGGGCTCGGTCACTCCCGCGAGCTTGGTCAGGAAGCGCTCACTGGCGTCCACAGCAACAATATTCAAACCCAGCTTTTCGCGCAGATTCTTCTGGACATTTTGAAATTCATTTTTACGCAGCACGCCGTTGTTGACGAAGATGCAGGTAAGTTGGCTGCCGATGGCGCGATGCACCAGCACCGCTGCCACCGATGAATCCACTCCGCCGGAGAGGCCGCAGATGACGTGCCCCTTGCCGACCTTCTCGCGAATCGCGGCTATCGTTGTTTCGATAAAGCGCGCCGGGGTCCAGTCGCCGCGCGCGCCGCAGATTTGGAAGAGAAAATTCTTGATGAGTTGCGGCCCCAGCGGGGTGTGATGCACCTCGGGGTGGAACTGCACGGCCCAGATGCGGCGCTCGGCATTTTCGATTCCCGCCCAAGCATTGGCCGAAACAGCAATGCGCTGGAATCCCGCAGGCAACTCCAGT
>Ga0302278_10001645_pt1 | contig 27239 bp, 30 predicted proteins | sample III_Bog_N3_2_FD_194543 | JGI IMG/M metagenome (GOLD analysis project Ga0302278, IMG submission 194543) | Peat permafrost microbial communities from Stordalen Mire near Abisko, Sweden - III_Bog_N3_2 | ecosystem: Environmental > Terrestrial > Soil > Wetlands > Peat | place: Sweden: Abisko... | reverse complement strand
CCGTTTGCCAAGGCGACGACCTACAACAACTACTACGAGTTCGGCACGGACAAGGCCGACCCGGCGAGGAACGCGCACACGCTGCATACGCGGCCGTGGACGGTGCAGGTGACGGGCCTGGTGAAGAAGCCGCTGACGTTCGATGTAGACACGATGATGCGGTACAGGCCGCTGGAGGACCGCGTGTATCGGCACCGCTGCGTGGAGGCATGGTCGATGGTGATTCCGTGGGTCGGCTACTCGATGAGCGAGTTTATCAACGCGGCGAACCCGCTGCCGAGCGCGAAGTATGTGCAGTTCCTCTCCGACGACAAGAGCTCCGATATGCCGGACAAGCCCAGCGTGCTGGACTGGCCGTACTCCGAGGGGCTGCGGATGGATGAGGCGATGCATCCGCTATGCCTGCTGACGTTCGGCTGCTACGGCGAGGCGCTGCCCAACCAGAACGGCGCGCCGGTGCGCGTGGTGACCCCGTGGAAGTATGGGTTCAAGAACGGCAAGGCGATTGTGAAGATCGTCTTTACGGACAAGCAGCCGCACACGTCTTGGAACGAGATGGCACCGGAGGAGTACGGGTTCTACTCCAATGTGAATCCGACGGTGGACCATCCGCGGTGGTCGCAGGCGCATGAGCGGCGCATCGATTCGAGCGCATTCCCCAAGACGATTCCGACGCAGCCGTTCAATGGGTATGCGGACCAGGTGGCGGGGCTGTACAGCGGGATGGATCTGAGAAAGAACTTCTGATCGCGGGCCAGGCGACAACACCCGAGACGAGACGAGTGAGACTATGCCCAATCGGCTGATCCCTTACGTGAAGGCGCTGGTGCATCTGGTGTGCCTGCTGCCGCTGCTGAAGCTGCTGCAGCAGTACCACTCCGGCGCGCTGGGTTTGCTGGCGGACCCGGTGAACTACATTACGCACCAGACGGGCTACTGGGCGCTGTTTCTGCTGATGGCGACCCTGGCGGTGACGCCGGTGCGGCGGCTGCATCCGAAGCTGGGAAACCTGATCCGCTTTCGGCGACTGCTGGGGCTGTATGCGTTCTTCTATGCGACGCTGCACCTGGCGACATACCTGTTTCTGTTCTCCGGATACGACCTGCCAACCGCGTGGGCAGGCGTGCGGGCGGGGCACCTGGGCGTAATCGTGGACCAGTGGAAGGCCGTGTGGCCGACGATGTTGGACGATCTGAAGAAGCGGCGGTTTATCCAGGTGGGGCTGTTTGCGTGGGTGCTGCTGCTGGTGCTGACGGCGACGTCGCCGGCGTTTGTGATGCGGCGCATGGGCGGAAAGACGTGGAGCCGCGTCCACTGGCTGGTATATGTGGCGGCGTTGGCCGGGTGCATCCACTACTGGTGGCTGGTGAAGAAGGGTGTACAGGCGCCCATGCCGTTTACGCTGGTGCTGGCGGGGCTGCTGGCGGCGCGGGTGGTGTGGTGGGCAAGGAACCGTGCCCGAAAGGCGAAGCTGGCCGCGCAAAGACCGGTTGCGGCGAAGGGGTAAGAGCAACTTCGCCGGTGGGAACGGGGTCTAAGCTAGTGGCGAGGCCTGCGATGCGCATACTTTCGGTTGTGCTGTTTGCTGTGGGAACGACGTGGATGGCGCCGGTGCTGGCGCAGAACGATGCGTCTGCGATGGATGCTCGGCAGAAGACGGCGGCCCGGGCGCTTGCGGCGAAGCCTGGAGTATCGCAGCCGAAGGTGGTTGCGAAGGATGCGGCGCTGGTTCCGCTGACAGAGCGGGAGCGCGCGCAGCAGTTGCTGGACCGGTTTACGTTTGGAGCGAGGCCGGGCGATGTGGACCATGTGCTGGCGATGGGCGCGGATGCGTGGTTTGCGCAGCAGTTGAATCCGGACGCGATCAAGGACCCGGTGCTGAATGGTCGGCTGAATGACTTTCCCACGCTGAACATGACGCCGGAGCAGGTGCTGACGGTGTTTCCGGATCGAGGCAAGATCCAGCGGGTTGCGGATGGGAAGGAGCCGATTCCGGCTGATCCGCTGCTGGCGGCGATGTATGAGGTGCAGGTGGCGAAGCTGCGCAAGGAGGCAGAGGCGCGCAAGGTGGATGCGAGCGGCAATCTGCCGGCGGAGCCGAGCGATGCGGAGAAGGCTGCGGACAGGCAGGCAGGGCAGTTTGCAGCGGCGCGGATTGCGGGCGAGTTGTTTGCGATGCCGAAGAACCAGCGCATGGCCGCGCTGATTGCCATGCCGGTCGACGATCGGATCGCATTTACCGGCAGCGTGGCCGGAGACCAGAAGAACCTGCTGCTGGCGGATTTTACTCCGCGGGAGCGCGAGATCTTTCTGGGGATGGCGGCGGGGATTGGAGCGCAGTACCAGATCGGGCAGGAGCTGGCGCAGGCGAAGATGGTGCGGGCGATCCTGAGCGAGCGGCAGTTGCAGGAGGTGATGGCGGACTTCTGGTTCAATCACTTCAACATCTATATCGCGAAGGACTCCGACCAGTGGTACACGACGGCGTATGAGCGGGATGCGATTCGCAAGAATGCGCTGGGGAAGTTTAGCGACCTGCTGCTGGCGACGGCGCAGAGCCCGGCGATGCTGGTGTATCTGGACAACTGGCTGAGCATTGGGCCGGACTCGCTGGCGAACGGAGTGAACCCGGCGAATCCGCGATCGAAGCCGGGGAACAAGGGGCTGAATGAGAACTATGGCCGCGAGGTGATGGAGCTGCATACGGTTGGCGTGAACGGGGGCTACTCGCAGGCGGACGTGACCAACCTGGCGGCGATTCTGACCGGGTGGACGGTGAATAATCCTGGGCAGGCAGGCGGCTTCCAGTTCGATCCGAAGCGGCATGAGCCGGGGACGAAGACGTGGCTGGGGCACAGGATCGGAAACGGGGAACCGTTCGTGATCCAGGGGAGTTCGGCGGCGAGTGCGGTGCTGGCTGCTCGGCAGGCGCCGGCGATGAATGAATCGTCGATGGACGGCATGGCGATGGGTGGAGGGGCAGGGCAGAAGGCTACGGCGCTGGCGAATACGCCGGGCAACGAAGGGATGAAGGAGGGGCTGGAGGCGCTGAACCTGCTGGCGCACAGCCCGCAGACGGCGCACTTTATTAGTTGGAAGATTGCGCAGCGGTTTGTGGCGGACGATCCGCCTCCTGCGCTGGTGGACCGCATGGCGAAGACGTTTCTTTCGTCCGATGGCGATATCAAGGCCGTGCTGCGGGCGCTGGTGGCGAGCCCGGAGTTCAACTCGAAGAAGTATTTTCGCAACAAGGTAAAGACGCCGATGGAGTTTCTGGCGTCGGCGTACAGGACCACGCTGACCGATCCGTCGAACCCAGGCGCGCTGGTGAATACGATCAAGACGATGGGCATGCCGCTCTACTACGCGCTGCCGCCGACGGGCTACTACATTACCGCCGATCACTGGATGAACACCGGCGCGCTGGTTGACCGGTTGAACTTTGCGTACCAGTTGACGAATGGGAAGTTTGCGAACCAGAAGTTCGACGCGCCAAAGGTGGTCGCGCTGGGGTTGCTGGGCGAGGAGTCGCTGCCTGCGGAGGTTGCAGATGTGCGGCCGGCCCATGCGGGCTTTACCGAGGCGACGCTGACGGAGATGGCGCCTGCTCCCGCGACGACGGCGGCGGGGACGGAGGTTGCGCTGAAGGTGCTGGAGTCGACGCTGATTGGCGGCGAGGTTTCAAGCCAGACGAGTCAGCTCATCCACAAGCAGATTGCGGATGCAAAGGCGCAGAGTACGGCTCCGGGAGACCTGCTGAATCTGCTGACGGCGCTAGTGATGGGGTCGCCAGAGTTTCAGTTGCGATAAGGCGAAGAGCGAATCACAGAGTTCACGGAGCAAAAGAGAGGACACAGAGAGGGCTGGGTGAGAGCGCTGCGGGGCCAGGCCTGTGCGATCTCCGAAGGGTAGGCCCCGATGGAGTGCTATTGGGGGATTCGGACGATGTGGCTGGCATGGGGCTCGAGTTGGAGGGTGAGGTCGGCGGGGTCGGCGATGGTGTCTGCGCCGGAGACCAGATCGTGGAGTGTGGGCCGGTGGGCGCTGGCGGCGCGCGCGGCGAAGGTGGTGTCGCGGAGCGCGTCGATCTCGCTCCAGGAGAGCTTGACGGTGGTCGGGGCTGAGTCGAGGTTGAAGACCGCGAGCACGGCGGAGCCGTCGCGGTAGGTGGTGAGCCAGGCCTGCTGCTGCTTTCTGCGGAGGTGCTGAATGTCGAGCGGGCGGGCGGGCACGCCGGCCTGGTCGATGGCGATGAGGTCGCGGTTGGTGATGAGCTTGAGGTCGTCCGCATCCATCTTCGTGAGGTCGGAGCCAAGATAGAGGGGCGCACAGGAGATGGTCCAGAGCGTAAACATCGACTGGCGCTCGGCGGGTGTGAGGCCGTCGCGGTCGCCGTTGCCGAGTTCCAGGGTATCGAGATCGTTCCAGCCGCCCGGGCCTGCATAGGGAATCCAGCGAACGACGTCGTTGAAGCGCAGGGCGACCTTGGACCAGGTTGTGAGATTGCCATGGATAGCGGGGTCGGTCGCGTTGTCGCATGGGCCGTAGCACTCGATGTCATTCTCGATGCGCCAACCATTGGCAGTCGAGCGCCACAGCGGCGCCTGGTCGATGGAGAGCCAATTCGACAGCTCCAGCCAGATGGGGCGCGATGCGTGGGCGATGGCGGCGTGCCACTGGCGCAGCTCCTCGCGATTGTCAGCGGGAACATTGCCGCCGCCCGGGCCGACGAAATCGAATTTGACGTAGTCAATGCCCCAGCGGTCGAACTGCTGCACCTGGGAGCGAATGTAGGCCTTGGCGGCAGGCTTGGAGAAGTCGATGCGGAAGGAGTTGCGGCGTGTGCTGCCGGCCTGCGTAGTGTCGGTGATGTCGGCGATGTGGGCCGTGGTGCCGGCGATCACCGGGTTCTGCTTCAGCAGCGTTGCGGTGATTCCGGGGTTGAGGTAGATGCCGAACTTGAGTCCATGCGCGTGCATGTACTTCGCCATGCCGTCCATGCCGTCGGGAAACCGCGTGAGGTTAGGCTTGGGGATGCCGTGGTCGTCGAAGCCGTCGGACCAGCCGTCATCGACATTGATGTAGCGATAGCCGAAGTCGAGCAGGTGGTTGGCGAGCAGCGCGTCCGCCTGCGCCTTGATGTTCTCTTCCGTCGGATGGTCGCGGATCAGGCTCCACGAACTCCAGCCCATATAGGGATGCGCTCCGGCGGCGTTGGCTGGGGCTTTGGTGTGGGTCTGGGGCTGGGCGAGCAGGGAAGCAGGAACGAGAGCGAGGGCAAGAAACAAGGCGAAGCGCATGCGGGGAATTATAGCGGGACCATTGTTGGAGGTGCTTATAGCCCGGCGAAGAGGTCTTTGGTGAGGGTGGTGGCCTGCGGGTGCGGAGTGGCCACAAGGGTGTAGACCTCAGTGCCGGCGAGCTTCTGGAAGTGCTTCTCGAAGTTCTGCATGAGCGGGAGTTGCGAGGTATGTGCGTGGAAGGCGTCGAACTTGCGCTGCTGGACGCTGCGGACGTCCAGCTCGACGGTCCAGGGCGCGGGCAATGGCGCGGGGCGACCGGGAAAGAAGAAGTTGGTGGTGTTGTAAAAGAGGCGCTGCGCCTGGTGGATGGGCCCCAGGGACGGGAAGCGCTTGGGCGAGGCTGCCCAGTGGAACGCGGCCGTGGTGAAGGCGGAGACCATGGTGTGGTCGGGGTGCGTGTTCATGGCGCCGTCCATGCCGAAGGTGAGGAGGATGTCGTACTTCTGGCGGCGGATGCGCTCGACCAGCATGGCGGCGGTCTGGGAGAAGTCCGCGAACTCGAGTTGAGCGTCCTGGTAGTCGAGGAGCTCGTGGTGGGTGACGCCGAGGATGTTGCAGGAGGCGACGAACTCCTGGCGGCGCATCTGGCCGAGGTGTTCGCCGGAGACGGAGTCGCCACGGTTGGTGGCGGCCTGGCCGTCGGTGAAGCAGAGGACGGTGGTTTCGATGCCGCGGGCCTCGGCAAGCATGAGGGCGCCGCCAAAGGCGAAGCATTCGTCGTCGGGATGGGCGGTGACGCAGAGGAGTTTGAGGATGGAGGACATGGGCAAGTTTATTGTAGACGGCTAGCAGGATCAGGCGGCGAGTAAGTGCGAGAGGATCTCTGTACGAGATGGAACGGATGGAGGCTAAAAAGGGATAAGATTCGGGCCAAGATGAATAGCATCACGATCGCTATTTGCATGGTCGTACCCTTGCTTTGTTCCGTCTCGGCCTGCGCTCAGTCGCCGATATCTGCGAGTCCGATGCATTCGAGTACACCCCATTTGCAGTTTCCGCATGTAACCGGGCTAACCGATTCGTCAACACAACAGGCCGTAAATTCCATTCTGGCGGATAGAGAACGCGAGGACATTGACGTCCTGAATGGCTGCCGACGGGGCAAGGTCGGGCGCCGGGGGAGTGATGGCGACTCGGAGACGGTGCGTGTCACATACCTTTCGCACTCGTTCCTGAGCCTCGATGTCCGTCTCACAGTGTGGCAATGTGCGCCTTATCACCAGCTTGCTATCCCCCATCCTCTCACCATCAATCTTCGAACAGGCGAGGAAGCTGATTGGGAGAAGTTTTTCTTGCCCGGCTTCCTTCCAGTACGGGATTTCAGTGTCGACGTCAAGCCCAGAATCGATACAGCCTCGCGGCTTACTGCTCTGTACTTGAGTCGATACAAGCAAGACGATGCGCAATGTGTCGAAGCGGTAAAGCAAGATCATCTGTATGGCTTCGATCTCTGGCTTGATAGTGTACGGAGTGCCCTGGTCGCGATACCGAATTTTCCTCACGTGATCCGCGCGTGTGCAGATGAAGTTGCTATTCCGCTGACCGAGGTATTGCCCTACGTGGCGGACCCAAAGGTCGCCGATGAATTGGCTCGTTATCGCGAAGATGGGCGCGAGTGACCTGTCTCTTATGAGCATGATTGAGGCCTGAAATTGAGTGCGGGCGGGAGCGAAATACGGGGATTCTTCGCTGCGCTCAGAATGACAAGCATTAGCCAAAGAATGACAAGCATTCGCCAAAGGTAGACCGTATTCAGTTGGTGGCGACTTCGAGGTCGGATTCGTCCAGCAGGATGTCGTCGAGGACGGGGTCGTCGGGCAGGAGGTCGTCGAAGAGTACGCCGGAGGCCGTTGGTTCGCCGGTGAGGAGGGCGCGGACGGGGGCGAATGTGGTGCGGTGCAGCGCGCAGGGGCCGAGCGCGGCAAGCGAGCGGCGGTGCTGCGGCGTGCCATAACCTTTGTGCGCGGCCAGGCCGTAGCCGGGGTACTGTTCGTCCAGCCGGCACATCAGGCGGTCGCGGTGGACCTTGGCGATGACGGAGGCGGCGGCGATGGAGAGCGAGAGAGCATCGCCGTGGAAGAGGCGCGTTTGCGCGCAGGGGTGGTCGAGACACATGGCGTCGATGAGCAGGTGGTCGGGGGCGAGGGCGAGCCCCTGCACGGCGGCGAGCATGGCGACCCGCGTGGCCTGGTAGATGTTGACGCGGTCGATGGTCTCGACGTCCACCTCTGCGATGGAGACAGCGAGGGCAACCTTGCGGATGCGGAGGTCGAGGGTCTCTCGCTGCTGTTGGGTGAGTTGCTTGGAGTCCTTGAGGCCGGCGCGGGCGAGGGCAGCGAGGCGCTGCGGCAGGATGACGGCGGCGGCTACGACGGGGCCGAAGAGCGCGCCGCGGCCCACCTCGTCCACCCCGGCGATGCTACGGAAGCCGCGATAGCGGAGCGCCTGCTCGGGAGCATCGCTGCAGACCAGGAGCTTGAGCATGCGCTGCCTGGCAGTGGCTGCGGGGATGGTATGCGCGGTGCGAAGGCTGCCCATGTTGGGTATGAGTGTACAACTTTCGTTCCGCAGGATTTCCGCACAGCAGGAGGGGAGCGGGTGTATTCTCGGTGGCAGTATGGGCGCAGAATGCTGCAAGTCCATATCTTCCGGAGCGCACAAGAATCCACGCGGACGTGGCCCAGCGACTCCGGCAGGGGGCCCTTCAATGTCAGCTTGGATGAACTCTTTTCGCCGTGAGACCTTCGACACCCGACGGAAGGCTGTGTTGTTCGCCTGGTTGGTTCTGCTGATTGCCACCCCAGTCGCCGTGGCCCAGGAACATGCCGAGAATGTGCCGGCGTCCACTGCTACCGGACTTGCATCCGCGCCCGCAGAGACGACGACCCTCCAGCCGACGGCCGCCGCGACCGCTGCTAGCCCGGCAGAGCCTGTCTCTGCAAAGGGCAAGAAGGGCAAAGCGATCTACGCCGGGCCCACCACCATCGTTACGCTGGCCCCGACGCCGATGTTGGATGGCGAGGGCAAACAGCGCGTCGATCCCGACGGGAAGCCGATGTTCAATCCGCCGGTAAAACAGATCCGGGACAAGAAGGGGCATCCGGTGTTCGATGCTGCCGGCAAGCCGGTATTCCAGACGGCGACCAATCTGGGGTACGACGAGAAGGGCAAAAAAATTGCTGCGAAGAAGGTAAAGCCACCGAAGGCCACGCCCATGTCGATTAGCGCTGGGACGCTGACGGTGGATGGTTGGACCGGCAAGGCGCGATTGAATTACGACATCGCCGACCTGAAGTACATGTACATTTATGCGCCGGGGATCGGGATCACGATTGTGTCGCCGAACCAGTTTCCGGGAGCGACGCAGCAGGCCGCGGCGTTCAACGACAAGGTGCTGCGGATCACGGTGGAAGGGCATCCGATTGAGCTTGCGTCGGAAAAGCGGCTGCTGGGCAAGAAGCCGGAAGCCGCCTGGGTAATGGTGGACCGGAGTTTCCAGTTGCCGTCGCGGTTCCCGGTGTTTGGGTATGGGGCAACGACGCGGTCGCCGTATGCTTGGCCGGGATCCAAAGACGTGGTTGTTGCAAAGGGAGCCGTGGCGCCGCCGCCACTGCCGCCGGATCTAAGGCCGACGCTGCTGCTGGCTCCGTGCCCTGCGGGGATGATGCGGCCTGCTGGAGAGCCCGTGCTGCCAGGCCAGAAGATGTCGGCACAGCCATGTGTGCCGATTGCTACACCGACCGCGTCTGCGACGGTGACGACTCCGGTGAGGCCGCAGACGCCATAGACAGACCACCCGCGAAGTAGGAAGCGGAGAAAGAAAAAGGCCACGACGAGGTATCGCCGTGGCCTTTTCTGCTGATGTTGGCGGGAGAGTTAGGAGGGGCGTGCGACTTCGTGAAGACGAGCTGCCTTGCCGCGCAGACCGCGGAGGTAGTACAGCTTGGAGCGCCGAACCTCGTAGGAGCGAAGCTTTTCGACCCGGTCGACGACCTTGGAGTTGTAGGGGAAGATGCGCTCCACGCCCTGGCCAAAGCTCATCTTGCGGACGGTGAAGGTGCCCTGGGGCCCTTTGTTGGTGGCGATGACCATGCCTTCAAAGGCCTGGAGACGTTCCTTCTCGCCTTCGCGGATCTTGACCTGCACGCGGACGGTGTCTCCGGGAGCGAAGACGGGGTGGTCGGTCCGCTCAAGTTTGGCGGCCAGTTTCTGCATAATCGGATGAATAGACATGATGAATTCCTTACGTAAAGTCGCAGGACTCAGTTTACATGAAAACTGCGGGAATTGGTCATGTAGATCGCGCGGTAGCCGGGTCGACACTCCCCGAGGCTTTCGTCCCGCGATACCCCGGCTTGCAATCGGCGCGGTGACTCGCCCCGCCAGCCGGTTTTCGATGGTTGCGATGCGGTGGTTCCGGCTCGGGAAACTGCTCTAAAATAGCGGTATGCCTACCCAGAACACCGGCTATACCGATACGCACGCCGCTGCCGGCCTCGACACCAAATTTCCTTCCATTGACACTTGGGCGAATCAGTTTCGCGGGTACGAGATTCTGGTTGACGATCCAGAGTTTACCTCCGTATGCCCCAAGACGAGCCTGCCGGATTTTGGGAGGATTACGATCCGCTACATGCCGCGGGGCCTGTGCCTGGAGTTGAAGAGCCTGAAAGAGTACCTGTTCACCTACCGCAACCTGGGGATCTTTCAGGAGAACATCGTCAACCAGATTCTGGACGACGTGGTGAAGGCGTGCGACCCGGTATGGGCGAAGGTGGTGGGAGACTTTCGGCCACGGGGTGGAATTTCGACCATTGTGGAAGCGAGTTTCCCCAGGCCGGAGGTGAAGTAACCGCACCCAGCGGACGCAGCGGGGAGCGTCCTGCTATGCTCGGCTGAGATGGCGGCCGCGACCAAGCTCAAGGTGCCCGTACCCTCCGTTGCCGGGGCGACGACGGCACTGGTGTTGCTGACGGCACTGAACTTTGTCAATTACATCGACCGCTACATTCTGCCCGGCGTGCAGGAGCAGGTGAAGGGCGAGTTCCACGTAAGCGATGCGGCGCTGGGATCGCTGACGTTCTGGTTCTTCCTGACATATATGTGCGCCGCGCCATGCACCGGGTGGCTGGCGGACCGCTTTCCGCGCAAGCCGCTGATTGTGGGCTGTGCGCTGCTGATCTCGGCCGTGAATGTGCTGACCGGGACGGTGCATGCATTCGACTCCCTGCTGCTGCGGCATGCGGTGCTGGGGATCGGCGAGGCGAGCTTTGGGATCTATGCGCCGGCTCTGCTGGCGGACTTCTACCCGGAGGACGACCGCAACCGCATTCTGACCATCTTCTATACGGCCATTCCGGTAGGAGCGGCGCTGGGGTATCTGATCGGGGAGTTGGTGGGTGCACGCTTTGGTTGGAGGATGCCGTTCTATGTATCTGCTGTGCCGGGGTTTGTAATTGCGGCAATGATCTTCTTTTGGATGAAGGAACCCGGCCGGGGTGCGAGTGACACTGGCCGTACCAAACTCCTCGATAGCGCCTTCGAAGCGGCGGTGAAAACGTCTCGAAATCCGATTTTTCGCCTGCTTGATTCAATTGAGCAGGCTTACGTGTCACTGGGCCGCAATCCGCCGTACCTGTACGCGACGTTGGGGATGGCGGCGATTACGTTCTCGCTGGGGGGGATTTCGGCATGGATGCCGAGCTTTCTGCAGCGGTCGGGATTCTCGCCGAGCACCGTTGGGATTACGCTGGGGGCGATTACGGCGGGCGCGGGGTTGGGGGGCACGGCGGTCGGGGGCATGATTGCGCAGCGCTGGCTGCGTACGAATCACCGCGCGCTGTATCTGATATCCGCATGGTCGGCGCTGCTGACGGTGCCGTTTGGCGTGCTGTGCTTCTTTGGGCCGCGGTCGACCATGCTGCCGGCGCTGGGCGTGGCGATGTTCTGCATCTTCCTGGGGACTGGGCCGCTAAATGCAGCGATTGTGAACGCGGTGCCGGCAGGGGTGCGCGCGACGGCCATTGCCATGGAGCTATTCCTGATCCATGCGCTGGGGGACACACCATCGCCGCGGCTGATTGGCATGGTGAGCGACCACAGCACGCTGGCGACGGGGTTGGGGCTGACGCTGGTGACCATGGTGATTGCGACGGTGCTGCTATTCCTGGGGGCAGGGACAGTGCGGGAGTCTGTGACGGCTTAGCTGGAACGGCAAAACGCCTCGCTGGACGAAATGCGGGGATTCTTCGCTGCACTCAGAACGACAGGCTACTAAGAATCATGCCACCTATTTCTCAGAGAAGGGACACTAGAAGACCCACGCTATGAGGATGAGTATGCCCAACGCGAGCAGGACGTGGCGGGCGATACGGTCGCGGGGGCGGTCCATATCGAAGAACTCGCTGGCAGGAACTCTGCTAAGGGCAATGAGCCCGATTGCGAAAGCGATGACGGGGAACCAGAGCATTAGTTGGGGCGGGAGTCGGGGTCGAGGGGAAGGTGGAAGAGCTCGTCCTGGAGGCTCTGTTTGGATGGCTTGGCAGGGAGCGGTGCGCGGCGGGAGGGGGTGGTGACGACGGCGAGGAGTTGCATCTCCGCGATGGCGGCGCGGGGGATGAAGAGGCGCTGGGTGTTGGAGCGGGTGTCCGGCGGGGTAAGGAAGACGCCGGCGTCGTCGACCAGCGAGTCGAGCAGGGAGATGTCGGTGGGGGCGAGGCCTTCGAAGAGGTCGCCGGTGCGGAAGGTGATCCGGAGCCAGAGGCCCTCTGTGCGGGGGCGGGCGAGGAAGGTGCGTCGGGTGAGGCGTTCGGGGTTGGCGGTGTCGCCCAGGTTGAAGTCGCGGACATAGCAGATGGTTTTGATGTCGGGGAGCGGGAGCGGGAGAATGCGGCCGCTGAGGTCGAGGAGGTCGAGGACGCCGTTGTGGGCGAATCCGGCGTGGGGAAGATAGCCCGGGAGGGTGTCTCCGGAGAAGCGGCGGACGATGACCTTTTTGCGCGAGTTGGACGGGGATGGAGACATGGCCGTATGCGAGGCAACGAAGGCTCTGGGGCGATTGTCGCACGGCACGGGAGGTGCGTCACGAAAAAGGCTCAAATCTGCTAGTCGCACACTCCAATCCGTGCTAAAATGGAGCGTTGCGCCGACTTGCAGGCGAGTCGTAAGCGGCTGATTTGGTTGGAGTTCAGAGCGTTTGGAGAGACCCGGCCGAGACCGGATGGAGAAAACACGTAGCGTATGGCTGATTATATCTACCTGCTCGAAAGCCGTCTCTCCCAGGCACAGCAGAGGGCATTGCAGGCAGTTCGGGAGATTGCCCGCGCAAAGGGGCTGACGGTGTTCCTGGTGGGCGGTGCGGTTCGGGACCTGACTAGCGGCTCCCCCGTGCGCGACCTGGATGTAGCGGTTCAAGGGAATGCCCTTAAGCTGAAGAAAGATTTAGAGAAAGCGGGCGCTGTCGTGACCGGAGAATGGGACACGATGCAGGCGCTGTACGTCTGCTTTCCGGGCACTGTGCGGATGGAGATTGCGAGCACGCTCAGCGTGCACTATCCGAAGCCGGGCAAACCGGTGGTGAAGCCGGCGACCATTCTGGACGATCTGCGGCGGCGGGACTTTACCGCAAACGCGATGGCGTTGTCTCTGAATGCCGGGTCGTATGGGCTACTGATGGATCCACTGAACGGTGTGGCCGACATTGAGAACCGCGAGCTGCGGCTGGTGAGCAACTACGGGTTTATCGAGGACCCGGTGCGGATGATCCGAGCGGCGCGGTTTGGGGCGCGGCTGGGCTGGCAGATGGAAGAGAAGACCAGGGCGCGGTACGACACCGGGAAATCCGAAGGCTACATTGACGCGATGTCGGCGTTCCAGCGCGGGTACGAGACGGAGGAGATTGCGCACGAGGAAGATCCAGTGCGGGTGCTGCGGCGGCTGGAGCAGGAGGGCTGGATGAAGCACCTGGCGCCGGCCTGGACCTCTGCCAAGGCGAATTTGGCGGAGTTGGACAAGCTGCGCGATGCGCAGATGCATCTGCAGGAACGGGGCATTTATGCGGACACGTCTGCGGCGCAGTTTCCGCTGCTGACAGCGAAGCTGCAGCCGAAGGATGTGGCGGCTTTGAAGAAGAGCTTTGCGCGGCCGGGGTTTGTGGCGGAGATTGCGGCGCTGGAGGGCGAGGGCAAGAAGTTTGCGGTGGAGCTGGGGTCGAAGCAGGCTGCGAGCCCCTCCGCTGCGTGGAAGATGCTGATGGCGGCCAAGCCGGAGGCGGTGCTCTGGGTTGCGTATTCCAGCAAGAATGCGAGCCTGCAGGCGAAGTTTAAGAGCTTCTATACCGAGTGGCCGTTGGCGCGGCAGAAGACGCCGTACGCGATGATGACGGAGATGCGCATCGTTCCCGAAGTGGCGCGATACGACGAGCTGCTGGAGACGGTGTTTTTTGAGCTGATGGACGGGAAGCTGACGACGGACGAGGAGATGAAGGCGTTCCTGGAGCCGTACTCGCCGCCGGCGCCTCCGCCGACGGTGCATCTGCGGCGTCCCCGGGCCGCGAAGAAGGAGCCCAGAAGCCGGAAGAAGGCTGAGGGCAATGCGGCTGAGGAGAGTGCAGAAGGGTTGACGGAAGCCACTGCGGCTGACCAGGCGCCCGTAGATTCCGCGGCGAAGGAAGCAGGAGCGCCGAAGGCCAGTGCGTCTGCGGGCAAGACCAAGGCTGGGGTTGCCGCGAAGGCTGCTGCGCCTGCCGCGCCGGTCAAGGCTGCCGCGGCCAAGGGCGTTCCGGTGAAGGCTGCGCCGGAGAAGGGAGTGGCGAAGAAGGCTGCTCCGGTGAAGGCGGCGAAGAAAACGGCCGCTCCGGCGAAGGCCGTGAAGAAGCCGGCGCCCCGGACGGTGGCGGTGAAGCTGACGAAGAAGCCGGTGGCAGCGAAGGCAAAGCCCAAGGCAAAAGCGCCGGCGAAGTCGAAGCCAGTGAAGAAAGTTGCGGCGAAAAAGCCGGTGGCCAAGAAGAAGCGTTAGCAACGGCAAAGAAAACTGAAAGCGTCGCGGTCGAGCGACCGGTCGAAGGCCCACAAAGTCCAAGTTGGATTTGTGGGCTTTTTGTTGGGCAAGTTTCGAGGCGGGGCGAGCGGGGCCGGCATCGTATCTGTGGGCGACGGGATGGCGGCAGGTGGTACGCAACAACTGGCGGAGCAGGCGAAGGGTGTGCCGTATTAGGTTTCCGCGGGACTCCGAACTACGGAGATTCTGGAGCGTCGCTCCAGAATGACGGCTGCCACGGTAATGACGACTGCCATGGTCAGGCGGAGAGGGGGCGGTGCGACTCGGCACGACTGAGAAATAAAGCGCCGAGGGCGAGCAGGCCCATCAGGACGAACCAGGTGATGAAGGTGCCGCGGCGGAGGAGGTCTTCCTGTTCTTCGACGAGGAGGAGAGAACGACCGGTGAGGACAAAGCCGGGGTTCGGTCCACTGACATGACGCAGGACTGCCGCCATGCGAACTCCGGGTTGCGGCTGCCAGGTGACCATGTCGAGTTGGTACTTGCGGGCGTAGTCGAAGATGCCGGAAGGTGGCACTGGAACGGCGCTGTCGAGGGAAGCGGTGGAGGCGATGGGGTCTCCGCTTTCGCTGTAGAAGATGGCGAAGGGTTCGAGGCTGCCTCGAAGGTCGATGCGTTCGGCGGGAAACAAGTCTTGGGGTCGGGCTCCCGCAGCGATGGCGTGGGCGTAGCGGCGGCCCATCTCTATTTGCGGATGGTTTGCGCCCCGGCGAAGCATCTGTTGCATGGTGACGGCAGCGGCGCCTCCCATGAGCGTGAGGACGAGGCCGAGGGTGAGGGCGTGGAATAAGATGGGGCGGCGCACGGCTCGATCACGGGTCATCAGGAGGTGCTCCTTGACGGAGGATTGGAGGAGGTCGAGGAAGAGGCTGGGCCAGAAGAGGAGTGGGCGACGCGCTTCGGCGTGGGCGTCGCAGAGCGTTTGCAGGATCTGGTTCTGGTAGCGCACGCGCAGTCGGGCAGGGTAGAGGCGAAGGGCCTGGCGGTACAGCGCGAAGAGAAATGCGTTGGGGGAGTTCATGCGCGGGCCTCCCGTACAGCGGTGCGTGTGCGTGCGGTCCGCAGGGTGGCGGCAAGGCGGGAGGTTTCGGCGGCGAGCACGCGATGGCCGAGCTGGGTGAGGCGATAGTAGCGCCGGCGAGCGTCGTCGGTAAAGCCGGTCTCTTCGACGAGGGCGTCGCGGATGAGGCGGTCGAGGCTGCCGTACAGCGTGCCGGGGCCAAGGGTGATGCCTCCGCCGGCGGGCAGGGCAGCTTCCTTCATGATGGCGTAGCCGTGCTTTTCCTCTTCGGCGAGGGCGAGCAGGATGGCGAGGACGGCGGGGGAGAGAGGCAAATGGCGGAGTTCAGGCGGCGCAGCGGGTTCCATGTGCGCCAGTATATCCGAAATGGATATATCGTCAACAGATATGCTGGAGAGATTGAGGAAGAGCTTATGAGCGGCGTTGCTGACGCCTGGTGGGACAAAACAAATACGGGGATTCTTCGCTGCGCTCAGAATGACAAGCCTTTTGCGCTGTTCGCCGGTAATTTTGCTTCTTCCTGGGATTCTGGAGCTTTCTACTGGCAGAAGGCGAGCAGTGCGAAGAGGATGAGCCAGAGGGCGCCCATGGCGTGCCAGTACCAAGCGGTGCAGTCGACCATGATCTGGCGGTTTTCGATGCTCTTGAAGGTGAACAGGCCGATGAGCGCGGCGAGGATGGCACCGACGCCGACAGTAAGATGGGCGGCGTGGGCCCAGGTGATGATGTAAAACGAGTGGGCGCTACTGCTGCTCGAGGTGAAAGGCGCGCCCAGCACGGAGAGCTGGTGCCAGGCGAGCATCTGGCCGGTGAGGAAGAGCGAGCCCAACACGAGGGTGGCGACGAGCCACGGGAAGGCGCGGCGCGAGGTGGGTTTGCCGAGGCCGAGCCACTCATCCATCGCGTCCATCGGGTGGAACATGTGGCGGCGCGCAATCTCGACTGTGACGGAGCTGAGCAGCAGGATGGCGGTGTTGAGCCAGAGGATGGGCGGGATGGTGGTGGGGAACCATGTGTTGACGATGTGGTTGTAGGCGTCGATGTGGCTGGAGTTGTGCGAGAGCACGAAGACGCTGACGATGCCCACGAAGAACATGAACACGGCGGCGAGCGAGAAGAAGAGGTTGAGGCGGTAGGCGGCCAGGCGCTGGCCTGGGCGGCGGCGCGGGGTGGGGGAGTCGTCCCAATTGTCGTTGTCGCCGCCGCCGCCGGTGCGCTTGAGGTCGCGGCCGTTGGGCGGACGGCGACCGTGGCCGCTCTCGTTGTCGCTGGTGCGCCGGGGACGGCGGTCGATTTCGGGAGGCGTGATCGTCGCGTGCAAAGGTCACCTCACTACGCGTGCGATGGGTAGAGCTTACTAGGAATATGGTTTGGTGGCCACTGGGGCTCAAAGGATGTATCGAGCGCGTCGAATTCCGGCGAATAGGGGTATGCTGAGGGGACGGCGCCAGGCGGCCGCTGTTTGCCCGGTTGCGGGGCGGTCGGGAGGGAGGACGAGAGTATGCTGCGGATGCTTTTGAACTGGATACTGAACGCGGCGGCGCTGCTGCTGGTGTCGCATATGGTACACGGATTTGTGGTCAGCGATCTGGTGTCGGCGCTGATTGCGGTGGCGGTGATTGGGCTGTTCAACGCGACGCTAGGGCTACTGTTGAAGGTGATTACACTGCCGCTGGGGCTATTGACCTTCGGAATCTTCTTCCTGGTGATCAATGCATTCATTTTGAAGTTTTCCAGCGTGTTCGTTCCAGGCTTCCGGGTGGAGACGTTCGGAGCGGCGTTTCTGGGGGCGGTGGCGCTGATGGTTGTGCAGGGTTTGATTCGGTTTCTGTTGCCGAAGCCGGGACGGGATGGGAGCTAGAGTCGTGAGCACACTGGCGAAGGGTAGGGGCGGGGTTTGAGTTTGAATCAGACGATTGCTGCAATTCGCTCCGGGACGGACCCGGTGGGGAAGCTGCCGGAGGCCGCGTTTCATCGCTGGCTGGAGACGCCGCTGGGGTGTCCGAAGTGCGATGTGAGCTACGGTCTGGTGGCCGATTTTGAGTGGGCGACGGCGCGGCGGTTTGACGACGAGTCGCGCGGGATGGTCCGTCAACTGAAGAAGGCAATCCAGATGGGACACAGCTCGGGGCATCGCGTGTCGCACTTTGAGACGTCGGGGGTGGTGGTGAAGAGCTATAGCGCTGCGGAGAAAGCGGGTCCGTAGACACCCGTCTCACGATCGGAATATAGGGCGTCCGGCGAGGCTGCCGTCAAGGCTATTTGAGCTTAAAGTAGGCGCGCATCTCCAGCAGCAGCGGGCGCGGGGAGTGCGGGTCTGGGCCGGTGCGGGAGGCGTCCGTGTGGCGGCGCATGGGATGGTCATGGCCAGGATCGGGCTGGGCGGCGCGGTAGACGAACCGCCGAGGCTTGGCAACCTGAAGCGGGTTGGAGTTCTGTTCCATGACGGCTCCCGTGGAGTAGGTCAGGGCCAGTGTAGAGGCTGGGGCGCGGGCTTAGGTGGAGATTGCGTCGGGGACCACATTACTTTGGTGTTGGCGCACCATGTCCAGAAAATACTGGTGGACGCGTGGGTCGGCGGAGAGTTCGGGGTGGAACGTTGCGGCCATCATGTTGCCGGAGCGAACCAGGGTAGGGAAGCCATCGCGAGAGGCGAGGGTTTCTACGCCGGGACCGGTGGCGCGGATGCGCGGCGCGCGGATGAAGACCATCTCCAGCGGGCCGCCGGGTAGTGCAGTTTCCGCGGTGAGGATGGTGGAGTCGATCTGGCGGCCGTAGGCGTTGCGTTCGACCGTGATGTCGAGTGCGGCGAGGGATGGCTGCGGCGGGTGCTCGACGTGGGTTGCCAGCAGGATGGCGCCGGCGCAGGTGCCGAAGGTCGGCGTGGACCGCACCCAGGATTGCAGAACCTGGAAAAAGCCATTGCGCTCCAGGAATTTGAGCATTGTGGTGGACTCGCCGCCGGGCATGATAAGGCCATCGAGGCCGTCGAGTTCCTGGGGGACGCGGACCAGGCGTGGGACTGCGCCGAGCGCGGTGAGCCGCTGCGCATGCGCACCATAGGCGCCCTGCAGCGCGAGGACGCCTATGGTGAGCTGCGGCGGTTCATTGCGCTGCGGAGGGGTCATTGTGGGGCGAGAGGAATCGCGGTCTGACTGCTGTGAAGTTCGTCGATCGACTTCCGCAACTGTGCCTGCAACTGGTCGAGGCGGGGCTTGACGATCTGCTGGATCTGCTGGTTGACGACGGGCGTATTGGCGAGGAAGGCGGCACCGGCCGGCGACTTGTAGAAGGCGATGATGCCGTCCATCTGCTCCTCGGTGAAGGTCTTGGCGTAGATCTCCGTGAAGGCCGGACCGAGTACGCTCCAACCGACCTGGGCGTCGATCGTGTCGGCGAGTTTCTTTTCGGCGTCGGCGAGTTTGGCCTTACTGTCGGATGTCGGATTGAGGCCGATGGCGTGCTGCCCCTGGTCTGCGAGCTGCCGCTTCAGGCCTTCGGAGATCTGGCCGACCATACGGTCCGTATGCAGCAGCGTGACCAGTTCAGCTGCCTTGGCCTGGCGTGACGTCTGGTCGGCTGGTGCGGGAGTTTGAGCGGCGAGCGGGAAGCAGAACGTAAGGGTGGCGAGCAGTGCGGCGAGACGAGTCATGGAATGTACCTTCATTTGAGTTAGCTTATGTTTTGCGGCGAAGCAATGCCCGCTATCCAAACTATCATGCAGGCGCGCGGTTGCATGTGATGGCTGCCACAGGGAGGGTAGTGCACTACCACCCGCGCGTCTGCATCAGGTCCTGCTCCTCGATGGCAGCTGCGGCGAGACCCTTCATGGTTCCGGTGACCGCCTCGCTGGCTTCGGCGACGATCCTGGGGTCGTTGAAGTGGGTGGTGGCGATGACGATGGCGCGGGCGCGGGAGACGGCCTCCTCGCGCTCCAGGGGGTTGTTCTCCACGTCGAGCGGGGTGGCGCGCTCCTTCATGAAGATGCCGGAGCCTACGAAGATGGTCTCCGCGCCGAGCTGCATCATGAGGGCCGCGTCTGCGGGGGTGGCGATGCCGCCAGCGGAGAAGTTCGGCACGGGCAGCTTGCCGGACTTGGCGACCATGCGGACGAGCTCGTAGGGCGCGCCGTGGACCTTGGCTGCGTTGTAGAGTTCCTCGTCGCCGAGGACAGTGAGGGCTCGGATTTCGCGGACGATCTGGCGCATGTGCTGGACGGCATGTACGACATCCCCAGTTCCCGGTTCACCTTTCGTCCGGATCATGGCTGCGCCTTCGGCGATGCGGCGGAGCGCTTCGCCGAGGTTGCGCGCACCGCAGACGAAGGGCGTGGTGAAGGCGTGCTTGTCGATGTGGTGGACTTCGTCGGCAGGCGTGAGGACCTCGGACTCGTCGATAAAGTCAACGCCGATGCTCTGGAGGACCTGCGCTTCCACGAAGTGGCCGATGCGGGCCTTGGCCATGACGGGGATGGTGACGGCGGCCATGATCTGCTTGATAAGTTTGGGGCTGGCCATGCGGGCGACGCCGCCCTCGGCGCGGATCATAGCGGGCACGCGCTCGAGTGCCATGACGGAGATGGCGCCGGCCTCTTCCGCGATGCGTGCCTGCTCGACGTTCATGACGTCCATGATGACGCCGCCCTTAAGCATCTCGGCCAGACCGAGCTTGAGGCGGAGGGTGGATGAGGAGGAGCCAAGATTGCCGTTCTGGTTTCCGTTCTGGGTATGGTCTGCCATGGGGTCTTTTCCTTCTGCCGGCGCGAAACGCGCGGGAAACTCCGGGATGCCGGCCCCGGATGAAGCTGTCGAAGCTCCAGTTTAGCAGTTTGGGGGCAGGAGGATTGGAGAGGCGAATCGCGGTGACACAGAGAGGATGTAGAAGGGAAGATGGAACAGATCGGCACAACCCTGGAAGGGAAGATGTACGGGCCGGGCGATCGGGCGGATTAGTTCAGGCCGTACGACTCCCAAAGCTAAGGCTACGTGCAACAAGACCGAGCCGTACCGTTCCCGAGCAACTTCCTTTACGTTCATGGAGAAGATGGACTGAGTCTCCTGTCCGGGCAACGGTCGCTGAAGTGAGGGGAAGTCCGTAGCCCAATCCTGTGAAGCTGGGCCTGGTTCGTTAGTGGCCGGAGTGGTAGGGGTGGCCGGCGAGGATGGTGAGGGCGCGGTAGATCTGCTCGGCGAGGACGGCGCGGGCAAGTTCATGGGGGAGCGTGATCGCGCCGAGCGAAAGGATAAGGCTGGCGCGGGCGCGGGCGGCGGGGGACCATCCGTCGGCGGGTCCGATGGCGAGGATGAGGGATTGCGTGCCGGAGTCGCGGAGGCGGCCCAGGTGCGCGGCGAACTCTTCGCTGTTGAGCTGTTTGCCGCGGCTGTCCAGCAGGATGAGTAGGGGAGCGGTGCGGGCGGCGCGATCGAGTGTGGTGAGGAGAGCTGCTTCGGAGGGGAAGTTGTGGTGCTCACAGGGAAGATAGCGCGCGGCGCGGGTGAGATATTCGGCGGCAAGGGAGGCGGCGGCGGCGGACTTGGGCCGAGAGCGGGTTGGGGAGATGGCGGCGAGGGTAAGCTTCACGGTATGAGGGTACCGCAGAGGTGGCGGGCGGCATGGGGTTTTAGCGCGGACATTGAGTGCGTGGAGGCAGCAGGGCTGGCGATTGCCCGCGGCGATTCGAGTTGCGAGAGACAAATGCGGGGATTCTTCGCCTTTGACTTAGAATGACAAGCCAAAAGCTGCGCGAGCCTACTTCGCCTTGGCGGCTTTCTTTGCGGTCTTTGTTGCCGGTTTCTTTGCCGATGAGGCTTTCTTCGCCGCCTTCTTTGCCGGGTCTTTGGCCGGTGCTGCCTTCTTGGCGGGAGATTTTGCGGGGGCCTTCTTGGCGGCGGCGCGGGTGGAGGTGATGGCGGCTTTGAGTTCAGCGTTGAGTTCGGCCACGCTGATGGTGGTGGCGGACTTGCGGAGGCGTTCGAGGCCGTAGAAGGCGCGCTTCTCAGCGGAGAACACGTGAACGATGAAGTCGACGTAGTCCATCAGAATCCACTCACCCTGGCGCCGGCCTTCGACGGAGTTGGGGTAGGCGCCGAACTCGCGCTTGAGGCGGAGTTCGATCTCGTCGGTGATGGCGACGTTCTGGCGGTCGTTAGTGCCATTGCAGATGAGGAAGTAGTCGGTGAGCCCGCTCTCCGCGGGGTCGAGGGCGAGGATGCGGATGTCTTCTGCTTTTTTGTCTTCGCAGGCAGAGGCGGCTGCGAGCAAGAGCGTGTAGCTTTCAGGTGAGGGCATGGAACTCCTTGAGTCTATGGTACGGGTTCGAGCGGGGAGCGTCTATTCGGTTGTCAGGTGCCGGTCGGGGAGCCGGGATGGGTATACTACGGGCGTCAGCAATATTGGGAGGGTGGACCATGGCCTATTGGGAGAGTATTGGGTTGAAGTGCGCGGCCGCGGGGATGGCGCTGTTTGGCGTGCTGCCGATGGGGCTGTCCCAGGACAAGGCGAAGGACACGAAGGTGGTGGTGAGCGGATCGCCGGTGACGCAGCCGCAGAGTACCACTCCGGACGCGGTGACCGACGGAACGGTGACGGTGGGCGGCCAGACGATTGCATATCGGGCAGTGGCTGGGACGCTAACGGTGGGGTCGAGCGACATGCAGGACGCGACGCTGGCGTTTGACGGTTCGTTGCTGCCGGATGCGGGCGTAAAGCCGCCGGACCCGGAGAAGCCGGAGGAGGCAACAGCAACGGCACGAATGTTTTACGTGGCGTACTTCAAGAAGGGCGCGACGGCAGAGCAGCGGCCGGTAACGTTCCTGTACAACGGCGGGCCGGGCTCGTCGACGATGTGGCTGCACATGGGATCGTTTGGGCCGCGGCGAGTGGCGACGCCGGATGGGGAGCACCAGGAGGGAGCGCCCTACAAGATTGTGAACAACGACTTCAGCCTGCTGGATGTAAGCGACCTGGTGTTCATCGATGCACCCGGGGCGGGGTTTAGCCGGATCTTTGGGAAGGACAAGGAGAAGGCGTTCTGGGGCGTGGACCAGGACGCGCACGCGTTCGACCGGTTCATCCGGCGGTTTCTGACGAAGTACGACCGCTGGAACTCGCCGAAGTACCTGCTTGGTGAGAGCTATGGGACGCCGCGTACGGCAGTTTTGAGCGCCGCTCTGGAGGATGTGGACCTGAACGGGGTTATCCTGCTGTCGCAGATCCTGGACTTTGAGAACAGCATCGACGGGCCGATGTTGAACCCGGGCAACGACCAGGCCTATGCGCTGGCGCTGCCGACGTTTGCGGCGACCGCCTTCTACCACAAGAAGCTGCCTTCCCAGCCAGCGGCGCTGGAGCCGTTCCTGGCCGAGGTGGAGCAATATGCGCTGGGCGACTACATGAGCGCGCTGCTGCAGGGGAGCGAACTGCCGCCGGCGCGCAAGCAGGCGGTTGCGGAGAAGCTGCACCAGTACACGGGACTGCCGGTGGAACTGCTGCTGCGGGCGAACCTGCGCCTGACCGGCGGCGAGTTCGAGAAGGACCTGCAACTGGACGAGGGCACAACGACGGGGCGACTGGACTCGCGGTACAAGGGACCGGACTTCGATCCGCTGAGCAAAGAGGCGGAGCACGATCCGCAGAGCGACGCGATCTCCGCGGCGTATGCGGCGGCGGAGAACAGCTATGTGCGCAAGGACCTGAAGTACGGCGGAGAGCAGACCTACATTGCCGGAGCGTACGCACTGCCGGGGTTCACGTGGGACTTCCGGCACCAGCAGCCGGGCGGTCCGCCGGTGGACCAGCTGTTCGGCGGGGCGACCAACGTGATGCCGGATCTGGCGTTCACGATGAAGTCGAACCCGAAGATGAAGGTGATGCTGGCGGGCGGGTATTTCGACTTGGCGACACCGTTCTTTGAGGGGAACTACGAGATGCACCACCTGCCGATCCCAGACAAGCTGCAGGCGAACATCAGCTACCACTACTACCAGAGCGGGCACATGGTGTATGTGAACGAGGACGTGCTCAAGCAGTTCCACGCGGATGTGGCGGCGTTCATCCAGGGGACGGAAAATGGGCAGTAGGACATCAGTTTTGGGTAAATAATTGATTGAAAAGGTCGCTAGTGGTGTTTTGGGCTATCCCCAGAAGGTTGCTAGCGGCTTTTCTTTGGACTAAAGTCTGAGTGTATGAGTAGCAGATAATATGCTTGACATGCCATGCGATTTATTTTATAAAGTTCTTGGAGCGGCGCAGTCCGGCTGCTCCCGACATTTGACATGGAGGAGATATTGAGATGACCACATTGACTCGATTTGTTCCGTTCCGTTCGCCGCTGGCGGACGTGACTGTTCTGCAGAACCGGCTGAACTCCATCTTTAGCGACTTTGCTCGAACCGAGGGCGAGCAGGAATCGCTGGCGATGGGGAACTTTGTTCCGCCGGTGGACGTGTATGAAGATGCGCATCGACTGGTGCTGACGCTGGAGGTACCGGGAATCAAGCAGGAGGACCTGGACGTTCGGGTGGAGAACCAGACGCTGACCGTGAAGGGCGAGCGCAAGTTCGAGAAGGATCAGAAGGAAGAGAACTTCCATCGGATTGAGCGGCGCTACGGTACGTTCACGCGAACGTTTACGCTGCCGCAGACGGTGGACACCGGGGCGGTGAGGGCAAGCTATGATGCCGGCGTCTTGAGTATTGCGCTGGCGAAGAAAGAAGCCGCGAAGCCGAAGCAGGTGAAGGTGGAGATTGGCGCCGGGGCTCCGCAGGCCAAGCAGGTGGAGGCGAAGACGGCCGCGTAAGGGATTTGTGGCCGGGTTTGGATTGCTTCAAGAAGAAAGGCCCCACATGCCGGATTGGCGTGTGGGGCTTTTTATCTTAGCGGTCGCGGGAGGTGACGAAGCCTGGGACCCAGAGCAGGGCGCGTTTGGCTTCGGAGTAGGGCAGGTCGGCGATGGAGAGACGTGCGGCTTCGGCGTAGGCGCAGGCGGTATCCATGGCGTAGGCGATGGAGCCGTGGCGTTCCAGAATTTCGAGAATCTGCGGGTGGGAGACTGTGTTGAAGCTGCGCTCGGCGAGGACAGTGCGGATGGCTTCGCGGTCGGCGCCGGTGCCACGCTCCAGTGCGTGGATGACGGCGAGGGTGGCCTTGCCCTCGCGCAAGTCGCTGGCGACGGGTTTGCCGAGGACCTTGTCCGTGGCGGTGAGGTCGAGGACGTCGTCGACGATCTGGAAGGCGAGGCCGAGGTTGCGGCCGTACTCGCCAAGGGTCGCTTCAACTTCATCGGGGGTGCCGAACTCCTGGGGCGGCCCGATGGCGGCGCCGAGTTGCATGGAGACGGAGAAGAGGCACGCTGTCTTGCGGTAGATGAGGTCGAAGTACTCCTCTTCATTGATGAGGTGGCCGAGCTTCTGCATCTGCAGGAGTTCGCCCTCGACCATCTGCTGGGTGAGGGAGATCAGCAGGTCGAGGACGCGGAAGTTGCGCTCTTCGAGGGCGTTGGAGAAGGACTGCATGTAGAGCCAGTCGCCGGCGAGGACGCACTTGGCGTTGCCCCAGGTGGTGTTGGAGGAGGGCCGGCCGCGGCGGATGTCAGCCTCGTCGATGATGTCGTCGTGGACGAGGGTGGCGGTGTGGAGCATCTCCACGACCGCGCCGAGGCGGATGCGGGAGTTACTGGTGCAGCCGAGAGCCTTGGCGGAGAGCAGCAACAGCAATGGGCGGATGCGTTTGCCGCCGCCGGCCATCAGGTATTGGGCGATGTCGGTGATGACATCGACCTCAGAGGCTGACTGGCGGATGAATTCCTGCTCGATGGCGGCGAGGTCTTCTCGAAGGAGGTCGAAGACCTCTTTGGCGGTCGCGATGGAGAGCGTGCTCACGCATTTTAGAGTAGCAGGTCTTACGTTTGATTCGGCTGGCGTTACGTCCGGAGAGTGACGTTCGTCACGTCAGCACGGTTCGGTCAGCGGTAGTTGGTGAACTGGAGGGCAACACCGAAGTCGCCGGCGCGGAGTTTGCCCATGATGGTCTGGAGAGCGTCCTTGTCCTTGGAGACGACGCGGACGGTGTCGCCCAGGATGGAGGCGTTGGCCTTGAGCTTGAGCTCCTTGATCATGGCGACGATCTTTTTGGCGGAGTCGGAGTTGACGCCCTGCTTGAGCTTGATCTTCTGGCGGACGGAGGAGTTGGACGCAGGCTCGAGTTTCTCGTATTCGAGGTTCTTGAGGGAAATGCCGCGCTTGACCAGCTTTTGCGAGAGGATCTCGGTGACGGCCTTGAGTGTGTACTCGCTGGCGCTGGCGAGCTGGATGGTCTCCTCGCCCTCGAGCTTGATGTCGGACTTGGAGTCCTTGAGGTCGAAGCGGGTGTGGACTTCCTTGGACGCCTGATCGATTGCGTTCTTTACTTCCTGGAGGTCTACTTTGCTGACTACGTCGAAACTGTTATCGGATGCCATAGGGACAAGGTACTAGGTACTAGGTTCAAGGTTCAAGGGAAGGCCCGAAGCCAAGGCCTCAACTCATCCCGGGCGTTGACCGCTTGCTAAAGAGGTAGGCGAGCCCAGATTTACCGCCCGGCCTTCCACCGATCCAACTGTTTCTGCATTCTCGGGTCGGTAAACAGCGCTAGACACACCTCGCGTTCAACCGGCCCATCCACCACGCACGTCATATCGCCGCGCTTCGCCACCTCGGCAGCCGGAATCTGGATCTGGTGCCCGAACCGTGACGCATCCGCGATGGTCGCCCCATACACCACACGATCCAGACCCGCCCACAGAGCGCACGCCATGCACATCGCGCACGGCTCGCACGTTGTATACAGCGTGTACCCCTTCAGCGAGGCCGACTTCGACTTGGCGCACGCCAGCCGAATCGCATGAATCTCCCCATGCGCGCTTGGATCATGCTCCGGGCCCACAGCATTCGCAGCCCGCATCAATCGCTCGCCACTCTTGCTGTCGAAGATATCGGCGCCATAGGGCACCGGGTTCGGCGTATCGAAGGTGAGCGCCGTCCACGCTGCCAGCGCCCGCATCCGCTCGCGGTCCGCAGCGGATACGACTGCTTCGGCCGCCGCACCCACCCCGGCAAACACCGTTGCCGCCGCAGCAATCGAAGCCCCGCGTAAAAACGAGCGCCGGGTGCCTACACGCAAAGAATCAGAGAGGAGAGAGATCATTTGCTAATCTCCCACATCCGTCTTTCATTTGTCATTCCCGAAAAGAGTTTGGTTCTCTTCCTTCGCGTGTTATCTCTTCTCCCGCTTGTCATTTCTAAGCGAAGCGAAGAATCCCCGCGTTTGCTCCTACTTTGCTGACAACGTTCCCTCTACGTCTCCCGGCCAATCGCAATCACAAAGTAATTCGCCGGCGTATCGCCGATATTCTTCAGCCCATGCAGGATATTCGAGGCCGCAAACATTACTCCTCCCGGCCCCACGGGCTGCGCCACGCCATTGTTCTCAAACTCCATCTGCCCCTCGCGCACCAGCATGAACTCCGAGTGCTTGTGCTGATGCGGCGGATGCGGCATGTGCCCCGGCAGCAGCGTCGTCTCGTGCATCTCCACCGCCTCGCCCGTCGGCAGCACTCCGCGGATCACCGCGCGCGTCTCGCCATTGGCCGTCTTCACCACCGGCAGATCCTCAAAGCGAAAAGCGTGGGGCGTCGCCAGCACCGGGTCGCCCGCAGATCCCGGCGGCTTGGGCACCGCCATCGTTTCGGGCAGCTTTCCCGGTTCCTGTCCACCCGCCTGAGCCGCTACCGCAGCCAAAGCCGCAAAGCTCGAAAGAGCCACGCACATATCCCGTCGATTCATAGCATTCATGCGCAAAATCCTACACCGCCCGCGGCGTCC
>Ga0302278_10001644_pt1 | contig 27239 bp, 20 predicted proteins | sample III_Bog_N3_2_FD_194543 | JGI IMG/M metagenome (GOLD analysis project Ga0302278, IMG submission 194543) | Peat permafrost microbial communities from Stordalen Mire near Abisko, Sweden - III_Bog_N3_2 | ecosystem: Environmental > Terrestrial > Soil > Wetlands > Peat | place: Sweden: Abisko... | reverse complement strand
CAGAGATTGCGTGAGCCGGTTGTTTGCGGACTCAACCTGAGCGACGACTCCGCCCTTTGCATCACTCAAATTGCCGAGCGCGGCAGTGAGTTCCTTTTGGGCGCGAGTCATATCCGCACTTGTTCCTTGCAGGCATCTGGCCGCAGCCGGAAGGCCAGATTCGAGAAAATTCTGGCGTAGACTTTCACTCAGCAGTCTTGCAATCTTCTGTGCATCAAGCCCGGATTCGATCTTCTCGGGCAATCGAGCAATCCGCGACTCCAGCTTGTAGACATAGCCGAGCATTTTCTGTTGCGCATCGTCTGAATACTGCTGATGAAGATCGAGCATCTCCTGAAAACGCTCGCGCTCCTCGGCAATTTCCATCGGTGTTTGCCGGGTGAGCAGGACCAGGATGCCCATCGCTTCGAGAATGCGTAGCATCTCGTCGTCGGGGCTGAGTTTGCGAGTATGCGCGAGTACGCGATAATACGCGGCCTGCATCTCTTCTGGGACAAGCCGGGCGAGAGAGTCGAACAGAGTCGGCTCTCCCGCCGCGACAACGGCAATGTTAGAAGTTTCCGGCTCAGTGCTCATGGCAGGAATACCTGCCTTGCCCGGTCGAATTCAGAGAAGAGCCGCCGCCGGTAGCTCTGCGCGCGCATGACGAGAGACGCTCTCTTGAGTTCATCAACATCGGCTTTGCGGTCTGCGACCTGTCCGAGTTGGACACCATGCTGGCGGATAGGATTTTCGAGCTCGGCCAGCCGGAACTCCATCTGCAAGATCTCCGGCGCGAAGGCTTCGCGGAAGCGATTTGCCTGCTCCGTAGACTTCCAATAGGTGAAGTCCGCCAGTGCGCTGGTTGCGTTCTCGACAATGACGTACTCGACCCGTTCCTGTAGACGGCTTGCCCAGGCAAGGACGCTTTCAACGCTGGCCGGGTCCGGCGTGACCACGCCAACCGCAGTGAAGCGGACTCCGGTTGCAGAGACATCGTCGTACATCGACTCGAACCAATCGGCCGCAACCTGCCCGGCCCCAGCGCCCATATCGGCGAGAATAATGGGTGTGCCGCCATCGAGATGATCGACGAAGGCATCAAGTCCGGCGGGCGTGTGGATGTTGACTTTGGTGACCTTCCCATTGAAGAAATGTTGCAGGGAGCCACGGGCCTTGTTCTCTGTGTCGAGATCGAGCAAGGTGACTGGAATCTCATTCGCCTCAAACCATTCAGCCAGGGCCACCATGACGCCTGTTTTGCCGACTCCGCCTTTGCCTCCCATCGTGAAAACTACACGCTTCGTATTGGCCGTCATTGTTCACCTCCATTGGTTGTTAGGGTCAGTGGTTCGTTCTCACGGAAGACGAAGCGAGCGCGCTTCGCTTCCCGCACCGCAGGCTTTGCCTTGAGAGCAGCAACGCGTTCGAGTGCCGGCGACACCGCCGCCCCAGCCTGGCCTACGGGCGGCAACTCGAATTGAGTTCGCTTGCGATGCTTTGCGCGGACTTTCACGAAGGAGTGAAGCGTGCTGAGTGCGACATGAAGTCCCAGCCGCTCGTGGAAGAGGCGGGCAACTTCGCGATACGTCCGCCCTTTGCGGCGAAGTTCGCGGATCAGTTCACGGTGAGGCTCCAGTTTGGAGCGTGGAGGCTTTTCAGGGAGAGGTTCGAGGATATTCTTGTGCATCGGTTCCATAAGGCATGGCTCCCGAGCACCGCACTGCGTTGTTCCAATAGGCGTCCAATAAGCGGCTCCGACTATGCCCGAAAGTGTCTTGCTGCGCTATCCATGCCACCTGATTTCAACAACTTACCAGGCTCTGAGCCACTTTCACGGCGATAACACGGGTTCAAATCCCGTCGGGGACGCCAATAGAATCAGCGAGTTGCAAATCCCCTCCAGTTTTTTGTAGGTCCGTTATGGTCCGATAAGCAAAAGTGCTCTCGCTGGGCTGCGCTATGCGCAGACGGTTGTCGTCAAGAACCATGGTCACAATGCGACTTTGAGCGTCACGTTTGTTCTGCGTGACTGCCTGTGCGTACAGGTTCATCGTCACAAGACTGTTGGCATGGCGGAGGAGTTCCTGCACCGTCTTGATGTCCTCACCGTTGGCCTTGAGGAGTGTCGCGTAGGTGCGCCGGAAGGTGTGCCAGCCAATGCCCTCGATGCCGAGAATTTTGGCTGCCGGTAAAATGTGAGCTCGGTAGAATGCGCCGGGCCAGTAGGGTAATTGTCCGTTGGAGTGCGGGCTTGCGAGAATCCAATCCTCGGGTCGCGGATACGGACTCATCATCCGCCAGTTGTAGAGAGCAGACGCCAGCCGGAGATCCATCGGCACCGGCTTACGGCTTGCCTCTGTCTTGCAATCGCCAATGCGCTGCATGACGATGGAGCGGGTGACAGAGATTTGCGACTTTTGAAAATCGATGTCATTCCACTTCAACGCCAACAGTTCACCCACGCGCAGGCCTGTGAGCACATCGAGCAAGACCGCCGTGCGCGCCGGTTCCCGCAGCAAGCGAAGCAGCGCGATAATCTCCTCGACCGAAAGCACAATCGGAATCTTTGACCGCTTCGCACTTTGACGCACATGCGAGATCGGATTCCGGTCGTGCCATTCCCAGCGAACCGCGTGATTGAAGACAGCGTGCATAATGTTCCGCATCTTTGCCTTGCTGCCATTGGACAGCTTCAACGAGCGCAACCATTCCTCTACAGCGACGGATCGAACATCCTTCACGCGGTACGTACCCCAACGAGGCAAAATCCATTTGCGGAAATAGCCTTCATACGTCCTGCGTGTCGCGTAGGTTTTGCCTGAGTCTTCGCAGAGTTCCTTTTCCCGGTAGTGGTCGATGAGCATCTGAATGCTGATCGGAGCCAGGTTCATGCGAGGACTTTCAGCGTTGATGTCAACCCGAAGTACAGCGACGGCCTTTTGCGCTGCCGTTTCGTTCGGGTATTGTTCCAGCGTTCCCAGCACTAGGTTGCGGCGTCTGCGGCTGCCATCGGGCTGGACTTCGTACCAACGGTACTCCCATGCCTTCCGGCCTCCTTTGCGCTCCACAAGCTGGAGGCTGCCTTGTTGGAATCGTGAGCGTCTCATTTCCTCTCCATTTCAAAGGTGGTGAGACGGCACGGATAGCTGTTCTGAGTTTATCGCGAGAAGCGAACAGTGGCCGAGATCGGAAACCCTAAAGTTCCATTGCTTGCCGACGCGCAAACTGGCAACGAGGCCGGTGCACGCGTAACGCGGTAAGGCTTTGGGACGCACCTTCACAAATGCCGCAGCCTGTTCGGTGTCGAGTAGAGGTTCAAGAACATGGTGAGAATCGAACATCGTTCGTACGCTCCTACTTTCCACGATGCACTGGATTGTCGGGCGTGTCTATGTTGCGATTTGCACCAGATGGATAATTGCCAAGGCACGGTTTGAAACTGGCGGCGCAGTAAGTGATGCCTGGAAACTCAAGGCATTTTGAGAAACCAATGGCGCAGGAATTTATTCATATTATGAAAACAAAATCTGTGCGCAGCCTTGGAAGACTCTCCGAATGGCCAGAGTTGAGGCGCTGTCTGCGCTGGATTCAATCAATTCCGATGAAGTTTCGTCAGACGGAGATAGCCAATATCCTCAGACCGCAAATACTTCCTCGATCAGATCGTCCAGACTCTTTTGAGCGGGTTGGGGCAATGGCTTCTTCCTTTGCAACAATTCGATTTTCTCTTTGAACTCCTTGATCAATTCTGGACGAACTTTCTTTATAGATAGCAGAGTCCTTGCCAATAATATCCGCGTGACAATGTTCTCAGGGCAATCAACGCAAAGTTGCAGATTGCCATCGATGATTTCGCGTTCTCCATGCAAGAAAGACGACTGCGAACCGTCCATCGCTGCGAATCGTGCGGATAGCAGTTGCTCCAGTCGAAGAAGGTAAAGAGGAAACCGCGCGCCGACTGGCACTTGATACGATTTAGGGGACTCCTGGCGAATAACTGGAGCAGTTGAACACAGCGACGACAAAAGCCTTTGTGTAAGCTGCTGTATGGCATCATTAGGTTGCGCCATTTGAAAAGTCACTTCGCACTGATCGAGCACTTGTCGATCGTCTGTGCGAATAAGCCGCATCTCGGCTTTCCATTGTTCGTCTGCACACGTGAGGTGTGTGACGACAACAAAATCACTCTTCCTTTCTCCCCGAGACGAGTACTGAGCAGCGGCCTCATCTTGCCAAGGAGCTCCACTCAGGACGAATGCCCTTGCGGTGCTCTCTATAGTCGGTGTCAGTATCTGTGTGCGGGCATTGCTGTTGAACCAGACCTGTTCCGCGAGAAACAGTGGCAATGCGCGGCTAAGCCTACCGGGAGCATCCGCCAGTTGACGTTGCTCGCGATCTGTTCGGCCGGGCATATCCGCAGAAGAACCCAGGAATGTGACTATAGGCGCTACCAGCGGCTTGTCACCAAACAGTTCCGACACAACCGTTGAAGATTTCAACCAGACGGGTCCCTCAACGACCGACATTGAGATTTGAGGCGTGGGCGCACTTGGCGAATTGGTTTTGGCAACCTTTGCTTTGGCAATCTCTGTGTCCCAGAAACTCAAGTGCTTCTTGAAATCAGGACGCTGAAGCGCATAGAGCTGTTCCAGAACCTTTTGGGCTGCCTCTACCTCACCGAGGTCGAGATGGGCTTTAATCAGATTGTTGCCGACCGAAATCCCATGAACTGCGGGCCTAAATCGCGGTTCTGTAAGGCTGAGGGACTCTTTGAGAAAGCCGCGCTGGCCTAGGTCGCCACCAATTTGCATCAACAGATCTGCGGGAACATCATTTCCGGCGCGGTCCAGACTCTGCTGGTAGAAAGTGAGCGCCTTGGAGATGTCGCGAGCATCCAATGCGGCGCGAGCCAGCCATAGCTGCGCTCGCCAGCTTCCCGGAAGTTCTGCAACACGTGCGATTGACTCCAGCCAAGCCCCTTCGCCGAACCGTTCACGGCAGTTGGCTGCGTACCAGTTCAAACCGTTATCCTGATTCGGATCGAGCGTCAGTGCCTTCCACAGTGTTTCGTCCGACTTTTGCGTTTCGTTGCGGGCTGCATACACCTTGGCGAGATTTGTCAGCACGATACCGTCTTCACCATGCTTGTGAATATGTGCGAGGAAGACAGCTTCGGCATCGTCAAGCTGCTTGTTTTTCATCAAAACGATGCCGTAGGCACAAGAACCACGCACCGTGACCGGATCAATCTCGTAGAGGTGCTTGGCGGCGTCAAGCACGTCCGCAAAAAATCCATCGTTCAGCGAGCCGATGATAATGCCGTACAGTTGATCCGGATTGTTCCAGTTCGATTGAAGAGAGCCTGGAAGCACATTTGTGCGCCATTGCTCTTTGGTGATGAACAGTTCGCGTCCATACTCGTCAAAGACACGAATGAGATTCGGATCGGTCTCTGGAGAAGATTTTGCGGCAGACGCGGGTTCGCTTGATTGTGCTCGTTTTGTGTCAGTACCCGTCTTTTTCTTACCGAAGGAGAACATGTATCCTCGCGTCAATAATTTTGAGACTTTCGATTATCCTACCAGCCAGCAATCTGCCGATAGGCGGAAGTTGGACTAGAGGTAATTGAGAATGCCGTTATTGTCGTAGTTGAAGTACGATTCAGAGCAATAATGTAAGTTGACATCAGATTTGATAATGTGAATACAATCGTAGTATGGCTACGACTGGAAAGAGATTGTTAAATCGTCTCTATGCTCAGACAGTTGCGAGGGCACCGCTGACCTCGGCGGATCTGGCAGCTCTGGGCGTATCGGCCGATCTTGCCGTCCATTATGTGCGAGCCGGTTGGCTGAAGCGGCTCGCCAGGGGCGTATTCGTGCGGACAGGCGAAGAGCCGGAGCTTCACCCATCCCTGCGCCTGCTGGAGCGTATGATCCCCGGATTTCATGTCGGCGGCAAGACCTCGTTGAACTGGTACGGAGTGCGCCATTACGTTGCTCAGCAGGAGTTGCTTCATCTTTATGGCTCGGTAGCGGTGAAGCTGCCGGAGTGGTTTACCGAACGGTTCCCGGCGGAGTATCACCGTAAGCGGCTTTTCAGCGAACCGCCAGAGAGGCCGTTGCACATCACGCCGCTTGAAGGGCGCGACAGCGGTCCCCAAGTCTCCACTCCGGAGCGGGCGATGCTCGAATTGCTCAGCGAAATCGGCGTTCGCCAGCCGCTTCAGGAAGCGAAGGAAATATTGGAAAGCGCCTACAGCCTGCGCGCCGATGTGCTGCGCGAGTTGCTGAAACGCTGCACGAGCGTCAAAACAGTCAGACTCTGCCTCCAACTGGGGCGCGAATCCTCACTCCCGTGGGCACAGAAGCTCAATCCCACGGAACTGCCGACCGGCAGCGCACGGCCCTGGGTCGCGCGCTCCGCTGATGGACTACTGGTGCTCAAGCCATGAACCAGGGTTCCCAGCGCGCGCGCATAGGGACAGTCATTTGAAGGAGATTGGCTGCGTAATCTCAAGGCTGCTTTCAGAAGAGTCCGCACGTTGCATACGTTATACTTCTCAGTTCTAGGCAAGGAGTAGTCCGTTCGTCATGAAAATAGGTATCCTTACTGCGGTCTTGATTGCATCCTCATTGCCGGTTCTTGCCCAGACAACTGTTTCCCGCACCACCGTTCAGCAGGCGTTGGGCTTCGAAGATCAAACCAGCACGGCGCTTGCCGGTTGGCATTCATATCCGCCTGGCACAGTCTATGCTGACAACAGCGTCTTTCACACCGGCCACTGGTCGGTGCGTCTTCAGCGCGACGCCCAATCCGCCGGTGGCTTTTCCGTTCTCACACGCAGCCTCCCTGTCGATTTCCAGGGGGGCACTATAGAGCTACGCGCCTACCTGCGGCTCCAAGATGTTTCAGACAGCGCCGGTCTCTGGCTCCGGCAGGATGCCGATGGTCAGTCGGTCGCATTTAAAAACATGCAGGCACAGCAGGTGAACGGTACGCGCGACTGGGCGCAATACAGCATCACGCTCCCGATCAACCCGCAGGCACAGCAACTTTACTTCGGCGTCCTCATTTCCGGCACTGGCACACTTTGGGCCGACGACCTCGAATTGCTTGTGGACGGCAAGCCCATCGCAGATGCCTCACAGGCGCCTGCCAAGCCCCGCCTGCCTCCAGATCCCGAGTTCGATTCCGGCTCCCACATTGCGCTCAACAGCCTCACGCCTACTCAGGTCTCCAATCTGGTCACTCTGGGCCGGGTCTGGGGATTTCTCAAGTACCATCACCCTGCCATCACCTCCGGCCAGCGGCACTGGGATTACGAACTGTTCCGCATCCTGCCGAGTGTTCTCGCCGCGCCCGATCGCGGCAACGCCAACGATGTGCTTCTCGGCTGGATCGACAAGCTCGGCCCCGTCTCGCCGTGCAGTCCCTGTGTCACCATCCCTTCGGGCAACCTCGACATCAAGCCCGCACTCGACTGGATTCACGATCGTTCCATGCTGGGCGAGCCGCTCAGCCAGCGCCTCGAATACATCTATGCCGCTCGCACTGGCAAGCAGTTCTACGTCTCCACTGCCCCCGGTGTCAGAAACCCCAGTTTCGATCACGAACTTGATTACGCACAGGTCGCATTCCCCGACTCTGGTTACCAACTTCTCGCCCTCTTCCGTTGGTGGAACATTCTTCAATACTGGGCTCCGGACCGCGATGTTGCTGGCCAAGATTGGAACGCCGTTCTCGCCGAATTCATTCCCAAGCTGGCCCTCGCCAAAGACAAGGCAGCCTATCAACTCACTCTTTTCGAACTCATCGCCAAGGCCAACGATACACACGCTAATCTTTGGAGTTCGCTGGCCGCACGCCCACCCGTTGGCGACTGCGCCCTCCCGGTCACGCTGCGTTTCGTTGACAACAAGCCCATCGTATACCGCACAGACTTGGCGGACAGCGCCTTTCAGCCTGGCGACATTCTCAACAGCCTCGATGGCGTCTCTATTCAATCTCTGATCGGCAAATGGGCCATGTATTACGCTGACTCCAACGATGCAGCGCGTCAGCGCGATCTGGCGGCAAATATTACCCGAGGTGCATGTGGAGCTGTTTCGGCAGAGGTCACGCGTAGCGGGCGCCCGGTGCAGATTCCCGCGACACGCACACGGGCAAAACAGAATTTTGCCACACACGATCAGTCCGGCGACACATTCCGCATGCTCACCCCCGAGGTCGCCTACATCAAGCTCTCCAGCATCAAGGCCGCAGACCTTCATGCTTACTTCGATAAGGCAAAGAACACCAAAGGCCTGATCGTCGACATCCGCAACTACCCATCCGAATTCATGCCGTTCGCTATGGGTGCCTACCTCGCAACCAAACCCACGCCCTTCGTCACCTTCAGCATCACCGATTTAGCCAATCCTGGCGCATTCTACTTCGGTGACGGCCCGCTCATCGCCCCCGGACCGGTCCACTACGGCGGCAAAGTCGCAATTCTGGTCGATGAGACATCCCAAAGCCAGGCCGAATATACTGCCATGGCGTTGCGGGCGATGCCCAACGCCGTGGTTGTGGGAAGCACCACTGCTGGGGCGGACGGCAATTTGTCGCAGATTCCGTTACCCGGAGGCTTGAGTACTGCTATCAGCGGTCTCGGCGTCTTCTATCCAGATCACCGCCCCACCCAACGCGTCGGTATCGTGCCCGACGTCATTGCCAAGCCCACGATTCAGGGCATCGCTGCCGGCCGGGATGAAGTACTGGAAGCCGCCAAACGCATCCTTGAAGATTCGAAGTAATATTCTGATGCTGTCATTTTGATAGCTCTGGCTGCCATTTGCGTGCCATGATGGGATGCCACTCAACCGCCGGCAATTTGTTCGGTGATATGGATCAGTAAAACATCGATGTTGCCAGAAGTATTCTGGCGTTGCTTCAGCAAATACCTATGACGACAAATTGGTTTCGGCTATGGTGCGCATCGAGCCTATGGCTTGTCGCATGATTGCCAAGAGTCACCGGCCCATTCCCATATCGTGCTTCAAGCCGTCCTTTTTCCGCAGCACCGACGGTTCAATATTCCGCAATAGCGGCTGCTTACGGCTAAGCATTGGCGGGGGATGAGGCGGCGCTTGTTCTCTCGCCAGTTCAGTTGCCGATGGACGCGCCGTGGAGATGCCGAGCGTCTCGCGCAACTGTTCACGGTCACTGGTTACTACGACGATTTCTTGGCGGCCACGCGAGACCCCGACGTAGAACAGCTCCTGCTTCATCGCATCGGCGGAAAGAATCACCGCATCCACCGTCTTTCCCTGGCTGCGATGCGCGGTGACAGCATAACCGTGATCGAACTCATGGTAATTGGCGGGCAACGTCCGGCTATCTTCAAGGTGAATGCGGCCGCCATCGACATCGCGCACCTTCACCAGTTCGCCGTTGGTCGCTCGGAAGCCAGCACCGCCGCGATTGCCCGTCAACAGCAATTTGTCGCCAGGGGCCACCTCAATCTGTTGGCGTTCATGCACCGAAAAAGAGCGCGCCTGTGATGGACTCACCATGCGCTCCATGCCATGCTGGTCCCTGGCAACGATGCCCGACTTGTCTGTCCACTCGACGGTGAGCGCCTCATGCTTTTCGATCCCACGCGAAGAGCGATGGAAGAGCAGGACTTGTCCTGACTTGTAGTTCACCAAATCTTTCTTTTGTGCCTCGGTCCATTGCAGTGGAACGTAACGCTCGGCGACAATGCCGCGATCCAGTTCGCCGCGCTGCTTCATATCCTCACGGATGGCATCGGTAATCTTGCCGATCTCGTCATGCGTACCGGCAACAACAAGAACCGAACGGTTTGCATCCGACGTGAGTGTCCGATATGCAGACGCTACCGCCTGCGCGCGCTCCAGATACGGAACCTCACGAACCGCGCCAAGCTGCTCCAGCTTTTCAAACCCTTGCTCTGGCGATTGCCGCAGTGTCTGTATGGCATCCCGATATTGAGCCTGCGTCTGCCGCTGCACAGCCATCAGTGAAACGCTTTTCATTCGCGATTCTTGCTCCAAAATGCGCAGGGCGTCCGATGCCTCGACGCTCTGAAGTTGCCGCGTGTCGCCGGAGAACAGAATCCGCGCGTCTTCGCGCTCCGCCAGCTTGAGCAAGCCTTCCATCTGACGGCCTGAGACCATGCCCGCTTCATCCACAACCAGCACTCTGCCGTGCAGCGCGGCCTGCGCCTTTGGGTCCTCCAGCAATCGCGAGATTGTCATCGCATCGCCAAAGCCGACCTTCTGCAACTCCTCGACCGCGCCGCGCGTTGGCGCAACCGCCAAAACCTCACGACCTGCTTCCCGTAAACCGCGGGCTATTTCCGTGAGCGTAGCCGTCTTGCCGGTCCCGGCGGCTCCGCGCAGATTGACTGCGAAATCCTGCGAACCCAGTATCTGATGAACAGCCCGCAGTTGTTCTTCTCGTAGCCTTTCCGAAGCGCTGAATTCGCGCTTCCCGCCCAGGCGTTCATAGCGCCCTATGCCGCCATCCACCGCTGCAATCATGCGCTGTTCGCGTTCAAGACGTTCGCGCGTGGCCAGATTGTTCCCGGCCCGGATAAGTGAACCCTGCGACTGTTCCAACTCCAGGGCACCCCGCAGTTGACGGCGATCAATCTTTCCGCGCCCATGCCGCAGGGCCTCCGTCATCAACTCATGCTCGCGTACGACCGAACTGCGCTCGAAGAGATGCTCTTTCGCGTGTTGAAGCGACTCCGCTGCTTGCGAGAGTTCATGTGGAATCACTCCGGTACGACCAATAGACTCTTTGTGCAGATGTTTCAGCGCACGGCGTTCTTCAGGCAACAGCCTTGCCTGCTGCTGTTGCCGCAATCTCTCCGTGGAGATTTCCGCCAGTTTGTCGGCGCGGGATTCACGGACGAGCACGGCAACTTCATTATTGGTCGGTTTGCGGCCATTCTCCAGGGTGAATCGTTCGATAGATGCGTCCCGCTGCGCGCTGCGTACGCTGTACTTTTCGAGCAATTCATCCGAGACGCCGCGAATCTCGAAGCCGTGATCTCTGCCCTTGGAATCGCGGCGATGCTCAATCTCATAACCGAGGCCATATACTTCACGCGCCAGAGCGTTCCGGTAAACCTCCGTCAGATACGCACGGCGCTCATATAGTCTCGACGCTTGCAATGCCTTCCAGCGGCCCTCCACGCCGTCATAGGTCAAATTGGCCGTGACAGCATGGGTGTGCAGTTGCGGGTCGAGTTCACGGCTGGTGTCGTGCCGGTATGCAGCCACAATCCAGTTGGCAGTCGCCCGATCATCGTTCGCGCCATTCAGCCGGACACGCGCGGCGGCATAGTTCTCTGCCTCAGCGAGTGCCTCCCGGACAGCTTTGTCATGGGCCGCAATCAACCGCTCATCCCCGCCGACAAGCGCCTGAATCGAGATCGACTTCGGCGCGGAAAAGGTCAGGTCGTACAGGGATCTGCCTTTGCTTTGTTCGCTTCCATTTGCATCAAGGCGGTCAGCACTGTGGCGAGGACGGAGGAATTCCCCTGTCTCTGGATGCAACCCCTCTCGAACTGCCTCAAATTGCTCGCGCGTAACCTCTCCATGCAGACCCAACAACTCCGCGCCCTGGCCATGCCATTCACCTTGGACACGACGGCCTTCATCGTAATAATCGCTGTGTTCCAGATGCCGTTGGGCATATCCAGCACCACCCGTCATGGCCCGCAAAGTCAGCACAACCCCACGCTAACCCTGTTCGAAATCCGAATGCAATAGCCGGAGTCATTACACCCTGCTTAAGAACAATCAGGTACAGAAACCCGAAGAGCGCATTCTACAAGTCCTCATGGCATTCGGGCGGAACGTGAGGATGCAGCAGAGGCCAAGCTAATATCGCGCCCCCAATTGCAGTCAAAGGCACCTGATTCTGCGAGCTTCATTTTGAGGAAACAACCAGAAAAACACTCTCGCTGCGCTCGCTTTGAAGGAAGACACCATCCCTAAGCCTGACGGCTTAGAGACGGTGACGTAATCAGCAAAGATCGAACAGCATTCGGACAACGTCGAACTGTGTTCGAAGATGATCGACGATTGTTCGCAATGCGTTCGAGAATCAATGTAGCCCGCCGGAAGGGCTTCCGACGGCTCATCTACGACGCAGCGGCGATTTGCCGGTCGTTCGGCGCGTACGCCACACTATCGATTCCGAACACGAATTCCGCTCGAAAGCAACAGCGCCACATCGCTTGGAAGATCCGCTGAAGAGGTCATGCGGGAGTCGTCTGTGTTTGATTCTTCAATTTATGGACGAAGGCATAGTAGGCCACCATCACGCGAAAGGCCTTGGAGCGATTCACCCCGCCGAGAATCTCCCCGCCAACTCTTTCCAATTCATCGGCAATCTCGAACGTCAAAGGAAATACGAAAGCGGTATCAATACTCTGAAATGGAATGTTCAGCCACTGGTTGTTGTAGAACGCAACAAGCTGCGCCTGCGCGGCCTTGCTCTTGAAACTCATGATGATGTGTTCAGCCAGGGCATTCTTCCGACGGATTTTGAGCACGGCAAAGAGTTGGTTGAAATGGCTCTTGGTAAATTTGGAATCAACAGTGAGCCGGAGTTGAGTGCGCTCCTCTGCGGGAGAAACGATTCTGCGCTTCGGTCGGGGTGTAGCCTTCTTCGCGGCAGGCATATGGTTCCCTCATCGATTCGTATCTTACAGCATTAGTATATGAGCATGGAAGACCATACTGCAAACGATTGTTGCAAAATGAGTTCGCGCGAAAGGCGCGCCGGAGGTGTAGTGGGTTCATTGCATGAAGTGGCGAAAGGTTGAAGGCGAATGAACCACAACAATTCTAACCGTGAAGGGGATGGAGAAAAAAGAACTGCCCAGAAAGCGCGTAGCACGTTAGGGGCAGAATCCATGCATGGCACTCCCAGAGGTGCCCTCCCTGCAACGCTGGGAGTCAGCATAGGTCGAATAGGAAGCCAATGTACTTCTTTTAGGCAAATCGAAGCCTACACAATAGGCTTGCCGCAATTGTTGACGCGTTGACAATCGAAGCAAGCACCGAGAATTCAAGGTCAATCAGCGCTACTGATCCTAGCAGGTCGTGAACGCCTATTCACTGATGTTGAACCCCAAGCTCATGGCCTCTTCAAGAATCTTGACGGCGTATGGGCTCTGCTTCTCCGAAACACCTTTTCCACGAGTAATGTGCATACCAAGCGTAAATGCAAATTTACGTTGCCACGGTTCTAGGTGGTTGTTTTCCTTCGCCCATTTCGCAAGTGAAAACCAATCCTCCGCAGACACTTTGCTTATCGTCTCGACTTTACCGTTTCCATTCTCTCCACCATGTAGTGAGATTCTTGGAGCCGAGCGCACAGGCTGCGTCGTCCGTACCTGAGATTCAGACTCAGCAGCTTTGCCCTTGTTTGCTGTAGAAGACAAATCGCTGGCGGAACCCGCTGGAGCATCGCCAGTTGTGCCGGTGTCCGGTCGCGTCCTTGTCTCGATCAATGGGCGCATGGCCGCACGGCCTTCTTTGTGCTGAAAATCTTCCGTAGATACAACAACTGGCACAGGCGTTACCAAGTTCAATTGAGCAGGACGGTCTTCACGGTCGCTCGCATCAGCATCATGTGTATCGTCAGACTGAGGGTATTGGGACTCAGCCACGTCAGATTCATATTTCCATACACGCTTTTCGACGAGCCTTGTAGCACGATCTATCGCACCCATGGGCTCGATTCCCATGCTGTAAAGGCGCTGGGTTAACTCCTCAAGCACCTCATCTTTCCTGAGCGTCCAGGTAGAAGCGAAGCAGCGCCAGAAATTCCAACCCGCGCGTTCCAGCACACGTTGACGGTTCATGTCATGCTGCCAGCGATCTGGGCCGTGGAATTCATCACCATCACATTCAATCGCTAATCTAAGATCGCCACTCCCCTCGACCACCATGTCGATCCGATAGGCACCAGTCTTGACTTGCGGCGTAACCCTGTATCCACGCGATACCAATTCCGAGTACACTTGCTTTTCAAAGCCCGACTCGCAACGATCAATAAGAATCTCTGCTTCAGCTTTGTCTACAATGAGCGGATTATCAAAATGTGTAAGGAGGCCAGTTCTCAGGTCTCTTTCAGACAGATGGGACAATTGGACTGAACGAACCAGATACATTCTATCCTGGGCGCGACTTGCTGCCACATTAAAACTTTGGTCATACATGTTTCCTGAAAGGGCATGGCAGTTCTCAGAGTCCACTACAAGAGATAAAAACATGATGTGACGTTCGCTTCCTTGAAACGTCCGTGCTTCACCGCACAAAAACTTTCTCCTGCGCAGTTCGGCCATATCGCACCGCTGAGCAACCACGGAATCAATGTGCTTTGCTTGCTCCGTTCCCAGAAGTGAAACAACTCCAATCGTACGGCCACGCAGTTTCTCGTCTTTCAGGATCGCATTGATCTCATCAGCGATTGCTTGTGCCTCATAGTTGTTACGGTCATGGCGGTCTCTCGTTCCGCCCTCGACATAAATATCAACAAGTGGAGGTTCGATGCGCTCAGACGCGCGTGGAATGCGAAGCGGCTGAATCTGCCCCTTGTAGAAGGTTTGATTTGAATATGCAATGATAGGCGGAACACAGCGAAAATGTTCGCGGAGCATGATCTGATTCGCTGCAAATACTCTGGCAGATAGATCATATAGTGACTTATCGGGGGTCATTTCCGTTGCATAAGGCTGATTTCTCAGAAATCGATCCAGCATTTCTTGAATGCGAACGCCTTCAATGAAACCGCCAGTTGGTGAAACCTGCTTGTCGTCGCCGACAACCAGTATCTTCTTACCTCTGAGAATTGCCGGAAGCGCCCAAATATCAGACTGGCTGGCCTCATCAACAATCACCAAGTCGAACATCCCAATATCAGCGGGCATGGCTTCCGATATTCGGTGATGGTTCATAATCCAGCACGGCACTGCTCCAGCAGCATCATACATCGCTTGACGCGCATTTCTCCGATACCTTGTAGCATTTGGCCCCGTGCCTTGACCAATTTTACGAATTGCGATTGCATATCCTGCTAACGCCTGAAGTGTCATCGGAGTAGCGTTCTTCTTGGTTGCAAGCCATGCAGAATTTGCAACCATCTCGCGGTAAAACCTTGCCAACCCAGATTCCAGTTCGCGTCTGCGAGTGGCAAGTGACAAGAGTTCCGATCTTCCCTCAATACGATCCAGGTGTGTACGAATTCTGGCCCAGTTCCATGCGTCACGCCATGTAGTAGGTAAAGTTGTGTTTTCTCCTGAAGGAGACACGGGCATGGTACGAACGCGAAACGCAAGTTTAGGAGCGCCAGCGGATTTTATCTTTTCAGCATATTCGTTGACAAAAGAAAGATAGGTGCCGAGACTTGCGATGCGGCGAAGTTCTGCCAGAATCTCTGAATATCGTGAGGAGATAGCTGCGCTTGAAACCAATTGATTTCCAAGCGTGGTCTCCATAAACAAATGAAGTTCATCGACAACAGGGCCAGCACCTCCCGCAACTTTCTCGTTAAGCGCATTCAGTTGAACTGGCGCTTGCGATAGTTCGTCGAGCGTCAGTATTTGCACAAGATGTTTGCGAATAGATTCCAAGTCCTCTCGGCTCCCAGTCAGAGCTTCGAGTGGTACTTCCTTGAATACTTCACGCGCCTGTTTGACGAGCAAATCATCATAGTGCGTGGCTAACCTGTGGGCCTTGCGAGCAACTGTCGCAACAATTTCAATTTGGCGCAACCCGGCAACCCCGCCTTCGAGAGTTGGCACGGACAAGAGGTCTTTGACTTCATTCCACCGAAGGCAGAAATCCTGAACGCTGCGGTGCAAGCTGACGTACTTCTGAACGTGCATCCACTCTTCGATGCAGGACGGGGCGCGACCAGCAATCAACACAGATGAAATATGTTTCCTCGCGTCGCCCGCGCCGATAGCGATAAACCCAAACGGCTTTCCTGTACTAGCAGCTTGATTGACAGCTTCGAGTGTTCTTGAATGCTGTAATCCTACTTCAGGGAAACTAACCGGGCGCTTGAGAAATTCAGCGCGCGATTGTATTAGATCATCCAAACCGTGTAACAGCGATTCCAGGGCACTACGTTCCGAGGCAAATATAGACTGGCGGCATTTTATTCGCAGTTCCAGAGGCCAGTTCTCGCCGTATTCTTCAATGTCGGAAAGGTCACTGAACGCCTCTTCTGTGAGCACGAGCATCTTCCTTGCGTATTCCAGAGTGCGTGGAGTAAACGTCTTCAGCGTAATCAGTTCCACATTCTCTACATCGGCTTCGATCCGTTCCTTCTGAACCAGCAACCCATGCAAAGTTGTCAACTCAGTGACGGTCGGAAGAACATCTGCCGAAGGGACACTTGCTTGAGCGTAAACAAGGTCAGAGCCAAGAGCGCGGAGAGTCTCTCGCAATCGCCCAGCATCATTATCAGAAAATGGCGGCGCGTTCTCGGTGGAAAGGCATATTGTGTCGTCAAACCATCCGTGCAACTCTTGCCCTGTGACCACTAGCTCCGCCAGCTTTTGCGCTCGCATCGGAACGCCGTCAACTTCAATATCAGAAAGTTGTTGCAGCGCAATTTCATCAACCCTACGGTCTATCCCTGCCAATTCCGCGTGGGCGCGATCTATTGCGCTTTTGCTCCGCTCAATCTCGTTGCGCGTCAACTCAGGATTAAGCTGAGATACGCGATGCTGGATTGTTTCGATGGATGCCTGAAACTGCCTAACGCCATCTCTGTCGCTGGCGAGCAGTGCCACTGTAAGCGCACGAACTTCGTCAGGAATCTTCTCCTGCAATACACTTAACGCAGCATCTCCTCGTGAAGTGACGAGGACGCGCTTACCGCTCGCAAGGTAGTGGCAGATTATGTTTGCAATTGTATGCGTTTTGCCCGTGCCTGGAGGCCCTTGTACTGCCACTCCCGCGCCGTGCTTAAGATTCTTGACGATGGTGACTTGCTCATCGTTATAGGGAAGAGGAAAGTACAATTCTTCTGCGGCCTGACGACCATCTGAGTGTCCCCTGCTGGAGATGCCACGAAAACTGACAGCTTCAAACGCAATGGGTTCATCCGACGGCGGCGAAACAAGAGAAAGAGGGCCTTCAGGGATCACGCATCCATCATTCAGCTTTGCCTGGAGGCGCTTCAAATCGTCGAAGAGATAGTTGGCTGTTCTGGGCCGAGCGAGCAACACCCAAGAATCTGTCACGACCAGATGTTCACCGGGCGCTGGAACAGGCGCGTCGTTTACCAGCACTTCAGTGTAGGTTCCCTCGCTGTCCAGGTTGCCAGCAAGCAGTTTCAAAACATCCGCATAGCTCCCAGGGTCAAACGGCGTTACTGGACGATCTTGATGCTTGTTCAATTGCTCAATGGCAGCTTGTTCAACCTCAATGGCTCCATCAACGCGGCTTGCAGCAATAGCGTCAAATTCCACGCGGGTATCTGTAGCTCGTGGGCGGAGTTCGAGTGCCATCGAATCATCATCAAGCGATATTTCAATCGACTGGGTGAGAAAGGGATACTCGAACGGAATTATTCCTTTCTCATAGTGGAGTCGCCACGACGAAACACCAATACCCCAGACAAGTTCTTGCGGCTTGCTGGTCTGCTCTGCTTCCATTTGGTGCATAAGAGCAAACAGGTCTCCGTACAGCGCAATCGTCTTGCGCCGAAGTCTCTCTATTGCAGCCCATGATTTCCAAGAAGCAGTGTACGACTCCAGTACCCTGTTTGCTGTGTTCCACCACTTTTCTTCAAAACGCGCTATCGACCTTTCATCTTCGGAGCCGGTGGCAACCCGTTCCTCAATAGCCTTGTTCAATGCGTGTGTGAGCGCAGCTTCATCGAGAGATGGCGGTTGACCTTCTGGGTTCGGATTGACACGAAGAAATTGTTTGTGGCTTTCAGGGGGATTTGGAGGCGGTTCTGCGACCAACCTCGGCACTCGCATCCAGACATGGTCTGCTTCAATGCGAAGGTCAAATTCCACCCCGGTCAGTCCCGCAACGTCACGGCGTCTCCGCAGAAACGAACTCGTAGCCCCCAGCACAAAGCCTCTGGGGTCAACTACTTTGGCCTGTTCCTTGATGTAGTCCAGCAGACCCACCAAGAGTTCACGCGGATCGGACATATACGCCTCAAAACATGGAGCGAGGTAACTTCAGTACGGCTATTGTTGCCGGTGTCCACGAAATATAATTCTAAACCTTCAGGAGAAGCAATATGCGAAATTGCATTATGGGATTGCAAGAACGGGCTTGGCGGAGGACAGTGAGCAATCGCAATTGGATCGGCCGACAAGGAGTGTGCGGCTGGTGGAGCACTTTGCTGAGGTCGGTGAGGGGGATTGCGCAGCGGCAGGCTCTGTGGCCATCTTCGCTTTCGAGCGGATGATGAATTCAGCGCACGAGAGCTGTATGAAAGGATTCAATATCGGGCGGAATTCAGTTCTTGCAGATTGCCGTTACCTTGGGAAGGTTGACGCGGTATACCCCTTGTGACAGCCTTCCCGTTGCAACAATGAACGACCTCGCCGCAAGCGGCTGAGAATCAGACCCGGAAGAGATTGAATCCTAGTACTTGGGATTCGGCATCACGTCTTTGCGTCTAGGCGCGTTTTCAATCATCCCGCGAGCTGCTGCTGAATCCACTCGTCGAGGACGGATGCGCGGAAACGCCAGACCTTGCCGATCTGCAGGGCGCGAATCTCCCCTCTCCGTGCCATCCTTTGGAGCGACTTAGGATGGATTTTCAAGATCGCTGCCGCCTGGTTCGAGTCAAGCAGTGGCTCTGTGGCGAATGCGTTGGTCGGAAACGCCTGCAAGCGGGATCTCGAATGTTCAGCATCAGCAGCGGCGGCCGACTGAGTTTTCTCCGGAACGCCCCGCACGGTTAATCTGTCTTCGCCCGGAATAGCCTCGTGCAGATAGTTCCGCGTCCCATTGCCAGCGACTGGAGAATAGCTCTCTGCCGCACGACGATCCTCTTTTCGCATCGCATTATTCATCATTCCCCTCCACAAGGGTGTTGCAAAAAGATTATAACATAATGTAGATAATACACAAGTCGGGTAGTATAGCAATCGCGCAATGCACGCTAACTAATTCACGAATAACGACATAGGTGAATGGCTCTCAGGGGATGCGAAGGTGGGGAAGCTGGTCGCTGATCTTCAACTGGCTTGCCGCCCATACTGCCTTGGCGTTTCAGCCTCTGGCCAGATTCAGCGCATAGCGAGCGTGCTTGCGCTCACCCGTGCGGACAAGCGCGCCCTTTTCTGTGAGGTCCGCCAAATCGCGGGTAGTGGTTGCGGGAGACGCGCCAGTGATCGTGCTGTAGTTGCCCGCGCTCATTCCGCCCTTGAACCCATCTGGGCCTTCCCGAAAAATCCGCAGGAGCGCCTTCTCCTGCCTGTCATTGATGTGGCCGCGTAGCCGGTCCAGCAACTTTGTCTTGGCAATCAGGAACTCCACTTGCGTGATGGTTCGGCGCTGCGCTTCCAAGGCAATGTCGGCAAACCACGTGAGCCAGGCCGACACATCCATCTGCTTATTCGCCTTTTCGAGTGCCTCGTAATAGCTTTTCTGGTGAGCAAGAATCGTTGTAGCCAAAGCGACGAGCAGGGGTTGGCCGAAGCTTTGCGCCATCGCCTTCTCGGCAAGGGCGCGGCCGATCCGGCCATTGCCATCTTCAAACGGATGGATGGACTCGAAATACAGATGGGCAATGCCCGCCTTTGTAATGGCGGGCAGGGGTAGCGCGCCCTGCGGCACAGTTTGATTGAACCACGCTATGAACCGCTTCATCTCTGACGGAACCCGCTTCGATGGAGGAGCTTCAAAATGCACTTTCTGAGCGCCAATCCTGCCGGAAATAACCTGCATCGGCTCCTTGCCGGTGCGGTATCTGCCGATGTCGATCAGGTCTCTTCTGCCGGAGGCCACCATCCGGTGCCAGCGATACAGCATCTCGTTTGAAAGAGGCTCAGCAGATGATCGAAAAAGATCGACCATCATTTCTGCAATCCCCTGTTCGGCTGGCGTGGCGCGCCGCTTATCGGCAGCCAGTCCAAGCTGACGCTGGATAGAGGATTGCACACTGGCCCGATTGAGGATTTCGCCTTCCATCTCAGAGGTCGTCAATGCCTCACCGCTCATCACTTCCACGAGAAGTTGATTGCGCTCATCTTCGCCCAGGTGCTTGGCCGTGCCAATGACAACGCCCGCACCAACGAGAAACTGCTCCTCGGCAGCGGCCATGCGGGAACGGTCCCACTTGAAATTCGGCCAATCCGGGGTTTGCCAGTTCCAGCTCATGAGCGATAGTGATCCTCTCTATCGATCATTATATCCATAGTTTATGAGCGATACAATCAGATTTTATCGCTCAATTCTGGCGTTACCGCGCATCTCAGCGGGTATTTGCAGGGTAGAGCGCCGGGAACCAACGCTCCACAACGCTGATCGGAAAGCCCAGGCGCACAGGCGCTCTGGGGCCAGCCGAGACGAGCAAGCTGGATTCGAGAAGCTGCGCAAGAACCATGCGAGCCATGCGCTCCTTGTAGCCGGTGATGGATGGTGCCTGTCCGCGCTCAAACTCTCCGGCCAGAAGAGCCTCACGTAGGAGCGGAAAGCTGCCCTTGGGCAAGCGTCCGGCGCGAACTTCTTCTTCCGTGAAAATCTCCATCCTGCGCAGCAGTTCTGACGGTTCCAGAATCGAGCGCATATATTCAACCTGATCCACGCAGGTGCGAAGAAAGAACTCGCAGAACTCGACCAGTGCTTCCAGGGAGAGATTGCCGCGCCCGTCCAGGTCATTGCGACGCGGCCCATCCGCCGCCATCAGCAGAGCTTTATAGCGGCCCACATTGCGGGCCAGCCCTCGCGCCACTGACCATAGACTACTGCCCACGCCCAGCCGCTTCAGCATGGCATGAGACATCAGCCGCACCACGCGGCCATTGCCATCATAGAAGGGGTGAATCCAGACAAAGCGATGATGGGCGGCGGCCACAGAAATTACTTGGCGCATCTTGGAGAGATGGGCAGGAGCATACGCCTGCTCGAATCGCTCCAGAAATCGTGGCAACGCAGCAACCTCCGGAGGCAGATGTAGGCCGACGACTACTTCACCATCCCGCAGTTCACCCGGTCGAACCCGGACGCGCTTTTTCGACTCCAGATCTTCCACCCAGAGCAATTCGTCCGGCAGGCGGCGACAGAACTCCCGGTGCAGCCACAGAACGTACGGAAGCGACGCCGGAAAAGCGGGATCATCGCGGCCCTCATCGATGGCCTGCTGAACCTCGATATGCGCGACCGCCTCAAGCTGCAAAGCGCGCCGTGCTGGTTCGGCGGAATAGTTTTTGCGGAGTGCCTTGTCGATGTCGCGCGGATGCGTGTCGTGGCCCTCAATCAGATTCGAGTAGTAGCAGTTCATCGAGCGAACCAGCGTTCCGATGGACGCGGTGACAATGGGATTGGTCTGCCCTGCCAGAGAACTGGCGCGAGAGACCAAATCGAACGCGGCATCTTCAAGCCGTTTCTGCCCTTCTTCGGGCGGCAGCAGCGGTTCCATCCAGCTCGGGTTGGTAAGGGGTAGATTCATTGCCGGTCCTATTGCCGGATTCAAGTATAAACAAACAAATGACGTTATGCGAGTTAAAACGACAAGTAATGCCGGATAAAATGCCGGATTTACCAACCAGCCATGAGCGATAGAAACCCTCTCTATCGCTCATGCTCAGTGCAGCTATTTGTTTTGGCTGTGTCGTAGCTGCTTTGAACTGCCAACCGGGCCGCCGCCTTCTTGCGGTTCAAGATTTGGAACAGTTCGTATCACGGAAGGTGTCGGCGTTGCAGCCGCTGCGGGAACCGAATCCATGCAGCCTTCTATCCTCATGCCAGCAACCAGCCCGATCACCAGAGCTGCAGTGGAAATCAGCGGAATCCAGAAACACAGCAACCATGTGTTCAGTTGATGCAAGAGCGCATCAAGAGCATTCTCCCGCTTCTCCAGAGACTGCGTCAGCCGGTTGTTCGCAGACTCGACCTGAGCGACGACTCCGCCCTTTGAATCACTCAGAATGCCGAGCGCGGCAGAGAGTTCCTTCTGGGCGCGCGTCATCTCTGCGCTGGTTCCTTGCAGGCATCTAGCAGCGGCGGGCAGGCCAGATTCGAGGAAATTCTGGCGTAGACTTTCACTCAGCAATCTTGCTATCTTCTGTGCATCAAGCCCGGCTTCGATCTTCTCGGGGAGCCGAGCAATCCGCGACTCCAGCTTGTAGACATAGCCGAGCATTTTTTGTTGCGCATCGTCTGAATACTGCTGATGAAGATCGAGCATCTCCTGAAAGCGCTCGCGCTCCTCGGCAATTTCCATCGGTGTTTGGCGGGTAAGCAGCGCCAGGATGCCCATCGCTTCGAGAATGCGCAGCATCTCGTCATCAGGGCTGAGTTTGCGAGTATGCGCGAGAACGCGATAATACGCGGCCTGCATCTCTTCCGGGACAAGCCGGGCGAGAGAGTCGAACAGAGTCGGCTCTTCCACCGCGACAACAGCATTGGATGTTTCCGGTTCCGTGTTCATGGCAAGAATACCTGCCTTGCCCGGTCGAATTCAGAGAAGAGCCGCCGCCGGTAGCTCTGCGCGCGCATGACGAGCGACGCCCTTTTCAGTTCATCGACATCGGCCTTGCGATCTGCGACCTGCCCGAGTTGGATACCATGCTGGCGAACAGGATTTTCGAGTTCGGCCAGCCGGAACTCCATCTGCAAGATCTCCGGCGAGAAGGCTTCGCGGAAGCGATTTGCCTGCTCCGTAGACTTCCAGTAGGTGAAGTCCGCCAAGGCGCTGGTTGCGTTCTCGACAATAACGTACTCGACCCGTTCCTGAAGGCGGCTTGCCCAGGCAAGGACGCTCTCGACGCTGGCCGGGTCCGGCGTCACCACGCCAACTGCCGTAAAGCAGACGCCGGTTGCAGCGACATCATCGTACATCGACTCGAACCAGTCGGCCGCAACTTGTCCGGCACCGGCTCCCATGTCGGCAAGAATAATGGGCGTGCCGCCATCGAGATGATCGACGAAGGCATCGAGGCCCGCAGGCGTGTGAATGTTGACTTTGGTGACTCTCCCATTGAAGAAATGTTGCAAGGAGCCACGCGCTTTGTTCTCTGTGTCTAGGTCGAGCAAGGTGACTGGAATCTCATTTGCCTCAAACCACTCGGCCAGGGCGACCATCACGCCTGTTTTGCCGACGCCGCCTTTACCGCCCATCGTGAAAACTACACGCTTCGCATTGGCCGTCATTGCTCACCTCCATTGGTTGTCAGGGTCAGTGGTTCGTTCTCACGGAAGACGAAGCGAGCGCGCTTGGCCTCCCGCACGGCGGGCTTTGCCTTGAGTGCAGCGACGCGGTCGAGTGCCGGCGACTCCGTCACGGGCAGGCTCGTTGGCGGCAGCTCAAATTGCGTTCGCTTGCGATGCTTCGCGCGGACCTTCACGAAGGAGTGGAGGGTGCTGAGTGCGACATGCAGTCCCAGCCGCTCGTGGAAGAGGCGGGCAACTTCGCGATACGTGCGCCCTTTGCGGCGCAGCTCGCGGATCAGTTCGCGGTGGGGCTCCAGTTTGGAGCGCGGAGGCTTTTGAGGAGAATATTCGAGAATAGTTCGAAGTTCTGGTTCCATTGTTTTGGCTCCAGAGCGCTTCGCAAATCATGGTCCATTAACAGTCCGATACCCGCTCTAACCATGCCTGAAAGGGTCTTTGGGCGCTATCCATGCCGTCTGGTTTCAATAACTTACGAGACGGATGACCACTTTCACGGCGATAACACGGGTTCAAATCCCGTCGGGGACGCCAAATTAAATCAATAACTTAGCGATTTTTCCCTGTTTCAGCCGCGGAGCATTTTGGGGAGCACTTAAGCGCCCTTTTAGACCGCCAATGGAAGGGGTGTGGCCCGTACCATCTCGACGACCTTCTGCTGTGCCGCCCTTTTTGCGGGCATCTGCGCCTGTGCGTAGATGTCCAGAGTCACGCGTGAGGAACCATGCCGCAACAGCTCCTGCACAACTTTGATGTCCTCGCCGTTGGCTTTGAGGAGAGTTGCGAAGGTGCGCCGGAAGGTGTGCCAAGAGACCCGCTTGGTGATGCCAAGCCGCTCGACCACCGGCTGGATGTGATAGCGCATGATGGTCTGCAACCATAACGGTTGTTTCCCGCGCTTCTCTCCTGCCCGACTGCTGTTTGAAGCAAAAACCCAGTCCTCCGAATTCCGGTACGGCGTCGCCTGCAACCAACTCTGAAGGAGTTGTGCAGTGCAACCGTCCATTGGCACCGGCTTCTGAGATGCTTCCGTCTTGCACCGGCCCACGACCTGGCTCACGACCGACCTGTTGACATCGATTTGCATATTTTCAAAATCAATGTCCTGCCATTTGAGGCCAGCCAGTTCGCCGCGACGCAGTCCGGTCGTCATGTCCAAGAAAAGCAGCACGCGCTCCCTCAACTGAACCTCAGCGATAATGCCCTGCATCTCGGCGACTTCCAGGATGTCAGGAACCTTCTCCCGCTTCGAACTCTGACGAACGCCGGAACCGCGAGTCAACCCTCTGATCGGATTCCTGTCCGTGAATTCCCACCGGATAGCGTGATTGAAGAGCACACTCATCAGATTGCGGATCTTGGACTTGGTAGCCGGAGCAAGAGGTTTGGAGTCTCTCTTAGCCGCTTTTCCGCTCGTTAACTTGTGGTGCTTCCGTTCGAGCGGCATGAGCTGTTCCAGCCATTCTTCAACTATCGGCGTTTTGATGGCTGCCAATTCCTCTTTGCCCCACCTCGGCTCAATCCACCTTGTGAGGTAGCTTTCGTAGCGGTGACGGGTAGACCAGGCGCGTCGATCCTCGCCTTTGCCAGCCAGTTCTTTGAGCCGAAAGTGTTCGATCAGATCCTTCATAGTGATTCCAGAGAATGCGTGTGCCTGAGTGGAGTTGATGGCCAGCCGCCAACTTCGCACCGCCCGTTCCGCTGCGGCCTCTGTCTTGTACTGGTCAAGGGTGCCTACTTGTCTCTTTCGACGGACACGACGCCCGGTTGGAAGAACATGCTGCCAACTGAACATCCAGACCGGGGTTTTGCTCCCGTTCACATCCATATAAAGAGAGCCATTCTGTTTCCGCGCCTTCCTCATGAAATCCTCCTTCCGCTGAGGGCGCAGAATGCATCGGTATTCAAACTGTACATCGAAAAATCGCTCATGGAAAGATGCCTTTTCAGATGCAGGTTATTGATAAGCATCACGATTCTGTGGGCCGATTTAGCCTCACCTGAGCCTGATTATTCTCCGGTCCTGCCCTTGAGCCAGTCGCCCAGTTCAGACAGCAGGAATCGCCAATGCTTCCTGCTTCCTTTCCGAATGGGATGTGCAGGAAGACTGCCGTTGCGAGCAAACCGCTGGACAGTAACCGGATGGAGTTTCAGATATGTTCCAGCCGCATTGGCATCAACGAAAGGCTCAGGGCCTATCCGCATGTCTTTGATGTTCTCTTCCATCATGATGGATCTCCTCTGGGTACACAGCCTGCTCTGGAATGGTCATGCACAAGACGGCAATACGATGTGCGTTTGCAGATTCTCGCGTTCGCCTTTCATGTTTTGAGTTGCACTCAATTGACGCCGGATCTCACCGAACGCGCCAACCATACAGCTTCCCTTCATCAGCCTTGGGGTAACAGACCTCGGATTCCAATTTCCAGCCGGGCCGGTCGCAGGCGGTCAAATGCTCCAGATCGCCGGCTTTCCAAAGCTCGTATGCCCGCAAACCATCCGTGGAGAGCGCCCATGACGCCGCAAGATGCCCCTCGACACCGGCATTGAAGCCGCGAGCACGGCCGTGATCGAACCCGAGCCAATACCCAAGAACAAACATGACGGCGAATACAAACACTCCAGCCGTGGACGCAATGGCACTCCACTTCACCAGTTCGCGGCGGCCCTTTCTTGCCGCCACGGACTCTGCCGCGCCGACAACGGCGTCTGTCAAGGACGCCTGCAAGCGAACCCTGGAAGACTCAGCTTCTGCCGCGGCGACCGACTGAATTTTCTCCAGGATGCCCTGCACGGTTACGTTGATCTTTCCCGGAACTGCCTCGTACAAGTCGCTGTACCGGCCAAGCACGATCATCAAAGCCCATACGGCATCGGTCGGTTCGATGCCGAAGTTGTCCGCGTAAGACCTGACGCGGTTACGCTCTTCCTCCGACAGGTCCGCAAGAAACACGCTGTACAGATCGTCACTTGTCGCGATCATCGCCACAGACCTTATCGAAGATGTTCTGGGCACATTCACGACGCCACCGCTCAATCTCTGCGCGGCTACCAAGCGTTGCAGATTCCCGCGCCTTTTCGAGTGTCAGTCGGCTGCTTTGTACAAGATTGGTGACGCGCGTAGCCAATTGCGGAAGGTACAACGACAATCCTTGCCTTGCCTCTATCGACTGCCGCAGTGCCGAAGTGTCGTACAACTCGAAGAGCGACGGAGCCAAACCGAAGAACCGATTACGAACAACATGAATTGTGCCGTGTTTCACCACGCTCATGTATTCGGTCAGCATCTCGCAACTATCTCGCTGCTGATTGATGAGGAACAATGAGATGAAAGGCCAATCGAACTCATTCAGCTTTTCATCGAACATCGAGCCGTAACGATTGACTCCTTCGTTGTTTCGTGCGGCGGTATTGACAACAACTTCATCGTCCTTGCTCGCATCCACTATGTCCAAAAGATCAAGCCATCCTTCGTTCTCATCCAGGTTTACAAGCGAGAACGACTTCACATCCTTCTGGTAGGCTTTGCCAACATCTGGGTTCGCTGTATCGGTCTCCACCAACGAGACCTTTCGATTCCTTATCTCAAAGTAGTCGAGAAGCGCAATCGCCCCCACAGACTTCCCAACCCCGCCTTTGCTGCCTGTTACGAAGAACACCCTTGCCATACATCTCTCCTTTCTTACAGCGTTACGTCCGGTTTCATCTGGAATTGTCCACGCCTTCCCTCAACAATCGACGACACCGCAGGGCTTACCTTACGAGTCGCCCTTGGTTGCGCGTCTTCTCTTGTTTGCGCCAGTTTGGTCAGGTAGGTCGAAAGCGCGTTGGTAGTGATTACAACGCCATTCT
>Ga0302278_10001638_pt1 | contig 27287 bp, 26 predicted proteins | sample III_Bog_N3_2_FD_194543 | JGI IMG/M metagenome (GOLD analysis project Ga0302278, IMG submission 194543) | Peat permafrost microbial communities from Stordalen Mire near Abisko, Sweden - III_Bog_N3_2 | ecosystem: Environmental > Terrestrial > Soil > Wetlands > Peat | place: Sweden: Abisko... | reverse complement strand
ACCGGCAGCGGGATGTCGACCTGTTCAGCAACCTGGAGAGCCGCGAAGTTTTTGTGAAGCGGGCCAAAACGCTGAAGGCGATGCGGCAGTTCTTCGACGAGCGCGGCTACATTGAAGTGGAAACCCCGATGATGCAGCAGGTGGCCGGCGGTGCGGCGGCGCGGCCGTTCAAGACACACCACAACGCGCTGGATCAGGATCTGTTTCTGCGCATTGCGCCGGAACTCTACCTGAAGCGGCTGGTGGTTGGCGGACTGGATCGCGTGTACGAGATCAATCGCAACTTTCGCAATGAAGGCGTGAGTACGCAGCACAATCCCGAGTTCACGATGCTTGAGTTTTATCAGGCGTATGCGAACTATCACGACTTGATGCAGATTACCGAGGAATTGATTGCGTTTGTTGCGCAGGAGGTGAATGGGACTACGGTCACTACATTTAATGGCGTAGAAATTGACTTGGGCAAGTGGCAGCGGCTGACGATGCGTGCGGCCATCATTGAAAACTGGCCCCGAGGGCCAGAGTTGCGGCCAGAATTATCTGACTTTAGTAATCGCTATGAACTGCTGAAGTCCGTGAGTAGCCTTGCAAGCCATTATCGCAACCTCACTGCTCCTTTCTCTGACGCGATCAATATCTCGGCGGATGCTGGCCAAAGGGAATCCATTCGCTTTCACATCAAGACCGCAGGCTTGATCGAACAGCTAGCAGGAAACTTGAACGACGAGAGCTACCCGCTTGGAAAGGTGATCTATCAGCTTTTCGAAGCGGTAGTCGAATCGAACCTGATTCAGCCCACCATCATCTACGACTATCCGACCATTGTCTCCCCGCTCTCAAAGCAGAAGCCCGATGATCCCGATCACGTGGAGCGGTTCGAGTTTTTTGCAGGCGGCTTTGAACTAGGCAACGCATTCAGCGAGCTGAACGATCCGGTGGAGCAGGAAAAGCGCTTCCGCGAGCAGCTTGCCGAGCGCGATCGCGGGGATGACGAGGCGCACCAGATGGACGAAGACTATGTCAGGGCGCTGGCGTATGGGCTGCCTCCGACGGGTGGCGAAGGGCTGGGCGTGGACCGGCTGGTGATGCTGCTGACGGGGTCGAAGTCGATACGCGATGTAATTCTGTTTCCGCTGATGAGAAACAGGGATCAGGGATCAGGGGTCAGGGACCAGGGAACTAAAGAACCTGTTGGCTGAGAGATGTGCTTTCTACGTCCGAGAAGCAGGTCCTTCGGCTCCGCTGAAGTACGCTGCGCTCAGGATGACAGGTCTATTTTTGATAGGAACAGTGGGCTTTTGGCTGAAAGCTGAAAGCTGATAGCTGATAGCTGGGAGCTGCTTTTGAACGTTCTTTTCGTAGGCGACATTTTTGGCAGTGCGGGACGCAAGATTGTGCGCGAGCACATTGGGCATGTCCGCCAGGCAAACGACGTCGAGTTGGTTGTGATCAATGCCGAGAACGCCGCGGGCGGGTTTGGCGTGACGCCGCAGATTGCCGAGGACCTGTTCGACCTGGGCGCGGATGTGCTGACTACCGGCAATCATGTCTGGGATAAGCGCGAGCTGATCGACTATTTGAAATCTGTGCCACCGGATAGCCAGGAGCGTCCGCGTCGCGTGCTGCGGCCGGCTAATTATCAGCAGGGACTGCCGGGGTACGGGGTGTTTGAGGGAACTACGCAGACGGGGGTTCCTTACGCGGTGGTCAATCTGGGCGGACGGGTGTTCATGAACGGCACCAACGATCCATTTCATGCCATCAACGACATTCTGCGCGGGATTGAAGCCAAAGTGATCCTCGTGGATTTTCATGCGGAAGCTACCAGCGAGAAGGTGGCCATGGGCTGGCATCTCGATGGCCGTGTGACAGCGGTGCTGGGCACCCATACCCATATTCCTACGGCCGACCAGCGGGTGCTGCCGGGGGGAACCGCTTACCAGACAGACGTGGGCATGAGCGGACCGTACGACAGCGTGATCGGTGTCGAGAAGGAGCTGGTGCTGCACAAGTTCCTGACCGGCATGCCGGGGAAGTTTGAGGCCGCCAAGGGGAATCCGAAGATGTGCGCGGCACTCGTTACATGCGATCCGGTGACCGGGCGGGCAAGCGACATTCAGCGGATTATGCTGGGGGAATGACCTTGCATTGGTTCCTCTAAGAACCTGTATAAAGACTCCTGTTCCTTTGAAAGGGCACGACTTCAGTCGTGCCGCAAATAGCTGAAAATAAAGGTGGGCTTTAGCCCCTGCGGGATGCCCTCCTTCGATTTCACTCGAGATGCAGAGTTTTCCCGCAGCCTGTAAAGCCCACGCTTCTTTGCAGCTTGCGGCACAAGCGGTCGATGAACCGTTCACAGATAAACGAAAGGCAGCCTGAGGTAGGCTGCCTTTCATAATTCCCAAAGTTTTCCCAGAAGCGAAATTCTGTGCCGGGATCTTACGAAACCCGGCGCGAGCGTGAGTCAATCGACAGACGACGCGATCAATGCGCGGCTGGACGATGACCGGCGACCGGCTTGTGAACCGGGGTCGTCTTCTTTAACGGCACAACAGTCGCGTCGCGAAGCACAATCTGCGCCGACTGCGCCACCGTGTCCGTACCGGGAATCTGGGTGTAGGTGTCATAGGTACCGTCCAGTTCGGCTAGCCCCTTGGAGCTAAGACCGAAATCGGCACCCGCGGCAGGAATGTCCTTGTCCGCGAGCGGCGCCTTCAGGTTGACGATGAAGTCGGGAGTTTTGGACTGCTTCGCGTCGTCAGTGACTGCAACTTTGATCACCGAGGCCGTTGCTTCGATTACAACTCCAGGGACGGGTGTTTCCTTGTCCTTCATCAGCGCCCACAGCTTGTCGGCATCTTCCTTGGAGCCGAATGCCAACACAAGTTCCTTATCCGCAAGGGCCAGTGTGTTCAGGTCTGTCGTGTTGGCCAGGATCTTGTGAATCTTCTGGGCAGGCGTATCAGCCGGGGTGATTACCAGGGTTCCCGGGGGAAACTCGGTGGCAGCGGCCTGGGTCTTGATCGCATCCAGCCCATCCATGCCCCCGTGGAACTTGTTGTACCAATAATTCAGTTTCTTTTCGATCTGGGGCTTGAAACCTGCTGGGGCAAAATTGAGGACACGGGCATAGAACCACACTGCGTCCATGGCGTCCGGAGGAGTCTCCTTGATGTATGCTTCGGCCAGGTTGAGCGTATCTGACATTCCAATGCCTGGGACGGTCGTTGCATCGGGCGGGAGCAGCATCAGTTCTGTGCGGTACTCTCCGACGGCTGCCTTGAAGTCTTTTTTGGAAAGCGCGTCATCGAGAGCGATGGAGGAATGGAAGATCGGGTTGGCCACAGCGGTCTGCTTCTTCCAGTCGTCGTCCGATACACCGGTAGCTGGCTTGGTGGCTGCCAGGCCCTTCTGTGCCAGAGCCGAGGCATCGTCGCACGGCGCAGGATCGGTCAGGTCACCCGTCTTCGGATCCACGTTCTTCTTGCATTGAGATGTCTTGATTGCCACTGAAATGACGATGGCCTTCATGTTGGCAGGGTCCACCTGGAGGAGCCGGGTGGCAGCGCTCAAGGCATGATCGGCGTCGCCCAACTGCTGGTAGGTATCTATCAGCATATTGAGAACAAGCGTCTTGGCTATGCTCTGCGGGTAGGTTGTGAGAAAGGTCTCCAGCCCTGCGGCCTTGGCCTTGGGATCGGCCTGGGTGCTGGCCAGGGAGTAGGCGTTATATTCGGCCGGATCCTTGATGGATAGATCCTGGGCTCGTAGCGTGGGCGCGGGAACGAGGCTGATGCTCGCCATGGCCATCACAAACGCAAGAACAAACTTCTTCATTCAGTGCTCCTGGGAATTTCGAAATGGAGATCAATATTCAAGCACCCGCTCGCTGAAAACCCAACGGTTTTTCTTCGGCGGTTGAGTACTTGGGACACGGGTAAACGATACCACGGCTGAAGCTGCGGTGTTGCGAGGATTATAGAAAGCCCGGCCGCCTCTGACAAGCAGACTTGTGAAGGAAAAGCGGAATCGCCCTGGGCGCCGGCGCCAAGGAGGCTCTTTGAGCGCTGGTTGCGGGGGTTCAATAGGCATGTTTTTCGGGAGATTTCCCCAGTTCTGCCCGAAAACAGCCTCAATCTCCTCGACCAAGTACTTTCGTGTTCCCCGCCCCAGCGCCGCATAAAGGCTTAGACACCGAATCAGGGAAAACAGTTCCTGAGCGCTTTGGGCGGTCGAGGTCCTGGCTTCCCGCCTCTGGCGTTCTTCGCATTTGTTCGGCGCGGATGCCCAGGTCATAGGCTCCCGAGAAGCAGGTCCCCTTCGACCACGCTCAGGGCAGGCTTTCGACTCCGCTGAAGTACGCTTCGCTCAGGTTGACAGGTCCATTCTCGATATGAACTTTGGAGCCAGGACGCGAGCCTATTCGAGCAGTTTTACGAGCTCGGCCTGTTCGGCCAAAAAGGCGTCGTGGCCATGATCGCTGTTCATCTCCCGATAGTCGGCCTGCACGCCGGCAGCACGGATTGTGTAGGCAAAGTGCCGCACCGACTCGGGCGGAAACAGCCAATCCGAACTGATGCCCACAAAGCTGAGGCGCGCGCGAATGCGGCTGAATGCCTCCGTCGGGGAGGCGAAGCCATGGAGCGGATCCCACGTGTCCATGGTCCGCATAATTGCGAGGTAGGCATTGGCATCGAAGCGATCGATGAAGCGCTCTCCCTGGTGGTCGAGGTAGCCGGCAATGTCGAACCGCCCGCCAATCAAGCCACCGCCCAGGTCATCCAAGGCGCGCGGGTCTTCGCCATTGCGGTTGGGATTGCGGCCGAATCGCTCCTCGAACAGGGACGGCGATTTGTAGCTGAGCATGCCGATCTGCCGGGCCAGCGCCAACCCCCGGCGCGGAGGCCGCTGCGGCAGATAGTGCCCTCCGGCCCATTCCGGGTCCTGCTGGATCGCCTTGCGCTGGAGATGATTGAGCGCAATTCCCATGGCCGAGAGCGGCGCCACAGCGATGATGACCGCGCGCTCGACCCGCTCCGGATTGAGAATTGCCCACTCCAGGGCCTGCATGCCGCCAATGGAGCCGCCCAGGGTCAGGCGGAGCCTCTTGATGCCGAGAGAGTCCAACAGGCGCGCCTGCGCCCGAACGTTGTCGCGGATGGAAATCAGCGGAAAGTCCGGCCCGTACACCTCGCCCGTCTCACGATCCACCGAACCTGGCCCCGTCGACCCGTAGCAGGAACCGAGCAAATTAACGCAGATCACGCAATCGTGCTCAAGGGATAAGACTCCGCCCGGCGCTAGAATCTCCGGCCACCACGACCCCACCTGCGCCGAGCCTGAGAGTGCATGGCACACGAGGACGGCGTTGTCGCGAGCCGCATTCAGCCGGCCATACACCGCGTAGTGCAGCGTAGGACCGGCCAGGGTGCGGCCGCAATCCAGCAGCAGGTGCTCGTCGAGCACAAAGTCGCCTTCGTAGGTGGGCTGAGGCGTCTTGGCCCCAGCTACGGGTGAAGGCTCTTTTCCGTCGGCCGATAAGCGAGCTTCAGTCATGATGCTCATTGTGCAGCAAGTTCTGCGGTTGACGGCGAGGCCTCGAATTTCTGTCCATTCGCCGCCTCGATGGCCTGGTCGAGATCGGCCAGAATATCGCGAATGTCCTCGATCCCCACGGAAAGCCGGACCAGCTCCGGCGTAACCCCGGTCGACGCCTGCTCCTCGATCGAGAGCTGCTGGTGGGTCGTCGATGCAGGATGAATCACCAGTGACTTGACGTCTCCGATGTTGGCCAGCAGCGAGAACAATCGCAGCCCATCGATGAGCTTCTTCCCTGCTTCGTACGCGTCCCCCGAATTTCCTTTTTTGATGCCGAAGGTCACGATCGCGCCACGCCCGTTGGGGAGATACTTCTGCGCCCGCGCATAGTAGGGACTGGACTCAAGGCCTGGATAGTTGACCCACTCCACACCGGGATGCTTCTCGAGGTGCTGCGCGACGGCCAACGCATTCTGGCTATGGCGCTCCAAACGGAGATGCAGCGTTTCAACCCCCTGAAGCAGCAGGAACGCATTGAACGGCGAGAGCGCCGCGCCGGTGTCGCGCAGGCCCTGGACGCGGGCCTTGAGGATGAACGCGAGCGGGCCGAATTGCTCGGTGTAGGAAAGACCGTGATAGGAGGGGTCAGGCTCGGAAAAGCTTTTGAACCGCCCAGAGGCTGCCCAGTCGAATTTGCCTGCATCGACGATGACGCCGCCGATGGCCGTGCCGTGACCGCCGAGGAACTTGGTTGCCGAGTTGACCACAATATCCGCGCCCCACTCGATCGGCCGCACCAGAGCCGGCGAGGGCGTGGTGTTGTCGATCACCAGCGGCAGGCCATGCTCATGCGCAATCGCGGCCAGTTGCTCGATGTCTGCAACATCCAGCTTGGGGTTGCCGAGCGTCTCAGTATAGATGGCCCGCGTCTTGTCATTGATGGCCGCGCGGAGGCCGTCGAAATCGTCGGCGTCCACAAAGCGCACGGTGATGCCGAGGCGCGGGAATGTGTAGTGGAAGAGGTTATAGGTGCCGCCATAGAGCGAGGTGGTAGAGACGATTTCTTCTCCCGCACTGGCCAGCGTGGTGAGGGTCAGCGTCTCCGCCGCCTGACCTGAGGCCGTTGCCAGACCCGCCACTCCGCCTTCCAGAGCCGCAACGCGCTTCTCAAACACGTCCGTGGTGGGGTTCATGATGCGCGTGTAGATGTTGCCGAATTCCTTGAGGCCGAAGAGCCGGCCGGCGTGATCGGCGTCCTGAAAAACGTAAGAGGTGGTTTGATAGATGGGTACGGCGCGCGAGCCGGTGGTTGGATCCGGCGATTGGCCGGCATGAACGGCCAGGGTAGCGAACTGCTGCTTTGCTTCAGACATAAAGGGCTCCTTCTGCTCTTGTTTTGCTGGCTGATGTCGAAGACGGAATCGGATGTTGGTTCAGGCCGCAATCTACGGAAAACGGCCCGAATCCTTTCGGGACCCGGGCCGCCTGGTTTCAAGAATCGGTTGCGTCTAGCGCATTCGCGTCTCAAGGTCAGCACGGACAGGTCCGCAGGGCCGACACATACACATGGCCATGGTCGTAATACCGTGCTTGGTTGAGTTCCGCATTAAGGGCAGTATCGATCCAGTACCCGGCCAAAGTCAAATTCTGGCCCCTTTACATCGCTGTCATCCTGGGCAGCCCGACTCGCATTCAGAGAGTTACGTCTGCAATGAACCCTTTGCACGATTCGCCACCAAAGCTGGGTGCCCCACCCTCGCGACGTTCTTGTTCTTGTCGCTAGGGTGGGGGACCACGAACCTCAATCGGGATCTTGTTCATAGGGAGCGACCTGACTCGCATTGCGAGTTTCGTCTGCAATGAACAGATTCAGGTGTGGGGGCAGTCAAGGGATCCCGCTGACTTGCTAACTCGCTATGTCCGCGAAGCGGAGGCTGACTTGCTAAACGTCACGAAATTTCAGCCCCTTCACTTCTTTGTTCATAGGGAGCAGCCTGACTTGCCGTTGCAAGTTACGCCAGGAATGAACTCCGTGCCGGATCTGCCACAAAAGCTCCGTGCCCCGTTCTTGCGGCTTTTTTCTGTCGCAAGGGCGGGAAACCTCAGCGCTCAACCCGCCTTGTTCATAGGGAGCGATCGGAGCGCAGCACAGGGAGTCTAATGGGGACCTGCTTCTTGCTTTGGAGGCCTCACTCGTCCGCCTTCCACACATAGGCCCCGGCCTGCCGCAGGCCGATGTGGGCGAGGACGCGGCAGACGAACTGGCGAGCCATCTCGGTGGAGTCGGTGGGCTTGTTGTAAAAGGCGGGAATCACCGGGAAAATGACGGCGCCAGCTTCGGCGGCCAGGGTCATATTGCGAAGATGGATGCGGTTGAAGGGGGTCTCGCGGACGCAGAGGATGAGCGGACGGCGTTCTTTCAGCGTGACGTCGGCGGCGCGGGCAATCAAGCCGTTGGCAAGGCCGTTGGCGATTGCTGCCAGGGTGCCCATGGAGCACGGGAGCACGATCATTCCGTTGGATGGATAGCCGCCGCTGGCGATGGCCGCGCCGATGTCGGCATCCGAATGCTGCACCGTCTTTTTCGCCACGACGCCGAGGAGTTTTTCCAGCAGGCCGTTGCGGCCACCAACCGCCAATTCTTCGGCCAGCACACGAAGCGAGTTTTCAGAAGCGACAAAGTGAACGCGGGCAACTCGCTCGTCTGCTTCGAGGGCGCGCAGCAACTCGCGGCCGAAGATTGCGCCCGAAGCGCCGGTGAGTGCGACGGTTAGATTCAGGCCTTCCACTTGGCCCTCCAAAATGTTGGACTATCGCCATTTCTATTCTCATCCTCTTCTCTCATGCTCCGATCCATCTCTTTGATCAATCTTGTGTACTCATCTGAATGTCCAATGACAATAAATCGCTTGATCTCTTCGAGTGCCGCATCGCGGTGTCCAGCTTTCATAGAGCAAGAAAGAGCGCCAGAGAAGCTACCTCTGACTTAGGTGACAATCGCGAAGCATCTTGACCGCGCTCGATCGCTTGGTCGTGCAGTCCCTCCTTTGACAACATTCGAGCCAGAAAGGTATGAACGATAGAGGCGTTTGGGAATTTAGAAGCTACTTCTGACAACTGTTGAATCGCGAGTTCCATCTGCCCCCCTCGCTGTAGGTCAGCAGCACGCCTGATTCCCTCCATCACTCGCGGGCGGTCACTCTCTGGAACTTGGTCCATATCGCTTACTCGCCCAAAACCCGCTTGAAAATCGCGTTTACGTTTCCCAACTGCCGCGTGTAATCGAATGTCTTCGCAAGCTTCTCCGGACTTAGCAGCGCGGCAATCGCCCCATCCCGCGCAACCTCGTCGCGAAACACCAGGTCCTCTTTCCAAGCCCGCATGGCATGAGATTGCACCAGCCGGTAAGCATCCTCGCGCAGCATCCCCGCCTCGGCAAGGTCCAGCAGAAGCTGCCCGCTGAAGATCAGCCCGCCCGTGGACTCAAGATTCTTCTTCATGCGCTCGGGATAGACAAGCAGGCGATCAATCAGGTCAGCCGTTTTTGCCAGCAGGTAGTCCACGAGAATCGTTGAATCGGGGAAAATGATGCGCTCGACGGAAGAATGAGAGATGTCCCGCTCGTGCCAAAGCGCGATGTTTTCGAAAGCCGCCTGGGCATTTCCGCGCAGCACCCGAGCCAACCCACTGATTTGTTCGGAGGTGATGGGATTCTTCTTGTGCGGCATGGCGGAGGAGCCCTTCTGCATCTCACTGAAGTACTCCTGCGCCTCGCGCACTTCGGTTCGTTGCAGGTGGCGTACCTCTACCGCAATCTTGTCGAGCGTACTGCCGATGATGGCCAGCGTTGAAATGTACGCCGCGTGCCGGTCGCGCTGAATTACCTGCGTGGCCACGGGGGCAGGCTTCAATCCAAGGCGTTCGCAGATGCGCTCCTCGTGTTCAGGTTTGAGGTGCCCGAACGTGCCAACGGCGCCCGAAAGCTTGCCGACGCGCATGTCCTCGGCGGCAGCGTCAAACCGCGCCAAGTTGCGCTCCATCTCGGCAAACCAGTTCAGAAGCTTGAGGCCGAACGTCGTCGGCTCCGCATGAATGCCGTGCGTCCGCCCAATTGTCGGAGTGTGTTTGAACTCCAAGGCACGGCGCTTGAGTACGGCCAGCAGCGCAACCAGGCCAACGCGAATCAGCGCGGAGGCTTCTTTAACCTGCAAGGCCTGGGCGGTGTCTACGATGTCGTTGGAGGTGAGGCCGTAGTGGAACCAGCGAGACTCGGCGCCTGCACCGGCGGCGTTGAGGCTTTCGGCGACGGCAGTATTGAAGGCGATTACGTCGTGCTTTACTTCCGCCTCAATTTCCTGAATTCGTGCTACGGAGAAGCTGGCTTTCGCGGCAATGGCCTCAGCCGCGGCCGTGGGGATGACTCCATCCTCGGCCAGCACCGTGCTCGCTGCCGACTCCACCTGGAGCCAGCAGCGGTACTTGTTCTCTTCACTCCAGATGCGGCCCAGGTCGGGACGTGTATAGCGATCGATCAACGGAGAACTCCTTGCCAGGGGCTGGTTCCGCACCCCAGCGTCAACTCTAAATTGTACGGGCAGGAGGCGTTCAGGTGCGAGGAATCCCCAACCGCACATGCAACTCGTCGAAGAGCAGGCCGCGCCCCGGCTTGTAGGGCTGAAACCACTCCCCGTCAATCACCATCTGAGGAATGGCCCGCTTGCCGACGTGGCGCAGAACCTCAGCCGAGGCCGCTGGGTCGGTATCGACATTGATCTCTGTGTACGGAATCCCGTGCGCTTCAAGAAACTGTTTGGCCGACCGGCAATCCCTGCACCAGGCAGCCGTGTAAACCTGGACCTTCATACATTTATTCTACTTTGTCCGCGCTGGTAACATCAGTGACGATGACTGCCGACGAAATCAAGACCCTGCTGAATCTTCAGCCGCACCCGATCGAGGGCGGCCATTTTCGCCGTACTTATACCTCTGCCTGCTCCCTCGACCTGCCCCGGGGGACCCGCGCGATTGGCACCGCAATCTACTATCTGCTTGAGCCAGGAACCTTTTCCGAGATGCACGTGCTGGATTCCGACGAGATGTTTCACTTCTACGTAGGCGACCCAGTGGAAATGCTTCAACTCCGGCCCGACGGGAGCTCTGAGCTTTTCACTCTTGGGTCGAATTTAGAAGCTGGCCATCATGTTCAACTGGTTGTGCCCGCAGGCGTGTGGCAAGGGACGCGACTTATTGGCGATGGTAAAGTAGCGCTGCTGGGATGCACGGTAACTCCCGGCTTTGACTTCGCCGATTATCGCAACGCGAGTTATGAGGAGTTAGCGGCGAAATGGCCGGCGGAGGCTGCGCGCATCAAGGTGCGGACTCGGAGTTAGGATCGCCGCTCGCGAAAGAATGCGCGCAGTAACTCTGCCGATTCTTCGGCGAGAAGCCCCTGCTCGACAATCATTTTGTGATTGAGCTGCGGATGATTGAGCACTTCGAGCACAGACCCCGCCGCGCCCGCCTTGGGATCGGCTGCTGCGAAGACCAGGCGGTCGAGGCGTGCGTGGATCATGGCTCCGGCGCACATGGCGCAAGGCTCGAGGGTGACGAAGAGAGTGCAGCCGTTGAGGCGATAATTTCCCACCGCCGCAGCCGCCCCGCGTATTGCCAAAATCTCCGCATGACCAGTAGGGTCTACGTCTCGAATCACTCGGTTCTGCCCCCGGGCCAGAATCTTCCCCTCGCGCCCCACCACCGCCCCAATCGGCACCTCGCCAGCCTCGGCGGCCAGGCGGGCCTCAGAAAGTGCAGCCTCTATGAAATCGAGATCAGTCATCGGCGAGTGGACCTAGAGGGACTTCTGCAACTTGCGAATATCGTTGAAGTTGAGCACTGATATTCCCCGGGCTCTTAAGGTGCCCGACAGCCGGTGATCCTCAGTCAGAACAAGCGCCTCTGAGGACAGCCCTGCCAGAGCCGCATCTGTAATGCCGAATTCAACGAATTCAGGGGCCATCGCTAGTTCGTTGGCTGGCATCCAACGTTCCCTGAGGCCGGGTGTCCTACCTTCCGAGTGCAATAATGTTGCGAAGTGCCCAAACCACCCCGCCTTGGAGTATTCGGGAAGGCTGTTTCCAAGGTTGCTTACCTCCGTCAGAATGTGGGGAGTAGTGAGAAGTACCCGAAACGCACTCAGAAATCGCACTAGAAGATCGTAGTCTTGGAGCGTATATGAACTCACCCGTTTGAATCGGCCGAATAGTCGAGGATCGGCAGCCCCGGTAACGAACACAAGCATGAGATTTGAGTCGAGAAGTAGGCTCTTACCGTTGTATTGCACGAAGAGTCTCTCTTCTAAAGTCATTGCGCTTTCTCAAAAAGGGACAGAGGGATTCCTGACAGCGACCAAAGAGCCATCTTCGACAGCAATTGAGATTTGCTTCTCAATTCTTCGGTTCTTGAGAATGTCAGCGATAGTCTCAGCTTTCGGATTGCCACCTGTCTGCGCAGAGAAGGTAATAATCCAGTTGGACTTATCCAGCGAAAGCACCATCTCATCAACTTTCGGCTGGAGTGCCGCAAAATCAGGAACCACCTCGCCAAGGTAAACGCGCGCCTTGTTTAGAGCTTCGCTGGGGGCAAGCATATCTCGACCTCCGTGACAAGCATTATATCCCAGATGAAAAATGCGCCGCCGGCTGCTGCTGGGTCATGCAGTGGAGCGTACCCAACCCCCAGACTAGATCCACGCTGTGAATTCCGATTACTTCGCGGCCTGGAAATACTTCGGCGAGGATGCTCAGAGCTATGCGATCATTGGGGTCGTTAAATGTGGGGACGAGCACCAGCCCATTGGCGATATAGAAATTCGCGTAACTCGCCGGGAGACGTTGGCCGCGAAAAACTACTGGCTTGGGTAGCGGCAGATCTATGATTGTGAATCGCTTTCCGTCCAGCGTACGCGCGGCCTTGAGGCGCACCAGATTTTCAGCCAGCGGTTCGTGATTCGCATCGCTCGTGTTTGTTTCCACGGCGGTCACAATCATTTCCGGACCTACGAATCGCGAGATATCGTCCACATGGCCGTGGGTATCGTCTCCAGCTACGCCGCGGCCCAGCCAGATTACCTTGTCGATACCAAGAAAATCGTGGAAGGCTTGCTCCAGTTTTTCGCGGCTTACTCCGGGGTTGCGTTCTTGAATATCGCTCAGCAGGCATTCTTCTGTCGTAAGCAGAATTCCGCTGCCATTCGTGTCGATGGAGCCACCCTCAAGGACCAGTGGACGCTTCTCGCCGGCAGCCAGTTGAACAGAGGGCTGCCAAGAAGGGACGCCCAACAATTCAGCCACGCGGCCTGGGACCTGATCGTCGAGTTGCCAGTCGGAATACTTGGCCCAGGCGTTGAAATGCCAATTGGTCAATGCGACGCAGCCTTCGGTATTACGCACGAAAATCGGGCCTGAATCGCGGGTCCATACACGGTTTGTCCTCCACTGATGAAAACTCACCCGCTCCATCGCCGCCCCGCCCCGCTCCAGAATCCTCCGCGCGCGAAACTCGGCCTTCTCATCGTCGACAAGAATATGCACCAATTCCCGCGCCGAAAGCAGCCGCACAATCTCCGCATAGACCCACGGAATGGTCTGAAATTTTCCTGGCCAATCTTCGGGATTGTGGGGCCAGGCGAGCCAGGTGGCATCGTGGCGATCCCATTCGGCGGGCATGCGGTAGCCGAGTTGGTGAGGGGTTTCAGGCATTTTGGGAATTCTTGCACTGCTGCGGTCGCTCAATACGAGAGAGTTGAGTCTTTATTTGGAATCTCCGTCGGCGGCCCAAGAGTTTACGGGATCGAGATATCGCTTGGCAATCGGCGCATATGCGTCGATCCGCCGGTCGCGCAGAAATGGCCAGTTGCGGCGTGTTTCCTCAATCAGGCCCAGGTCGATCTCGCCAAGCAATATCTCTTCCGCATCGTGCGAGGCTTTGGCAATCACCCGGCCAAATGGATCGGCCAGAAAACTGCCGCCCCAGAACTCCAGGCCCAAGCCCGTAGCACGATTTCCCAAAACGTCGCCGTGCTCCTGGCCCACGCGGTTGACGCCTGCGACATACACGCCGTTGGCAATCGCATGCGCCCGCTGGATCGTCTGCCACGCGTCATATTGCGCCGCGCCAAACTTGTCCTTCTCTGCCGGGTGCCAGCCAATCGCGGTGGGGTAAAACAGCACCTCCGCGCCTTGCAGCGCCGTCAGCCGCGCGCCTTCGGGAAACCACTGATCCCAGCAAACCAGCGTGCCCACGCGGCCAAAAGCGGTGTCCACCGCCTGAAATCCAAGATCACCCGGAGCAAAATAGAACTTCTCGTAGTACAGCGGATCGTCGGGAATATGCATTTTGCGATAGACGCTGACAATGGCGCCATCCGCATTCAGCGTAACCGCCGTGTTGTGATAAAGGCCCGGTGCACGCCGCTCGAACAGCGAAGCAACAATGGCCACACGCAACTCGCGCGCTACCTCCGCCAGTTTGGTCGTCGAGGGCCCTGGGATGGCTTCGGCAAGGTCGAAAAGTCGAATGTCTTCTCGCTGACAGAAGTACTGCGCCCGGAAAAGCTCAGGCAGGCAGACGATATTTGCGCCCAACCGCGCCGCCTCCCGAATGTGCTTTACCGCCGACGCGAAGTTAGCCTCCGGGTCTTCGCCCATGCGCATCTGCACTAGTCCCACAACGTATTTGCGCCCGTTCATTGTCATTCGTTCCTCAGCCCCAACGTTCACTTCCGGGTCCATGCAGCAAGGCCAATCCCGGTTAGCGAGATTGGCCCTAAAGGTCTGCTCGATCAATTCCCTACTCTTCCAGAATCAGCACCGCCGCTGCGATCGTGGTCGTCCACAGTCCGCGCTTGTCGCCCACTGCCGACTGCGTGATGTTGCTGGTGCGGACAATCTTGTTCGAGATCCGGTAAATCTCCTTCTTTTCGTCCCAACTCGTATCCGGATCGAAGTCCACGTCCAGCGTTGTTGCGAGCATCTCGGCGGCCAGTTCTTCGGCGTACTCGCCTGCCTGCTCTTCGGTCTCGCCAAAGCTGTGATGTTCGCTCAGGTAGCCGTAGGTGTCCTTGTCGGACGGAATGGCAACACCGATGCTCGAGACGATCAGGCGGTGCGGCTCACGCGTCGAGTTCTCCGCAATCACAGAAAACACGACCTCGCCGTGCTCTAAATACGTCAGCCCTTCCTTGCGCGTAATCACCTTGCAGCGCGGCGGAAAAATGGAAGAAACACGCACCAGGTTTTGCGAGGCAATCCCTGCATCGCGCAGGGCCAGTTCAAACGACGTCAGGCGCTCTTTGTGTTTGCCAACGCCCTTGGTGAAGAAAATCTTCTTCGGGACCATACTTTTTCCCAATTTCTATGTAACCTCCGTGAGTCTCAAGATTGTCGTTCCCATTTAATGTTCCCGCATGATTTTATCGCATTTGGGTGGGTGCTCACAGCGCTTCGGACAATTTCATCCCCCATTCACAAGCCCCGCCCCGGCCAGCCTGGTTTGCCCGGCATTGCCACCCCCAATTTGCAGGTGTTAGCCTCTACCTTGACCACGCACGGAAAGGAATTCCTGAAAGCCATGCAAAATACCTATAACGGATTGGAACTGCCCCAGGACGGCCAGCCCATCGAATATAGCAACGGGAAGTTCGGGGTCCCCGATCATCCCATCATTCCTTTTATCGAAGGCGACGGCACCGGACGCGACATCTGGAAAGCCTCGCAGCGCGTGTTTGACGCCGCGGTCGAAAAGGCCTACGGCGGCAAGCGCGCCATCAAGTGGTTTGAGATTTTCGCCGGCGAAAAGGCTTTTCGCCAGTTCAGCACCTGGCTGCCGGACGACTCGGTAGCCGCCGCCCGCGATCTGAGAGTCTCCATCAAAGGGCCGCTGACAACGCCGATCGGTGGTGGGATACGGTCACTGAACGTGGCTCTGCGCCAGCTTCTCGACCTCTACGCCTGCGTGCGCCCCGTGAAGTATTACCAGGGAGTTCCCAGCCCCGTGAAACACCCCGAAAAAGTGGACATTGTCATTTTTCGCGAGAACACTGAGGACGTTTATTCGGGCATCGAGTTCAAGCAAGGCACCGAAGACGCCGCCCGCATCATCGACTTTATCAACAACGATCTGCTCAAGGGCGGCAAGAAAAAGATTCGCCTGGACTCCGGCGTTGGCATCAAGCCGATCTCCATCTTCGGGACGAAACGTCTGGTTCGGTATGCCTTGCTCAGCGCAATCGAGACTGGGCGCAAGACCGTCACGCTGGTACACAAGGGCAACATCCAGAAGTTCACGGAAGGCGCATTCCGCGAGTGGGGCTATGAAGTTGCGGTGGAGGAATTTCGCGAGCAGACGGTCACCGAGCGTGAAAGCTGGATTCTCGGCAACGTGGACGCCAACCCAGGAATCACCATCGAAGAGAACGCGGCGCTGATCGAACCCGGCCTCGAATTCGGCAATGCAAGTTTCCGCGATTCGATTTATGCCGAGATCAAGGGCGTGCTCGAATCCATTGGGAAATCGCACGGTAACGGCGCATGGAAGTCGAAGATCCTGGTCAACGACCGGATTGCCGATTCGATCTTCCAGCAGATCATTATTCGGCCCTCCGACTACAGCATCCTGGCCACTACGAACCTCAACGGCGACTACATTTCGGACGCCGCCGCGGCGCAGGTTGGGGGCCTCGGCATCGCTCCGGGCGCGAACATCGGCGATGGCTTCGCGGTATTTGAAGCTACACATGGCACGGCCCCGAAGTACGCCGACAAGGACATGATCAACCCCGGCTCGGTAATTCTTTCAGGAGTGATGCTGCTCGATTTCATCGGCTGGAAAGAAGCCGCCAAACTCATCGAGACATCGCTCGAAAAAACCATCCTGCAGAAGTTCGTCACTTATGACTTTGAACGTCAAACCGCCGGCGCAACCAAGGTCGGCACCAGTGAATTTGCTACACGCATCATTGGAAACATGTAGAAGCAGCTGTCAGTTGTCAGCGATCAGTTGTCAGTTTTCGACGTTGCTGTTCAGCTTGAACGCCTGTGAAAACCACTGATTACTGACAACTGATAACAGATAACTGACTTTCAGGAGATAACAGATGAGAAAGAGAGTAAGCATCGTCGGCGCCGGCAACGTAGGCGCAACCGCCGCCCACTGGATCGCTTCCAAGGAACTGGCCGATGTGGTCCTGATCGACGTAGTTGAAGGCATCCCTCAGGGCAAGGCGCTTGACCTGCTTGAGGCCATGCCCATCGAGAAGCGCGACGTCAGCGTCATCGGCGCCAACGACTACGCCGCCACCGCCGACTCCGACATCGTGGTCATCACTGCCGGCATTCCCCGCAAGCCCGGCATGAGCCGCGACGACCTGCTGCACACCAACTTCAAAATCATGTCCGACGTAGTGGCCAAGGTGGTTGCTCAATCGCCGGAGGCAATCCTGATCATAGTGTCGAACCCTCTGGACGCTATGGCCCAGGCCGCCTACCGCCAGGCTGGATTCAACCGCGAGCGAGTTATCGGGATGGCGGGCGTTTTGGACTCAGCGCGCTTCCGCACATTCATTGCTGCGGAATTGAATGTGAGCGTCGAGAATGTTACTGCATTCGTTCTCGGCGGCCACGGCGACACGATGGTCCCGCTTGCCCGCTATTCCACAGTCGCCGGCATTCCCATCACCGAACTCATCGCGCCCGACCGCCTCGAAGCCCTCATTCAGCGCACTCGCGACGGCGGCGCCGAGATCGTGAAGTACCTCAAGACAGGGAGCGCTTTCTATGCTCCTTCAGCGGCTGTAACGGAAATGGTGGAGGCAATTCTCAAGGACAAGAAGAAGATCCTGCCCTGCGCCGCTTATCTTCAAGGTGAATATGGGATCGATGGCTATTACATCGGCGTCCCATGCAAGCTGGGCGCCGCAGGGCTGGAAAAGATCATCGAGATCAAGCTAACTCCGGAAGAAGACGCGGCACTGAAAAAGAGCGCCGAAGCGGTCAAGGAACTCTGCGCTGTTATCGGCGTCTAGTATCCTGTCTCCAATGTTCATATCAGAAACAAACCTGTCATCCTGAGCGAAGCGTACTTCAGCGGAGCCGAAGGACCTGCTTTTGGGGCTGCCGCGTTGGTTCATTGAGCCGCGCGGTTCCCATTTTTCCGTTGACAGGAAAGCCATCGAACCCTCAGCCTGAGACTCTGACTTCGAGTTAAGGATGGGTTTCGATGGCTTTTTTCAAAGGTACCGCAGTCTTCTTGATCGCGCTGATGGCGGTCGCTGTCTGTTCCGCGCAGAAATTCCCCGAGCGTTCCGGCGAATGGACTGCTTCCATGCCCGATCCAATGCACGCAGGGGGGCCGCCGATGACCATGCTCTTCTGCCTCAACGACGAACTCTGGACCAAGGCGCTTACGCAAAATCCATCATGCACCATATCGCAAGTGAACATCACGGCGAGTGGGGGAAGCTATGCTCTCGACTGCCCCATGAAGGCTATTCAGATGAAGGGTATTGTCAAGATGACGTTTGCTGGAACTACGCACATCGTCAGCAACGCTGCCCTGGATTCAACCATAAACGGAAAAACCAGCCACATGGAATCCACCACAGACTTTCGTTGGAAGGGCCCCACTTGCGATCCCAATGTCGACATGAACCTGCGGAACCACAACCTACCGCCACCACCGCATTAATCCAGGGCACAAATATTCCCCGGATCAGGAGGACCGATCAAAGCCATTCGAATACTGCTTCTATGCCTTGCCGTGACCTTCGTGGCCCACGTTTCCAATGCGCAAAACACTACCGATCACGCGGGCTGCAAAGACTCCCCGCTTGTCAGCCGGTTTCCGGGCAGCGTCATCACCGGCTGTACCGATAGCGATGCGGACAGCTTCGACTTCACTGTGACCGTGGACAATAAACAAAAGCCCAAGCACGTTGGGGGCGTTCTCCACCAGATCAATTACAGCTGGCCCAAGACAGGGAGCAAGTCCCAGGTTGTTCACAATCTGAATATCGCGCTGAAGAAGGCGGGCTATACATTCGATTACGACTCCGGCGACTGGGGCGACTTTACCGTCCACATGGGCAAAACCTGGATTATGGAAGAAGTCAGCGCGGGCAACTGGTATCGGCAGACCATTGTGGTGGACAAAGAGTTGCCGGAGGAAGTCGTTGCCAACGCAGCGGCGCTTTCAACCGCCCTTACCGGCGCGGGTCACACAGTGGTGAATGGCATTTTATTCGACACAGGCAAGGCCGACCTCAAGCCGGAGTCCGACCCCGCGCTGCAGGAGGTCGCCAAGATGCTCAAGGGCAATGCCGCTCTCAAGGTCTATGTCGTGGGACATACCGACAATGTCGGCGGCCTTGCGGCCAATATGGACCTTTCCAAGCGGCGCGCGGCCTCTGTGGTGCAATCCCTTACCACAAAGTATGGTGTCTCCGCCGCACAGCTTCAGTCATACGGCGATGGTCCGTACGCGCCCGTCGCATCCAATGACTCCGAGGATGGCCGAACGCTCAATCGTCGCGTGGAGCTCGTAAAACAGTAATGTGAAATTTTTCAACCTGGAGTTGATTTGCTGCGAAGCGCCGCCGGTGCGCGGCCCTTCGCCTCAGGGTGTAGACTGCACTGGAAAGCCTGTTTGAAAATTCTCTCCCCTGAGATGAGTTGAAATGACGACCGCGTTCATCAACCGCATAGCGACGGCTGTTCCCCAACACGATGTCCATCAGGCTTTCATCGACTTTGCTACTGGGTTGCTTCCAGAGGGCACGACGCGCAAGTTGTTTCGCCGTATGGCGAGGCTTTCGGGAATCGAGCACCGGTACTCGTTCGTCAATCCGATTCCTACTGAGGATGGCGTATGGAAGGATGTCGAGCGAGTCTATGAACCGGGGAGTTTCCCAGTAACTGCGCGGCGCATGAAGTTCTTTGAGAGCTTTGCACCGCAACTGGCCCGGACCACACTGGATAAGCTTGGACTCACGGAAGAGGAACGACGAGGCATAACGCACGTCATCGTTACTTCCTGCACTGGACTTTACGCACCCGGCCTGGACTTTGAGGTTGTCGATCACCTCGGTCTCGACACATCGGTGGAACGTACCATGATTGGCTTCATGGGCTGCTACGCCGGCATCAATGCGCTCAAATCGGCCCACCATATCGTTCGCTCTGTGCCCGACGCCCGGGTGCTGGTTTTGAATCTCGAATTGTGCTCACTTCATTTCCAGGAGACTCATGAACTGGAGCAGGTGCTCTCATTCCTGGTCTTTGCGGATGGCTGCGCCGCATCGCTTGTGAGCGCTGAACCGCGGGGGTTGGCCATCGACAGCTTTTTCGCTTTGAGTATCCCGGAAACAAGTCACTTGATCACCTGGCGCATCGGCGAATTTGGATTCGATATGCACCTGTCCGGGAAGGTCCCCGGTGAAATTGGGGGCGCTCTCAAGCAGATGGGCAGCCAGGTTACGCGCGGAGCAGACCCACTCGCCATCGACCTCTGGGCGGTTCATCCGGGCGGCCGTTCCATCCTTGACGCCGTTGAAAAGGGTCTTGCCTTGCCCGCAAACGCGCTCGCATCGTCCCGCAGCGTTCTCGCTCAATATGGCAACATGTCGTCGGCTACGGTGATGTTCGTGCTGCAGCAGATTATCGAACGCGCGCAAGGTGGACAGCGAGGTTGCGCGATGTCATTCGGGCCAGGCCTGACCGCCGAAACCATGCTCTTTCATGCAGCATAATTGCCGTCGATTTGATCGGCCTCGATCTCAACCCCGACGCAACTGCAATTGCCGCGGAAGCCAGTCCTGCTTCCAGCACAATTCGATGGGTAAGCGCGGATATACTCACTTACTCCAATCTGCCATCAACCATAGAGTAATCAGGCCGGCGTAAATCCGATCGGCCTTGGAGCGGCAACCATACGATTTGTACGCCTTTCCTCAAGACGCCGTGCGGTGCAGTCCGCACTGCCGTTCACCGCACTTTCGCTCTCCCGCCGCGTTCTGGATGAAGCCCTGCTCACACGCGCTGCACAACAGGGGTGCATTGTTGAGCGCGGGGTTTGCGCGGACAGCAGAGAAGAAACAACCGCCGATCCTTCGACTGCGCTCAGGACGACAGATTTGTCGGTGATAGATTTGTTTTTGGTGCATTCTTTTCAGTCCGAAAAATATGCCGGCTCACTGCTTCACGAAATCCACTACCTTGGGAGCCATCTGCGCCGCGCATTGGCCGGGTGCGAGGTGGCCGCAACCGGGGATTACCTCAAATTCGGATTGCGGAAGCAATTGATGGAGGATCTCCCCCTGGCTGACAGGCGTGATCTTGTCTTCACCGCCCCACACAATGAGCACTGGCATTTTTAGTTGAGGCAGCAGCTTGTCGGTTGCATCCTGTCCTGTAATCATTGTGGCCAGCGCACGATGAATGATCCACGCCCTGTGATTCGACACGCGCAGAATATCCTGCGCGACAAAGCCCGGAATCTTCGGCGGATTGGGCATCAGCAGATCATCCAACTGATCTAATTGAGCTGGAGAATTTGGCGTAAACAGGTGAATATCCCACTTGGGCAGCACGAAAAGCCCAGCCGAATCGAACAGCATCAACCGCCTCACCCGCTGCGGATATTCCGCCGCCACATGCTGAGCAATTGCGCCACCCATCGACCACCCACCCAGGTCCACCTGCTTCAGCCCCAGCGCATCCAGGAACCCAACCACCACGTTCGCCTCATCGCGCACGGAATACGAAAAATCCGCCGGCTTCTCGCTGCGCCCATAGCCGATCAAGTCCGGCAGGTAGACGCGAAATCCGGCCTTGGCAACGTAAGGCGCCAGTTCGCGCCAATCCTCGGCACGCCCGCCGAGTCCATGCACGAGCACGACTACGCGCCCGTCGGAAGGTCCCTCCACTTCGTAATGCAGGCGATGGCCGCCAACTGAAATCTGCCGGTTTTGTACCCCCGAGAGACTATCCCGCAAATACATCGATTCGTTGAAGTAGCTGACCGGCCGCCTCCAAAACCCCAAGCCGGCAACCACCAAAAGCAATCCGGTACCCAACAATAATTTCTTGCCCAATCTCACCGGTCCTCCACTTTCAATTTCGTTTTTCGCTCGGCCTGCCAGCCGGCCTCAATTACTCGCACTGTCACGGGATCGAGCTTCAGCGCGCTAGGGCTATCCCATTCCGATCGTTCTGCCCAGCGCACATCGTCGGCATCCGAGTCGGCCTTCAATTCCCCGCCCACCACGCGGCAAAGATAATCTGCGATCACATAATGGTAGCGGACGCGCTCGCCATCGCGATGAATCCGATCGAGGAGTTCGACCAGCTCCAACGGCTCGACGGTCAGCCCCGTCTCTTCTTTGACTTCGCGCACTACGCCTGCGATCAGGGGCTCACCCAGTTCCAACATGCCACCGGGAAGAGACCAATGACCCTTCAGTGGTTCACGTCCGCGCCGCACCAGGAGCACGCGGCCCTTGTCGACCACCACCGCGCCGACTCCCATCAAAGGTGTCTCTGGATACTCGCGCCGCATCTTTCCTCCATACGCATCCGGGCTCTCTCTACAATAGTGCCCTTGGCGCCGTTCCGTGCAACCGCCTTGCCTTCAGTGTGTTCTCCAAAAGCATGACGGCCCATGCACCTTTTCTTTTCGCGCTATCATCGAACATGGGTGGAGAACGAAATGGCTGAATTCACACTGAGCATCGACAACATGCATTGCGGCTCCTGCATTCGCCGCGTCAGCCAGGCACTGGCCTCCATAGGCGGACTGGACGTCAAGGAGGTCCGCGTCGGCGCCGCTCGGTTCAGTTCCACCAATGGCCCTGCGCCGGTTGAATTGGCCGTGGCCGCTCTGAGCAAGGCAGGCTACCCCGCGCGATTGGACGAATAGGTGAACGCTACCGAATCGCTTACGCTGCCAGTGCTGGGCATGACGTGCGCTTCTTGCCAGCATCATGTCGAAGAGGCTCTCAGTTCAGCGGCTGGGGTTCAATCCGCGCATGTCGATCTGATGGCAAATAAAGCCAATGTGGTTTTCGACCCCGCATCCACAGACCCCGCGCACCTGGTTGAAGCCATTCGCGCTGCCGGCTACGATGCAGTGCTTCCCCGCGCCGGCGCTGTCTCTTCGGAACCTTCACCGGCAGGTGTACTTTCATTTGAAGCGTCGCGCAAAGCATGGGCTACTCTGGCCGCGGGCGCTGCCGCCATGCTGCTCGCTATGCCTCTCGATTCCGAAATGGGACCGCTCGACCATGCGTTGATGGACCTTCTGCCCTGGCTCTATGCCATGCCGCCTGCGCTTCTGCGGTGGTCACTGCTTGTTTTGACGGCAATCATCGTGTTCTGGGCCGGTCGCGGCATCTATCGGAATGCCTGGCGCGCGCTGCGGCACGGCGCCACTAACATGAACACGCTGGTAAGTCTCGGAACCAGCGTAGCCTTTATCTGGTCGGTCTATTCCACGATTTTGCCCGCTGCCGGCCGACAAGTTTACTTTGACGCGGTTCTGCTCATCGTCGGCTTCCTGCTTTTGGGCAAGGCTCTTGAAGCAACGGCCAAGCGCCGTGCCCTGGCCGCGCTCGACTCGCTTGCACGCTTGCGTCCCGTTACAGCCCGCCGGATTCTGGATGGCGTTCAAGCCGTTGTACCGCTGGAAGAGATTCGCATCGACGACAGCGTTCTGGTTCTCCCCGGCGAGCGCTTTCCCGTAGATGCGGTCATCCTCGAAGGCCGAACATCCGTCGACGAATCCATGCTAACTGGGGAGCCTACTCCGCAGCCGCGCGAACCCGGAGGCCGTGTGCTCGCCGGCTCTCTCAACTACGACGGAGCCGTCACCTGCCGCGCGCAGTCTCTGGGCGAAGCTACAGTGCTTGCGCAAATCACGCGCATGGTGCAGCAGGCGCAGTCCTCGCGCGCGCCCATGGAGCGATTGGCGGATCGAGCCAGTTCTATCTTTGTACCTATCGTGCTGGCCCTCGCCGCCGTCACCTTTGTGGCATGGCTTTTTGCCGCCCACTCACTGGACATGGCGCTGGCAAATACCGTCGCTGTTCTGGTCGTCGCTTGCCCATGCGCCATGGGCCTGGCCGTGCCCGCGGCGCTCACGGTCGCTGTCGGCCGGGGCGCACAGATCGGAGTGCTGTTCAAAGGCGGAGACGCTCTTGAACGGCTTGCCCACCTGGACGCGGTTGTTCTCGACAAAACGGGAACCATCACCGTGGGACGGCCGGTGTTGGCCGGCGTTCACTCGCTCACACCCCGGTTGGCCAACGATTTGCTCCGCATGGCCGCTGCGGCTGAGGAACAATCCAACCATCCCCTCGCTCACGCCGTGATTGACCAGGCGCGCGCTCTTGGCCTCACCTGGCAACCGGCTCAAAACCTGCAGATCTACCCCGGCCGCGGCCTTTCCGCCACGGTCGAAAGCCATGAATGCCTCCTTGGAAACGAGCAGCTCTTCCGCGAGTCGTTCGTCCCCTTGCCCAGTCCCGTGCGACCGCCCCAGCCCGGAGTTACCCGCCTCTGGATGGCTCTCGATTCCGTGATTGTGGGCTATTTCGACGCCCGCGACGCTCTCCGTCCAGACGCCGCCGAAGCCATCGCCGCGCTCCGGCGCCTGGGAGCGGGCAAGGCCGACCTCCGCGTCCTCATGCTTACCGGGGACACCGCCGAAGCCGCCGCGCCCATCGCCCGGCAGGCAGGAATCACCGAAGTTGAAGCCGGGCTCGATCCAGCCGGCAAGCTGGCCCGTATTCGCGACCTGCAAAAGAGCGGCCTGCGCGTGGCAATGGTTGGCGACGGGATCAACGACGCTGCCGCTCTCGCCCAGGCCGACGCGGGTATCGCGATGGGTTCCGGCGCGGACCTGGCCCAGGAAGCCGGCGATGTGCTGCTGCTGCGCGCTCAACCCGCCGCCATTCCCGACTCCCTTGGCCTGGCCCGCTCCACTCTGCGCGTCATGCGCCAGAACCTGGCGTGGGCCGTGGGCTATAACCTGCTTGGGATTCCGCTCGCAGCAGGAGTCTTCTACCCCACTTTCCACCTGCTGCTGACTCCCTGGCTTGCCGCTGCTGCCATGGCCCTCAGCTCCGTCTGCGTTCTGGGCAACAGCCTGCGTCTGCGCGGTTGGCAGCCAACCCAATAAGACCGGATCGAACAAGCCATGCTGGGACGTTAAACTAACCTTGGAGCCGGCCCGTGCGCATTCTGACCCGTTACATCCTTGGCGAGATTCTCTCCCACACGCTCATCGGATGCGCGCTTTTCACTTTCATTCTTTTCATGCGGGAACTGCCCAACATCCTGAACATGGTGGTCCGCAACAGCTCCACATTCACCACCGTGGCGGAGACGGTTCTATTCCTGCTGCCAAACTTCTTCACGGTCACCGTTCCCATGGCGGTTCTGGTGGGTGTCCTGCTGGGCCTCAGCCGTCTGGCCTCAGACAGCGAAATTATCGCCATGCGCGCCTCCGGCCTGGGCATCGGATACTTTGTACGCGTGGCCTCTATCGTCGCGATTGGCGGAACCCTCGTTGGCCTTTTCAACTCCCTCTACGTGGCGCCCCGCGCCAATCAAGGCATTCTCGATCTGGAAAAAGTCCTAGCCTCCCAGGCGACCTACCAGATTCAGCCGCGCGTGTTTTACGAAGACTTCAAGAACACCGTTCTCTATGTGCAGGACGTGCGCTCGGGAACCGGCGCAGCCAACTGGCGCCAGGTCTTCATGGCCGACATTACCGATCCCGGCTCACCCAAAATCACCACCGCGGCCTCTGCCATCGTCGTCAGCGACAATGCCCAGGGATTGCTCATGCGGTTAAACAATGGGACCGAGCACGACCCTGTCAAAGACCACCCGGAACAGTACAACATTTCCACCTTTGCCATCGACGATTTGCCCTTCGCGGCTAGCCAGCAGAATGAAGGTCATCTGGGACGGCTCGATACAGCCATTTATGCCCTGCCCATGAAAGCGCTGATTGAGCGCACGCATGGCACCGATGGCAAGCGATTCCTCATAGAGTTGTACAAACGGTTCTCCTATCCCGCCGCCTGCCTGGTGCTCATGCTGGTCGGCGTACCCCTCGGCGTCACCTCACGCCGAGGAGGAAAAAGCTCGGCATGGGTTTTCACGATTCTGCTGGTTATCCTCTATTACTCCCTATCGCTGGTTGGCATCGCCATGGGACGTCAAAACTGGATTCCCACATTCCTTGCCGTCTGGTCAGCCAACATCCTGTTTGCCATCGGCGGACTTTTCCTGCTTTGGCAAATGGCAAGCGGCGGCCAGGCACTCAGCGCCCTTGCCGGTCTGGCAGCGCGCACTCCAAGGCCCAGGCCCGCAACCACCGCCAAGGTCATCGGCGCATCCCTTGGCGGCCTCCTCAGCCGCTTTCATGCGCGTCCTCAGCGCACCGTCTCCCGCGGCGTCTTTCCTCGCATCCTCGACGAATACGTCGTTCTTGAATTCCTCAACATGTTCGCCCTTGTGTTGCTGGGGTTCGTCCTGCTGATGCTGGTCTTTACCATCTTCGACCTGCTCAGCGACATCCTGCGCAACCACATCCCCCTTACCGTCGTCGGCGACTACTTGATCAATCTCACGCCCCTGATGCTGTACAAACTCGCCCCGCTGGCGGTACTCATCGCGGTCCTGGTCACTTTCGGTGTGCTTAACCGCAACTCGGAAATCATCGCCATGAAGGCCACCGGCATCAGCCTCTACCGGTTGGTGGTGCCCGTCGTTTCCATCGCCGCCATCCTTGCCGTCAGCCTCTTCCTCTTCGACGAGTTCTATCTGCCCCAGGCCAATAAGCGGCAGGACGCGTTGCGCAACGTGATCAAAGGCAAGCCGCCGCAGACCGTCACCCATCCTGAGCAGAATTGGATCTTCGGCGAACCCAGCAAAGGAGAACCCGGCCGCATTTTCTACTACCGCTTCTTCGATCCGGACCGCAACGAGTTCGCCAACATCTCTGTATTCGAATTCGACCCTTCCACATTTGCCCTCACCCGCCGCATTTTCGCCGCCAAAGCAACCTGGGATGCCGGAACCAGCTTGTGGCGTTTCCAAAACGGCTGGCAGAACGACATCGAAGGCGACCACACAAGCGATTTTCGGCAATTCACCCAGACTTCCTTCTCCGAGATCCATGAAGATCCCGGCTACTTCAACAAGGAGAGCCTGCAAGCGCAGCAAATGAACTTTGGCCAGCTCGACCGTTACATCGGAGACCTGCGCCAAAGCGGCTTTGACACGATGAAGCTGCGGGTCGCCCTGTGGCAAAAGCTGGCGTATCCCCTGATTGCCGTGGTCATGGCTGTGCTCGCAATCCCCTTCGCGCTCTCGATGGGCCGGCGCGGTTCGCTCACCGGCATTGCGGTGGCCATCGGTGTCGCCCTTACCTACTTTGTCGTCGACAGCCTGTTCGGCGCACTGGGCAATGTCAACTACCTTCCCGCCGCACTAGCCGCATGGTCCTCCGACATCCTATTCGGGCTGGTAGGCGGCTACCTTCTGCTTCGAACCCCCACCTGAGCCAGTCGAGTAGGGTGAAGGCGCTGAACGGGCTTCGATGATGCCGTTGTTTCCATCACCCTCTCTAAAATTCCGTACGGCGGGTTTTCCCCAGTACGGCTTCAAGGCTGACATTTCAGGAGGGGC
>Ga0302278_10001637_pt1 | contig 27291 bp, 21 predicted proteins | sample III_Bog_N3_2_FD_194543 | JGI IMG/M metagenome (GOLD analysis project Ga0302278, IMG submission 194543) | Peat permafrost microbial communities from Stordalen Mire near Abisko, Sweden - III_Bog_N3_2 | ecosystem: Environmental > Terrestrial > Soil > Wetlands > Peat | place: Sweden: Abisko... | reverse complement strand
TCGCGTTGTGGGAGGTGATGGTTTCCACTTGGCCATCCGCGTAGTAAGTATAGCTCAGAGTGCCCTCGGGTGTAGTTCAATCCCCGGTCCCCAAATGCGAGGGACCGGGGCCACCCTCATTGTTGTTTGGAATGGTCACCGGGACCGGGGCCACCCGCCGCCAGAACCACTGGCATCGCCATCCCGCTACCTACTGCCGGTCGCGTCGTCGGGAGCGGTGTTCGCGTTGCCAATCACAATGCCCCCTTTCGGCAGGCTGGGAACCTTGTTCTGATTCACCCGCACCACAAACTGCGCTTGTCCCGGCGTCTCATCGGTTCCTGCTATCACTTCTGTGGGCCCGCTCACCTGCTCGTAGTAATGAAAGCCAATCTGGCGATCCAGCAGCAGTTGGATCTTGTATGTGTGCTTGCGTGTAACACGCAGGCTGTAAGCCCCTGTGTCATCGGTGTACACCGTCTCGTCCGCTATGCGCACCGGCACATCGGCCACCGGCTTGCCCGTATCCTCCAGCCTCACCTCTCCCGCAATCAGAAAGCTCGACAAACTTGTCGCCCCGTGAGATTGCGGAGCCTGCACATTTCCACTGGCCATTGGGTGGAAGTAAAAACTCCTTACCTCATATCCATAAAGCAGGCTTCCATCGGGCTGAACATAAGTCTGGACGCCGAACTGCCATCGGCCCAGGTTTATATGTCCGCTCAGGTTTATCTCCTGCTTGAAGCGACCTCCGCCGGCTGCTAGCGGGGCAAAAAATGTGGCATAGCCGAAGTTCACGTCGAAGCGATCCCAGCGCAGGCCGCCGCCGTAGTTCACAGTCCATTGCCCGTTCACATGTGTGGCGAACTCGGCCAACTTCACCCAGCGATTCACATTCTCCATGGCATTGATCGCAAGCATGGGCATGGGATTGGACGAGTGCAAGGGGCGATAATAGTTTCCACTCAAATTCACCGCACGGGTCAATCTTTGCGACGCGTAAAATGAGGCCGCCGAGGCATAAATCCCTGTAAACCGGCTCTCAAACGCGTTGGCGCCAAGGCCCATCCCATGAATGGAGAGGATTCCCCCGGCCATATCCGTTGACCCGCGCAAGGCATTTCCGTTCGCGGCGCCAGCCGCGACCGGTTCCAGATATTCGTGGCGTTGCAGAGTAAAGCTGGCTTGCTTCCACGGACTCCACCGTGCGTCGGCATTTTCCCGGTCCTCCTGCGCATATCGGAACTGGGGCAGTGTCAATAACTGGAATCTATTCCCGGAGTAGCGATACCCGCCGCGGATGTCCCATTGCTTGTCTTTGTAGTTAAGCATCGCTTCGGCGTGCGGCTGGTTGCTCCCGGTGCCCGCGGCAAACCCCGTTTGCAATCGCTTGGCCTGATACAACACGCCGCCCAGGATGGTCTGCTGGTTACTGAACAAGGCTCGCCCAAACAGCAGGAACCTCTTCTTCTGGTCGAGATAATGGTCGATGGAAAGGGCGCCAAGGGGTATCTGGGGCGTAAAAAATAGCACGGAAGTCGACGCATATCCGCCGCCGGCCATGCCTCCAAAGAGCGTAATCCGCGTGGCTGGGTTCGGTGTATAACTCAACGCGGCGCCGCACGCAAATACCCCTGAGCTAAAGTCGGTCTCCGTGGGAATGGCCACTTCAATGTTTTGGTCTCCGGCTTTCAGGCTCCAACGCTGCCTGAGTTGCACTTCCGCGGCTGCGCCGCCTACGATTGCGCCGTTGTATACCCCAAGGGAGCCGTCCACTTTCCAATTGCCAAAATTAACGCCAACAATCCCCCCACTGGGCTCGCCTGCCATACCCTGCCCGCCGTCCACGGTCACCAGTTGCCCGCCAGCGGACGCACTAAAGCAGAGCACCAGAAAAAGCAGACCTTGCTTCAGCGCGCTAATCGACCTTGGCTTCCAGGCGCTTCTTGCCAATTTGGATCCTTACAGTCTCCGGCATGGTGGTTTCCTTCCAGTCCGACTCCACAATCCGCCTCTGGTGCGGAAAGAGGATGAAGGTTCCCAGATCTGCTTGTTTGCCATGGCCATGGACCTCACCGGAACTCACACGCGCCAAGCCTGACCCGTTGTTCTTTACCTCTACCTCTACCTTGTCTCCCACACGCTTTGCGCTTACAGCTACATCGCGCGGGTCCAAATGCCCGCCATTCACAATGACAATCGAAGTTATCTCCATAGCCAGGGTCAGTCCAGCGCCATGTTCCACGGGCATGAACCGGCACGTCACCGCAAACCAGGCGGGCGGCGCAGCCGGAGTTGCATCGAATGAAACCTGCCGTGAACTCTTCGGCCCAACGACTTCCCGTCCGGAGTCAATGCGAACATGCAGCGCGGCATCGATGGGATGAAACTTGAGTGTCCCGTGCTCATCTGGATCAAAACCCTGAGCCCTGCAGGAGACAGTTTTTGGAGTATCGCCGATGTTTGTCACCTGGACAGCGCCGCGCGCCTTCTTGTTGAACTCCTGGATCACAGGGCTCATCCCCTGAGCCTGCACTCGGGCGCACACTGCAGCAACGCCGATTCCCCAGCAAATCAACACAGCATAACTGACAATCTGTTTCGCTTTCATGAGATTCTCTATTGCTCCATAGCTTCCAACGTCAGGACTCCCTGATAAGTTCCAGGCTCCTGCGTGGCAGGCACCCTCAATTGCACCTGCAGCAGAATTCGTGCAGACGCGCTGTACAAAACGGCAATACGAACCCCCAGGCGGCCACCCAACTCAGCCACCGGTTTCAATGTGGCCCACTCCTCCCGGTCGTTCCAGATACGCAGGCTTGCACTGGCCAAAGTCGATGACTTGCCTGCAAGCCTCATCGCTTCCTGGGTGGTGAGGCAGGCATAGACCTCAATGGGATGCATGTAAGTGATCGTGGCGCCTGTCACCATAATGCGTACGGGCGTACTTGTCTGGCGCAGGGTGGCATTGTGGTCAGCCGAATTCAGATCGAGAGAACTGGACTCTGAAATGATTTGGACAGCAATAGATAACGGCACGGGAGGAGTTGCCGCTGAACACGTATAGCTCATGCAGAAGAGCGATACCATGACTGCCAAAACGATTCGTCTGCCGATGCGCATGATCTCTACCGGTAATCAATCCAACGACATTCGCCTTATCTCAAACGCGCCCGCAATCCATTCGATGCTTTTGACCGGCAAAAGCCATCTTGAATCGGATGGCGGTGGCAAACAGGCCACCGCCATCGGGCCAGGTGTTCACATGAGACAGATGTGCACTGAACTACACGTGCGGCGTGATTGCGACAGTCAGGGTCGCGCTATAGACATCAGCTGGCGTGGCGGCCGGAACATTGAGCTTAAGATAGAAGTCCACAGGAGTGGCATCGCCGATGGTGATACTCTTCGCGACGATTGCGCCGTCACTGCCCGTTACAAGCGAGGCGAAATACGCATAGGTGCCCCCACTTGTTGGGCTCCACTCGATAAGCGTGTTGGCGAGTGTCGGCAGTGCCGTAGTAACGCCCGTTAAGGGGTTGGCAGTCGGTATAGAGACTGTTACGTCAATTGGCGCGATATCGTTGCTCGTAACAGAGCAATTAACCGCATGACCAGTGGTCAGCCCGCTGGCCGTAATGGCTGCGCCGGCGTTCAGATCCACAGTACTTTGGGTGCAAGTGATGTTATCGAATGAGCTGACCGTAGCCGTAAGGCCAAGAGTTGTTGTCGAATGGTTTTGCGCATAGGCTCCCATGCTTGCCAGCGCGAGGACAGCGGCAGCCATAAGCGAAGTTCTGATCGTGTTTTTCATGAATTCCCCTCCTTGGGATGGGTTGGAAAGCTGTTAATAACACGTCCTGTGCAACCGTGGGGAAGGCAAAGCTATCTTGTCTCCAGCTCAGGGAGGGTGTTCAAGGCGTTAAGCATGATACGCCGTAGTCGTTTGCGGTCATGGGGGCCCCGGCGTTCGGAACCGGAACCGACCCACAAATTCTGCCGGGGAGACTCCCAGATCCGGCAAAGTCGAGGGGTCGGCATGACTCCTGAACGGGGCCGCAACGATTGCGGTTCACCTGTGTGCTGTAACAGGCGCCAGCCTTCACATTGCATTGCATAGGTGACAGCGGATGCCTTTATTTACATCACTATTAAGGAGGTTAATTCTTGATATTTTTGCGTTACTGAGCTAAACGATACACTGTCCCGCATTCTCCTGTCCAAAATAGCAGATGGCTCATCACGCCTGCCTGACGCGCAAAGCGGCCGATCCCGTTACTCTGGAGTGGGTTACCGCTCGACTCGGTAAACCCATTCGATGTGTCACAATTCAAGAATTTCGCACCAAGATTCAGGCGCTAAAGGCAAACGACTTTCGGCTGGACCACTACAGCCGAATCACCAACTGCATTGTTGCCGAGCTTGAGAAAGGTTGCTGTCCGTGGAGCCGACACGAGAGAGAAACTCGCTTGGAAGCACTGCGCGGCCTCTGGACAGTCTCCTTTTCTCTCTGCCCCCCCACGGGTCAATACCCCCGGCAAAGCCGGGGGCTTGATTATGTGAGCCGCTCAAAGCGGCTTGAGCGGGGACGCTAACGCGGCCCCGGTTGGGTTGGGCCACCTATTCGGTGGCTAATCACTTCCACAGGTTCAGTTGATCCAAGCGCTCATCTTCCGCCTCCTGGTTGCGAATGTAATCGCGAACGACGGCTTCGTCCCGCCCCACTGTTGATACGAAATATCCTCGCGCCCAGAAGTTTTGCCCAGCGTAGTTTTGCTTGCGTTCCCCGTAGGTTCGAGCCAGATGGATCGCGCTCTTGCCCTTGATGTATCCCACCACGGACGACACCGCATACTTGGGTGGAATCGAGATCATGATGTGTACATGGTCGGCGAGGAGATGGCCCTCTTCGATGCGACATTCCTTCTGTTCGGCCAACTTTCGGAACACCTCTCCCAAATGCTGCCGCAGTTTTCCATAAAGCACCTTTCTGCGGCATTTCGGGATAAAAACAACATGGTACTTGCACTCCCATTTCGAGTGGCTTAAGCTTTCACACTCGTCCATCCGGATTCTCCTTGATGTGTGCTTGGCGGCTCACCTCGAAGAGTTTCTGGATGGACTCCAGGAAATGTCAAACTGCTGCTGCCTCCCCGGCAAAGCCGGGGGAACTCCCGCGATATTAGGCATTTCAACAACTTACAAGACCCCGGTGGCTACCTAAGTTCTTGTAAGAACATACATCCCAGAGATCCAGCGTATTGCAAAGCGTATCGCGTTTCCATATGCGGTTCGTGTCGGCGGCATTTGCGAAAAGCGCGACTCCAGGGTTCCTTTTCCAAAGATTGCTGCCTAATCGATGCATAGTTTGAGCACACGGCATTTCCGATTGCCTGGCGTTGCGGGGTCATCGGTAATGAAGGGTGACCCGCCCTGCGTAAGAGACGGCAACGCGCCCGGAACCATCGCGAACACTAAAGGCGATTGCGAAAGTTTGCGCATTGGGCGAAAGAGCTCTCCGTGGAATAGGTGCCCGCAAGGGGTTGTTCGTTGAGGGTAGAGATTCAATTACTTCAGCTTAGCCGGGGCAATATTTCCAGGGGACCGCCGCCCATTGCAAGGTCACTTTACGAAAGCCGAATTGGTATTCGCCAGTACCAAATCTTGAAATGCCTTCCATTCGCAGGAGAAGTCGGCCTGACTGCAACCGGGCACAAAGACCGGAACGCGCTCGGGAGGGTTCTGGAAGTTCAGCGCCGTGGCATTGCGCATCTGGTCGAGGGTCTGCGCCATATAGTAAGTGCGCACGGAATACACATCCTTGCCGGAGTTCTTCCATAACTCAAAGACCAGTGCTCCTCCGGGCGGAGTGTCATCGCGCCGTCCGTCAATGAGCCAGTTCAGGTTCAGCGCTCCGGCTATGGCAGCAAGGTTGGTATCGTGGCCGACGAGGATCAGAAGACGGTCGCCTGGTTTGCCGGCCGCACCTGCGACAGGCTGCGCGGAGACTGCCTGCTGCATCGACTCGAGGATGTGAATGAGAAGATTGGACGATTGGGCACGGGCTATATAACTGGTGCGGTCGGCAAGATCTTCATGAGCGACATGGAGTTGCAGCAGCTCGCGCAGCTTGGGAAGATCCACTTGTCCCCAGCCCACCCTTGCGGAATCCATGCCTTCGGCATATTCGAGGAGCAGATTCTCTGTCATCGTTGAGGCCAGATCGAGAGAGCTGCGCGATTCGGCCATGCGACCGGAGTCTGCGGGCGCGGTAGAGGATGGGATTTCGAAGAGGGACTGAACCGTTGGCGTGCCCGAGGCCGGGCATTTCAGACCGCCTTTGCATCCGTGCAAGACCTCCTCAAGCGCTTCGAGTTGCGCGCGATAGGCTTCAGTCAATCCTTGCGGATTGGCTCCGATGCGGCCGGAGATTGCGGCTGCGGACAACGGCCTGTCCAGATGACCGACTCCGGCGCCCAATGAATGAAAGAGCGGATCGTGCGTTCCTTCTGGCAGCGCGGTGACCTCAAGCGAGCAGCCTGGAGCAAGGCCTGTAGCCAGAGCCTTGCCTGTCTCGCGTGTGCGCTGGTCGGAGTCGGCGACGATTCGAATGTGAGGCGCATCGGAGCAGCCGCTCGGCGCGAGCAGTCCCTGCGCAGCCAATTGCTCACGGTCAAACGCGCCAAACAGCGTCATCAAATGAGCTCCATGCTCGGTCAGGTAGCCCGGTGGAACGCTCCACGTGGGCCATGGCTCAGCTGAGTACTGATTCAGTTGGTCAGTCTTGCCGGTGGGCGAGCGCACTCCATGGCGGCTGACAATGACGACAAACTTCAGCACGTCATCTTTCTCGACGGCGCTTTTCCCCGCGGCTGCGCGAGGCGTTTGAGCGGCTGCCGTCGAGTAGACTCGAATCTCCGCCGGATGGTCGCCCGCGCCCGGCGCCGCGACATAAAGCAGATTCCGCGCCGGAACGAAGAGGGCTGTCTTTGCGCCGGGCGCGGTGTGCAGGAGATCGAGCGGATGCAAATTCTTCGCTTTGTCCACTTGGTAGGCATCCACCTCGCCCGCGCCGCTGATTACGTAGACGCGGCGGAGCGCTGGATCGTAGAAGAGATCGTCGGCGCTGCCAGCGGCCGGCTGGCTCGAGATCTCCTTGCCGGTCGCGGCATCGAGAGCAATCACCGTTCCCGGAGTCCGGCAGGCTACGAAGAGCAACTGATGTTCGCTATCGAAGGCCATCGGGACATTGTCGGCAGCCGTGGTCAGTTTCCAGTGCGCGGAGATGGTCTTTGCGGCCGCGTCGATCACTGCGACTTCGCCCGCATCGGCAATGTTTGCAAAGACGCGCCCGTTCCGCGGGTCGATGGCAAGCCCCTCGGGATGCGCCGCGGTAGGAACGTTCGCCACCAGGCTGAAGTCCGCAGTGTTCACGATGGCGACGTTGGGAGGATTGGCCGCATCTTTGCCGCCGTGGCCGACAAAGAGCAACTGGCGGGTTTCGTCATAGGCCATATCGTCGGCATCGTCGGAGAGCTTGATCTTCCCGGCAAGAGCGAGCGGCGTGCCCTTGTAGACCCTCAGTTCGCCGAGGGCGCCGTCGGAGACGTAAAGGCTGCCGGTAGCCGCATCCCACGCGAGGCCATGCGGCTTGACAAGGCCAGTGATGCTCTGCCGCACCTTGTCCGTCTTCAGGTCGATCACTTCAACCGAATGATTGCCCGTTGCAGCGATGAACAGGCGATTGCCCGCCGCGTCGATCGCCAGGTGGTCGAACTTGCCGGAGACTCTCGGCAAATGGATGGTCCGTTGAAGCGTGAGCGGAGGCGCTGACTGGGCGTTCGCCGAAAACTCGAAGAACAGGATAAACACAAGAGCGGCGGCATATTTTCTCATGGACTCCCTTTCGGCCCGCCGCGCTCATGGGAACGCAGCGAGCCTTTGCTGGATCTTTGGGCAGCGACTCACCGGCGACTCGAAGAGCGTTAACGAATCGCGGCGAGCGTGCGAATCAGTTGCTTGTTTTGCGATTACTCATGGTGCTGAGTCCAGCGGAGACCGCCCATGTAGGTCGGCTTGTAATACTCGCGCTGGACCATGTATTGCGGGCTGCCGTTATAGAAGCCGAAGACCGCGTTATTCATGTTTTCTCCGATAGCCTCCGCCGTGAATCCCTTGCCGAGATAGTAAGTTGCCTTGGCATCAACCTGCGTATGCGCGTAGAAGTAGTTGTCGCCGTCCGGACCCGTGATCCCAAAATCTACGGCAGCAGGTCCCGTGCTTTGGTATTGGTACGCATAGATATTTGCGCCATTGTGCGATATGCCCATGGTGACGAGGGCGCGCTTGGTGGCATAAGAAGGTCCGATATTCCAGGACAGCGGCGCTTGCCCCACCAGAGCTGGACTGTCCGTGCGCCCGGTGAGGTTGTAGTTCTTCGATCCCGTGTAGGTGAGATTCGCATCGATCCGGGCATCTCTTAGAACCCCCGGCAGATAGGTCAAGTGCTGCTGATAGGCCAATTCGACCCCTTGCACGTGCGCATGGTCGCCATTGACATACTGCAAGACAAGGTTGCCGGCGTATGCTTGCGAAAGCGGCGATCCGGTCGCGGGAATGATGGATTGCTGCTGGTAGATGGGCCGCGAGATCTGCTTGTAGAAGTAGCCTCCTTGGATCATGCCGACCGAGGGCAGATACTTCTCGAAAAGGATGTCGAAGTCGTTGGCGTGTTCCGCCACCAGCCCTGTGTTGCCGATGCCAATCGTATAGGGATCTGTCGACTGGTCTTCGGTGATATAGGGAACCAGTTGGTACGGGTCCGGCCGAGAAATTCCCCGTCCATAAACGGCGCGAATATCCGCATTGCCGTCAAACGTGTAGCGAAGCTGCACGCTGGGCAACGGGTTCACGTAAGAACCGCTTCCTTTTTCGGGGGTCGTCGAGACATAGTTGCCATTCGCGTCGTTGACCACCAGATACCCCGTGTCCGAAGTATTCGTGGCCTCGATGCGAAGCCCGGTCTGGAGATGAAGGCGAGAACTGAGATCCAGCGTATTCATGATGTATCCGGCAGAGATCCGCTCCTGCAGATTGTAATTCGAAGCGTCCGACTGGAGGTGGGTTGTACCCTCATCCAGAGCATAATTCCCTGGGTTCGCGGCTAGATCGCCGGTCAGCAAGCTGAAGCTGGTGACGGGCCCGAGATAATAGCTTCCGTCATAAAAGTGCTTATTTGTGAATGTGCCCAGGTAAGGGGTCAACCCCGGGCCATTGATCGAATCGTACTCCGGTGAATAGGCATCCTGTCCCTTGTGTTCATTGCGAATCTGACCGCCAAACTCAAGGGTCGAGGTGTGCGACCCAAGATGGTAGTTGATGCCGATCGCGCCGCTGGCCTGTAGATTGAGCTGAGTAGCTTGTCCGAAGGTCAGGTCGATGGTTTGCAGTGAATAATTGTCGGGATCGAAGATGGGGTTGCCCGCCACGTCGCAAGTAAACTGTGGCCGATACTCGCTGGGACCCGCGGCGTACGCGCAATCTTTGCCATTCGAGCCGCCAAAGGCCGCGCCTGGATTGCCCGCCGCTCCCCCGAAGCGAGAGTGCGCCGCGGCGATCTGGTACCTGAGGAAAGAACGATTGAAGACATGATTGCCGCCCAATGCCAAGTCTGCGATCTGCAGGTTCGGCCGCCGGACGCTGGTGTGATATGCGTCCTTCTTGCCCGCCTTCAACTGATAGGCGTACTTCTGCCCATAGTCCCGGAAATTGGAGAACAGGCCATGAGCATACAGATCGGAACCCTCATTCAGCTTATAATCGAGCGCGCCGGCCATGCCATAGCGGGTGCGGTCATAGAGGTATTGTTGGACATATAGCTTGTCAAAGGTTATATTTCCGCTGCCGTCAAGATCGGGCACAGGCTCCACATCGTCGATGCCGCGCCCGTTATAGTCGTAGCTATAGCCGAGCATTACGCCCCAGCGCTTGTCCGGGCCAAAGCGCATCCCCGCCGACGAATCGATCAGGAATGCCTTGCGGCCATTGTCGATCGGCGTGTAACCGTCCTGGTCCTCAAAGGTGAGCGTAGGCCGGTCCGAGGTCGCTTGCTTGATCCGCAGGTCCACCGAACCACCGATGGCGTCGCCGTCCTGGTTTGCCGAGAGCGTCTTGTTGATGGCGACCGAGCCCACCAGATCCGCCGGAATCGTGTCGAGGTCCACTTGGCGAACCTCCGGATCGGGCCCAGGAACCAGCACACCGTCGATCGTTGTGTTGCTCAATCTCGGCTCAGTTCCCCGGATCTGCACATACTGTCCCTCGCCTTCGTTGCGCTGCAGCGTCACGCCGGGCATCCGGCCGACCGCATCCGCGATATTCGCATTTGGCAGACTCTGAATCTGGACATCGGTCTGAACATTCAGAATGTTTTCCGAGACGCGCTGCTCGTTGATCGCGGCGACATCGCCCTCCAGGTTGGCGCTCACCACAACCTGCTGGTTCGTCGAGCCGACCGCAAGCGATGCATCGAGCGGCGTCGTCTTCCCGGCGGCCACCACAATGCTCGTGGAGAAAGCAGTAAATCCGACATAGGAAACCGTCACCGTATAGGTGCCGGGCTTGACGTTTTGAATGGCAAAGTTGCCCTGCGCATCCGACGATACGATGGTCGTCGCTGGTTCGAGCTCTATCCGCGCGCCCTGTAACACCGCGCCGGAAGCGTCCTTGACGGTTCCACTTATGCTGCCGCTTGCTTCGGAAGAGGTCTTTTCGCCTGTCGGGGCGTTTTCAGCGGCGTCAGATGTGGCGCTTGTTTTGGGCGAGACAAAGAGCATTACAAAGAGGAGCGATAGTACGAGGGCCTTGGTGGACATGGTTCTCCTTGAACAGCGAGGTCGGAAACTGCGAAGCTCCGGTACAACGAGGAGTGCGGCATCACTTGACCCCAGTCTGCGCCGCAGTGGTGAAGCATTGTTTACAAGCCTATGAATAATCTCTAAGGTTCAGGAGCGGACCTTTAAGCGAATATGAATCTGTGGTGAATTTGACGGCGCCTCAGTGCCTTTTCCCTGCTCTTCGCGATTACGCTGGTAAATACGGCACAAATGCGAATTCTCATCGTCGAAGACGAGCGACGCATGTTGGAGCTATTGCGCAAGGGGCTCTATGAGCACGGCTTTGCCATTATGACGGCTGGGGATGGCGAGACGGGGCTGGAGATCGCCACGGCGCATGAATTCGACGCCATCGTGCTGGATATCGGGCTGCCGAAGTTGGATGGGTATGCACTGATGCATGCCTTGCGGGAAAGGGCCCGAATGACACCAGTGCTGATGTTGACCGCTCGCGACACGGAGGATGAGATCATTCACGGCCTCGACGCAGGCGCGGACGACTACCTTACCAAGCCCTTCTCGTTTCCTGAACTGGTTGCGCGGTTGCAGTCCATCACGCGGCGTCATCGCGAAGAAGGCGACGGAACGATCCGGATCGACGATGTTGTAATCGATCCGGTTCGGCGATCGGTGACGCGCAATCTCGAGAACATCGACCTCACGCGGCTTGAGTTCCTGCTGCTCACATGCCTGGCGCGCCGGGCCGGGCGGTGTGTACCCAGGCAGGCGCTGATTGAGTTCATCTGGCGCACGGATCATTCAGTCGGTGCGAACGCCCTTGATGTGCTGGTGAACGCCTTGCGCGCCAAGATTGACGCGCCTTACCGCAGGAAGCTGATTGGCACCGTGCGCGGCTCAGGCTATATCTTCAAGCGCGACGCCCATGCCGGAAAGGAAATCCAATGAGGTCTCTGCCCATCCGGATAAGGCTCACGCTCTGGTATTTTGCGATGTTCGCATCGGCCGCGGCGTTGCTGAGTCTGGCAAGCCTGTGGATGCTGCGGCGCAGCGTGGATGCGACCGAGTTCCACGAACTGCAGGAACGCACCGACGATGTGCGGGTGCTTCTCTCTCGCGAAGATCCCGCGCGGACGCTCGAGCAGATCAGTGGGGATTTTGCTGAGGTTTATAGCCTCAAGGATGACGGCAAGTATCTTCAGGTGCGAGACGAGGAGGGCCACTGGATTTTCCGTTCCAAGCGAATGATCGCGACGAATCCCGATCTGCCTGCTCCAGATCGCATTCCAGAGGCCGGCCAGATTGCGGAGTTCATGCAGGGAATTCACCACGTGCGCGTTCTCGACTACCCGGTCGTTGTGCGGGGTAAGCGCTATTCGGTGCAGACGGGCATCTCGATGAACAAGTCGATGGCCCTTCTAGCCAGCTTCCGCACCAAACTATCGCTGCTCGCGCCGCTGGTGATTCTTCTGGCTGCGGCAGGCGGGCATTTGATGAGCCGCAAGGCGCTCCAACCCGTGGCCGCCCTGGCCGCCGAGACGCGCCGCATCAACGATCGCAATCTCGACATTCGCCTTCCCGTGCCCGGCGCAAAGGACGAGATTTCCGATCTCTCCCAGACTTTAAACCAGATGCTGGAACGCATCGACAAAGCCTTCAGCAGCGTCCGTACCTTCACAGGCAACGCCTCGCATGAGTTGCGGACTCCGATCTCGCTGTTGCGCACCGAGATTGAGGTAGCCCTCTACCGTCCGCGAGATACCGAGGAGTACCGCGCCATCCTTGGCCGCCTGCATGAGGAGACTGTGCGCATGACGAGCCTGGTGGAGAACCTGCTCTCGCTGGCGCGAGCTGATGGCGGCGCCGAGACCATCGCTCTCACTCCCATTCGCGTCAATTCTCTCTTCAGTCAGATCGAAGAGACATGGAACAGAGCGATGAACCAGGCGATGCTCGACTTCCGCACAGAGATGCTGGAGGAAGATCTCGTTCTGTTGGGCGACGCGCAGGGCATCCAGCGCCTCTTGTCGATCCTGCTTGAGAATGCGAGCAAATACACGCCCCCAGGAGGGGCGGTCAAGTTGAGCGCCGCGGTGGCAGGGGAGCGCATCGTCCTCTCGGTTCGCGATACCGGGATTGGAATAGCTCTCGAACATAAATTGCGCATCTTCGATCGCTTTTACCGTGTCCCGTCGGCTGGCCAGGGGGTCCCAGCAGGCTCTGGCCTGGGCCTTGCCCTCGCCAAGTGGATTGCGGAACGTCACGGTACGGAGTTGTCTGTCGAGAGCGATACCGGATGCGGAAGCTGCTTTTCATTTTCGCTACGGAGAACCGCTCCGGCTCTTACGGACATTCATGCGTTCTGTGTTCCAGCGGAAGAATCGTAATCAGGAAGCGATTGCAAACCGATTGAGTTTGACCTCTTCCAAGCCATGCATCACAAGTTCTGAAGAGCGAGACGGAAAAATCAAGAAGCAGCGAGGCAAGATCGTCTGACAAGTGTATTTTTAAGATCTATATAGGTTGATCCGGCGGATGCAGGCGGACAAGAGCACAACGATAAAAGTACCAAGATGTGGTCCACGATACGTTGGTATCGTGCCTGGAACTTAGTCTGCGAGGCGGAAAGAATCTGAAGTATACGTTAAATATATGAATCTACAAGATTTATTGGTGGACCTGATCGGGATCGAACCGATGACCTCTTCCATGCCATGGAAGCGCGCTCCCAGCTGCGCCACAGGCCCACTTGCTGCAAGGGATGCAACGTTTCTATTGTCTCCGCTGGGGCGGAATTCGTCAAACTCCGGCCGCATCCGGGCTCGAACCCAGCCTCCGCCGGGCCGGACCGGCTCCGGAAGACGCCTCTGCCCAGGCCAGCAGCCGGCCCGAATCCGAGCCAAAATAAAAAAATCTTTCGTGACCGGGAACACTTGCGGGGGGGTCCGGTGTCTAAGACAATAGGGTGCGTGGGGCCTGGCCTACCAGCCAGCGCCCGTTTCCCGCGCACTCCAGGGCAGCATGGAATTTCCAGCGGCGCTTTTTCAGCCGTTGGGGCGAGTGGCCGCAACCGGAAGACAGGGCTTTCCACCCGGCGCAGATTGGCCGGGAGACCAATGTGCTTCAGTTGCGGGAACGTGGGAGGATTCTGAAATGCAGGCGGACCTCACCATGGGCAATGTTGCCAGCGCGTTGTCGTTTCAATCCGAAGAGGCGGCTCTGATTGCGGAACTTCAGGCCGGCTCCGAGGAGGCCTTTGCGTGGCTGATCGCGCGCTACCACCAACCTATCTTCTCCCTGCTGGCGCGTGCCGTCCAGGACCGCGAGGCCGCTGCCGACCTGACTCAGGAGGTCTTCGTGAAGGTCTTCCGGGGGGTGGGTAGTTTTCATGGCGAGTCCTCGCTGCGAACGTGGATGTATCGCATCGCCCTGCGGGAGGCGTCAAATCAGCGCCGCTGGTGGATGCGGCACAAGCAGGCGGAGATTCCCATCGATCAGGATCTGGTCGACGCCGAATCCGGGCAGACGGTGCGGCTGAAGGAGATACTGGTAGACCCCGCCGAGTCGCCGTTTGAGATGGCGGCGCACGAGGAGAACCGGACGCGCGTTGAGGCGGCCTTGAGCCAGGTGCCGGAACCATTCCGCACCACCCTCATCCTGCGTGACATCGATGGATTTGTTTACGAGGAAGTGGCGGAGATGCAGGGCGTGAATCTGGGAACGGTCAAGTCGCGGCTGGTGCGTGGCCGCGCTGCCTTGAAGGCGATTCTGACCGGCTCGGCCCAGAAAGCTGGCTCCCCCGCGCACACGGGATTTGAGATGCCCCTCGGAGAGGAGGCGCAATGAACGGCTGCAATGATATGCAGACAAAGTTTACCGAGTATTTGGACGGCCGTCTGAGCGGACGCGAGATGCAGGCCGTCGGCGCCCACCTGGAGCGCTGCCAGGAGTGCGCCGAAGAGTGGAAGACCCTTCAGGAGACGCAATCCTCGCTGGCCGGCCTGGGTCCGGTGCCTGTGCCGAAAGACCTGCCGCTACGCCTTCGCGTGGCCATCAGCCATGAGCGGGCGCGCCGCCACCAGAGCCCCTTCCATGCCTGGAACCTGGCATGGAGAAACACAGTCGGCCCCTTCCTGCTCCAGGCCACGGCCGGCTTTGTCTCCGCGGTGCTGCTAATGGGTTCTGTCATCGTGCTGGTGAGCATGTTTGCCCAGCCGGAGACCGCGCAGGCCGCGGACGAGCCGCTGGGCAACGCCACCGCGCCGCGGCTGCTTTATCTTTCCAGCGGAGCGGGGAGCAACGAGATCGGCGCCGTCTCCGGCCCGGTGGTGATCGAGGCCTATGTCAACGGCGAGGGCGAAGTCTACGACTATCGCATCATCTCCGGCCCCAACGACGAGGAAACCAGGGCGCAGGTTGAGAACCTGCTGCTGACCAGCCGCTTCGAGCCGGCCCGATTCTTCGGCCAGCCGGTCCCCGGCCTGGCGGTTCTCTCCTTCTCCGGCGTCTCCGTGCGCGGGTAAGGGCCTTTACCCCGCGCCTTGGGCCGCCGCATCTTCATCTCCGTGGATGTTCTTCAGGTTTTCTGTCTGCATGGATGGGCCTGTCCCATTCGCCCAACCTGCGTCAAAGTTGGTTGAATTCGCAGCCGCACAGCGGCCTCCAGCCTGGCTGGAATGCGCGTATCTGACGCCGGATTCTTCTCATTTCCCATCTTTCAGGAACTTCGCCTTCTATTCCACTTACGCAAGACTAAATAATGGGTCTACGCTCATCTTGCGCACCTTTGCGCTAGATGAAGGAGAGCCCCCATGAAAAAGTCCACCCGCATTGCCCTTGCAATCGCCCTGTTCGCCTCCGCCGCTTCAATCTGCATGGCTGACCCTACCAACCCATTTCCTGTACCGGTTCCGCAAATAGCCGTGGCTGATCCCACCAACCCGTTTCCTGTACCGGTTCCGCAAATAGCCGTGGCTGATCCCACCAACCCGTTTCCTGTACCGGTTCCGCAAATAGCCGTGGCTGACCCCACCAACCCGTTCCCTGTACCGGTTCCGCAAATGACCGTGGCTGACCCCACCAACCCGTTCCCTGTACCGGTTCCGCAGGCGCATTTGGAGCCGTAGTTTCCCCAATTCTCCCTGCTCCAGGCCTCTTGCATCGGAGAGAATAGGAGTCGAGAGGTGTGATGAACCTGTCGGCGTTCGAGTGGATCTTGGTAGCGGCTACCTCATTGGGCAACACTGCCCTGTTTGCCGTTCTGATTCTCCGGCGTAGATGGAGGGATTTTCCCGTCTTCACCGCGTACATGGGCTTTGAGACGGTGTTGGACCCTGTTTTGTCTGCGATTGTCAAATACGGCTCCAGGGACTGGTATGCGCGGGTTTACTGGTCTTCCGTTTTGGTTGAGTTCATCCTTGAACTGGCGATTGTCTTTGAGATTGCGCGTATCGTTCTGCGGCCCACCGGAACCTGGGTCCGGGACGCCAGAAGGCAATTCATCCTCTGGGGCGCGGCGGGCATCCTCTTTGCCGCCGCGCTCCCCTGGCTGGTTTCTCCTCCTGCCTCATCCTTGCTCGGACGCCTGATGGTGCGGGGATTCTTATTCACCAGCCTGGTGATCTGCGAGCTGATCGCCGTGGTAACGCGGACTGCAAAGAGCCTGGGCCTTGGCTGGCGCAACCATGTGATGGCGTTGGGCAATGGATGGACCGCCTGGGCCGTGGTGGCGATCCTGGTCGGCGGCCTGCATAGTTACTTTGGTGCTCAACTCTACTTTAGAGAGCTGGAGCACATGAGGAGCTCCGTCTACGTGGCTGTTCTCGCCTACTGGTCAGTTCAATTCTGGCTGGAGGAGCCTGCTCGGCAGCCGATTTCGCCTCAGTTGCGCGATTATATCCAGGCTTTGCACCGACGCGTAAAAAATGACCTTGACACATTGGGGGCTCAGGGGTAACATCCTCTAGATGACCTTTGCGCTATCCTATTTGGCCTTCGGAGCCTTGCTGTGTGGGTTCGCGGGAGTTGTGATCGCCGACTGGCGCGCATCCCGGAAGCGGGCGCGGCGTGATTGGCACGATCTTGTCGCCGGACTGCAACCTGTGGATTTTGCGGGCGTGTCCACGGTGGCGGTGGATTACCTGACTCCGCATCGCGGCCAGATCGATCTGGAGCCGGATAAGATCTGGGAGTTCCTTGGTGGTTATGAAGGCCTGAAGAGAATGCGCGAGAACGCTGAGATCATGCTCGCGCTGGCCGCCTGGGCGCAACTATGGAATTTTGAAGAGGCCGTCATCGTAACTGAACGCATGAGGCACGACGCAGCCTTGTTGCGCCGAGCCGTCCGCCGAGTGGAACTCGGCATGATTCCCGCCCGCATACTGCGGCATTTCCGCATTACCCTCCCCCTCCACGCGCAGGAGGCGTCTTCGGCTTACTACCTGATGCGCCAGCGCCTCCTGTCTCTCTATGAAACCAGCCACGTGAGCCGATATCCCGCGCTCGCGGCCTCGCTGTAACCTGATCGGACGTGGGCAGGCGCCCAACCTGCCCATGCCGCTCCCTTTTGACCCTGTCAATGCGTCTAGAATTGAACAGGGTTCTCCATGACGTTCAAAGCATCTTCTTGTTCCGCCGTTTTTTCCGCCGCGGCTTTCTGTCTGTTGGCAGGTCTTGCTCCTACGGGAGCCAGCGCTCAGGCTCCCGGCGCCAGCTCCGCCAAGGGCCAGAGTTCCTCTTCCTCACAGCCGGCCGCGCAGGAAAAAGCCCCTTTGCTGGTCGATCCCGCCGGCCCCACCATCTCGCTGATCACCTCCGAGCCGGTCTTCGTGATGGCCGCCGCGCTGAATGCCTGCGGCTACGACGAGGGCCTCGAGGAGAGCGCTCCGATCCGGAAGCGGGTCCGGGACGAGATGAACGTGGCGCTCTCAAAAAGTGAGGACGCCCGCGCCAAGCGCGACCGCCTCTGCCTTTACATCGCCCAGCACCGCATGACAGGCGGAGAGCGCGACATCGCGCAGTACATCTCGCTGGCTCTCTACCTTACCCCTCCGCCGGAATTGGAGACCTCGGTCGATCTCACCGACATGCCCCCCGACTCCACCCAGGTGATCGACGTCGTTCCCCTGCTGCGCGATTTTGCCGCTGCCGTTGACCTGCACGGCATCTGGCTGACGGCGCATCGCACCTTCGACGAGGAGTTAGACCGGATTCACGATCCGCTGACGAAGATGATCGTCTCCACCAACCTCTACCTCAAGATGCCCGCCTCCACCTACAGCGGTCGGCGCTTTATTGTGGTCAGCGAGCCTATGCTCTCGCCGCGCATGGTCAACGCCCGCATCTACGGCGCCGATTATGTGGTGGTGGTATCGCCCGTGAACGGAACCATCCCCATGGCCGGCGTGCGCCACACTTACCTGCATTACGTCATCGAGCCGCTCATCTATGCGCGGGAAAAGGCCCTGGACCGGACCCAGCCGGTTCTCAAGGAAGTCCGCGATGCGCCGATGGAGTTCCGCTTCCGCTCCGACTCCGTGGCGCTCACCGTCGAATGCCTCATCAAGGCCATCGAGGCCCGCACCATGGACACAGGCATTCCCGAGTACAAGATTCCGGCCAACGCCGACCGTTCCGAGATGCCTCGCTATGAGCATGAACGCCAGCTTTACCAGCAGAAGGTCGACGCCGTCCGCATCGCCGCCATGAATCACGACATGACCCAGGGATTCGTTCTCACCCAGTACTTCTATAAGCAGCTGGTCATGTTTGAGAAGGATCCGGCCAGCCTGGCCGACACAATCGGCGAGATGGTCTATAGCATGGACGTGGAAGCGGAGGCGCATCAGGCCCATCAGATCGAATTCGACAAGGAAGCCGACGACGATGTGCTCACCCGCAGCAAGCCGCGCAAGTTAGCCGGCCTTGACCTGGCGGAGGCCCGCCTCGCGGCCGGCGACATCGCCGGGGCCAGCGCCATGGCCTCCCAGGCGCTGACCGGGCAGTCAAAGTCCGAATCGCCCGAGACTCTGGAGGCGGTCGCCACCGGAGCGCGCGCCAACTTCATCCTGGCCCGCGCGGCCCTCCTGCAGGGCCATCCCGACCAGGCCGTCGATGACTTCCAGAGGACCCTGGCTGCCAGCAAGGACCCTCGCCTGCTCTCCTGGTCGCACATCTACCTTGGCCGGATCCTTGATCTGGATTGCAAGCGCGACGAGGCCATCTCCGAATATCAGGCGGCGTTGAAAACGCGCGATGGCCAACAGGATACCCGGCTGGCCGCCGAGCGCGGCGTCAAGACCGCCTACGCCGTCCGCGGCCACAGTTGCGACGAGGATGCCGGCGACGATGCCGGCGGAACCGCGCCGGACAAGCCCCAGGGTGACAAGCCGGGAACCTCCGGACAGAATGGGGCCGAAAAGCCTCAATAATCCCAGGCAGGAACCTGCAACGAGTTGCGAAACGTCTAATAATGACAGCAGGGGCTTCTGCCGGGCCGGAATCTCAGTTTCAGGCTGTGGCCCCGGAGCAAGGTGTCAACGAGTCAGATTGAGGCGCGAATGGAAGCGGTTCTTGCCGAATTGGAAGCCGCGTTGGGGCATCGCTTTTCCAGCCCTGAACTGCTGGTGCGCGCCTTGACGCATCGATCCTTAGCGAATGAGCGTGGGGCTAATGAGCGTGGAGCGAATGAGCGCGGAGCCAACGAGCAGGCAGCGCATGACCAGGCTCCCGTGAGCCAGATCCTCGCCGGCGGCGGGGAGCAAGTTGCTGAAAAAGGCGACAATGAGCGCCTTGAGTTCCTGGGCGACGCCGTACTGGGACTGGTAGTGGCCGAAATCCTGTTTCTGCATCACACGGAGTGGCAGGAGGGCGAACTGACCCGTTTGCGAGCCCAGTTGGTCAGCCGCCGCCACATGGCGGAGGTGGCTGCGGCCATCGGCCTCGGCGGCCACCTGCGCCTGAGCCGCAGCGAGGACAAGACCGGTCTGCGACGCAAGAGCACCGTGCTCTCCAACAGCATGGAGGCAGTGCTGGGCGCGCTCTTCCTGGATGGCGGCCTCGAACCGGTGCGAGCCTTCGCCAGCCGCTGGGTTCTGGGAGAGGCCGCCGAGCAGTTGGCCCGCGAACTGCAATCCGGCGCCGCGCTGGGCAACTATAAATCGGCCTTGCAGGAGCACCTTCAGGCCGCGCGTGCCGGATTGCCGGTCTACCGCATCAAAAATGAGAGCGGTCCCGATCACCGCAAGCGCTTTCTGGTTGAAGTTCGTCTCAAGACTGAGGAAGGGCAACCTGGAAGATCCCTGGCTCGCGGCATGGGAAGCACCAGAAAGAACGCCGAACAGGATGCCGCGCGGCGAGCGCTTGAGCGGTTGGTGGCCGCCGGGAAAAAAGACGGCGCCGATGCCGGGGGAAGCTCATCCGCCGCCGAGGAGGAGAAAGAAGCGCGATGAACACCCCTGCCCACGGCTCCGGCTTCCTGCTAAGGCTCCATCAGTTACGGCTTCATCTGCCTACCGTGCCGGAGGCCCTGGCCACGCTCCTGTCGCTGTTGGTGGCGGCTCTGTTTCTCAACACCTTTGTGCTCCAGCCTTACCTCATCCCTTCTGAAAGCATGGAGCACACCCTGCTGGTGGGCGATTTTGTGCTCGTCAACAAGCAGATCTATGCCCCCGCCGGCAGTCTTGGCCGGTGGATCATGCCTTATCGGAATGTCGCGCGCGGCGATATCGTTGTCTTCCACCACCCTCAGCCCCCATATCTGGTCAAGCGCGTGGTGGGGGTCCCCGGCGACCGGCTGCGCATCGTCGATGGCCGCGTCACCGTCAACGGCCAGCCCCTCAACGAGCCCTATGCCGCCTTTGAGCCGGCCGACCGCAGTCCCTTCCGCGACGACTTTCCCGCCAGCATCTATACCGATCCTCAGGTTGACCCGCTCTGGTGGAAGCAGATGCAGACCCTCACCCGCGACGGAGAACTGGTGGTGCCGAATGGTGAGTACTTCGTCCTCGGCGACAATCGCAATCACAGCAAGGATTCCCGCTTTTGGGGCTTTGTCTCGCGCCGCCAGATTGTAGCGCGCCCGCTGGTCATCTACTTCTCCCTCACTCGCCCTTCCACGACCGATCTCCAGCAGGTCCCGCTGGAGGCCGCCCTGCAAGCGCCGCTACAGGCCTCGAATGATAAACTCGGACACGACAGGCCCCTTTCAACCCGGCTCCAGGGCTTTGCCCGCTGGAGGCGTATCTTCCATGTAGTGCGGTAGGGGACAGTGAGCAGTGGACAGTTAAAAAGCCCTGGTAACTGTTCACTGACCGCTGTTCACTGACCACTCAAAAAAGAGCGACAGGATGACGAAGAAAAATACGCCCGCCCCAAGAACGCCGACTGAGGCACAGCCAGTTCCCGAGCCCGTGGAAGAACGCATAGAAGAGACGCCCTGGGAGGCGCTCGCCAGCATCTGTTCCATCTTTGTCATTGGCCTGTTCATGCTCACCTTCCTCGGGCAGAACTTCGTCATTCCCTCCGGCTCGATGGAGAATACCCTGCTGGTGGGCGACCATCTGGTGGTAGACCGCATTACATTTGCTCCGCCCTCAAAGTGGATGCCGCTGGTTCACTATCGCGAGCCGAAGCGTGGCGACATCGTGGTCTTCTTCAAGCCGGTGCTTGAAGATCCGACCGGCGATGGGAACCCCCAGTACCTGATCCTGGTCAAGCGGCTCATCGGCGTTCCCGGCGATCATATCCATCTGCGCAACGGTGTCGTCATCCTCAACGGCGTGGCCCAGAATCTGCCCGCCGATGCCGACAACTCACCGGGCAGCCCCGGCGAGAAGGAATTCCTCGACAACTTCCCCTCCATTCCGCCGGCCATGAATATGAACGCCACCGAGGCCTGGGCCGTTGATTTTCCTAATCATTTTGAGAATGGCGACCTGGTGGTTCCTCCCGGAAAGTACTTCATGATGGGCGACCACCGGCACAATAGCCTCGACTCGCGCTACTGGGGCTTCGTGCCCAGAGAAAACATCGTCGGCCGTCCGCTCTTCAACTACTGGTCCTTCGAGACCCCGGAGACCCAGTATGATCAGACAGGGATTGGAAACAGTCTGGCCTGGATGGGCCACATTGCGCTCCACTTCTTTACCGAAACCCGCTGGAGCCGCACGCTGCACAGGGTGCGGTGACAGTGGACAGTGGTCAGTGAGCAGTGGTCAGTGAGCAGTGGTCAGTGAGCAGTGGTCAGTGAGCAGTGGTCAGAGTTTGGAGTTGAGTCCTATGGTGCAATCATTTCGGGATTTGCAGGTCTGGCAAAGGTCCATGCAACTGACAGTTTCCATCTACCGCCTGACGCAAGGCTTTCCACGCGAAGAGATATACGGGCTGACCAGCCAACTGAGACGTTCCGCGATTTCCGTGCCCAGCAACATCGCCGAGGGACAAGGGAGACTGGGAACTGGCGAATTCAGACAGTTCCTGGGCATTGCACGCGGTTCGAATTGTGAGTTGCAAACTCAACTGGAGATTGCGCGGGCACTGGGAATTGGGAATTCACAGTTGATCGATGAGGCAGAGAGCCTGACCCATGAGGTCGGCAAGATGCTTTTTGCCATGCTGGATTCTCTCAAAGATACTGTTCACAGATAGCTGTTCCCTGTCCACTGTCCACTGTCCACTGTCCACTGTCCACTGTTCACTGTTCACTGTTCACTGTTCACTGACAACTGACAACTAACGTGACCGACGACGCGCAACCCCGGCAACGAAAGCATAAGCGGCTCTGGCTGGCTCTGGCGGCGCTGGCGGCCATCCTGGCGGTGCTGATAGTGCCCCCGCTGGTGAGCGTCAGCCGCTTCAAGAGCCGCATCACCCACCTCATCTCCGCCTCGCTGGGCCGCCCTGTCCGTCTCTCCTCCGTCGAGGCGCGGCTGCTGCCCCGGCCCGGCTTTGTGCTCAACGACCTCACCGTCGAGGAAGATCCCGCGTACGGCGCCGAGCCGGTGCTTCACGCCAACACCGTCACGGCCTCCATTCGCCTGCTCTCGCTGTGGCGCGGGCGTCTGGAGATCGACTCGATCAGCGCGGATGAGGCCAGCCTGAACCTGGTGCGCACTGCCTCCAGCGGCTGGAACCTTGACCCGCTGCTGCGCACGGCAACCATTCAGGCACAATCAGCCGCGGCCGGCGCGGCGCCGGGCAAGCGCTTCAAGCTGCCCTACCTTGAGGCCACAAACTCCCGCATCAACATCAAGAACGGCGCTGAAAAGCTTCCCTTTTCCCTGCTCAATGCGGAGATGTCCCTCTGGCAGGAGAGTCCCGGAAACTGGCGCATCCGGTTGCGCGGCCAGCCTGTGCGCACCGACCTCAGCCTGGAACAGGCCGACACCGGCATTGTGCGCCTCGAGGCAAATCTTCGCCCGGCGCCAAAGCTGAGCCAGATGCTGGAGCACCTTGACCTGCAATGGCGCGAGGCGCAACTCGGCCAGCTCACCCGCCTGGTTCTCGGCGCAGACGCCGGCTGGCGCGGCGACCTCACCGGCGAACTCCACCTCGACAACGCCAACGATGCGGCCCAGATCAAGGCCCGGCTCAGCGCGACCGGCGTCCACCGCGCCGAGTTTGTTCCCGTCGCCCCCATGGACTTCGACGCCAACTGCACTCTGGTCGCGCACTTCTCCACCCGCGCCATCGACCACCTGCTCTGCGACTCTCCGCTCGGCGACGGCCGCATCCGGCTCGCCGGCGCTCTGCCCCCTCAGCCCGGGTTGCCGCGCTTCTCCGTCGAACTGGACCGCATCCCCGTTGCCGCCGCTCTGGACGCCCTGCGCACACTGCGCAGCGGCCTGGCTCCCGGCATCGAAGCCGCCGGAGTTGCCAGTGGCAAAATCACCTACGCACCGGCTGCCCCCGACGCCGCCCCGGAGAAGCCGCCGAATCCCCGCCGCGCCCACTCCGCGGCAGCCCATTTGGCGGCGCAGGGGCCCCTCACCGGCAGCTTCACCGTTCAGGGCCTTGAACTCAGCGGCACCGGCCTTAGCCAGCCCATCCGGATTCCCAAGCTGCTTGTGGAACCCGCGCCGGCGCTCGCAAATCAGCCGCCAGGCGCCTCACAGGCGCTTGTCGCCGCCGTTGCCATCCCCGCCGGCGCAGCCGCGCCTCTCGCGGTTTCCACGCGCCTGGCGCTCTCCGGCTACCAGATCGCAGCGCGCGGCCAGCTCTCCGTCGCTCGCGCCCGGGAACTGGCGCATGTGGCCGGCATTGCCAATGCCTCTTCCCTGGATCAGCTTGGCGGCGGCCCCGTCTCAGTGGACCTGACCGCCGAAGGCCCCTGGATGCACATCCAGGCGCCAATCCAGCCACAAGTCCAACCGCCTCTCTCAGCCGCCGCCTCGCCCGCCATTCCAGCCGACAGCCTCATCGGAACCGTAACCCTGAGCAACGCCAACTGGAAGGCCGACTACCTCGTCAACCACGTCGTAATCTCCCAGGCCACGCTCCACCTGGCCGCGGGCGAGCTAAGCTGGGACCCGGTCGTCTTCTCCTACGGCCCGGTGAAGGGAACGGCCAGCATCACCCTGCCCGCCGCATGTGACGTTCCTCAGCCCTGTCCGCCCACCTTCCAGCTTCAGTTCGGCGCGCTCGACGCCGCCGTCCTGCAGACGGCATTTCTGGGCGCGCGGGAGCCGGGCACGCTGCTCTCCACCCTCCTGGAACGCCTGCGCCCCGCTGCCGCCCCATCCTGGCCGCGCCTTCAGGGCACAGTCAAAGCCGAATCCCTGATCCTCGGGCCGGTCACGCTCCACCAGCCCGTAGCCACCGTCTCAACAGTGGCCAACCAGGCTCAGATCACCGCCTTTGATGCCGGCCTGCTCGGTGGACGCATCCACGGAACCGGTACCCTTCACACCGCCGAGTCCGCAAACGACAAACCCGCCTACGCCTTTGAAGGCCAGTTTGAAAAGCTCAATCCGCCAGCCCTGGGCCAGTTGCTCGGCCTGCGCTCCCACGGTGGCCTCTTCGAGGGCAACGGCAAGATCGAGCTCTCCGGCTTCACCGGCAGCGATCTGGCCGCCTCGGCCAAGGGCGCTCTCCACTTTGAATGGCATCACGGAGCGATTGCCGCAGGCCCGGCCACGGTTCCCCCGGCCCTGGCCCGCTTCGATCTCTGGACCGCCGACGCTGAAATCGCCAACGGCCTCCTCACGCTCAAGGAGAATCAGGTCAAGCGCGGCAGCCGCACCGAGCCGGTCCAGGCCTCCATCACCCTCGCCGACCCGCCCAGGATAGCCTTCCCCGCGCCCAAGCCCACCCTGGCTAAGCGTTAGCCCAGCTAACTTGCTAACTCGCTATCCCCGCGCAGCGGGGGGCTAACTTGCCGCACTTGTCACAGCGTTTCGGATCGCCTCATCGCCTTGAGCGACTCGCCATACGGCGCGCGCAGCACGCCGCGCTCGGTGACGATCGCCGCGATGTATTTCGCCGGAGTGACATCGAAGGCAGGATTGCAGATGCCCACGCCATTCGGAGTGAGTTGCTTGCCGCCGTGGTGAGTGACCTCGATGGCTGGCCGCTCCTCGATGGGGATGGAGTCGCCGGTTGCAGTAGCCAGGTCGATGGTGGACCAGGGCGCGGCCACGTAAAACGGAATGCCATGCTCCCGCGCCAGAATCGCCACGTTGTAGGTGCCGATCTTGTTGGCGGTGTCGCCGTTGGCCGCGATGCGATCCGCGCCGACGACCACGGCCTGAATCCGTCCGGCGCGCATCAGGCTGGCGGCCATGTTGTCGCAGATAACCGTGGTGGGAATGTGGTCGGCCATCAGCTCCCACGCCGTCAGCCGCGCGCCTTGCAGAAAGGGCCGCGTCTCGTCGGCGAAGACGTGAATCTGCTTCCCCTGCTCCACCGCCGAGCGGATCACGCCCAGCGCGGTGCCATAACCGCAGGTCGCCAGAGCCCCGGCGTTGCAGTGAGTCAGCACGCCGCCTTCCTCCGGCAGCAGCGCCGCGCCGAAGGATCCCATCGTCTTGCACGCGGCAATATCTTCCTCGTACATCGCGTGCGCCTCGGCCAGAATCTTTTCCTTGATCTGGTCGAGAGTTGCGCCGGTGGCAAGCAGCGCTGCAAACAGCCGCTTCATCCGGTCGATGGCCCAGAAGAGATTCACCGCCGTGGGGCGGGTCGCGGCCAGCCGCGCGCAGATGCGGTCAAACTCCGGCGCGAACTCGGCCGCCGTAGCGGCCCTGGTGCGCAGCGCGCCCAGCGCAACGCCGTAGGCAGCCGAGACGCCGATCGCCGGCGCTCCACGAACAACCATGGTGACGATGACGTCGGCCACTTGCTCATACGTTGTGGCGAGCACATAGCTCTCCTCCAACGGGAGCTTGGTCTGGTCAATAAAACGCACGCCTTCGGGGGTCCATGCAAGGGTAGGGATCATACGGCCACCGTAAAGCTATCCTCAGTGCGCGTCACCGCCTTGTACAGCGTGTCGCGCTCCACGGGAATCCGCCCGGCCTCGGTAATCAGCCGGCAAAGCTCCTTGCGCGTCATGCCCTGCGGCGTGGTGGCCCCGGCGTCGTGGTAGATCTTCTCCTCGATCACCGTCCCGTCCAGGTCGTCGGCCCCAAAGCGCAGCGCAATCTGCGCGATCTTCGGCGTGAGCATCTGCCAGTAGGCCTTGATGTGCGGAAAGTTATCCAGCAGCAACCGGCTCACCGCAACCTGGCGAATGTCGGTCAGTCCCGTAGTCACCGGCAGATGGTCCAGCGCCGTATTCTCCGGATGGAAGGCCAGCGGAATAAACGTCTGAAAGCCGCCGGTTTCGTCCTGTAGCGCGCGCAGCTTCAGCAGGTGGTCCACGCGGTCTTCGTCGTTCTCGATGTGCCCATACAGCATGGTCGCATTTGATCTGAAACCCAGCCCGTGAGCCAGCCGCGCCGTCTGCAGCCACTCCTCGCCGTCGATCTTGTGGTCACAGATAATCGACCGCACCCGCGCCGCGAAGATCTCCGCGCCTCCTCCGGGCATCGAGTCCACGCCCGCCGCGCGCATCTTCTTCAGCGTCTCTTCAATGCTCAGCTTGGCCCGCCGCGCCAGATACGCCACCTCCACCATGGTGAAGGCCTTGATGTGCACCTTGGGAAAGCGTTCCTTAAGTCCCCGCACCAGGTCGAGAAAGTATTCGAGCGGCAGGTCAGGATGCAGCCCGCCGACGATGTGGAACTCCGTCACCGCCTCCGAGTAGCCCGAGGCCGCCGTCTCCCACGCCTCTTCGAGAGCCATGGTATAGCCTGCCGCGTCGCCCTTCTTGCGCCCGAAGGCGCACAGCTTGCACGCCGCCACGCAGACGTTGGTGGGGTTGATGTGGCGATTCACGTTGAAGTAAGTCACGTCCCCGTGCAGCCGCTCGCGCACATGATTAGCCAGCCAGCCCACCGCCAGCACATCCGGAGAGCCGTAG